>Ga0326511_10000962_pt1 | contig 24665 bp, 37 predicted proteins | sample 0_2496_0518_D_FD_203701 | JGI IMG/M metagenome (GOLD analysis project Ga0326511, IMG submission 203701) | Bovine rumen microbial communities from UC Davis, California, United States - 0_2496_0518 | ecosystem: Host-associated > Mammals > Digestive system > Stomach > Rumen | place: USA...
TGATGAAAGAGGCGAAAGACTTCGCCGAGAAGATGGACACCGCCAAGGCGGAAGACGTCCAGAAGCTCGCCGAGTACAAGAGCAACATCGAGGCCCTGCAGGCTGAGATCAAGGCCGACGAGGAGAAAGCCGGCCTGCTGAAGATGATCGGCAGCAAGAGCGCCGATGATCCCACCGAGAAGAAGGCCGCCCGCACTCTGGGCGACCATTTCGTTGAGGCTGTCAAGTCCGCCAACGTTGACAAGCGTTTCGACGTGTCCGCTTCCGACTTCAAGGCTGCCTCTGACACCCAGCTCTCCCCCGCCGGTGCTGCGGAGTTCGCCACGACCTTCGACCGCAACGTGGTCACCGCTGCGCGCACGCCTCTGGTCATCCGTGACCTGTTCGGCGCTGAGACCATCTCCGGCTCTGCTCTGACCTATCTGGTCGAGGGCGCGATCCAGGGTGCTCCCGCCGTGACCGCCGAGGGCGCGAAGAAGCCGCAGGTCCACTTCGGCGAGCCCACCAAAAAGACCGTGAGCCTCGATAAGGTCGCCTGCTTCATCAAGGAATCTGATGAGTATATCAGCGATTATCCCTTCCTGGCTTCTGCCGTCAACGGCCGCCTGCTCTATGAGCTCGGACTCGTGGAGCAGAACAAGCTGGTTACCGACCTGATCGGCACCTCCGGCATCCAGACGGACGCTACGAGCTGGACCGCCGCTGCCGCTGCGGATGCGATCGCGGATCTGATCCTGCAGGCTGCCATGGACGTCCAGACCGGCTCCGGCTTCGCTGCGGACGGCGTCGTCCTCAATCCCGCTGTGTGGTACATCCTGCGCGTCGGCAAGAACGCGAGCAAGGACTACTATGGCGGCGGCTACTTCGGCAGCCAGAACATCCCGAACCTCTGGGGCATCCCCGTCTGCGTGACGCCTGCCGTCACCGCGTCCCAGATCGTCGTCGGCGCGTTCAAGACCTGCGGTTCCGTCGTCCAGAAGGGCGGTGTCAGCGTGCAGGCTGTCAACACGAACGAGGATGACTTCGTGAGAAACCTCATGACCATCCGCGCCGAGGAGCGTCTGGCTCTGGCGGTCCGCCGCCCGGCCGGCTTCAAGCTGCTGACAAAGGCGTCGTAATCTATCCGGGGAGGGCTTCGTGCCCTCCCCTTTTTGAAAGGCGGTGAAACCGATGCTGAAAATCTACGAGATCGACGGGAAGCAGTGGCAGTTTGAGGAGGGCGAGCAGCCCGCCGGCGCTGTGGAAGTCGTGAAAAAGGCGGTCGATCCGCCTGAAACCAAGGCGGTAAAGCCCGCAAACAAAGCCCGGAAGCAGGTGACGACCAAATGAGCCTGCTGACAAACTGGGGCTATCTCATCGACAACGACGACACGCAGCTGCCGGATATGATCAACACGACGGAGTTTGACAATTTGACAGCTCGAAAGTATGCCGGCGACGCACGAATCATTCCGAACATCTCCGCCGCGCAGGCGGCAATCCGCAACTATTGCGGCTGGCACGTTTCCCCGCCGCTGCCGTGCATCTTTGAGGCGGACAGCATCTCCACCGGCCGCGTGATCCAGCTCCCCGCCCGCTACGTCTCCAGCGTGGAGAGCGTGACATTTAACGGCGAAACGCTGCCGCCGGAATCCTATCACCTGAAATCCAACGGCCTGCTGTACTTCAACCGGAAGGTCCTCGGCTGCAGCTGGGGCGATATTATCGTTAAGTACACCGCCGGCATTCCCGAAGGGCTTATGGACGCAATCAAGGAGCTGATCGCTCATCGCGTCACGCATGCGCTGGCGCAGTCCTATGGCGTGCAGTCCGAGGCTGCCGGCGGTGTATCCGTGACCTACAACGCGACCTGGACAAACAACGCGAGAGCGACCGCGCTGCCGAGCGACAACAAGGAAGTCCTCGCACCGTATCGCCTGCAGGGGGTGTTCTGATGCTTCCCTCGTTTACGATCATGAACGGACAGGACGTGACCAGGATCCGCCCGGGCGTGAAGACGCTGCGCGGATCCACGGTCCCGGACTGGGAACATGCCAGCAAGCTGGTGATCACCAACTGCTCTGTGCAGCCTGCAGGCACTTCCCTGTCGCAGGACGGGCGCGTGCTCGGCGTCTCTGACGGATACACCGTGTATATGCCGCCGAACGCCGACGTGCTAGCGGGTGACCGCATCGTCTACGACGGCGACACCTACGAGATCGACGGACGCCCGCGCAGGTGGAAATCCGCGACCGGACGCCTCGATCACATCATGATCTCGATCGTGAGGTGGCGCGGCTGATGGCGAAGCAGATCAGGATTGAATTCAACTCTGAAGGCTTCCGGGAGATCCTCACCGGCGCCGGCGTCCAGAGCGCCGTCAGCGAAGCGACGAAGAAGATCCAGGCGCAGGCGAACGCGAACGCCGCGGGAGATCTCGCCGAAGGTTCCGACGGCTTTTCCGCGAAGACATGGCTCGGCGGCTTCGGCGGCGGGCGTTGGGTCGGATCCGTTTCGACCACAGATCACTCCACGATGGTCGCGGAGGCAGAAAATAAGGCTTTGAGCAGGGCGGTGAGCAAGTGAAAATTAAACGAAGTGTAGACATTGAGGACGAAGTCCGGATCGCGCTGTCGGATCATTTCACGGCCTACTGCCGTCCGCTCCCGGCCGACTACATGCTTCCGAACATCCTGGTCACGCAGGTCGGCGGCTCGGATCGGAGCGACATTGACACCTTCGAGGTCGTCCTCGACGCTCGTGCCGAGACGGAGCAGGAAGCGAGCGAAACGCTGCGCACTGCGATCGGCGTGCTCAAGGCGGTCGCCGCGGCACAGACCACGAAGATCCGGCATGTATCAGTCAACACAAGCGGCTCCTGGGGCGCTGATCCTGTGCGCCCGGATCTCGCTTTGTGCACCGCGCGGCTCAGCGTGGTCGCACATCTCGAAACTATGGAGGTATGAAAATGACCAATGAGACCAAACTCGGTATCGGCCTCGCGACCGGTATGTTCTTCCACGCTCCTGCCGGCACGGCTCTCCCCACCTATCCGGCTGAGGAGCTTGCTGCTGCGTGGACAGAGGTCGGCGATATCACGGAAGACGGCATCGTGCTGACGACCGATAAGAGCACCGAGAACCTCAAGAACTGGGCGAAGGTGATCAAGCGTGTGCTCATGACCGACCACACCGAGACCATCCAGGCGCCCATCATGGACACCACGGAGGAGACTCTGAAGGTGATCCTCGGCGAGAACAATGTCGAAACCGTTGCGGCGAACGCCCAGCACGGCAAGATCGTCAAGGCGAATCTCTCCGACGGCAACCTGCCGGAGCCGGAGGCGTTCCTCTTCCTCATGAAGGACGGCGACGACATGATCGCCATCGGCGCGGAGAAGGCGCAGATCAGCGCGGTGGACAATGTGTCCTTCGCGCCGAACGCTGCCATCAACTGGGGCGTGACCATCACCGCCATGGAGGACGGCTTCGTCCTCATCATGGACGATGGCCAGAAAACGGGGGCGTAAACCATGAGAGAGATCACCGTCGGAAGCTCGAAGGAACGCAAGGTCCTGAAAATCAATATCGGCGAGGAATCGTATTCCCTGCCGCTGCTGGGCAGCCTCACCATCAAAGAGGCAAAGCAGCTTGACACGCAGGACGGAACCATCGGTTTTATCTATAACCACATCCCCAAGGACGTGCTCGACACTCTGACCGTGGACAATCTGAACGCCATCATCAAGGCGTGGCAATCCGCGTCCGACCTCGAGGGGATCTCTCTGGGGGAATCCTGAGCCTCACGCGGTTCATCTCAGAACACCGTGGGGCGCTGGAATATGATCTGCTGACTCGGACGGGGTTTGAGCTTGCAGACGTCGGGCGCTCGCTTTCGTGGCGGGCGCTCGACAGCTTTATGCACAATCTCCCGACCGACACGGCCACGATGCGGGAGCTGCATCCGGAATATGCGGAATGGAACACCACCATGAAGACGAACGCGCTTCTGGCGGACATCTATGACGTGCTTTCCGTGATCGGCAGCGTCCTGATCGCTTTGCGCCTCCCTCGAGCAAAAGTGAAATTGCCGAAGCCCTACCCCCGTCCCCGCCAGAAACCGAAGGACCAGATGCACTTCGGCCGCGGAGCGCTCCCGCCTGACAAGCTGCGCGAATGGATCAAAGAAAAGAGGCGAAAGCACCATGGCCATGACTGAGGTTGCGAGAGCGACCGTTACCATCATCCCGAATATGCAGGGCGCTCAGCAGAAGATCACGCAGGATCTCACTGGCGCCGCCGGTCCTGCCGGCACTGCTGCCGGTAACGCTGCCGGCAAAAGCATCGCATCAGCCATTGGAAACAAAACGTCGGCTGTCGGTGCAGCACTCACCAAAAACATCACGGTTCCCATGCTCGCCGTCGGCACGGCGTCGGTGGCGGCATGGAAATCGGTCGACGCCGGCATGGATGTGGTCGCCGCGAAGACCGGAGCGACCGGCGAAGCACTGACCGCCATGCAGGACAGTGTCAAAAGCATCGCGGCGACGATCCCGACCAGCTTCGAGACCGCAGGCAACGCGGTCGGCGAGGTCAACACCAGATTCGGTCTGACCGGGCAGGCACTGGAAGACCTGTCCACGCAGTTCATCAAATTTGCGGATCTGAACAGCACGGACGTCTCGTCCTCCATCGACAACGTGCAGAAGGCGCTCTCCGCCTTCGGCTTGGGCGCTGAAGACGCGAGCTCCCTGCTCGACACGCTGAACGCGGTCGGTCAGAACACGGGCGTCTCGATGGATTCCCTGACGAACGGGCTCATCCAGAACGGGACCGCCTTCCAGGAGCTCGGTCTGAACGTGGACCAGAGCGTCATGCTCATGGGGCAGCTGGAGAAATCCGGCGCAAACTCCGAGACCGTCATGAACGGCCTGCGGAAGGCGCTGAAGAACGCAGCTGCAGACGGCGTCCCTCTGAATGAGGCGCTTTCCAATCTGCAGGAATCGATCATGAACGGGACCGACAGCATGGACGGTCTCACCGCCGCTTATGACCTGTTTGGCAAGTCCGGCGACCAGATCTATGGCGCCATCAAAAACGGGACGCTCGACTTCACCGAGCTCGGCGCAGCTGCGCTCAATGCCGGCGGGAGCGTCTCGTCTGCATTTGAGGAAACCAAAAGCCCCGTCGAAAACTTCCAAACCGTTCTGAACCGGCTCATGACCATGGGCGCGAACATCGTCGAGACGGTCGGCCCGATGCTGGCCACAGCTTTATCAACCGTTTCTGATGTGCTCACGAAGGTCAAGGGAGCGTGGGATTCCCTGTCCCCCGGCGTGCAGCAGGGCATCATTATGGCGGGGCTGCTGGTGGCAGCTGCCGGCCCGGTGATCAGCATCATCGGCAAGGTGATCGCATTCGCTCCGATGCTCGTTTCCGGCATCGGCACGGTCGTCACAGCGCTCGGACCTGTCGGCATTGCGATCGCTGCCGTAATCGCGGTCGGCGTGCTCCTGATCAAGCACTGGGACGAGATCAAAGCAGCTGCGCAGCAGGTCTGGCAAAATGTCGTTCAGACCTTTGAGAACATCAAGCAGAGCGTGACTGAAAAAATCGACGCTCTGAAGAGCAGCGTGCAGGAAAAGTTCCAAAGCATCAAGCGATCGATCACGGAGCCGATCGAGAGGGCGAAAGAGACTGTCCGCTCGGCGATCGAGAAGATCAAAGGCTTCTTCAACGTGACGCTGTCCTTCCCTCACATCAAGCTTCCGCACTTCCGTATCACTGCAGGCGTGATCCCGTGGGGCATCGGCGGCAAGGGCACGCCGCCCACGATCGGCATCGACTGGTATGACAAGGGCGGTATTTTCGATGCGCCTACCATCATCGGCGTCGGTGAGAAGCGCCCTGAGTTTGTTGGTGCTCTGGACGACCTGCGCGAGATCGTACGCGAGGAATCCGGTCCAAGCATCAATTACGGCGGCGTGACCATCGTAATCAATGGCCGCAGCAAAGACGCGGCGCAGCTCGCTGCAGAATTGCAGGACGAGCTCGAAAGGAGGACAAGCCCGTGGAGGACATAATCCTTTTCAATGGAAGACCAAGCACGGACTTCGAGATGATCGTCACCGAATATCCCGTGCTTTCTCGCGGTGTCCGCCGTGGCGACTCTTATCAGATCGCCGGGCGTAACGGTACGCAGATCCGCGAGGACGACACTTTTGAGAATTACACTATGACGTATAAGGTCACTTTTCCGGAGGATAGAGGCCCAAGCGTCACGACTGCCGAGATTGCCAGATGGCTACTCGGCAGTTCTGGTTTTTGCCGGCTCGAGGATACCTTCGAGCCGGATTTTTATCGGCTGGCTCGTTATGCCGGGCCACTGAATGTCTCACAGCTGCTGGACAAATGCGGCGAGGCACCGCTTGCCTTTGACTGTCAGCCGGAGAGATTCCTGAAAAGCGGCGAGAAGGCGGTGACGCTCTTCGAGAGCGTGGATCTCGTGCGTGACAGCCACGGCGTCTCTGCGACGATTCATAATCCGATGGCGTTTGACGCCACGCCGCTGATCCGCTTCACCGGCACGGGGTCCTTTGTGATCACGAAGCCCGCGCAGCATGCAGCGGACGCCATGCAGATCGGCGTCACACTCGACAATGACAACGCGCAGACAATTGAGATCGACTGCAAGAGCTATGCCGTGAATTATGTTGAGACCGTCGCAGGCGTGGAAATGCGAAGCAATGCTTCTGCTGCGATCCGCTATCTGACGACCTATCCGACGCTGACGCGGCTCGCCGAGGGTGAGAACATCATCCGGCTGGAGCCGTTTGATGTGATGCATCCGGCACAGCTGTCGAAGTTTGAAATCATTCCGAGGTGGTGGACCGCATGATTCCTGTTTTGTATGAAAACGACGAGACCAGCTTCAAGACGCTGGGGCTCGGCTTTCTTCCCTCGTGGATTGAAGACAGCATCGGCGTCACGGAGGAGCGCAACGGCGAGTTTTCTCTGGAAGGGGAGCTGCCTGTGGATGGGCTGCATGTGGATCAGCTGGCCATTGACCGGCTGATCTACGCCGCGCCCGCGCCGGGCAAGGCTCCGCAGCCATTCCAGATTACGAAGCTCCAGAAGCCGGACGGCGCGGACACCGTGAAGGTCCTCGCGCATCATGGCAGCTATCAGCTGACGCAGTACATCTGCAAGCCGAACAGCTTCCGCAGCGCCTCCGCTCAGGAGGCCATGAACTGGCTGTTCGGTCAGGGGCACATGGTGCCACAAATCGACACCACGCGCTGGAGCTTCGAGAGCGACATTGCGCTTGCTTCACTGGTACAGATGACGCATTTGCAGCCGTTGAGCGTGCGCGCGATCCTGGGCGGCGCAGAGGACAGTCTGGTGGATCTCTTCGGCGGTGAGCTGGAATGGGACCACTGGACCGTGCGGCTGCTCGCTTCTCGCGGACGGAACACCGGCAAGATGATCCGCTACGGCGTCAACATGGGCGATCTGTCCTATGATACGGACGCGAGCGGTCTCGTGACAGCCTATTACGGATACTGGCGCGACAGCGAGACACTCGCCTATAAGGACGCTTACATTGTCAAATCCAATGTCAACGACTTCGCCTACACGCGCGTGCAGGCAGTGGATCTCTCCGGCAAGATCGAGTTTGACGATGAGCAGCAGCTCACCCCGACAGACGCCGAAATGCAGGCGGCTCTGGTGGCCTATATGGTTGAGCAGAACGCGAACCATCTGACCACCAGCATCAAGATCAGCGCCGTGCCGGAGGAGCTGCAGGATCTCATGCTTTGCGACACCGTCACGGTCGTGCATCCCGGCTACGGCCTGCAGCAGCAGGCAAAGGTCGTCAAGACCGTCTATGACCCGATCAAAGAGCGGTACAAGGAGATCACCATCGGTGAGATCCAGAAGACGATCACCGACACCATCGCAGGTCTGCTGCGGAGATAAGGAGGCAACAAAATGGCTTTAGTATATCAGAAGCTCACGCTTGAGGTCACGCCTGGCATGATTCCGCCTGTTTTGCATGTGACCGAGTATGACATCAACATGCAGATCGACGTCACGTTCACGCAGCGCGGGCAGCCGTTCGAGATCACCTCCGGCACGACTGCGAAAGTGGAGGGCACGCTTGCCGGGCATCCGTTCCGTAAAAACTGCACCGTCAACGGTAACACCGTGACCTTCGTTCTCTCGGAGAACATGACCGCCTATGCCGGGCGCGCATGGACGAAGATCGTCCTCACAAAAGACGACTGGCCCGTGAGCACCTGCGGCTTCTGGCTCGACTGTGACCGCGCAGGAGTCGAAGCTGAAACGGTGATTAATTCGTCTGGTTTCGAGGAGCAGTTGCAGACCGCATTTACAGAGTACCTTGAAAAGCATGGCACTGCCCCTGTTGGTAGTGGAGTCTCGTCTGTAAACGGAAAAAGTGGCGTTGCGGTTCTAAAAACATCTGACCTGGAAAACGACTCTGGTTTTCTTGGAGAATCGGATGCTGATCGGTTGAATTATCACAATCTGTTACTTGACTATCCTGCATCTGAATACACAAATGGTATTGCATTTACCCAAACGGGAGATGGCGGCGTAAGGGTCAGCGGCACGGCGGCGGGAGATTCGTTTTATAACTTTTACCACAACATGAGCGCGATTCCGAGCAATCTGCGCATCGGAAAAACGTACCGTGCGCATTATGACGGATCTTCCAATGTCAAATTCCATTTTTGGTTTTACAAAGACGGCAAGTATTTCTCCGGGTACACGATTACCGGAGATCGAAACGATCTTGTCATTCCGGACGGAATCAACGGAATGGCGATCCGGCTTTCTGTGGACTCTGGCTTGACCGTTAACGAGGTTGTGCACCCTCGGATTATATCTTCTATTACTAATGAAGAAATGATCTCAAGATCTGCACTGTATCCGTCTCTTACGGCAAAGCAGAAAAGTGATATTTTGAGTTTGATTTCTGAATACAAGTCTGTAAAAAGCAGAATTGATTATGATTATGATTCAACAACACTTTCGTTCCTTGATGCGGCTGATACTTATACTTCAGGCAACAAAATCCGTCTCTGCTGTGATACCTTTGCAGAGCTGATCTGGGGTGGTGTATCTGCAAGCACATTTCCTGACGCGAGCACCAGTTACACGGGAGATATTGTTAAAGCCTTTGATTGGGGATACTTTAACCCGCACATGATTAGGCAACGGACGGTCGGGCTGGCTTCGCGAGATAGTTCTGGAAACATTCTTGAATTCTACGGCTTCCGTACAATCGGGAATACCGTTAACAAGAGCTATTCTTACAACACGAGATACGCTAGTGGCGGCACGCTCCTAAATTCCCAGAAATGGCTTGGCGGCCTAGGTGCTAATGACTTGGCTAACGAGCTTTACCTTGGTGGTTATGAAATTCCCCCAATCAAAGCAGACGTTGGTGATCTTGTTTTTTATGCCGCAACTCCTTATGCTTCCGCTTCTGATGAATTTCCGCAGTTTAATTCTGCGTTTAGGCAAATTTTCCATGTTGCAGTTATCACAAAACGGGTTAATGGATTTTTTGAAGTCGCAGAAGTAACGTCGGAGAATAACGGAGCATCCCCGTTGGTTGTCCGCAGCATTTTTTCTGAAGACGACTTTTTGTGCGCGAGGTCTGGCTTTATGCAGCGTTACGCCGTAATGTTCGCAAGGCACCCGGCAGCGTTTGGCATGGCAGGAAACGTCCCTGAGAAATTCCAGAACATCCCTACACGGCTGAACGGATGAGAAGGAGGCGAGACAATGGCAGATAAAGTAACATCTTCTCTTGCCGAGGCGAAGATCCTCGTGATGCAGGGGATGAAGGGCTTACCGGGCAAAAACGGCATTTCTGAATGTCGAGTTTTTCCACGACAAATTGTGAGGTGGTGATTCTATGAAATCGTTCAATGTTTCCCGTCTGCCGTCCATGCTCTGCATCGGCTTCGACGGCGAGAACAATTGGCGACCTCAAGCGTTTGATTGTACGCCGCTTTTGCAGAACCATCCTAACGGCACTATCACGCTCTGGATTCTGCCGGACGGCGAGACACAAGCGTTCCCGGTTGCCTTGACCAGAGACGGCAACACGGTTGTCTGGACTCCGCTGTCCGAGGAAATGACGGCGCGGACGGGTGCGCTCCAGATCGTTTGCACCGATGGAACGGATGTGGGCAAGAGTCCTGTCGCGATGTTCCGCGTTGATGAGAGCATTGTTCCGGGCGCGGAGCACCCTGCGGCTGTTCCGTCGTGGGCTACTCAGACCGTGGAACGTGCTGAGAGTGCGGCTGATCGTGCGGAGGAAGCGGCTATGAGCATCGACATTGATGCTATCGAAGCGCAGATTGCACAGGCGGTTGCAGACTATCTGACGGAACACCCAATCGAGTACACCGAAACCGACCCGACCGTTCCTAAGTGGGCGAAACAGCCGACGAAGCCGACTTACACGGCGGAAGAGGTTGGTGCGCTTCCGGCAGACACACCGATTCCTGACGTTTCTGGTAAGCAAGACGCCCCGCTTGAAATTCCCGTCACACAATCTGGTTCAACCTACACGACCACGGCAACGGCGGATCAGATTCGAGCAGCAAAGGAGAACTCTGTCTTTGTGTTTGGAGACGAAGCGCGAATTAAAGCCTTGCTTTGGTTTCCTTTGGACGAAGGTGTGGATCGTCTTATCGGAATGCAGACGCTCTACAACACGATCATGTCGGTTGCGGCAACCGTGACAACAAATAATGTTGCAATCACGGCAAAGCGGACTTTGATTCCGACAGACACTTCTGATCTCACCAACGGAGCGGGATTTATCACGATGGATGATGTTCCGGCGGCGGTCACGGAACAGACCGTAAGCGGTTGGGGGTTCACAAAAAACACGGGAACGTATAGCAAACCGAGTGGCGGCATCCCGAAAACCGATCTCGCGTCCGATGTGCAAACGAGTCTCGGCAAGGCTGACTCGGCTTTGCAACAGCATCAGAGCCTTTCTGCTTACCAGACAAAGGCTATTACCGACACGGGCGGCTATTACGCCACGAACACGGTGGAGGGCGCGTTGCAAGAAATCGGTGCAGAACTGTCCGGCATCAATACGCTCATTGGTTCGGGGGTGATTTCTTGAGCATCAAGAGCAAGATTCAAGCCCTTATCACTGCGGCGAACACTGTAACGGGCGAGAGCGATACCACGCTGACCGACGCTGTGCAGACGCTGGTTGATGGGTATGGGCAAGGCGGCGAAGAAATTACGCTCCCTGCGGAATATCAGCGAGTGGAATACATCTCCAAAGCAAATACCTCTGGCGCGTACATCAACACGGGTTACGTGCCGGAGATGAACACCAATGTTTATGTCAGAGCGTCTATCAACGGCAAGCGCGATCAAAAGTTTTTTGGTGGGTTTGGAACGGGTTCCGGCAGCGGCGCGGGATTTGCTCTCGCGCAAGTAGCAGACACTTGGAGAGCCACAATCGGTGTGGGGTGGAATGCAATCGGAACGGCGGTTGTTGATACGCCAACTGACTTTCTTGTAGAACTTCGAGAGACTCGATACACCATCTGGATTGACAATCAAGCATTGTTTAATGCCGTAAACAAAGAACTTGTCTACCCTCTCTACATTCTCGCCGCAAACTACAACAATTCCGTTGCCGGCGGCTTTGGTGGGAATGTCTACCGCGTGACAGTGCGGCAAGGCGATACGGTATTGCGTGACTATATCCCGTGCTATCGCAAGGCTGACGGCGTGATTGGAATGTACGAGATTGTGACGGAAACATTCTTGACGAATGCCGGGGGCGGATCGTTTGGGAAAGGAGCAGATGTATGACCGAAACCGAAGCGCGTGCGTTCTTAGTACAGACCGCACGGAAGTATCTTGGCTGCCGCGAGAGCGACGGCAGCCATCGAAAAATCATCGACATCTACAACGGCATCCGCCCGCTGCCGCGCAGCTGGAAGATGCCCTACAGCGGTCAGAACAGCGCGTGGTGCGCGACGTTTGTGTCCGCCATGGCCAAGCTCTGCGGGATGCTCGACATCATCCCGGCGGAGTGCAGCTGCCGGCATCAGGTGCAGGGCTTCCAGAAGCTCGGGCGCTGGATGGAGCGCGACGACTACAAGCCGCAGCCGGGCGACGTCATCTATTATGACTGGCAGGACAGCGGCGTCGGAGACTGCACCGGAGCGCCCGACCACGTAGGCATCGTGGAGAGCTACGCCGGCGGCCTGATCACGATCATTGAGGGCAATCTCAGCGATAGCGTGGCGCGGCGCACGATCGTCGTCGGCGCGCGGTATATCCGCGGCTACGGTCTGCCGAATTTTGCGGCGTGGGCTGCGAAGCACAGCGGACAGGCCGCTCCGGTTGTAAAACCGACCAACACTACCACAAAGGAGGTCCCGAAGATGGACATGCTTCGAGAAGGTTCCAAGGGCTATCAGGTGAAGGTGCTTCAGGTGCTCCTGATCCTGAACGGCTGCGGCGTCGGCAATGCCGGCGCGGACGGTGACTTCGGCGTCGCCACCGCCGCCGCGGTCCGGAAGTTCCAGCAGGCGAAGCGCCTGGAGATCGACGGCATCGTCGGCCCAATCACGTGGGCGACGCTGCTGGGGGTTTGAGAAAGGAGTACATCATGGAAATCATGGGCATCGGCAGCGTGGCTGCCATCTCGATCATCTGCTTCATTTTCGGGCTCGCGTGGAAAACGAGCCCGCTGCCGGACAAGTGGATCCCGCTGCTGTGCGGCGTGATCGGCGGCGGCCTCGGCGTGCCGGCCATGCTTGTCATGGCGGAGTTTCCCGCGGCGGACCCGATCACCGCCGTCGCCGTCGGCATCGTGTCCGGCCTCGCTGCGACAGGCGTGCATCAGATCTATAAGCAGCTCACGAGCAAGGAGGACAAGTGATGGACAGCACCGTGCTCGTCGCGCTGCTCTCGCTGGTCGGCACGCTGTTCGGGTCGCTTGCCGGCATCGTCGTGAGCAGCAAGCTCACCAACTTCCGGCTGGAGCAGCTGGAGAAGAAGGTGGACAAGCACAACGGCTTCGCAGAGAAGATCCCGGTGCTGGAGGAGAAGCTCAGCGTCGCAAACAACCGGATCGCGGATCTGGAGCGGCAGGTGGAGCATCTGATGGCGCCGGGGGTGTGATGCTGGCACTGGAAGCCTAGACAAGGCGAAAGCATTACAGTATAATGAGAAAGAGCCCCTCCGGTTTGATATCCGGTGGGGCTCTATATCTTTCTGTGAGACGGTCCTCCGTATTCCCGAAAGATATACTCAAGGCGCAAAATAAATGTCGAAGCGGTTTTCTGGCTTGTGGTACTCGATCTTTTCGATGATTCCGCGCAAGAGCTCGTTCTTTGTGCCTTCGTCCACGTTTGCAGCCTTCAGGACATCCAGGACGTCGGCGACCTTCTGGCGGAAGGCTGCCGGATCCGGCGCCGGCTGCTGATCAGCTGCGTCGGCCTCCATGACTGCGCGCAGCTTCTCGATGTTCTCCTCGATCTCCTCCTTCACGGCCTTATACTCCGCAGAAGAAAAAGCACCGTCGAGAAGGGCGTTTTTCGCGCGTCTGAGGCGCGCTTCTTCTGAGGCGATCAAACTCCCCCAGTCTCGCACAGGCTTCGCCCTGCACGGAGCTGTAGGCGCGAATCGAAACGCTCCGGACTCCACCGTCTCTTCAAGATAGAAGATCACCGCGGCGTTTGCCTTTTTCAGCGTGATCGAGTGCGAGACGCTGCACTGCCCTCGTGCATACTTGTGGCACTGCAGCGAGGATCCTGCTGCCGAGAGCGTCAGCGTGGATCCGCAATTGCCGCAGCGGAGCAGGCCCTTGAGCATGTAGATCTTCGGCTTCCCGCGCCGGACGTATTTTGCCTCCGTGTCGCGCTGCTTTAGCCGCTGCTGCACGCTTTCCCACAGAGCCGGGTCAATGATCGGCTCGTGCTTCCCGTCCACTGTGAGCACGTTCTCGCCGTTATAGCTCGCCCGGTCATAGTTTGCGTGGCCTTCGGTGCTCCAGCGGATCTTCCCGATGTACGTCGGATTGCTGAGAATATACGACACCCATCTGTTATCAGGCGCATTCCCTCGTCGCGTCCGGATGCCCTTCGCGCCAAGCTCGGCCGCGAGCGCTCTGAGGCCCTTCCCCGCCGCATACTCGCGGAAGATATAGCGCACCGTGTCGGCGTGCTCGTTCGGGACAAATGTTTTATCCTTCACAGTATAGCCGAAGGGCGCCGTCCCCATGGCCTCGCCGCGCGTTGCCTTCTCCTTCATGCCGCGGCGGACCTCTCCGGCGAGGTTGATCAAATAATATTCATCCATCCACTCAATGATGCGTTCGATCAGCGAGGAGAACGGGCTGTCACTGGATGGCTCGGAGATCGACCGCACGTCCACGCCTCGCTTCTTGAGGAGGTTCTTGTACATGATGGCCTCCTCCTGGTTGCGGGCAAAGCGTGAATACTTCCAGACGAATATCGCGTCGAATGGCGGCGTCTTTCCGTCCTTTGCCTGCGCGATCATGAGCCGGAAGCCCGGCCGCTTGCTGGCCGTCTTTCCGCTGATGCCGTCATCCTGGTACACGAACTCGTCCGGGATGACGTAGCCCTCCCGCTTCGCATAGTCCCGGATGACCTTCAGCTGGCTGTCCGGGCTGTACTCTTCCTGACTTTCTGTACTAACTCGAATGTACGCTGCCGCTATTCTTATTTGATTCACTTTGGGCATGTAAATCCTCCATGAGCTTTGAACTTCTGCGCAGTATTGCGTGAAGCTTCATGTGGTCAGAACTTGTCATCAGCAGAAGATTCTCTATCGAATTATTCTTTTTGTCTCCGTCGATGTGGTGGACAATTTCTCCCGGCTGTAAGTAACGGCCTATATATTCTTCCATCACCAGTTGATGCTCGTACACAGTTTTTCTTTTTGACGAATTTGGATGCGTCGGGCAATAAATTGCAACATATCCATTTTCGGCTTCTCTACGGCCGCCTCTCCAGTTTGGATTTGCAAATGGTTTATCAACATAATAATCCGAACTTTTTCTCGGTATTACTCCGTAACGAATTAAGTGCTTTCTGATTACTGCTTGTGTAACATGGAACTCATCTGCGATGCTCTTCATCGTTCTGCCTGATGCGTATTCGGTTTTGACATAGTTTTCAAACTCTTCTTCACTAAGACCGCATCGTGTTTTCTCCGCAAGCCGCTTGTTTTTATTAGTTTCGATACCGTGTTCTCGCAGGATCTTCGAGGCAGTGATAGTGTTTTTTACGCCAATGTACTCACACATTTGCTCCAGTGTTTTTCCTTCTTCAAGATATGCTCGTCTTAAATCTTCAGTTGGAATACTACAGATGAATTTACTTGCCATAATGTTCCTCCTATAATAAACATATCACAATTATAGCAAAATAATATTCAAATGTAAATACTCACATGTAAACGCGCCCCGGTTTATGCCGGGGCGTTTTTTTATTTCACCTGATCATGAATTAGAAATTACTCGCTTCCTCCTCCAGCTCGGCGATCGGGCGCTCGTCCTGGAAGTGGTTTTTTATGATGTGCCGAAATTCGTGGGGGCTGTTGGCGATCAGCTGCTCCACCGTGAGCCGCGCGTTGAGGTTGATCGTGAACGTACCGTCCGTATTATCCACGCAAAACATCGCGCTCGCGCAATTTGGGAAACACCATTCAACCACAAAATAGTCCGCGCCCTCGATCAGATTTTCATACACCGATCATAACACCCCCATCAATTTATTTTCCTTGCATGGCCTCCCATGCTTTCACAATGGCCTCGATCTGCTCTTTTGTCGCTCCGGCGAAGGTGTGGAACAGCATCCGCATCTCCGGACGCTTCCGGAGCTCTTCCAGATACGCCGTCAGCTCGGCGTCACCGTTCACGAGCTCGCTGCCGGCGGGCTCTTTTGCTTTTCCGCTCATGACGCGCTCCATGCTGACGCCGAAATAATCAGCGATCTTCTGAGCAGTTTCCGCAGTGATCCCCTTTTTTCTTCCTGCCTTCAGATCTGTCATGAGGCTCCTGCTCATGCCAAGATCTGCACACATTTTCCCTGCTTTGATTCCTGCCTCATCGCAGAGCTTCTGAATATTCTCGTGAATTGTGCTCATTTGTGTACACTCCTTTTTGTGCATTCGTACAAATGTACTTTCTAGCGTGCGTTTTATGTTGACTTGTACCCTAGAAAGTACTATCATGAGCACATAGACGTACGCCGTTGTGTACATATATGATTGGTGGCACTTTCATATTAGTACCTATACGCGTACTTGTCAAGGAATAACAGTGCGAAAGGAGGTACATTTGTGGATTCTTGCAAATTCACGGACTTCGGCTTGTGCGTAAAGACGGAGCTTCTGCGCCGCGGCATGGAGCAGAAGCAGCTGATCGAGCAGATTCAGGCGCGCGGCATGTACGCCGATTCTGGGTATCTTTATAAGATCTTCACCGGCCAGCGATCCGCTCCGAAGGTTGTGCAGGCCATCTGTGAGATCCTGGAGCTTCCTGACAGCTCCAAGTCTACCGCGTAACCTGTCCCGAAAATTTCCCCAGTTACAAAAAGGTTACAGCAACGTGGAGGTGAACCATGGACAAGTTTGTAATCAGAAAGCAGCCGTATGCAGACCTTAGAACCTACAAGGTCGCCGTTCCGGGCGCGGAGTATGCGAAGCTCGAGAATCTGAAAAAGGAGACGGGCCTGAATTATGGCCAGCTCGTCGCGATGATGATCAACTTCTGCACCGACCCGGAGCGGCTCGTGATCAAGTAAAGCGCGGCTTGTGATCAAGCAAAGCAACCCCGCGGCCTTTGCCGCATATCATCGAATGAAGGGAGTGAACAGCATGGCGAGAGGTCAGGAGATCACCTGCCGGGGATTTGTCCCGGACGGTGACGGCGGATATAAGTCGGTCGAGAGCTTCTCGCCGGAAGAAAAGAAAGCCTTTTCCCGCTGGATCGTAGATCGGCTTGGGCGCGCTGAGGAGGAATACTTCAGCCTGCACCCGGAGATCTACGCCAAAATATAAAAAGCGCCGCCCGGGAGGTTGCAGCTCCACGGACGGCAGATGTCAAAAACACCTGTGCTTATCATAGCACACTGACCGAAAGGATTCAAATGAAATCGAAATATTACATCATCGGCGACCCGGTGAAGCGTGGAAAGATCCGCTTTGTCCTGCGCGTGATCGGGATGTCGCTCGTCCTCGGCTTCGCTTGCATCGGCCTCGGCGCTGTGCTGCGCATGGTCGTGCAGATCCTCGCATGGTGAGCGCCGTGGCGAAGATCAGCGAAAACGTGAGAGAACTGCCGGATTGCCCCGAGAGCCGGAGGGCTTGCTTGAACTATTCCGGAGGCTGTTGCAGGGCGCTGTCTGATACATTTTGGATCAAGCAAAAGAAAAAACCCTGCCCGTTTTACAAAACAAAAGCGATGGTCGCCGCACAGCTGCGCGGCGCACGATAAGGAGATGCATCATATGGAAAAAGCAAAACGCTCCCTGATCCGCATCGAGCGGATTGATGGAGAAACCGTCAACGGTTTTCTTGATAGTGACGATCCAGAAGAGCTGATCGCCATGCTCGGAGACGCTTTGGCAGAGATCCTGGATAAGAATCCCCGGCACTGGCGCGGCGCTCGCCGTCTGTTCCGGCGCGTGTTCCGCGATTGGCGTGAACCGTGGTGGGCGGGGATCGTCGAGTTCTGGCGCGGGCGCATCGTCTCAGGCATGATCGGCGCGGCGGCTCTGACCGGGGTGATCTACGGCGCGAGCTGTATCGCGCACCTTTTGGGGGTGTGCTGATGGCAAAGTATAAATGCTGCGGCGGCACCGTTTGGAGCGGCGTCGTGCTGCACTCTGAGTGCTATGAGCGAATGCTTCAGATCTGGCGCCCCGAGACGGAGACGCCGCCCACGGCCGTCGAGATCTGGGAGACGGACGAGGGGCAGGAGCCGTTTAACATCTCTGATGATCTCATCGTTAAGGCGTCGGACGGCAGGAGAGGAATCGCCCGCCTGCACTATACAGCCTCCGAGCGCGTCTGGCTCACGCACGACGGCACGATGATCGATGTGGTCGGCTGGATGCCGACCCCGGAATGAGGAGGAGCCATGGAAAGACTGAAATGCTTTTTGAAGCGTCCGGACTCTGATTGGTACGCCACAAACTGCAGCACGTCCCTCGGCAACCTCCAGCGGATCGTCGGCGGCAACATTGAGACCGTCACCTTCCCGGATCTGGGCGTCGTTGTAATCTGCAACGAGGAGGGCCGGCTGCGCGGTCTCCCCTACTGCTGCACGATCCGGGGCGTGAGCTTTGTCGGAGACGTCATGGTCTACGGCATCGACGGCGAGAACCTTGCGGATGTGCCGCACAAGCTGAAGGAATGGAGGGAGCTCATCAATGCTTGACATCTACCGCCGCGCTGTCAGCTACTTCGGCGCGACAAAGCAGAAGCTCAAGGCCATCGAGGAGATGGCGGAGCTGATCGTCGAGCTCGTGAAGGACCTGCTCGGCGACGGCAACCCCGCCAAGGTGATCGAGGAGCTCGCCGACGTTGAGAACATGACCGTGCAGCTGCGGATCATCTACGACGAGGACGGCATGGTCGATTATTGGAAGCAAGCCAAGATGAACCGCCTCGCGCACAGAATGGAGGGCAACAAATGAAGAAGATCGCCGTCGCCCTGCTGGCGCTGCTGCTGTTCGTCGTTCTGCTCTGCAGCTGCGGGAAAAAGCAGCTGCCGGACCGATTCATGAAGGTCGCGGATTATAACGACTGTCAGATCTATGTGGACACGCAGACGGGCGTGGAATACGTCAGCAGAGGAAACACCCTCGCGCCGCTCTTCAATAGCTACGGTGCGCCGCTGGTGTTCCCCGGCTTTGATGCAAAGGAGGACCGGTATGGCTAAGAAAAAGAACGCTCTCCTAGACCGGATCGAGCAGATCCAGAAAGAGACTTTTCTCACGACGCAGCACTTCACGCGGCAGCTCTGCTTCGATCAGGCGTCGATCGTCCCGAATCGCGAGTTCGGCTTCGGCGCGGAGCGGCTGCAGCGGTTCAACGCCGCGATGGTGCAGATCTATGGAGATTATGCCGACATCTGGAACGGTGACACGAAGGACGTCGAATACGCCAAAGCGAAGATGGACGGAGCTCTGAAGCAGATCTACGGGGACTTGTTCATTCCGTGGGATGTGAGGTATGGCCGATGAATTATCACGAATTCCTCAAAACGAAGGAAATCAAATCCAATTCTGTTGGATTTGAGCCGGCGAGCAATAACCCGGCGCTGTTTGACTGGCAGAACGACATCGTGCGCTGGGCGTTGATGAAAGGCCGCGCTGCGATTTTCGCAGACTGCGGTCTCGGCAAAACTGCCATGCAACTTCAATGGAGTGCTCAAGTCTTCGAACACACTGGAAAGCCCGTCCTGATCTGCGCGCCTCTGGCCGTCGCAGCTCAGACTCAGCGTGAGGGCATTAAATTCAATGTTCCCGTGACCGTCTGCCGGAAACAGTGCGACGTGCAGCCGGGCGTGAATATCACGAATTATGAGATGCTCTCACACTTTGAAGCAGAGCGTTTTTCCGGCGTCGTTCTGGACGAAAGCTCTATTCTGAAAGATGAGACCAGCTCCACAAGGAAGATGCTGACAGAAATGTTCAGAGATACTCCGTTTAAGCTCTGCTGCACAGCGACGCCGTCGCCTAATGATTACATGGAGCTCGGTACGCACTCGGATTTTCTCGGCATTATGACGCAGCCGGAGATGCTCTCCACGTTCTTCTGTCACGATGGCGGCAATACCTCAAAATGGCGGCTCAAAGGCCACGCCGAAACGAAGTTCTTTGAATGGGTGGCGAGCTGGGCGTGCTGCATCACGAATCCGGCTGACCTCGGCTATGACGGCAGCGCTTTCAATCTGCCGGAGCTGAACATCGTCGAGATCGTCACGAAATCCAGCAACATCGAGGACGATTCCGGGCAGATGCTTCTGTTTGCCGAGACTGTTCAGACTCTGAACGAGCGCAGGGCCGCAAGACGTAACAGCATGGGAGATCGTGTTCGTGCCGCTGCCGACATTGCCAACTCCACGAACGAGCAGATTTTGGTCTGGTGCGATCTGAACGCCGAAAGCGAGGCTCTCACAGCTGCAATCAATGGCGCTGTGGAAGTGCGCGGCAGCCAGACACCGGAATATAAAGAGCAGGCCATGAACGGCTTCACAGACGGCACAAACCGTGTTCTGGTCTCAAAACCGAGCATCGCCGGATGGGGCATGAATTGGCAGCAGTGCAATACCATGATTTTTGTCGGCCTGTCAGACAGCTTCGAGGCGTATTACCAAGCCATGCGCCGCTGCTGGAGATTCGGCCAGACGCGGCCTGTCACGGTCTATATCATCATTAGCGAGGCCGAGGGCTGCGTGAAGCAGAATATCGAGCGCAAGCAGGCCGACGCGCAGCGCATGACGCAGGAGCTTGTCAAATTCACAAAAGACATTCTGGCGGCCGAGATCCAGCACACCGTGAGAATGAGCGAATCTTATATCACAACAGAAAGGATGGTGATTCCGGCATGGATTGCGTGAACGTGATCGATCAGGCCGTGTCTGAACGATATGCGCTTTACAACGGAGACAGCGCGGAGATCTTGAGAAGCATCCCGGACAGCAGCGTGCATTATTCCATCTTCTCTCCCCCGTTCGCGAGCCTGTACACCTACTCCAACAGTGAGCGGGATCTCGGAAACTGCCGCACGACAGCAGAATTTTATGAGCAGTTCAAATTCATCGTGGACGAGCTGTTCCGTGTTCTGATCCCCGGCAGGCTGATTTCTTTCCACTGCACGGATCTGCCACTCAGCAAAGAGCGCGACGGCGTCATCGGTCTGCGTGACTTCCGCGGAGAGCTGATAAAGCTATTTGAGGATTCTGGATTCGTGCTGCACTCTCAGGTCTGCATCTGGAAAGATCCTGTGATCGCCATGCAGCGCACAAAGGCAATTGGCCTGCTGCACAAGCAGCTCAAAAAGGACAGCTGCATGAGCAGACAAGGCATCCCGGATTACCTTGTCACGATGCGGAAGCCCGGAGACAATCCGGAGCCCGTGAGCCATACGAACGAGACTTTTCCGGTCGAGATCTGGCAGAAATACGCCTCTCCGATCTGGACGGACATCAACCCGTCCGACACGCTGCAGGCATCGTCTGCACGTGACGAAAAGGACGAGCGGCACATCTGCCCGCTGCAGCTTACGGTGATCCGCCGTGCTCTGAATCTGTGGAGCAATCCCGGCGACGTCGTTCTGACACCGTTCCTCGGCATCGGATCTGAGGCCGTGGTTGCGCTCCAGAGCGGAAGGCGCGCAATCGGGATCGAGCTGAAGCCCAGCTATTATCAGCAAGCAGTCAGAAACTGCGAAAACGTGACCGAATCGGAACAGATTTCTTTGTGGTAGGAGGTACACAAATGAGTAAAGACTTGATCATCGCGTTTCTCGCCCTGCTCTCCATTGGCTCTCTCGCCGCCGTGTTCGTCCTGTGGGCGAAGCTCGACGAGCAGAAGAAGCTGACGAAGGAAGAACGGGAAAAGCGGTGGCAGGAGACAAGCATCATGCTTTCAAACGAAAAAGAGCTTAATGAAAAAATCCAGAAGCAGTATGAGTATGCCGGAATCCTTGTAAAAGAATACAGCAGATTGCAAAGCAAACTGTCTGCCATCCTCTGCCCCACCAATAACCATGTTTGGAAAGACGGCGAGTGCGTGAAGTGTGGGAGGGTAAACAATGCGCCTCATGAATAGATGCGACAGCTGCCCCGCCTGTGCCGTCTGTGAGGACGATGAGTTCCCGATCGCCGCGGATTGCGAGACCATACTCGACATCGTCCGCGTCGTGAAAAAGCATGTTTCTAAGGAGATGAACGAAAATAATGAGCATTAAGATCAACGCCCTGCAGGTTGAGAACGTCAAGCGCGTGAAGGCCGTCGCGCTCGAGCCTTCGGCCAACGGTCTGACCGTGATCGGCGGCAAAAACGGACAGGGCAAGACGTCCGTGCTGGACGCGATCGCCTGGGCGCTCGGCGGCGACCGCTACCGCCCGAGCAACGCAGAGCGCGAAGGCAGCACCCTGCCGCCGCACATCAAGCTGGAGCTCTCCAACGGCCTGACCGTGGAGCGCAGCGGCAAAAACAGCGCCCTGAAGGTCGTGGACACCACCGGCAAGCGTTCCGGGCAGCAGCTGCTCAATGAGTTCGTGGAACAGCTCGCGATCGACCTGCCGCGCTTCATGCAGGCCAGCAACCGCGAGAAGGCCGACACGCTGCTGCAGGTGATCGGCGTCGGCGATCAGGTCCACAGCCTCGAGGTCAAGGAGAAAGAGGTTTACAACCGGCGCCACATGATCGGCCAGGAAGCCGACCGCAAGCGCAAGTATGCCGACGAGCTGCCGCACTACCCTGCGGCGCCGAATGAGCCCGTCTCCGCCTCGCAGCTGATCCGCCAGCAGCAGGACATCCTCGCTCGCAACGGTGAGAACCAGCGCAAGCGGATGCGCGCCAATCAGATTGAGCACGAATACGGCAGAGCAGCCGCGCACGTTTCCCTGCTGCGGAGCCAGCTCGCCGACGCGGAGAAACAGCTCCAGCAGCTGGAGGCGGATCTCGCTATCGCTCAAAAGGACGCCTTGGATCTGCAGGACGAGAGCACCGAGGAGATCGAGCGCAGCCTGCAGGAGATCGAGCAGATCAACATTCAGGTCCGCGCTAACTGCGACCGCGAAAAAGCGGAGCAGGACGCCGCCCACTATGCGCAGCAGTATCAGGATCTGACTAAGGAGCTGGAAGAGATCCGGCACGACAAGTATGCACTGCTGGATTCCGCGAAGCTCCCCCTCCCCGGTCTGAGCGTGGAAGACGGCGAGCTCACCTACAAGGGCAAAAAATGGGACTGCATGAGCGGAGCCGATCAGCTGATCTGCGCCACCGCCATCGTCCGGGCGATCAATCCGAAGTGCGGCTTCGTCCTGCTGGACAAGCTCGAGCAGCTTGACGCTGATCAGCTGCACATGTTCGGCGTATGGCTCCAGAGCCAGAAGCTGCAGGTGATCGCCACGCGCGTGAGCACCGGACCGGAGTGCAGCATCATCATTTCTGATGGTTATGTAGAGCGGGAGCAGCCGGCAGCGCCAAGCTGGCAGAAAGGAGTTTTCTAATGTTTGAGATCAGCAGCGGAAAGCTGCAGAAGCCGATCAAAGCCGTGATCTACGGTCCGGAGGGTATCGGAAAGAGCAGCTTCGCCGCACAGGCGCCCGGCGCGCTCTTCATTGACACTGAGGGCAGCACCGTGCACATGGACGTCCGGCGCCTTCCGACGCCGCAGAGCTGGACCATGCTGCTGCAGGAAGTGGATTATGTCCGCAAGACGCCTGGTCTCTGTCAGACGCTCGTGATCGACACCGCGGACTGGGCCGAGCGCATGGCGCGGGATCACGTCTGCAACACGCACAACGTCAAGGGCCTCGAGGACTTCGGCTACGGGAAAGGCTATGTGTATCTCTATGAGGCCATGGGGCAGCTGCTCAACATGCTGACCGACGTCGTCAATGCCGGAATGAACGTGATCATCACGGCGCACGCAAAGATGCGGAAATTCGAGCAGCCGGACGAGCTCGGCGCATACGATCGCTGGGAGATGAAGCTCATGAAAGAGACGCCCGGCATGATCAAAGAGTGGGCAGACCTCGTCCTCTTCGCCACTTATGAAACCTACATCATCAAAGAGCAGGGCAAGGAAAAGAGCAACAAGGGCAAAGCCCAGGGCGGCGCCCGCGTCATGCACACCACACACCACCCCTGCTGGGACGCCAAAAACCGCCACGGCCTTCCGGACAAGCTGCCGTTGGACTTTGGCCAGATCGCGCACCTGTTCGCCACCCAGCAGGCAACTCCGACGCCTGCAGCTGCTCCGGATCCGGAACCGGAGATCCCCTTCACCATGAGCGACGAGCCGGAGACGGTCGCGCCGCCTCCGCAGCAGAGCACCGGGATCCCGCCTGCGCTGCAGCAGCTGATGGACGCCGCCGGCGTCACGGAGCAGCAGATCTCCGACGCCGTCGCCGCGCGGGGCTATTATCCCGCCGGCATGAAAATCAAGGACTATCATCCGGACTTCGTTCAGGGCTGCCTCATCGGCGCCTGGGACAGCGTTCTGGAAATGATCAAGAAATCATAAGGAGGACATTATGAGCGACTATAACAACAACCAGGGCTTCGAGCTTGGATGGGACAGCGAGATCGAGAAGGACAGCCCGGACTTCATTCTGCTGCCGGACGGCGAATATGATTTCGTCGTGAAGAGCTTCGAGCGTGGGCGCTATAACGGCGGCGACAAAATCGGCCCCTGTCCGAAGGCGATCCTCAAGCTCGGCATTGATACCTATGAAGGCGAGGCCGTCGTGCGGAAAGAGTTGCTGCTGCACTCGCGGCTCGAGGGCCTGCTTTGTGAGTTCTTCGTTTCCATCGGGCAGCGCCAGCACGGGCAGCGCGTGGCCATGAATTGGAACGCTGTCACCGGCGCTCGCGGCCGCTGCAAAATCGG
>Ga0326511_10000963_pt1 | contig 24661 bp, 21 predicted proteins | sample 0_2496_0518_D_FD_203701 | JGI IMG/M metagenome (GOLD analysis project Ga0326511, IMG submission 203701) | Bovine rumen microbial communities from UC Davis, California, United States - 0_2496_0518 | ecosystem: Host-associated > Mammals > Digestive system > Stomach > Rumen | place: USA...
GTGCAGTCTTTATAAGCTTAACAGCATAATTGATCGTAGCCATATCATCAGGGTTAAGATCTGCTGTCTTTAACATCGATCCACCAGAACGTTCAAGATACATTACATATGTAGCTTGTAATGCTTTAAGAGCTATATCGAGTTCATCCTGTGAATACTTAACACCAGATTCAGCTTCGATGTTAGCTTGCATCTTATCGATTCTACGTTGGTCTATACGTAAATCGATTGCTTTATCCGTAACAGCATTAAACTTATTAACCTGAACATTCTCGGTTGTAAGTTTACCATATTCATTGATATGTAACTCACGTTTATTCAATGCATTATCAATGCTCTTTAAATATCCCGGGATAATCTCAATGATAGTCTGACGTGTCTTATTATCGAATAAAGCTTTCTCTGTATTGTATTTATTGATACGATACTGAGAGTAGTCTGTTTCTCCACCTGTGCCTTGTTCTCTGTTAAAGAGATATTTCTTAATCGTAGGATTCTCTAAGAAGGATCTCATCATTCTCTGAGAAATTGCATCTGAGAATTGATTAAATGTCTGACCCCATTGACCGATAGTCTGTCCTTTGATAGTAAGTCTCTCGTTGTTTCTAACGAAACCATCCATCAATAGATTGAATATGTTTTCCGGTGAAGCATCTTCCTTCATTGCCGGTAACATAGTCATCATTGTTGCTACTAAAGGATTGCTTGATACGATGATGTTACTACTCTTAGCAGTCTCATATATCTTACCGAGAGACAGTCTACCACTCTCATCAACCATACTGTCATTCTTATATCCCTCGACCTGAGCTTCGATCTGTACTGTACTGAGTTGAATGAGTTTATCAAGTTTACTCTCTAAGGTAGAATTGATAGAGTGTAATGTTTTATCAAGATTATTTACAGATGAAATGATTTCTGCTGTACGGGTGTTGATTGTAGTGACTAACTCGGCTGTGTTTGCAAGAGCAGCTTCTGCTTGCTTAGCTCCTATCTTATACATAGCAGAAAGTTGCTTACTACTCTCTGTAGTAGAAGGTATATTCAAAGACGGTTTGTCTTCATTGTCATCTGAGGTATTACCACCAAAATCAAAGTCATCATCTTTATTTGATTCAGCATCAAGTTCATCTGCATTGTTATAGAACCATGCACTGATGTCTTTAACGATGTTACCGCTCTTAATACGACGATATGTATTCTGCACATCGGTAACAAGACTTTCTGCTTGCATCTGAGATGCGACTGCCTTAGCATCGTTCTTTAATCGTATAAGATTCGAAGCATACTCGTTTCCGGTTGTTGTGATATCATATTTCACAATCTCCATTGCTCTTTTAAGAAACTTATTAGCCATTTATAACACACTCCTTTCTTATTTATTATATTAACATATCAGAAGAACATGATACCATCAGTATCATCACAATGGTATGTGTCAGTCCATTGTTTGATTAGATTTGCACGATCATTCTTAGCACCAGCCCAATCTTCAATCTGAATTTGATTTTGTTGATATCCTGAACCAACATTCTTATTGTTCTTGAGATCGTTATAAAGTTGCATCTGGATATCATATGTTGCTAACTCTTTAAAGGATTCTCTCATGCTTTCTGGGATAGATTCACATGACGAATCGTGTTCACATTCTACGATGAGATGTACACATGCATTGTCCGGGAAATCATGAAGCTGAATTTTATTGTATTCTTTCCATTCTACTGTAGGAAGTCGAGATGTTACTCCAGCAAATTTATTTATAGCTGTACCAATCATCTGTGCATTCAAGATATCCTGTGGATAATATGAACCAAAGCCAACGAATGGAGATCCAACTGTGAATGTATTCATATTAACACGTGAATCAACAGCTTGATCAGTTTCACATGTACCATATACATCAATGACATTGGTTGTTGTTAATTCAGGTGGAAGCAGATAGATTCGTCTACATTTATCCACTTCAGTTGGAGATTTGAGATCTTTTACCAGATAGAATCCTTCTTTTTTCTGACGTTTGAATTGAGAGAACGTACGTACAGAACGTGCAATAGAATTCTGCACAACTACTTCAAGAGGTTCCTTATAAGGTAATGCAAGTTGATGTAAACCATTTTCATCAATGATATCACTTATAAGTGTACTAATATTCATACAGATTTCATTCCTTTCATAGTATAATTATTTAGCCGTAATAACAAAGATAATGGTGGGGATTAACCCCACCATCATCAATAGTTAATTATTCTGAGATAATATTCCAATCACATACGTCATATGCTGTAAACTCAGTTACAGTTGCTCCTGAGATATCACAGAGATGCTGGATATGTTCATCGAGATTGTTTGCTTCGTTAGGATCAAATACACTCTTGTTGTAGATGTTATCGATTTCACTCTGTTCACCAAGCTGACCATATGCTTTCTGTAACCATTCAAGGTACTTAACACATTCTGGATCAAGATGCTTTTTATCTGCGAGGAGATCCTTACAGATCTTAACAGAGAGACGGTTTCTTTCAGCATCAGATGGATGTACATCAAAGATTACTTTACCGATATCGATAGCAGCACGGTTATATCTCTCCATGATTTCTTGGGAAACTTTATCTGGTGTATAGTTTCCTTTCTGAGTCATAACTTTGAAAGTTACAGGGAGCTTATACATGGCTGCAAACATATCACACCATTCTTCTTCAAGATTAGTTGTGTTTTCATAGTTTTTCTTTATGGCGTTATACACAAGGGTTTCTATAGGAGCAAATATAGCATATCCAAGTGCTTCAGCACCAATCATTATCAGAGGTGGGAATGCCATACCTAAACCGAAAGCAGCCAAAGAAACAGATAACCAAATGAGAGTACGTGCTACTGTACCACCTTTGGAGTATCTCTTCTGAGTTGACTTAATGTGATTCTCATATAAGTTAACCAGCTCTTCTACATCCTTATCAGCTTTGGATTTATCTGAATCATTGTTAGTAACTTCTTTGATCTTCTTCTTGATCTTAGCAAATGCGCTTTCGTTCTTAATACCTGTAGCAACAGTAAGTCTCTTAATGAGAGCTTTTCTTGTGATTGCATTCATCTTAACACCATAGAATGAATCGAGATAGTTAACAAAGTTAGTCACAATCTTTCTTCTCTTCTTAGCGTTCTTTTCTGCTAAAGCAAGCTGTAATGATAAAGTCATCGTAGCAGAGAATTCTGCATCAGCAACTTTCCAAACCCACATAGCATTATGGAAGATTTCATGTAAAAGAACACTTATAACGGCTTGACCAATGAGATCAGGTTTATCCATACTGAAATCACGGATAGTATTCTTACCTTCGATATAGATTTCAATCTTATTACCCGAGAACTGGAATCCTTTGCTCTTAGAAACAGAAACTTCCTTAAGTCTTTGAGCACGGAATTCTGTCATTGTTGTATAAACATTGAATGCACCTGGTGCATCTGAGTAATGTACAACGATATCCGCATCAAACTGTTCACTTAATTCATCAACAGCTTCCTTGAAATTGTTGCTCTGATAAAGTCTCTGGAATGGGATCTCATCAAGCTTTTTACCTTCATGATTATCCTTAACCCAATCATTGATCTTATTCACAGCAGCAATGATATGTTTATTATCAAACTTCATGTGCTTGATTTCTTTAGGTGATAACTTTGTACTTTTTTTAGTATCATCATCTGCTTCAGTGATAACATTTGATGATGGATTAACAAAATCAAATCCTTGTAATGACATGATGTCATATCCAAGTGTACGCGTATCACCAAATATAGAATATGCTTCAACAAGAGTTTCGTCTTCTTCTATATCGGCTGAGATATCTGTTGCTTCCATACCAGTTACACTGTCTTCACCAGTTGTAGTATTGCTTGTGGTAGAAACCTGCATGTCTACACCTTGTGTGATATCATCCATGTCAGCAAAATAGTTAGCAACAGGATTCTCTGCATCTGATCCTTGTACGAGTGCGATGTTATAATCCGGAATAAGTCCCTGCTTACGAAGTTCATCTATCTTCTTCATAGAAGACGGACAACTCTTACAGTCAACCATACCTGTGTTGTATACAAGAATCTCATTATCCTCATCATCAAGATATCTACCAACTACAGTTCCTTTACCTGGATCTGGAGTAAACTGTGGTTCCTGCTTAAACAGTTCATGACAGTGATGTTTATGATGAGCGTCAAGCTTATCATCAATATTTGCACTCTTCTTATCGAGTAAAGCTGCAATTGCACGTACAACTGCATGCTTATTGTTAGCAGCACCAACATTACCCGGAGCAATGATATTATCACCTGAGATCTTAATCGTGTTGATATCATCGTTTCTCATGATGTGTCCAGCAGGAATACAATACATAGCTCCGATTCCCTCTAAAGCACATATAAGATTCTTGCTGTTCTTAATGACATTATCAACACTCTCTTGGATACGTGCCTGATATTCATTCTTAAAACCAATACCCTCTAATTCCTTTAAAGAAGAGAACTCGGTAACGACTTTCTGATCTTCTATCTCAGCGCCGTGAAGCTTTTCTCTTATACTGGATAAATTTGCCATAGTAATATCATTCCTTTCTATTATTTATTCTCTTCCTTATTAGCTGCTTCAGGAGGATTTTCATTTGTTTCGTTAGTATTCTGCTTCTTCTTAGACATTACCTTGTATGCTTTGATGATTGAAGCATATGTTGTATATAATGTGCTATAGAAGTCTCTCATAACAACGTTGATTGGGTTTACTATGAAGAGAGTGTTGTACTTAGTAAGAATACCTGAAATCTGCTTAGCACGTTCAGCACCAAGTACAGCAGGACTATTAACATCTTCGGCTTTAACATCTCCGCTCTTACCGGCTTGAAGCTGTTTCTCTACTGCTTCTGTAGCAAGATTGAATTGTTCTGCAAGAGCTTTAGTGTATCTTTCAATAAGAGTACCACTCTTTTCATATGGATCAAGAATCTTATTTTTCCATACATCAGAAGATAATTCACCCGTATATGTTGTAGGAGTACCAATCTGAGAATAGAGTATGATATTCTTAATCTTTTCCTGACGACTCTTGTTGTTGTTATCCTTCGCAATAGAAAGTTTGTCGTCATCTTTACCAGGGAAAAGACCAGCTAAGAATGAAGTCTCATCAAATGTTTTGTTCTTAGTAACATCGAGCCAATCCTTTACATGTTGAGAGATATGTTCTGGATTGATTGTATCCCACTTAATCTGATATTCAGGGAATTTATTGATGTTGATTCTGAAAGAACCATCTTCAATGCTTTTACCGATTTCTGCATTAAGCTGTTGATGTTTATTAAAGTAATCCATTTCCATCTTATGATCTTTATTAAACTTATCATAGATCTTGGATACTACTTTAACGATCCATGCTTTAAACTTAGCAATTACAGCTGTGATAGTTTTTGTCTTTCCATCATCAGTTTTAACTGTAACTGTCGGTGCTTCTGGTTTTGCAGCTTGTTGTGTTGGCTCAGGAGCATTGTTCTGATTGTTATCAGCTTCCATTACATATTCTTCATCGAATTCAAATTCATCAAATGCAAATTCATTGTAAAGATATGCAGGAACTGCATTGTTCTCTGTATTGAATGAGCTTACATCGATTACCTGTGTATTGTTGTTTACAAGCATGATGATATCACGTGTAAGTATCTCACCAAGTAAAGCAAGTATATCTGTGGCTAAATCCGGAGCATCAAAATATCCATCATTAACAAATCGAATTGTTTTATTCATAGCATATTCAACATGCTTAATATTGTTTGCCAGCTCTTCATTTGATGTTAAGCCACAACCACATCCGTTATAGATCTTAAAGAGCATATCGAGTGTTGATGTAATCGGACCTTGTGTGACATTACCTGTAGCCTGTTTATCTGTACGATATGAAGCATCAATGAACTGGCTACCATATGCAAGAGTATCTAACCATGATACACCGTCATTTGGTCCTCTCATTATTTCTTCTTTGATGATGTCATTGTTTTCTTCACATGTATGTATTCCAGAGATATGATGACCATCAAAACGATGTATTCTTACAATACGATCGATGATACAATCATCTTCGCCAGTTGAATTATCTCCATCTCGTTTAAGTGTAGCAAACTTAAGTACCATCTGATTTACTGGTGAAGCAGGATCATGGAGTACGTAATGAATTGCATTCTTTAATTCATTGAATCCATTATTTACACTGCTAAGAGCAATGTTTCTGAAGTTGATATCAAATGGAAGATTAAGACGAAGATCTGTTTCACCCGTCTTCATGATTGCACATTCTGTGAGTACAACATTATTAGCATCATCATGCTTAATGTTAACTGTCTGATGTGTGTACAGATAATCATGCATCTGTGATACTGTAATTGTATTTACAGCAAATGCAAAGAGAATGAATGCTTCGATCGCTTCACGGAATACAACCATCTCTGGAAGATGATTTCTCTTTTCACCATTCCATGCTACATCAACAACACCTGGGATACCATTAACCAGATTCTTCATACTAACATAGAACTTCATGTCAGTAATCTTCTTAAGATCCTTCTTAACGTGTTCACTTCTCTGTGACATATCATACTTGGAATAACAGTTCTTGTTGAAGCAGTCATTGTTTAATCCAACGATGATATCCTTTAATGTTTTATACGTCATCGGATCAGGTGTATATCCAAGTGGAACTGCAGATACGAATGAATCACACTGATTTGCTTTGATGAATCTCTTTGCACACTCTACAGAGAATCTTTCGATATCTCCAGGTGTGTCTAACATTTCTTTGTACATTGCTTTGGCTAAAAGGTCAATGTATTCAGAAATGTTTTGAGGTGTTATGTAACGCATCTTGTATGAACAATTACAGATAGAATACTCATTCTCAGTCACTTTGAACTTACGTACTGAATCAATCATTTCATCCAGTTTATCATTCATCTCGCTAAAGACTTTTAAGAATGATTTATCAAAACTAAAATTCTTCATGATTTATTACTCCTTTTCTATTAATATATTAAATGTATTTAACCCCTGTATCTATAGAAGTTATTGAAAAGTTTGAGTACATATATTATATGTAATACCGATTATTTTAAGATTTCATATATATATTATTAATATGAATATAATAGAATGATCTGTTATATTCACCATTCAAAAATAAACATTTCAATTATGAAAGGAAAAGTGATTATTATGTTTGATAATAACAAGAATCTTAGTGAAGAAGAAAAGGCAGAAGCAACAGTTGAAGTTGAAGTAACAGACGTTGATGAAACAACTGAAGAAACAGAAGAACCTGAAACAGAAGAGCTCGAAGAAGAAATCGTTGATGAAGCCATCAACACTGAATTCATTCAGGATCTTGCTGAATCCATCGAAGAGATGGATCGGGAGGATATAGTTTTCATTGAATGTCTTAAGATGATGGCGAGAAACAGCTGGAAGTTCGTTCCGCTTCATATGCGTAATTCAGCAACCAAAAATGCTAAGATCATCTCTGATCTTAAGCGTAATTACTACGGCAACAATGACGAACTCGCAATCATCGATAAAATGTTCAATGAAGTTGTTCAGCAGACAAGAACAATCAATCACGTCAATATCATTGCGACTATTTTCGAATAAATTAAGAAAGGTTAAGGTGTATTATTATGAGATCATTTAACGTATTCAAAGAAACAAGAATTTATCAGGATTTAAAGCGTTCCGAGCAGCTCGCATTAGAAGCAGCCTATAATATCCTGTCGGAAAGAACGGTTGAGGATGCGATAGCAGTATCAGTAGCAGACAACATAAAAGACAACTACGACGTATTTAGATATCTTCAGGATGACATAGAACTGCTTGTAGACTGGTGTGATATTCCACTTGAAAACTATGCTTTCTTCAAGACGACCATAAATATGGTTGCTAGGCTCAATAAAGAAACAACAAGAATTTGGAAGTAAGTTTCACGTAACATAATAAAAAACGCAAGGAGTATTCCATCAAGGGTAAAACCCCTTGCGTTTTTTTTTTTTTTTGTTTAATTCATAAATATACTATATATAATATTTATATAAAGAAGGGATGAGAAATCATGAGTCGTGAAGACGTTATTATTGATGGGGAAGTCATTCGGGATTATATGTCATCTCTCGAATTCATGACTCCATCTGAAAGAAAACATTTTAAACGTAAGCTCGAATTAGAAGCTTTTAAACCAAAAACATGTTATTATGTAAGAGAGGAGACTGATACATTGCAGACACAAATTTCGTATGATGTTAACGGCATTTTGAACTTACTAAACTCATTGGAAGATGAGATCGTTGATGTATTCTTAGAATGCATCTCATTCGTTGCATCCAAGAAACAGACATTTTCTTACTCCAAGGAAGAGAATAGTACTATTATAAATGCAATGATATTTCATACTGGATTAAAACATCCACATGTACAGAATGACTCATTAAGAAAGCTTTTTGAAACATTGTTATCAACTGATGAAAGAGTTGATAAGATCAATAAGCTGATTAAGCTGTTAAGTAATTAAGATTAAGATGTGTCCCCATATGGGGACACATCATTTATTCTTTTTTGTATAAATATATAGTAAAAAACTTTTGATTAAGCATATTACGAAAGGAGGTTTGTATATGCGTAATCGTAAATGTCCATTCTGTCCAGCTGTGTTTAACGAGAAGCAGAACTTCTGTAAACACGTTGTAATCAAACATAACGATCAAATCCCAGAAGAAGTAGAAATACCATTGGAGTATGCATACTCTTTAATGGTAAATAAACCAATGGGAAGATTATGTACAGAGTGTCACAAGAACAATGTTCCATTTAATACATCTACATTGAAATATGCTCGATTCTGTTCAGATGCATGTAAAGACAAATATGTTGAAACTGTAAAGAATCGTATGAAGAATAAATATGGTAAAGAACATTTACTCGATGATCCTGAATATCAAGAGAAGATGATTAATAATCATCCAAATGCAAAAGACTATATATGGGATGATAAACATAAGTTCCGTATTATCGGTACATACGAAGAAGATTTCCTTAATAAGCTGAAGTCGCTTAACTGGAATCCGGATGATATACTTGCACCATCTCCACATATCATTTATTACAAATGGAAAGATGGTACAGAGCATTTCTATATACCCGACTTTGAATTACCATCTATCTCACTCATAGTAGAAATCAAGCAAGGTAATTTCAATACATCTTATATGGAGCATAATCGTGAGATCGAAGCTCTTAAAGATAGAGCAGCTCGTAACTTCTGTGAAGAAAACAATATGCACTATATAAAGATACTTGATAAAGATTATACAGAATTCATGAGAGACTATGTAAAGTCAGATCAGAATCAACCAGAATAAACAGGAGGTGAAATAATATGGCAGATGTTAAACAGAAACGTGCCAGGATAGAAAAGCTTCTATATAATGTATTATCATTATTAGATCCTTCTAAGATTAACATGCAAAAGTATCAGGCTATGTTTGCTAAGATGAGTGATGCTCAGTTCTCTAAGTGGATGGAATCTTTCTTAGCGGATCCAAAGTCAAATATCAGAGTTGACATTGAAGAATTCGGTTCAGATAATAGAAAGATTAAGTTTGAGAATGTTGAGAAAGCTGCTGAGTATATTGGTATACCTTTATTCGAGTATGTGTATCTTCCACATGTTTCATCAGATCCAAATCATCCTATACGTACCAAAGAGAAAGTACTCGTAGGTTATCTTAACATTAAACGTCCGCAGCAGCTTGTAACTAAGAAGACGGGTTATGTTCTTTCCGATGCTGACAGAGATGAACAATCTGGAACGGCTAAGGGTGAATCACGTGGTGGTACAACTACTGGTGTTGAGAATGAACTTCTTGCTGGTGTAGGTGCAGATAAAGTCATCTCTGAGTTACTTGGTGTACGTGGAGATAATGTTAAAGAATATGATAACATGCTTGAATCCATATCAGAAACAGGTTCAGTTAAACTCGAAGATATCAAGACGAATAAGTTTGATAAACCAACTCTCTTAAAGACAGACATACTGTTCATGTGTATGGGTCTAAAGACAGATATTGTATCTGAATCATACTATTCCACAAAGAAGATACGTGACCTCTTAGGAGGTGATTAACAATGATTGATCAAAAAGGAATCAAACTTGATGAAGTATCTTTAAGATACCCAAGAACATTTCAACCTTTGGGATATGATGCTGTACTTGATGTTGATGAGTTTACTAAACCGAAGGTAATCTCAACATTTCAATTATGTGTCAATGCAATATTAACTCTGTTATTCATGAAGCCGGGTCAGTATCCATCAATACCAGATCTCGGTATAGATATAGAATCATACTTACATGAATATTCAGATGATAAAACAATCCCAAGGAAAATACTTGATGCGTTAAATGATCAATGTAACCGATTACAGATTACTGGAGTAACATATGATGTTTATTTCGATAAAACGTATAATGGTATAAACGCATTGATCGTTAACATAAAGGCTACTGACCGTTTAGCATACGGATCAGAGTCGAATAATGTAATCATTGGTATATCATATGATAAACTTAATCGATTATATGTAAGAAAATCATATATTTAAAACAGAAAGTAGGTAATACAAATGAAAGTACATATCTTAGGTAAAGGCATGATCTCGCTCCTTGGTCTTAATGCTCCAGTGAGAAACATTGATCTTCCAGAAACAAAGATCAGAGCAATTGTTCCGATAACAACACTCAAGGTGTATGATGCAGAATCAAACATTATCATCACACGCAACAACGTTGATTCTTTCTTTGAATTAAAGAATGCTCCTGTTGAAGAAGCTCCTGCTCCAAAGAAGGAAACAAAGAAACCAGCTAAGAAACCAGAACCAGTTGTAGTTGAACAGGTTGCAGAACCAGCTCCAGTTGTAGAAGAAGTTGCTGAAGCTCCAGCTGTTGAAGAACCAGTTGAAGAAATTCCGGTTGAAGTTAACGAAGAAGCTGAACTTACATCAGATGAAGAATCAGTTGATGAAGAAGCTGTAGAAGAATCAGGTGATGAAGTAGAACCAGCTGAGGAAACAGAGTTCGTTCCAAAGAAGAAGAACAAGAAAAGAAGATAATGGGGGATAAGCATGTTTATATCTGAACAGGTTTTCAATGAGGAAGAAGTATTATCATTATTCCAGGAAGCTGTATCAGATCCCCATAAAAGAAATTTGTTACGAGAAGAACTCATCGACCCAATCATCGAAGTATTATCTACCTCCTCAGGTAAAAAGGAATACATTCGTTTGGGTAATGAGTTCCTCGAAGCAAATTCAGAGATGCTCTCAAAAGAGTATCCAACTAAAGCGGTATCATTCCCACGTTTATACGTAGACAACGTTGTTAAGTTATTTGGCTTTACTTTAGCTTCATTAAAGAAGACAGTAACTGAAGTATTGAAAGAAGTCGGTTTATCTGACTTTAAAACAATTACAGCATCACCAACGAATGTGATACATACTATAGTATTATCATATTCAGATATGATTTTTGATAAAGACTTAAGAGATTCAGCCCGTCATCAGACGGGTCTGACTATATACTCTCTTATGTTTAATAAGTACTTTGGTCAAGTATTCAATGAAGCTACAATGGCATATACGTATATGCATCTTAATGGTACATGGGGATTGGTTAAATCCGAGAATATGATAACATGGATCGGTAGCATGGTGGAAACATCATATGCTTTCTATAAAACTAAACTTACAGTGAATATGTCACCAAAGACATTAGTAGACTATCTTAACAGATTACGTACTTCATTCAACCAGCAGATGAAATCATTATGTGATAGATTCCGTAAAGATCTGGCTGAAGGCAACGCTGCAGGTGAAGATACTGATGGTGATAATGAGTATCTTGAATCCAATCAGTTTACTACGATATGTGATAATCTTATAAGGATAATTCGTAATGGTGATCCACGTTATAAGAAGAACGGTGATCTGTATTCTGGTATAGCTCGATACAAGAACGTCAAATGTCAGGATCTATATGATTTAGCACAGAAGTTTGAATATAATGATATTCATTTTATATTTGAATTGATACTATACGTATTCATCACCAAAGAAGGAAATTCTTTGGATGATATCAACTCAATGAAATATGTTGATCGTATATCAAACTTCCCGACGGCAATAGATCGTGCTATTACGGGTAAACCAATTATCACACCTTACTGTGAGAAATATGCTGCAGACCCATCTATAATGAGAGCGTACATCTGCCTGTTAGCAACATATATAATGTATAACATAAACGATGCACGTCCAGAAAGTAAATAAACAAAGGAGTGAAATACAATGTTAAAGTCAACACAGACGAACAAGTACGAAACAGCTTGCTTTATTCAGGAAGCACCAACAATGGTCAGCAACCCATTGAATTTTGTTCAGGAAGCTTCATCAACGGATAATTCTCCATTAAAGGAACATGAACTGAGAGTGCTTAGGACAATTGATGGTTATCCGTATGCTAAGTTCCGTGCTTGTATTCAAACATATGGTACTTATAACAGAATGCATCGTTGCTATGACATGAATAACGTTGCAACCGTAGTAAACGGAGATGAACGTATCCGTACACTGGAAAAGAATAACCAGTGGAGGGGAGAATGGAATCATCCAAATCCAGATATTAAAGGACAGGAATATTCTGATATCAGAATGACAATCCCGGCTCCACAGAATACATCTCACTTTATGAACCTTCATGAGTTTGCCAATAATAAGATGACAGTTGAGATTACAACTCATCCTAAGACGGAATCTGGTAAAGCATATTCATCTGAGATCATTGACTTAAAGGCAACTCCATCTTACTCTGTAAGAATACTTGGTGTGGCTATACCGAATGCAGGTATCGGTCAGCCAAATATTCGTGTATCAAAATTCATTACAGCTGATGCAGTTGACTTCCCATCACACCAGGAAGCCGAAGCAGATATCCAGAGATATACTGAAGCTGCAACACAGGTACTCTTCCTCAAAGAGTTATCTAAGTATTGTGTAGATCAGGATGAAAACATGAAGGTTGTTTGTGAATCATTCGAGATTTCTCCAGAAGAAATTATGGGTATTCAGAATGAATCAATCATCGTTGAACAGTGTGATGGATCAATGATGGCTTTCCCACTCAGAGGAGATGTAAGAAGAGAAGCTCTCTCAATACTCAAGAATCTTTAATAGAGAAAGGAATGAAATCATAATGACTCAAATCATTATCAAGAAAGCATACTTTGATAATATCAAATTATGCATTGATGCTATAAATGAATTCTTTTCTTCTCAATTCAATACAAAGAACTTTCCTTCGATTGAATCTGACTTAGATGTTGATCCTACTATTAATAGTATATTGACATTACTCGACTTTGTTGAACCATCATGGATAGATAATCAGGATAAAGTTGATGCATGTATAGCTGAACTTAATGAAGCTCTCGAGAAAGCAGAGGAAGATGAAGATGCTAACTTTGATATCACTCCATATCAGTCTAAGATAAATGCTTACATCGGTTACAAAGTTCTTCAGTTTATTTCAGAGAACTTTGCTTCTTTCTCTGAATTATTGAATGCTATCTATACATTCGATTTATTCATGAATACATCGAAATATGAATCAGAAATCAATAAGATGAGTCAGCCAATCAATCTCGACGATATTCATCTCCCGGATGATTATAACGGACCTGTTCATATATTCTCTCTTGATTTCTATGTAACCGGTATATTCTCAAACAAAGAATATATTCAGACTACACTCAACAGAGATGAAGAACTTAACAGAATGAAACAGTTCTTAGATTGTACTGACTGTGAAGTCGTTGTAGATGATAGAGAAGATAATTATGAAGATGAAGAACCAACAGAAGAAGTTCAACAAGAAGCCGCTGTAGATAATACACGTGTACATGATATCAAACCAAATCACATCAAGTACAATGCATCTTCAGATACATTCTCTGTTTCATCACAATTACAGAACGTAATAACCGGATTAATATCCAAGCTTAGTCAGTGTGATTCATCTGAAGATTTAATTAACTTCTTTAAAGGAGTTAATGAGAAGACAATTCAGTTCCTTACAGATAATGAATCACCATGCATTCTCAATAAGATCTTTCTTAAACCAGAGAAGTGCCCAAAGGGAAATGATTACGTTAACCTGAAAGCATATGAGTCAGCATATATATCAACCCAACAGAAGAATGCTGGAGCATTAAGATTTGCTAACTATGATATCTTTACAACATTCAAAGTTGATAAAGAAGGTACAATACAATTCTTAAAGGATTTCTTAACATGTAATCTGTATAATGATAAAAACATATCAGTCTCAAATAATACTATATTAACGATATTCAATATCTTTGATTCACGTATATACTTTGACAGATTATATTCACTTATACCGGATAAAGTTAAGAAAGAAAAATATCCTTCTGAAGATGGATTTGTTAAACTTGTTAGATCACGTATTAACAAAACATCTCATGCTAAGAAAATATATGGCGATGATGACACCACAAATACATCCCCAGTTAAACCTGCTAAAGAGGTACAAGAGTTTGTTTATAAAACAATGAAGTCTCTTGGTGATTGTTCTGTATCAGATCTTAGTAACAACGCCTTAGTTGAAGAGATGGTTAATGCTGAGATATCTATCATTGGTAATTTACTCTACAACGAAGGAGTTTCTCCTGTAGCTACAGATACTATTATACAGGAAGCAATTGACATGAGTGATATGCCAGACTACATGAAGGATCGTCTTGAAGTAGCTGACAAAGATGCTGATGATATCACAGTACAACCTCCATCAGAAAATCAACCTGAAGCACCTCCAATCCCAGACAATGCATTTGACGATTTAGCAAACTCAATTGATTCTAAGATCAATGCAGCATCAGGTAATGATGTAGACGATATGCTTGGAACTGGATTTGAACAGGATCATCCTAATGCTGAACATAAAGAAGGAAGTAAGATAGTATACAACATCACGAATCATTATGATTATTCAAATTCATTTAATAAGAATTCAAATAATACAATGAATGATTCATCCCAAGGAAAAACTGTTAATATTACGAATAATGATTCTTCTTCTACAGAGGTAAATTATCCAAAGAAACAAGAAGAATCTAAGGTCCAAGAAAATAAGGGCACCAACAATAGTAATAATAACAGCGAACATGTTGAAGATACTAATGCTTCAAGTGTTTCTTCTGTAAATACTTCCGTTGATAAGGATTTATTCTCAAATGGAATGTCTATAGAAGAATTCTTTAATGTACTCGAAGCAGCAGAGCCCCTATCGGATAATATGGAACCTGTTAATACTAAAGCAGAACCACCAAAAGAAGATCCAGCTACAAAAGTACTGGATAAGGATCGCGAGCGACAGAATAGAGCCAACAAAGTTAAGAACGCAGTTAATGCTAAACTTCAACCAATTAAGCGTATTAAGAAAGCGCTTAAGAAAACGATCAATTCTCTTATCAAGAAAGATGAGGCTCGGGCTAAGTCTGAAATCATTGAAGATAAGAGCTATCGTAGTTGGTTATTCCGAGCTTCACGTCTTGCTATAAAGATCGGTGCTGTTGCAATTGCATGGACAATCAATGGTTATCTTGCAGCTGCATTCATTGCACTCGGTGTTATTAGAGAAAAGGATAAGAAAGATCGTCTCACTAAAGAGATGCAAAGAGAATTTGACTTACAGAATCAACTTCTGGATGATAAAATCAAGAAGGCTGAAAGTATCATTAATTTTTATTCATCTTCTAAGGAAGACCGTGATAAAGCTTACAAGGATAAATGGAAACTGATGAGAATCAAGCATAAATGTGAACGGCTTATGGCTGACTCTACAAATCGTAAAGGATTCTTAACTTCGAAGGATCAGCTTTAATAATCATACTATGAATTATCTTAAATCAACAGGGAGGTGTGCTGATAACATGTCTAGCAGAGAAGATAATCTTTTCCGCTATATAATGGAAGCAGAAACAGAACTTGCGTCATTCGATGATGGAGGAGCTGAAGATACAGCACCACCAATGGATGATTCAGCACCACCTGATGATGGTGCGGATAATCCACCAGAAATGAATGATACCGGTGATGACTTCGGATCATTTGACGATGGATCTTCTGATTCATCCTTGGATATGGGTGATGGTTCAGAAGGAACCGAGGGAGAATCTGGTGAAGAAGAAAATAATCAAGACGAATCGATGTCAGAAAAAGCGAACAACATTCTGAATCAGAAGCTGTATGAACAACTTTGTTCACGTAATGATGAGATCGAGAAAGTTCTTGAGAATCTACAACAGCTTACCCCAGTAATTCCATCAGATGTATTTGATGAGAATGAAGAACTCGTATCCAAACTCAAAGCTGCTCTCAATAAGAGTAAAGATTATGCAATATCCAAGTTCATCGATTCTAAGTATGGAGAGAATTTATTCTTCTATAACGAAATAAATATGCTCTACACGACGATATGTGATGAACTTGACAAGAATCTAAAGAGAAACTTTAAGAACAAGAAGTGATCTTTAAAAATTAAATTAAAAATAATACACATAGGAGGAATATACTATGGCATTTAGAAACTCTAGTTCAAGCCACGGAACATGGTTCCAGGAACAAGTAAACATGATTAACTCTGCTACAGAGGAAGAGCTCAATGAACTCAACGATGGCTTTGATCAGCATTTCGCAGAAGCTGCTACATCAATCAAGCAGAAGTTCAATGGTGTAAACGTTATCAAGGATTGGAAGAAGATGATGGAAAATCCTACAATCATGCAGGAATACAAGACAGAACTTCTCCAGCCAATCTGTGATGAACTCAGAAATTATCCTACAACTGATGAAGCTGAAAGATATCACATGGAACAGGTTGCAAAGGGTCTTGAAAATGCTTGGGATGAAGGCGTTAAGTCATTCCTCATTCAGGAAAGCTATAACGTAGCTAACTATCTCCCACTTTCAACTCTTGACTTCCCGGCTCTCATCAAGCAGTACATCAGATTCCTTGGTAAGGATCTCATTCCTGTTCAGACAGCTAACTCAACAAACATCGAACAGAGAATCTTCACAAAGTATCTTGTAAACAACCAGACAGGTGAAGAATGGGAAGTTCCAGCTCTCTACTTCAAGAAGGATGAAGATGGTAACCCACTCTGGAAGAAGATCTTCAACGCAGGTAAGGGTCTCAGAATCAATGATAAGGACGTTCTTACACTTGCTACAATTCAGGCTGCTCCGAACAAGAAGTTCAGCATGTTCAACTGGCTCATGGATGACAACGGTGATCCGCTCGATGGTCAGGGTGGTCACGGTACATTCACACCAACAATCAGAACAAGAATCTCTTATGACCTCAACATCAGATTCGTTCAGGTTACACAGGAACTCACAGAAGATCGTTATGATGTACTTGCAACAGAACCAGCTGACTGGGCTACAAACTACACATCATACTTCACACTCAATGATTCAACAGGTGAATATGAAGCAGTAACAGGTGCTTCAGCTCCTACATTCGCTGCTGGTACATACTACAAGAAGACAGCTGCTGGATCAAACTATGACTTCAAGGTTAAGCTTCCTGCTGGTGGTCTTGCTATCGATATCCAGCACGGTGGTATCATCTACAACGGTGCCATCACAGAAGATATGAAGCTCCCTGTAGTTGATAAGGCTACAAACAAGCCAACAGGTGAAACAATTGCATTCTCAGACAGAGTATCTGGTGCAGTTGACTTTGTTAAGGGTACAATCACACTCACATCTTGTGGCGTAATCACAGGTGTATACGTTGATGGTTTCATCTCAAACGAAGACAACATGAGAACAATTGGCTTCAGAGAATATCCAGAAATCAGAAACTGGCTCATCGCTGACGGATGCAGATTCCAATTACCGTTCACGGTTGAGGACTTTGCTGAAGCAAACGCTTCACTTAACTTCAACCTCTATTCAAGACTCGTTCAGGAACTCGTAACACAGCAGGAACTCATCGAAGATTCTTACATTGTTGACTTCCTTGAAAGAGACTTCGAAGCTAACGATGGTTATGATGCAGATGCATTCAAGCTCGAATCATATACACACGTTGAATACGCTGATCTCTCACCTACAGCACTTTCACCAAACTTTGCTGGTGATCCATATGAATACAGAACAAATGCAGTTCACAATGCAATTGAATCTGTAATCTATGAACTCTGCGACAAGGGTAAGTACGATAACCTCGGATTCGTTATCTACTGCAACCCGAAGGCAGCTCGTCTTCTCAACAAGTTCACAACATGGACAGTTCAGAAGTCAACTGAGATCGGTGGCGTACAGATGAACCATGCATTCGGTGTACTCACAGATTCTTCAACTCCAATCAGAGTTGTTGCTTCAAACCGTGTAGATGCTTACACAATTATCGAAGCATACCAGGATGGTGCACAGCCGGGTCAGATGTCAAGAGAATACTTCTACAACATCATTGCATACCCAATGGATAAGTTCCATATCACATATAAGCACCTCAGATTCGCTCGTCACCTCACAAACAGCCCTGAGAATGCTGCTTATGCAGATGCTCAGAACCCAGGTGGTGCAGCAATGTACGTAACATCATCTGCACAGTACAGAGCAATCGTACTCCAGGGTATCCAGGGCAGAGTAATCTGCAAGAACTCTGCACTTGTTCCAGACTCAAAGGCAGGTATCATCCAGTAATCATCTTTATTCTTGAAGATGTAGAAACAATTGACATGGCGGGCATTGCCCGCCATGTTGTTGTTTTATTTATTTTGAGCAGTCTCGTTAAATTCTTCTATACGCATTAATATCTTTTTCGTGAGATAACTCTTATCCACGTTAGGATATGTCTTCTCAACATTCTCTGCAATAATGTTTATGAGATTCTTATCGATTACTCGCATACTCTTTGCAAGTGTTGCTTCAGTAATGATTTGCTCTCTGATGGTTTCATCTATTACTTTAGCTTGATCTGGCTTTGGCATGATGAACGTAGATGAACGTCTCTGTTCTTCTTGATTCAAATATGAAGCCACATTGTTGTTTAATTTCGTTATACTACTATAAGTAGTATCAAAGTCATGTTGGATATCATCTGTATTGGATAGAATGTTTCTGGATTGTTTCTCCAGAAGCATATACTTCCATTCAATTGATTCAAGATGATTTGATAATTGTTTATACCATCGATGATAAACAATTGTAACGACTGTAATCGTACACAGTAATGTTGATAAAAGTATAATTATAATAGATTGCATATGGATAACCTCCTATGTGAAATTTAACGATATTGTTTATATGTAAATCAAATTAAAGAAAGTAGGTTGATTATGTATGAAAGATTTAAATCAGAATCTTTTAAATAGTATAGATCTCATTCAGGAAGCTACTGTTGAAAGTGAACTTAATGTATGTAATGCACTTATTACAGAATATTTTAAGCAGGCTGATATTCTTGCATACGCAGACGAATCAGTTGTAAATGAATTTGCAATTATTCAGGAAAGTTTCTTTACAGAAGCTGAAACAAAGGCGATCGAAGATAAGTCAGCACCAAAGAAGAAAGAACTTCTCATCGTTAGAATCTTTAGAGCTATCGGAGAAGCTATTTCAAAGGCATGGAAATGGATCACAGAAAAGATTTCAAAGGCATGGAACTGGTTAAAGGAAAAGTTTAGCAAGAAGAAAGACATTCAACCAACTCCTGAAGTTATCAAGGGTATTGAAGGTCAGGTTGCTGAACAAGAAAATCTCAAAAAGGTTGAAGTACTTGCTGTTACACAAGTTACCACTGCTGCTACAGAACTTGAAACATTCATCAATGATTTCATCAAATTATATAATGATGGAAATAATTCACCAGATGGAACTCTTAAGAAGAGACTTGCTAACATAAAGAGAATGTTTGGTAATGTTGAATATGAAACACTGGTTAACTCTGATGAAGGACTTAAAGAATTCCTTATAGCTCCAATGACTCAGGGTAACTATAGCGGACAGTCAAGAATCGAACTTGCTAAGAAGCTATGTGAAACTGGTAATAAGCTTGGTGAAATTATTAAGAATAATTTTGGTGAAGCTAAGCCAATCACGCTTAGTGATAAGGACGCAGAAGCATCCATAAATTCATGGATCGAAGATGCAAAAGTAATTCAAGCTGTTGTTGCTGATCTCAACAAATGTGGCGCTGAAATTTCTAAAACATATACAACAATAATCTTTGGAAATGTAAAGGAAGGTAATTAATATGAAAAATCTTAATGAATCATTACTCGAAAGCATTGATCTTATTCAGGAATCTACACTTGAAAGTGAACTTGAAGTTATGTTTGCTATCGGTGGTGAATATGCTAAGATCGGTATGCTTATGGAATATGCAGACGAATCAGTTGTAAATGAATTTGCAATTATTCAAGAAGCTACATTATTCCAAGAACTTTCTACGGGTGAAAAGAAGCCAGTACAAATCGAAGATAAGTCTGCTAAGAAAGATGATGAATCTTTAATCAAGAAGATTCTTAACAAAATCAAAGGTTTCTTTACATTCATCGGAAACATGATTAAGAAAGCATTCACATGGATTGGTGAAAAGCTCAAGAAGCTTGGTGAATGGATCAAAGGTTTATTTGTTAAAGGTGATAAAGACAGTAATAGCTCTAAAGCAGCTGAAAGTATGGAAAAGACTGCTAAAGGTCTTGAATCACATATGTCATCAGATGAAGAGAAAGTAAAGGAATGGGTAAATTCCGAAGAATATAAGTCATCTGTAAAATGGTGGAAAGACTATATGGAATCCAAAGAATATAAGGACTACTTAAATTCTCTGGATCATAAGCATCAGGAAAAGATGAAAGAACAGTTTAATGCTGTTAATCAGGCTGCTAGAGAGCTGGACGACTTTGATTGGGAACATCGTGAATATGAAAATAATAAAGATTACAAAACAATCCCAATGGAAGAACGTAAAGCCGCTGATGATAAGCTCATCAAAATTCTTAAGAAATATAAGCAGGCTTTAAGTACAGTTCTCGATAAGACCAATGGAGCTATCGGATCAATGACCAGAGGATCATCCGCTAACTATGAAACATTCATGGATGTAGCAAAGACGGTTTATGCTAATAAGATCCAAAAGGATAAGCGTCTCTCAACAGCTTTAACAAATTTTGCTAAACATCCAAAACTTGGAAACAACGGTAAGTTTGATTTAGAAAAGCTTTTCTTTGTTGATAATAAGTTTGGTAAATTCATCAACTCATATGTCGTAACGTTAGATAATGGCTCTTACATTTATGGCATTGAATTCACTGGTGGTTATGTAAGACGTAGTCTTGCGCTAGTTAAAGAAAGCGTTAGGAAAGGTCATTTCTATGATTTCAGTAAGATGATTGATGAAAACGGAAATGTATCATATAACAACACTGATGAATCAAGTGGTATTACTGAACTCATGAATTATATTGAAAAATGTAAGGGTGATATCGTAAACAATTATCATAACTTCCATGATTCAAAAGAACTTGAAGAATATTCAAAGGTAATTGAGAACGAATACATTCCAGCTATCTCAAAGGCTACATCTGAAATGATGGCTTTCCAGCGATTCGTTTATGACGTTTATGCAGCATACAAGAAGAAGGTAGCATAATATATCAGCATTTTAACAACTGTGGTTCATATATAGTGGGGGAGGGTGTATCCCTCCTCGATATGTATGTAAACAAATGAGGTGAATATATGAATACAGAATGTGAATTAATTCAAGCATTTCTTAACGAAGGTAAGTATGATGCTATAACAGAAGCTTGCAATATACTTCATCCCGATAAGAAAAAGCTTGTAGTAACAGAGTCTTATGTTGATAATGTACGTATGATTGTTGATTATGATCAGATCAACATTCTCGTTCCTTCAGAAAACATAATGGAATCAGCATTATCACAGGCTATTACAACTGGAGACATATATGATGATGCAGAGAAGGTAAAGGATCAGGCTAACCTTGTTAGAATGACAACTGTACCGAATCTTGCATTATCACATAATGATCTCCCAGAAGCAAAGAACATTACCACAGCAATTACTCCAGTTATCGGTGTAATGAAAGACAATGGTCGTTTCAGTTGTACTGATGCTGATGTAAAGAATGGTGTTAACTGTGTAAAGGATCTTACATCCACAGAGACACCGGGTGATGAAGTACGCAGAGTAATGGATAATTACATTGCGTCTAAGTATGATGAAAACAATACACAGAAGTCTCCAATTGATACAGCTGCCGTAGCATCAGATGTTAAGAACATCCAGAGTGTATCTCCAGAAGATACTGTAACTATTGGGGACTATGACGAAGTCGAAGTAGAAGATTGTCCAGCATGTGAACAACCTGTACAGGAAGGATTCTTTAACAGACCAAAGAAGCTTAAACCAATCCCACGTGATATCATTCAATATGTAAATGATCAGATACGTGATTTAGATTCATCCAATGATCAGGCTATGCTTGCATCATATGTATCCAATAAGCTTGAGTTTGTTGATTTCTATATCACAGTCATCGATACACATGATGAAAGATTCATTGTTCCTCATACACGTGATTACTTAGTAACCATGCAGAAGGATCTTAACGGTTTACTTACAAGAATACTCAATGCACGTCCAGTCAATAAGTATAATCGTATCTGGAAAGTAACATATCCAGAAGGATATGAAGGATAAGAGGTGAAATATAAATGAACAAGATTCAATCATTAATATCTGATAATAGAAACTTATTCGAAAGAGTAGCTTCACAGCATTCGGTGTCAATAAACAACAGATACCAGAAGTATACTATCCTTAATTACAAGAAGATACTGGATGAACTTTGTGAGTTCATTAAAGGATATGTATCATACAAGGGTGAAGATGGTGAAACATACAGAGGTAAAGTATTATCAACCACAGTTCACTTCTATGAACAGATGTTCACAGATAAGAAAGCATACAGAGTTAACTTTGATCTTACTGATATGAATGGAATCACAGAAGACTTCCTCAAAGGCAGCAAAGAACTCCAGTCATTAATCAACACATATTCTGCTGAAGAATACAAAGATGACAAGGAGCTTAAATCACTGATTGCATTAACAGAGAATCAGTATGCAAAGGTAATGAAAGTCCATAAGGATGATATGCAGATTTATATCTGGCTTACAACCAAGGACAATCGTGTTGGTCGTGCTAACATAACACCAACATTGTTATCTGCCTTTAAGAATCAATCAACTCCAGTTATCCACGAAAAGAAAGATTAATACTATTATAATATCAGGAGGAAACATAATATGCCAAACCGTATAGCAACATTTGAAAAGGTATCATACGATGAGTTTAAGAAGTCATATGGTAAATCACTAATTGACTTCGTCAATAGTCTTGGTTTATCAGACACTACAGAGTTTGATGAAAAGATTGATGAGCTTTGTAGAAGAAAATATGACAATATTAAACTCCCAAAGAGAGCAACAGCTGGAAGTGCAGGATATGATTTCTATTCTCCAGCTGAATATATAATTCAACCGAATTCATCAATTGTAATACCAACTGGTATTCGTTGTAAGATGAATAATGATTATTTACTGTCTATCTATCCACGTTCCGGTTTAGGATTTAAACACAGACTTGGTTTAGATAACACAGTCGGTATCATTGATTCTGATTATTATTACTCTGATAATGAAGGACATATAATGATCAAGATTCATCATGAGTTAAATACACCATTAAAAATTGAATCCGGTAAAGCATTTGCTCAGGGTATATTCACTCAGTATGGTATTACAACAGATGATGATGTAACCGAAACACGTAATGGTGGATTTGGTTCTACTGACTCAAAGTAAAGGAAGGTAATTAATATGAAAAATCTTAATGAATCATTACTCGAAAGCATTGAATTAATTGAAGAATCGGTACTTGAATCCGAAATAGATGTACTCGTAAGCATCGGTGACGAATATGCTAAGATCGGTATGCTTATGGAGTATGCAGATGAAGCCACATTAGATGAATTCCAGATCATTCAGGAAGCAGACTATGTTGTTGTGGATGGAAAAACAGCTGATGAAGCTAATAAGAAAAAAGAAACCGATGATTCCAATGACAAAGGTTTCCTTGCAAAACTTAAGAAAGTTGCCAAGTGGTTCATCGAAACATTAACAAAGATTGGCAAATTCATTGAAGATGCAGAAACCAAGCTTATGAAAGCGATAGTTAAAGGATGGCGTAAGGTCACAAATCATACAGTTAAGAATGCAGATGGAACAGAATTCAAATCAAATGATCTGTACAAAGTCGCTGAAGACATGAATGCGAAATATACTGAAGTTTGGTTTGCATATGTTGAAAAGTTAGGTGTTAAGCTTACTGATGCTGAAAAGAAAGATATTAAGACATACGGTTCAGAGTCATTTAAGTTTAACATGAAAGACGCATCTCTCATGGTTAAACTGTATAG
>Ga0326511_10000964_pt1 | contig 24564 bp, 29 predicted proteins | sample 0_2496_0518_D_FD_203701 | JGI IMG/M metagenome (GOLD analysis project Ga0326511, IMG submission 203701) | Bovine rumen microbial communities from UC Davis, California, United States - 0_2496_0518 | ecosystem: Host-associated > Mammals > Digestive system > Stomach > Rumen | place: USA...
TGGATGGGAAGGCCGTGTCAATAAAAAAAAAAGACTACTAACTTAAAAATAAAAAGATATGATTAAAACAATTGAAAATTTTTGCAAAGAAAAAAGATTGCGTTTCGGCTACGGATCGACACAGGCAGCCGCCGATGATTTTTTCGAGCTTGGCGGCGGCGTGTTCGTCATAACAAAGAGACCGCGCGTCGGCTACACGGAAGGCGTGGTGGTTACCCGAGGTGTGACGGACGAAGACCGCGCGGAGCTTGCGCGCAGGTTGAGAGTCAACGGATCGTCGGCAAACGTTGACGGGTCGAGAATCAACGTAAGGTTCAGACCTGCACGGCCTCTGTACAGCGGCGGAGCCGGCATCCAGAACCCGACACCGCCTCCTGTTGTCGTGACACCGTATTTCGAGAATTTCAGAACCGTCGAGGTTGGCAAGACATCGGCTACGCTTGCCGCCGAACTGGTGAACCCTGACCAAGTGCAGATTAATTCGATGTACATCTTCTACAGCGTCAACGGCGGCCCTAACGAAGAGGTCGAGGTTCAAGGCTCTTTCAGCGTTGAGATTCCGCTTGAGCCTGACGCTCATGTCATTGCTTCATGTTCCGTTTATTACGACGGCGGAGAATGGGAAGGCGACGTTTTGGAGTTCGACACACTCCCGTTGGACATGCCGATCGTCGCAACGTCTGAGGCTACGAACGTCACCAGTTCGGGCGCCACATTTGGAGGCGTTATCTCCAACCCCGACGGCGTTGTGATTGATTCGAAGGGGTTCAAATACCACAAGGGAAGCGGCGAATGGGTTGACGTGCCCGTCGAGGGCGATGAATTCACAGCTCAGGTAAGGGGATTGGATAGCAATTCCAATTACAGCTACCGCGCGTATGTCGTCGTCGGTTCGGAAACCATACAAGGGAAGATTGTCTCTTTCCGAACAGCTGAAATCACAGAACGCGAAACGCCGTTTTATATTACCAATAAAAACCAAAATGCGGTTCATATAAGACTATTTCCTAATGGAGATATTCAACGTGCCTTTGAAATATCGAGAGACGGTATAGAGTGGACAGAGTCAGGAATCTACAGAGTAGATATATTATTGCAACCGAATGAAAGATTATACATCAGAAACGTTTCAAACAATTCCGATAAATTGTCATTTAGCGAAAATAAATATTATTACTTCACATCACGAGGTATTAGAAATGAATTTGGGTGCGGTGGCAATATTCTATCATTGGTTCGAAGAGATTTTGAAAACATGGACGAAGTTGGAAGTGGCTGTTTTGCTAAACTATTTTCATCTGCGCATTATTGGGAGTTTCCTAAGATTTATTTTTCGAACGCGCCGGAAATGTGTTTTTTGAAAATGTACGATAAATACCCGTGCGCGTCGTCCGTCGTGGAACTTCCAGCGGAGACGGTAGGCAAGCAGGCTTACGAAGGGTTGTTTTTCGCAGAAGGATTCAATGACGACATCAAGAATATCCGTATTGTATTGAAGGCGAGAGATATATCAGCATCGCGATCATTGACTAATTGGATTAAAGCAACACGACCAGGGCAAACAGGAACCGTCGTCTGTTATCCCGAATTGGAATTACCAGCACTTCCGTCAGGGTGGACGCGTGAAGATCTTGTGGATTGATGGAAGAAGTAAAGGATTTGGCGGTCAAGATACTCGACGAGTGCCGAGTGCGGATACAGGCTAACATGGCCAAGAGATACCGCACGTCCAACGGAGTGAGATGGGTGAACGCCAGTGGGAGAAGCTCGGAGGCGTTCAAGGTGGAGGATGTGAGAGAGGGTGTCGTCGCTCTCAAGTACGAGGGCGACGACGTTGCGCCTCTCGAATCAATCCAATACGGCACGGATGAGGTTCCGACACTCGAAGAGGCCGAGAGATGGCGAAGAGACAAGATTTCGAGCGGCGCAAAGACACTACCGTCGGCTCGTGCCGTTGTCAGAGGAATCGAAAAAAGAGGCGGCACGGAGAGACACAACGAGCCTCAGGAGTGGATCATAGGCCCCGAGGTGGAGGCGGCGGTGGACGCGCTTAACGACCAGCTGCCCGCGGCGGCGGCGGCGGCGGTGCGAAACATGCTTTTTTCAGTGTGAAATTATACTGATTATTCGAAATCAAATATTTTTCGTATAATTTCAACTGATTGTGTTTCAGCGTTTTGTGTATAGATTATATTAATTATTATAATTATTATATAAATATATATATTACACATGTGTTTTAAAAAGAAAGGAAGTTGTGAAAAAAGTTAGTATAATTAATATAATCGAATAATTTTAATATAACTACTTGAGATTCAGGATTCTGAAATTATTATAAAAAGATGGCAAAACAAGAGGAAATAATAATCGAGGTTAAGGTCAACGCGGGGGAGAGTGCGCAGAAGCTTGCCGATGTGCAGGCAAAAATACACGCCGTGAAGATGGCGAACAAAGAGCTGAAGGCCGAACAGAAGCAAATCAACGAAGCTCTAAGGGTTAATGGCAGCATAACGTCAGACCAGTCCAAGAGGCTTGAAGAGCTGAGCGAAGAGATTGCGAACAACACTGCCGACTTGAAGAAGCTCAACGCCGAGGAGAAGATGCACACCGCCCAGCTGAACACGGCGACGCAGAACAACAGGAAATACGGCGACAGCCTCGTGGAGATGTCCGCAAAGCTTGCGCAGCTGAAACAGGAATACAGAGGTTTGACGGCGGCGCAGCGGGACAGCGAGGGCGGCAAGCGTATGCTTGAAAACATACAGCAGATGGACAAAGCTTTGAAGGACGCCGACTCCACAATGGGAGACTTCCAACGTAATGTCGGAAACTACCAGTCCGCTCTTCTTGGCCTCAACGGCAATGTGGCGGAAATCGCGGTACTTTTTCAGGGAGGTTTCAAGCAGTCTGTTTCGGCGGCTGGGCAGGCGGTCAAGAATTTCGGAAAGATGCTGCTCACAACTCCTGTCGGATGGATTGCGGCGGCGATTGCGGCGGTTGTCGGTGCTTTGGGCAAGCTTAGGGACGCTTTCAGGTCGAACGACGAAGCAGGCACCGCGTTGTCGGCGGCTCTTTCGCGTCTTTCGCCAATCATCGACGGTGTAAACAAGGCTTTCAGCTTGTTGGCCGAGACGGCGGCAAAGGTCGTCAACGCGGTGACGAGTGTCGCCACGACCGTCATATCAAAGCTTGTGCCGGGTTATGACGCGGCGGCGGCGGCATCGGAGCGGCTTGTTCGCGCACAGGACGCGCTCGAAGACAAGGAAAGGGAGTATGTTGTCAACCACGCGCTAAATCAGGCCGAAATCGCCGATTTGCAGGACAAAGCCGCACAGAGGGACAAATACACGAACGAGCAACGTCTCAAATACTACGATGACGCGTTGAAAATAGAAGAGAGAGACCTGAAAGAAAAGAGACGGATAGCGGAAGAGCGGTACAATATCGCGCTTGCAGAAGCCGCGAAATCGCGCAACGTGGCGCGGCTGACGACAGATGAATACAACAAGCTCAGTGACGATGTAAAGAAAAACCTCGCAGATCTGAAAGCGGCATATATAGACACGGACACGGAAATGTCCAACTTTTCGCGTTCCGTGCAGCGTCGCCGACAGGCTATTAAGAGTGAAATGGAGAATGAAGCGAGAGAAGCTGCTGAAGCGGCCAGACGAGCGGCGGAAGAGGCGCGCAAGCGTCGTGCTGAAAATATCAAAATAGCGGAGGAGGAAATCAGGAAACTCGAAGATCTAAGCAACGCCGCGATAGAGGATATGTACGAGCGGAGGCGCAAACAGGCCGAAACGTCATACACACGCCAGATAGACGACCTCAAGAAGCGGTTGGAGACAGAGAAAAACCTCACAAAAGATGCTCGAGAGGCCATCAGCGGGCAGATAGTGGAGATTGAAAATGCGATGTGGCGAGAGCTGGCAACAATCGACGAAGAGCAGATGAAGGAATCTTCTGAACGCCTGTCGAAGATGAGCGAAGAGGCCGCGAAGAGAGCCGAGGAGGCTGCAAAAGCCGCGGCGGCGGCGATAGCGGAGGAGCAGAACGCCATCAGAAAAGAGTACGAGCGTTCGGCGTTGGAAATCGCCAACACCTATCAGGAGCAGCTAAACGAAGTGTACGGCAACGCGGCAAAGACGGCAGAATTGGAGCTTGAACGAGCGGAAACCTACTACAATTCAATCGTGATCCTTAACGCGGAGACAAAGGCGGCGTTGTACGAATCAGAAGAGGCGTACAAGCAGGCCGTGTTGTCGGCGGAGGCCGAGATGATTTCGGCGCGAGAGCGCAGCGCGTCGGCTTTGCAGCAACAGGCAAACGAAATATCAAGCACCATGCAGGCCGTTACAGGCGCATTGTCAGATCTGTTCGAGGCAGCCGCGTCCGATTCCGAGACATACGAGAAATTCAAGAAGGCGATGGCCATCATCGACGCGACAATCAGCCTCGCATCAACCATCGCCGCGGCTACGGCTGCGAGCACGGCGGGCGACCCCTACACGCTTGCCATCAGGATAGCGGCAAACGTGGCGGCGGTTACAGCGCAATTCGCGGCCGTTATCGCGTCGCTGAAACAAGCGTCCGTACCGTCGGCACCGAGGTTCGAGCGCGGCGGCATAGTGCCGGGGAATTCGTACAGCGGAGACAGGGTGGAAGCGCGTGTCAACAGCGGTGAAATGATCATTACACGCGAGCAACAGACGCGGTTATACAATTACATTCAGGACGGTGTTCCTACATATCGCATTGACTACGCCGCTCTTGCGGACGCGTTGTCGTCGGCGGTGTCGAGGATGCCGCCGCCAATCCTTGACTACAGGGAATTCACGGCGTTTGCCCGTCGTGTGGAGTTGTCGGAATTGAAACGTAAAACATTATAGTTATGGAATATACAGCAATAGCGACGTTATCAGGAGGCTGCAAGGTGTCAATCAGCGAGACAGGAGGGTGTGTCCGCCCAAACCCACGCGCGGTTCTGTTCTTCGCACAGAACGAGCCTGTGTTGCGGTTCGAGGCTGGAGGCAGCGACAATTACGTGACGGTGACATTCGAGCAGTCGAGCGCATACGGAGGCCGTCAAAGTTACGCGAATATTCAATTTGCCGTTAACAGCGTGCAGTATCTGCCTGTGAAGTCGTTGGTCGTGAATCTGGTCGAGCGGCTGAAGGCACCATACACGACAGGTATCGCGGTATGCGGTACTTTCGGGATGCTGACCGTGCAAAGTTACGACATCGACGGAGAAAGCACAGGAAGAAGCGACATCAATATATATATGTGCGATTGTGGCGGCTTGACACAGACAAGCTTCGTAAATGATGGCCTCAAATTTTTCCCGCTAAGCACAAATATGCCTGACACGTTCGCATGGTTTCCAGGCAATTACGCGTACGGTTACAACTTGGCGACTGTCAGGCTGATAAACGGAGCCGCGCAAGTAAAGCAGCTATATCCAAACGGCGTCGTCGTCAAATCATACAACGGTGGCAAATTGTTCGGAATTCCCGTGTCTGTCAACTGGCAGGCTGGCGTATCCACGATAGCAACTTACGAGCCTGACGGAGAAACGGTGTCGGAGACCGCGCGCGTCATACCTGTAAGCCAGCAGGGATGCCCCGAGGGGTTGATTCATGTCGTATGGTGGAGCAGCGAGCACGGCGGATGGAAATCGCGCGTTGCGGAGATTGTGAGGCCGTACTCGGAAATCACCGAAAGCGCCGATTATGTCAGGGAGTTCGCAAACAGGAGAGCGCACGCGTGGCGCGGCGGTGTTTTGTGCCGTTTCTCGTCGTTGACTTTGCGAGACATGGTGTATTACAGCGACATATACACGAGCGACGACGTTCGTGTAATCACGAACAGGATATACTCAGGCGGCTCCGGCGTCGGTGAAGTCCGCGCGGTCGTGCGCGGTGATATTCCGACTTTCGCCACTCGCGGCGTGGCCGATTTTGATTTTTACCTCGAGATTAACAATTACGACAATATATGACAGATCTGCATATCAACATAGGAGGAACGCTGCTTGACGTTGACAACGAAACGCGTATAGGCCTCGCGTATCAGTCGAGATGGCTGATGGGCGACGGTGGCGCGAAGACACGGAGTTACGACATGACCGTCCCGGCCACGGTAAAAAATGACGCGATTTTCGACAGATACGACGAGCCTGCGTGCGGCGGTGTGCGGCAGCGCATAGCGGCGACAATCGGCAGCAGCGGTGTCGTTTCCAACGGCTGGTTGTACGTCACAGGTTGCGACGGATCTCGTTATTCTGTGCTTTTTCTCACCGGCAACATCTTTGCTGGTTTCAACGATATGCCTACATGGATATTCCACGACACTGTGACCATACGTGACAAAATGGAGCCTGTGACAGGCGGGAGAATCCCGAATTTCGGCTTTTACCAGTACCTGAACGGCGTTAATAACGGCGTTGTCGCACCGCCGGTGAGCATGTATCCAGCGGCGAACCTCGGTTATGTCATTGACACGATAGCGGCAGCGGCTGGATGGACGGTCAACTACCCGGACCAAGCCCTCGGCCGAAGGTATCAGGCCGACGCTTACGGCATGGTGTTGCCCACGATGAGGGTGTACAACGATAACGCGGTTGATATTGACGGAAGCGGCGTTTCAGGGTGGAGCGTCACCGTGCAGGGCGGCGGCTCCCTTAGCGATTGCGCGCTGACGGTGCAGACGAGGCGATACAAGCGCGGAAACCTCAACGAAAACAAGACAGTGCACACATTTACCGCTATCAGGCCAGTGAAGGTCGTCGTGCCTGACGGCCAGGGCGTGGTCATAGCCAGCGGAGAGGGTTACGACATCAAAAATAATTGGAATGGTCAGCAGGGTTGCGAGTTGGATATGCAGACCGGAGACTGGTTCACGGTCGTGAGCCCTCAGGATTGGCATTGGACGGCAAGCGGAAACAAGTGGAACGGCACACTGTTGTCACCGCGCGGTTACGAAACCAGCGTTCAGGCGGTGTTTTACACGCACGAGGATTCAGGAACCGCAGAGAGTGGCGCGGTGGTCGATTTGGGACTAAACCTGCCGTCTCTGTCTCTAAAGGATTATTTAGACGCTTACTGTCATATAATATGCGCGTATTGGATGGCTGAAGAACCGACGAAAACAGTTACGATAGTCCCGTTTGACAGCCTGCTCGTCAATCTCGAACATTTTTTAGACCTTGATTCGTCGAAGATTCTGAAAGTGAAAGCATCGAGACGCTACATTGACGGATGGGCGCAGCACAATCTGGTAATGTTTGATTCAGCGGAATACGTTCCTGAGCATTGCAGATTCCACAGGGACTATCCTGTAGGCAACGATTACCCCGAACAAGAGCGTGTCGTGGCCGTCGTGCCGTTCAATGACGGTGAATGGGTGTTTGACCAAGACGGACGAAAAAGGGCGTTTTTCGACGACATCATGCAAGGCGCAAACGGAGAGATTACTTATCACGGGGTGATGTCTCTTTTCTACGAAAACGCGAACGGAAACGACGGCGCGCTGCATGTGCAGACAGTGAACGACGAGGGGCTTGGCGAAAAGTACGGAAACTTCACGCGTGAGGCGATGACGTTGGAGGTTGACGTCGTGATGCCCCTTTACGTGTTCCTGTCGATAAGAGAGGAGAGCGCGGCTACGTTCAGAGGCCGCACGTTCGTCGTTGAATCGGCCACTTGGGAAGGCGGTGTTTGCAGCCTTGTATTGCTTTCTGTAAACATTTGACTTTCAATGTGTTATTGCTTGCTTTTATCGTAATTGTTTGATTTTTAATTTATTACCTGAAAACGCCCGTTGCCGCAAGGTTGCGGGCGTTCGGTTTTTTGCTGATTTTGCCAAAATCCTGCGAAAAATAGAGGGCTTTTTTCCGTCCGTTCGCCTCATTTTCGCGGCCTGCAATCCGTAACTATTTGATATTGCGTATATTAAGCACATAAAAATAATTTTATATAAAACGGATTTTATATAAATAAAATTGTATCTTTGTACCATCAAAAACGAACGAAATTACAAACCCTTAAAAACCCAAAGAGATGAAAAACAACAACGAAATCAGAATGGCGGCGCAAAGCATTTACTATCAAATAGTAACCTATACCGCCAATGTAAACAACGGATGCGAAGAGCCTGCTCTCGAAGGTCTGCAAGAAAGATTCGACAAAGCTATCGACTGGGCGATCGACAACGGCGAATTCAAGACATTGCGTCACATCTGCCAACAGATGTTCAGTGCATCGATCGGCGACACGCGTGCCGCCGCCGATGAGGTTTACGAGCAGTATTTCGAATGCCCATACATCTTGGGCAAGGAAATGAGAGGGGAAATCTAAAAAAATACGCGGCGAAGAATAAAGGCCCCGCGCGAGCCTTCTACGAATCGCGCCACATTCTTTGGGTTGCCCGCCGCGGTTGCAATCTGTTCAGGCGGCGGGCTTTTTTCAAAGAAAATATCAAAATTAAATTTATATCATTATGGAAATCAGGACAATAACAGGAAGTATTATATATGATAGCGAAACAGCTAAAAATGTAAAAGAATTAATTGAAGAATCATTAAAGAGCGGCGCGAACCTAAGAGGCGCGGACCTCAGATGCGCGGACCTCAGTGGAGCTCACCTCAGAGGCGCGGACCTCAGCGACGCGTACCTCAGAGGCGCGGACCTCAGAGGCGCAGACATCAGTGGCGCTTACCTCAGATGCGCGAACCTAAGAGGCGCGAACCTAAGAGGCGCGGACCTCAGCGAAGCGGACCTCAGAGGCGCGGACCTCAAAAGCGCGGACCTCAAAAGCGCGAACCTCAAAAGCGCGGACCTCAGTGGCGCTCACCTCGGAGGCGCGGACCTCTGCAGCGCGAACCTCAGAGGCGCGTACCTCAGATTCGCGAACCTCAGAGGCGCGGACCTCGGCGTCGCGATCCTCATCGACGCGAACCTCAGAAGCGCGGACATCAAAAGCGCGGACCTCAGAGGCGCGGACCTCAGAGGCGCGGACCTCAGTGGCGCGTACCTCAGCGGAGCAGACCTCAGCGACGCGAACCTCAGAGGCGCGGAAAACATCCCGTATATACCGATTGCATGTCCAACAGACGGAGAGTTCACGGCTTGGAAGAAGGTTGGTGAATGTCTTATACGACTGATGATTCCGGCAGACGCGAAGAGAATCTCTGCAACAACAAATAAATGCCGTTGTGACAAAGCACTCGTATTGTCGATTACAAATATTGAGGAAACAAAATCATTCTCCGAAGTTTTCAACAACAAATATGCCGCAACTACCTACAAGGTAGGCGAAATGGTTTATCCTGACAGTTTCAACGACAATAGATGGGAAGAATGTTCTCACGGTATTCATTTTTTTATCAATAAACAAGACGCTATCAATTATTAATTACCTTATAAATCAATCAATTATGAAAAAAGTAAATCACAACGAAGAAATCAGATCCACCCGCGTGGGTGGATTCGGCGGAAGCGACGCCGCTATGGTGCTGGAAATTTTCGAGCGAATAAATAGCGGACAGCCTCTTACGACGACACAGAAGCACCGCATACTCCAGCTCAAAGGGTTTGAGTCGCGTCCAGAATTCGACAGCCCAGAGATACAAGCGGGCAGATCGTTTGAGGACAAGGTGGCGGAATCGCTTGTTTCAATTGGCTGGGACAGGGAGACCTTTCTTACACCAAAACCAAACACATCTATGGCCGTCCGTAAGAATTTCAAGGTGTTTGCACATGCAGACTTTTACAACCCGAATACAAACACAGTGACCGAGTGCAAGTGGTCGCGCAAGTTCTCACACGAGGGCTTGGAAAAGAAGTACGCCGCACAGCTGCAATGGTACTACATGTTGGGAGCCGACGCGGTGTGCCTGACCAGCGACACCGCCGACGGCCTCAGGACAACGGACGTGGCGCGCGACGACATGATGGTTGAACTGCTTATCGCGTGCCTTGAAACCATCGACGACGCGTTTCCGACGCTCGATCTCACCATCACGGAGAGAAGCTGTTGCGAATTGCCTCCGGCGATACACGCGCTGACTGAAGAAATTGAAACCATGACAGAGGTGATTGCACGGCAAGAAGAAGAACTCAAGGCGAAGAAAGCCGTGCTTCTGTCTTATATGGAAAGCAGTGAATTGACAAAGGTGTGGAGCGACACAGCCTCCTTTACTTACTCCTCGCCGTCGTCGTATGTCGGTTTCGACGCTAAGAAATTCGAGAAAGAACATCCCGACCTCTTTGCATCATACAGAACCAAATTGACAAAAAAAGCGGGATATATTAACGTTAAAATCAACAAAAAAGAAAAATAAACCACTTAAAAAACCTTAAAATTATGAAAAAAGAACAGAAAATCATCGAATTGAGAGCAGCGGCCAAGATAAGGGTCGCGGAATTGAGAACCAAAATAGCCTTCGCGCACAGCGAGGCGGCGGGCGAACGCGCACGACTGATGACAGAACGCGCTGGTTTACTTGACGGACTCAAAGCAGACAGCACCGAGCGTTTTGACGTGCTGGCGAAGTACCGAGCAAAGCTCGCTTGTTCGAACGAGAGGCTTGCGACCACGTTGGCGCAGCTTGAATATGAAATAACGCAAACAAAGATCAGATGCGAACAGTTGTGCTCCGCCGCCGAGGACGATCAAGAGCCAGAGAAAGAGCAGCCGAGACAGGAGACGGTGTACTGCGACGGATCAGAACACACAGCCCGCATCGTCGCGCGTCGCCTGATAAACAAGATGCCGCACGTGCCCGCAAAAGGATACCTCAACGTGCATATAATAGCGGACACCTATGCAGACAAACAAGAATACTTCGTAAGCGTGAGTTACGGAGACAGAATGAACCACGCGACCGAAATATTCAGTAATAAACGCCACACGGCCGAGTTAGAGTCCGAGTTCGTAGAGAAAGCCCGCAGGCTCTTCGCCGAAGAGCGGGAGAGCGGAAATAGCCACGTGGCCGCGCCGATGGAGCGCGCATTGGATGCGATATTTGGCGGCGGCCCTGTTGAAAAGGCCGACAACCTTGTTTCCGACACAGTGAAAGAAAAAAAGGAGGGCGGCGATGAGTAGCAGAGTAATCAAAGTGTCGGCGGAGCGTGTATATCAGCTACGCCCTTACGAGAGCGTGCGACTTTCCGTCGAGGTGGAGACACCTGACTTGTCTCTCTCCGACGACCACGGAATCAGGGGTGTTTATCTTGAATGTGTGCAACGGCTTGACAACAGCTTCCGCGAAATAGTCAATCAATACAACAATAATCAAAATCGTTAAGAAAATGGGAAATTTACAAGTAATCAAAGAAATCACAGGGTGGTTTGACGTTCGCATATACAACGAGCGCGTAAGCCGCGAAAACTGGAAAATCAAAGGCGACGACGACCAGATCGCCTTCACCGCAACCTTTGACGCTGCAAGCAAAGAGGCCGCGCAGTTTGCCGCACACGGCAGACCATACACAGACGGAAACGGAAACCAGCGTGTCAGGGTTACGTTCAAAATCGGAGGCCGATGCCGCTGGTTCGACGAGGCCGCTCAGGCTGTTCCGCGTCCAGGCAACGCCTACTTGGACGGCAAAAGGTTTGAAGCATCAATCCAATACAACGAAATAGCAGCCGATCCGAACAACCCCAAGGCACCTCGCGGCTATTGGGTGGACGCCATTCAGTTCCGTGAGGCGGTCACTAACCCATTCACGGCGATGACAGGAGTAGACGCTCCTGTCGTGCCGCCTAAACCGCAACCTCCGAAGCCTAACGGCGATATGCCTCCGATGTTCGGCGATGACAACAGTGACAATCTTCCATACTAATACCCGCCGCCATGACAAAGTTGTACGATAAACTCAAGAGCCACGGCGTGACGCTTTACGCCGTGGCTAAGGCTGGCGGTTGGAGCTGGCAGCAGGTGGCAGCGTGGGTTAAAGGAACCCGCACCATGCAGGTTGCGACTTTTTTGGAGCTGAAACAGATACTTGCTGACGATTTCGGGATTGAAATCGAAATCACGGATATTGAGAAACAGGAAGGAGGAGACAAATGAGCGGACAATATAAATGGAGTTTGCGCAAAGGCGGCAAGAAAGAACGCTGCCCGCAATGCGGCAAGATGAGGTTTGTTCCGTTTGTCCTGACCGCCGATCCTGCCGTAAAGGCGGGCCCTGAATACGGACGCTGCGACCGCGAGCAGTCGTGCGGATACTTCCGTTATCCTGGCGGAGAGGTCAAGGTTGACAGCGACCGAGATTACACACCAGATCCGCCTAAAGAACCGATATTGATACCGCGCGAAATTCTTCCGCAAAGCATTAACAGTAACGGTAATACACTGTTCGAGGCTTACAAGTGGATTGTGAATGCCGTGAAATTGGATGATGTAATGCAGGCGTATGATATTATGCAAGGAGCGCACGGCGAATGTATATACCCGCAATACGACGGCGAGCACGTGCGCACGGCAAAGGCCATCCTCTATGGCAAAGACGGCCATAGAGTTAAAACCGAGGATGGCGGACTTCCAGTGTGGTGGCTTCACAAGTCGCCTGCAATGCGTCAGTACACGGCTGGAAAGGAACTGAAACAGTGCCTGTTCGGCCAGCACCTGCTTCAACGATACCCTAACGCCAGCGTTTACGTTGTGGAGGCCGAGAAAACAGCCGTCATGATGGCCGCTACTGATAGCAAGCCGAAGAAGGAGCGCATTTGGCTGGCCTGCGGCGGCTCTCAGATGCTCAAAGGCGCAATTGACCTGATGCCGCTGATGGGGCGCGACGTGACGCTTATCCCCGACGACGGCCAGTATTGGAACTGGCGGCGCACGGCCGAAGCCTACGGCTGGCGGAGCATCGACATCGCGCCGCTGAAAACGCGTCACCACCTGCCGGACGGTTGCGATATATGGGACGTAACGGAACAATTGATAATCAACAACAAAGAGCCCTATGAACTACAATGACAAATACGGAGACACGTCAAGCACTTCCGTGAAGCCGTGCGCGCTGGTGGCCGACCTGCTCAGGCAGATGCCGCCCGATGTGGAGCCGCTGCTTTCTGGATTAGACTTCGCCACGGCCGACGAGCTTTCAGATTCATATTCTATGGCGTGGCACACCGTAGCTGGAGACAAGTACCTTGCCAGCAAGGACACGCAGCGTGACTTCCCGCTGGCGCGAATTGTTTACAAGCGCGCCAATTCCATTTGCTCCGCCGCAGAGGCGGTCAAGAAGATGAGAGCTGCCGCCGACGGGATGTGGATCAGGTTCTTTGAGAAGATGGAAGTCAAAAAGCGCAGAAACGCGGTTTTTTCGGGCGAAAAATCCAAAGATGCGTATTTGTCCGCGAATACGGAAATCGAACGGATTTACCGCTTTTCTTACACTGATATGGAATCTTTGAGATACTTTGTGTGTCAGGCACGCAAAGACGACCCCGACCCCGCATTGTGCAGGTCTCTCTATATGTGGAGCGCGGAGAAGATGACGGGCAAGACCACAGTCGCGCGCATCGTGGCGGGTGTTCTCAATGGCCTTGTAACGTGGCGTGACATCCAACGAGCTCAAATCATGTCCGATATACCGACCGAGCTTCAATTTGAGCGTTTTGCCCGCCCGAAGGGCACACGCTACGCCTGCGTGGTGATGGATGAGGCGTTCACAGGAGGAAAATCGACGGCAAAGTATTACGGAAAATTCAAGGCAGCACTTACGTCGGATTCGTGCCAGGTTGAGGTAAAGAACGGCGAGCGTTTTGACGTGCCCTGCTGGCGCAATTACATCTTCACCAGCAACGACGACATATCGACCATCGTGGCTGACGAGAGCGAGCGTAGGATATTCGCCATCGAGATGAAGCGTCCCGAGCAGACCGACTACGATCGTCTCGTTGAGCTGTGGCGCGACTACATTGTCAACGCGCCAGAGGAGCCCGACACGGCCAAATGGTACCGAGAAACCATGCCTAAGGTCAAAGGGGAGGTCGGCGTCACCATCGACGACCTCGTGAGCGCGTTCACATCTCCCGATTTCCTGTCTGAGTTGGAACGCTACGAGGCGGAGTGCAACCAGCGCGTGCAGGCGGCATTGGCAAGCGGTATGCAGGCCGTGAGCGTCAACCGATACCAGGTGAGTTTCCCGCGTTTCTTCTCCAACTTCATCACGGCCTCTTTCGACGTCCGCAAACAACCAAGCATTGTCAAGGAGGCTGTCGTGCGCGCGTTCGGGGAGCCCCGTTTCAGCGGCAACAGGAGGTATTACAACGTCAAAGACCTCAAGAACGCACTTGAAGGATACCTCAAGGAAATAAACGAAACGAATGCGGTAGATTACGCGCAAGACGACGAAATTGAATTACCTTATTAACAATCAGTTAAAAATCAAACAATTATGAATATAGAACCTACATTCAAAGAAAGAAAAACAAGCGATATTCGTCTTGGTTTTAACAAAATCGCAAACAGAAACGAAATAATGGATTTCATGAGAAAAAATGTAGACGAAATACGCGAACATTATGCAAGAAAAAGGGCGGAACTGTATGAGGAAGAGGGATTTTTAATACATCTTTTGGTTTCGGAATTCAACAATAAAAAAAATCAAATTCTTTGATTATGGAATTAAGACCTTATCAAAAGAGGATTGCCGATATGCTTTGCAAGCATCCGAACGTCTGTCTGTCGGTGGGCATGGGGCTGGGCAAGACAGCCGCGGTTCTGCACTTCTTAGACTACACCCGCCGCCTATACCCGAACGCAACAACGCTCATCGTAGCCCCGAAGAGAGTAGCCGAGACCGTGTGGATGCAGGAGGCAGAGAAATGGGAGCTCTGGAAGCTGCTCGCCAACATGCAGCTGGTTACGGCGAAAAACAAACAGGACGCGCAAAGCAGTGCGCCAATCCACATTGTGAGCCGTGATAATGTCAAACTTTTCGAGGATATGACATTCGACATCCTCGTCATCGATGAATTAACGAGCTTCAAAAACATGAAGAGCCAGCGCACAAAGTCAATAATGAAAATCTACGCCGACCGCCGCATCGGGCTCACAGGAACATTCGCGCCAAACGGTATGCTGGACGTGTACGCACAACTCGCCTCGCTTGGCATTGCAAGCATGGACGAGCGCGACTTCTACGCGTGGCGAGGTCGGTGGTTTGTGAATGTCAATCAAGGGCGCGCCGTGGCGTTCCCTAAATGGGTGCCTCGTTTAGGTTCCACGCCAGAGGCGATGATAGCGGAATATGCAGACAATATACTGACATTGACAACAGACGACTATCTACAATTGCCAAAGATGATGGAAGAGATGATGGCCGTGGAGCTGGGCAAAGAGGAAAGGAAGGCATACGACGAGCTCGTTGCAACGCTTCATTTCGAGCTCCCCGACCATCCTGAGGACTTCACCATCGATGAAAAGGCGCGGTTTGCAAAGATTCAAACCCTTTGCAGCGGCTTCGTCTATGACAACGAAAAAGAAATCAGCCCAGAAGGAGTGCTGCGCATCAATGGCGGCGGCTCCAAGATTGCCGCGGCGGTGGAGTTCTGCCGCACGGCGGCGGCGGAGGGCGAATCGGTGCTTCTATTCTACCAATACCGCGAGACAGCCATCTGGCTTGGGGAGGAACTCAAGAAGGCGGGGTTGAGGTTCGCCAGCGTCAAAGGGTCGTCTAACCAATGGTTGATAGACTGGAACAATGGAGACATTGATGTGCTGGTCGCCAATCCAGCCAGCGCTGGCCACGGCTTGAATTTGCAGCACGGCGGTCATATCGTGTTTTGGCTTGAGCTTACTTACAACTACGAGTATTTTGCGCAGGCAAACGCCAGACTGCACAGAACAGGACAGACAAAGCCAGTGCAGGTGTATTACCTTGTAGCAAAGGACACGGTGGACGAGGGTGTGTTGCTCGCCCTAAGGAAAAAGGACAAAACAAACAAGCGGGTGGAGGCCGCAACAAAATGAATCACGTCACGAAACCGATTACCACCATCGCTGGCGCGAAGAAGCTCACTCCCGATCAGTGCAACCTGCTCATCATCTTGGAGGACGTCACTCTGCGCTTCGCCGGAATGGAGACGTTTGCATTGTCGCGGCTTCCGGAACTGAGATCCAACGGTCTCGCAAAATCATACTGTTACGACGTGCAGGAGATAATCAGAAAGAGGATGATGGAGATTCGGCGAGGCTGTGGAGGTGAACGCGCAGACAGCTACGAGGACAGAATAGAGGAGGCCGTAGCGGCATGCAATACCGAACTCGACCGCCTGCGCCATGAAATCCGCGCCGCGCTCGTTCAAAAAGTGCGATATCAGGACATCGACCGCGCCATGCACATAGCCACGGCCTCAGGCCTCGTTGATTGCTGCACGCGGTGTCATGAGTGGATTACCGGCAAGAAACAGCGTTATGCCGAGGCGCGCTACGCCCTCGGAATGGTTGACACGCTGCTCGAATGCGGTCTGCTCAACGACGGAAAATTACCAGATATGCAGGAGGCGCAGGCGACATTCGCCCGCCTCTTCGATGCGGTATGCACAAAGACGTTGGAATTTTTCACCGAAAAATAAACAAAAAATTAACAAGATTATGGAAAAAGAGAGAAAAATCACCGCGCCGGAAGGGTGCGAAATCGAAAAAGTTGAAATCGTGGACGGCGTGGCCGTCGTCACGTTTCGAGAAAAAGAGCGGGAACTGCCGAAATCGTGGGAGGAATTCTGCAAGATGTTTCCTGTAACAGAAAAAGAATATTATGTCACATCAGCAAGTGAGGTCGTGAACTCATTAAAAAGAGGACGAACAAATACAAGATTCTACATTATTGATGCAAATAATCTTCCAGACCATGCCACCGCCGAGGCCATCCTCGCGCTGTGTCAGCTTATCCAGCTGCGCGACTGCTACAACGGCGACTGGGTGCCGGACTGGAAAGATTACAGACAAGACAAACATGCCATTGTGTTTTGCGGAGGTGAAATATTTAGCGACACGGTTGCAAAGGACTCTACAATACTGTACTTTAAATCCGCCGACCTGCGCGACGAGTTTCTGCACTGCTTCCGACCGCTCATCGATAAACTAAAACCGCTGTGCGGTATTAAGGGAGGAGGCGAGTAATGAGACACGAAGAACGCGAAATAGAAAGACAGTGCGTGCAGCTGGCGCGGCGGCACGGCTGGGACGCTTGGAAGAACGAGAACAACGGAAACAAGGGAATCCCCGACTACTCGTTCCTCAAGGGCTGTCGTTTTATTATGGTGGAGTTCAAACGCTCCGCCGCCGCCCACGTCCGGCCTGAGCAGCTGACATGGGCGGTGCGGCACCCCGAGACAGTATTCTTCTGCCACGACATCGAAACATTTACCAAAATTTTAGGATTATGATAAAATTAAATTCAAAAAAAAGAGGTGGAGCAATGAGCCGACAGCTTTCGTTTACAGATTACGACGGTTTCTGCGAGAAATTTAAGCCGAAAAAGACCACCGACGACTGCTACACGCCGCCAGCCGTCTATGATGCGGTACTTGACTACGTTAACAGAAAAGTCACCGCGCTGGAAGGCCGCGAGGTAGTGCGTCCATTCTGGCCAGGAGGCGACTACGAGAGGCACGAGTACCCGCAGGACTGCATCGTGGTTGACAACCCTCCGTTCTCCATCACGGCTCAGATCGTGCGCTTCTACATCCGCAACGGAATTGACTTCTTCCTCTTCTGTGATGGCTTGACCTGCATGAATCTTTCAAATATCCCGCAAGTCGCGTTTCATATCGTCAAAAATGGCGTGACCTTCGAGAACGGCGCGCAGGTGATTATAGCTTTCGTCACCAACGTCCGCCCGAACGGTGAGCGTATCGTGCTGGCTGGCGAATTGGAGGCCGCGCTTCGCATCGCCTGCAAACAGCCGAACAAGGAGAAGAAGAAACTCGTCTACCCTCACGAGGTCGTCAGCGGTGCGCTGCTCAAAAAGTTTGTGAGCATTGGCCGCAATATTGCCATCAGCGAAAGCCAGTGCGCGCCAATCGCGCAGCACGAGGCTCCGTTTGGCGGCGGCTTCATGGTGACGACCGAGGTTTCACAAGAGTTGGAGCGGGAGCGGGAGCGGGAGCGGGAGCGGGAGCGGGAGCGGGTGACCGAACTACGCCCAATGTCGCCAGCGTTCCACGAGATGCTACGAAGACTCAACGATTCCGCGCTTCCGTTTAAAATTACACCATAACCGCGTTTTAGAGTAGAAAAATTATTATAATTATCGGATTTGCCTCAGTGAATCCGATAATTTTTTCATACTGTGTTTCAGTCAGTTATATTATTATTATTATAATTATTATAATTATTATATATATTTATATGTTATACGTGGTTAAAAAAATGAAAGAAAGTTGGAAAAAATTTCGATTTTTATAATAATCGAATAATTTTGACCTTAACACGCTGAAAATTAAACAGTTGGAATTATACTAAAATTAATAACTTGAAACGGTGACAAATTGTAACCGTTTCAGGTTATTTGTGCGGATTGTCAAAAAAAAATGTATTTTTGCCGAAAAAGTTGAAACAATGAAACCAAAGCGACAACAAGAATTTGACGGAGACGGCAAGATGGATGAAGAGGGCGTGAATGTTACAAATATTACACCTTTAAAAAAAGAGTTTTTGAGCAAACTATTTGAACACGTCGGGAACGTCACGAAAACATGTGAAAGTACTGGTATATCCAGGATGACATATTATAGATGGAAAAGCGAGGACACTGAATTTTCAGCAGAGGCCGACAAAGTCAAAGAAGCGGCGCGGCAGTCTATTGTTGATGATGCCGAGGACGGGCTGCGCAGCAAAGTGTTAAAAGGCGACATCACCGCGATCATCTTCACGCTAAAGACTATCGGTAAAGAGCGTGGATACGTTGAAAGGGTGGAGACTGAAAACTACAACATGACACCAGTTGAATTTGCCGAGCAGGTCATAGAGAATGAAAGAAAAAAGAGAACCATCCGTTGATTTTGCCGACTACTTTTCGGAAATTCACCCCGAAATAGCGGAAGACCGTCCCATGCTGTTGGAGGCTGCGCGGCGTATTCAGGCTTTTGTGCTGAACGGCAAAGAGGGTGACGTGTTTAATCTTTCAATGCCAACGCGATTTGGTAAATCGCTTCTATCCACGTCATTGTCAACGTGGCTGCTGACGAAAGTGTCACCACGTTATCGGATACTCCGCGCCTCATACGCTGCTGACTTGGCAGAGAGTTTCAGCGAGCAGGTGCGCGACAATGTTGAAGATTTTTATTATCCAAAATTCAAAAGAAAAGCGACAAAAGGCACACGGGCGCGGTGGAAAATAATAGGAGTTCCGGAGGACACGCACGCAGGCTGCGGCATTGCTGGCGGCATCACAGGCTTCGGTTTTGACATTGCTATCGTTGACGACACCGCCAAGAACATGTTGGAGGCCACCTCGGCGGCCTACTCCCGCCAGCTGCAAGTGTTCAAAGAATCCGTACTGCTTGGCCGTCTGGAAGGTATGCGCAAGATTCTTAACGTCGGAACTCGGTGGACAGTCAACGACTGGTTCAGCATGTGGCCTGATGCAGAATCCTACGTGTTGCCCGCAATGATAGACGGCAAGAGCTGCTGCGAGGCGTGGAAAACAACGGAAGAGTTAGAGTTAGAGCGGTCGCGCGTGTCCGACGCGGTGTGGAACGCTCAATATATGCAGGCACCGACAGAGACAGGGCGCATACGTATGTTTGAAGATTGGAAGCCTGAAATAGTGTCTACCATTCCAGATGGCAAGCCGATTGCAGTAGTAGACCCGTCGACGGATTACGGCAATGACTGGTTCGTTATAGGCATATATGTCCGTGTGGCTGGCTTTGTGTATCTTGTTGACATGTTCGCCAAAAAGCGTGCAACACCGGAAGAGGCTGCGGCGTGGTTGAAAGAGCGGCAATACAACGTTGCATGGGTGGAAACCAACGGCGTCGGATCCGATGTTTTGAACAAGACGCGCAAGGCTGGCGCGAAAAACATAGTAGGCTTTGCCACTACCTCAGATAAATACAGCCGCGCTTGGTTGCAGATGGATAATATAAAAAATTATTTTCGTATCTTTGCCGCCGTTGATATGGAAGTAGTGCGCGAGTTACTGGTGCAGGCTGACCAGTTCCCTGCTGGCGAACACGACGACCTGATTGACAATGTGGTTATGGCTTTTGAAAGATTGAAAATATGACAACAAGAGAAATAGACACAATGAAGGCGAACGCGGCGGCGTGGGTCGGATACCTCGAAAAGGGGTTGCAATGTTATGATTATTACGAGAAAATGACGCAGGGAGCAGGCCGTGCAAACTGGAGCAGGTTCGGAAGGCTTGCTGATATTGTGATTTTCGGCAAGGACAGACGAGTGAAGGACGGTTATAGCTGGTGCGCGATGTTCGTGTTGGCGGTGCTGTACGAGATGAAGGCAGGGCGTCAGGATTGCAGCGTGCCGGTCGGAACGATGAAGGTTGACGAGGAGGCGCGGCAATGGGTTGCGGATGTGGTGAACGGCGGAAAGCCGCTGACGTACTTTGCCGGATGTCACGCTTGGATGAGCGCATACAAGGCACAAGGCCGTACAAGCTGCACGCCGTCTGTCGGCGACTTTGTTCTGTACCTTGACGGATTGAAACCATACCACATTGGTATCGTGGAGAGCGTCGGAGACAGTGGTAAAACGTTTGTAACCATCGAAGGAAACACAAGCGCCAGCGGCGACAATATCGAGCCGAACGGCGGTTGTGTGGCGCGAAAAACGAGAAAAAACAAAAATTGTTTGTTTTTGAAAAATAATTTTGTATTTTTGCAGCGTTAAAATGTGTTATGAGATTATTCGGCTGGAACATATCGTTTTACAACCCACGAAGACACGCGCCAGTGTTCTACGGTATAGACCATTTTGTCAGTGGAGAAAGGGTTTGTCGCCCGTTTGCAAAAGCTGACGTTCAGTCTGTTTTGATGATGATTTCAAACAGAATGAAAAACGTCGTGTTCGATTGTGAGGTCCATTATCAGGCTACCGATGCCTTGTTTGAGTTCCTGAGAAAAAACGCGTTTTCTATTCTGCTTAAATTCTTCTACAACGGATTCGTGGAAATAGACGTTAGCGACCAATTCAATCCTCGGTTTCCTGAGGATTGCGGAGAGAGAGAGCAAGACATACGGGAAAGAAGATATAAAGAGGATTGCATGGTGGTTATGCTGGACGAAGTATACCGCTCCACAGGATTGACGCGCGCTCAGGTGCTGTCGCCTCACATCGATATGCTGAACACGGTGAACGATTCCGACCTTAACCTGATAATGAACTACGGCGCTATGGGTATTCTGTCGCCAGAGAATAGCGCCAGAACGGACGGGTATCTTGACGAAGAACAAGTCAAGGAAATACAAGACGACTATCGGAAAAAGTACGGCATCAGGTTCGGGCGGTGGGCGTTGCTCATCACAAAAACGCCTGTAAAGTTTCAGCCTATAACGCTGCCGATAAAAGAACTTGAGTTGAACGAGAAGCGCAAGGCTGCGTTGGCTGAAATCCTGCAATACATGAACGTGCCAAAAGAGCTTCACGCTTTTTTTGATTCCGCAAAGTACGTCAACCGCAACGAGGCGGAGCTTGACATGTACGGAAACACGGTGAGCTCGTGGGCGCAGGTTTTCACGGAGATAGCAAAAAGATGCTACGAGGCTATCGTGCTGACTGACGAACGTGATGTAAAGTATGTTTTCGCAAACGAGTTCTGGTTTGACATCGTCGGTGTTCCTGCATTGCAGGAGGCTCAGCAGAAAGAGAAGGAGAAAGTGAGGGAGGAGATTGCAATGTGGCGCGAATTAAGGTCGGAGATGCCTGAAAAAGCAGAGGAAATCAACAAACGTATTGAATCATTGATAGAAAATTTGTAATATGGAAAAGAAAGAATTTAAAAAGACAGTATATGTGAAAAATTTCATTTCCATTGAATCTTTCGAGGACGGAGACGAGAAAATCAAAATCATCACCGACGACAAAGGCAATGAGCTGGGCTTCGAGGTAAGAGGACAGTTAACGGAGTTCGGGGTGAGAAATGCGAACGGGTATAACTTCGATGCGGCGAGTTATGACAAATTCGTCGATTCGTATCTCGCGAAAAATCGTCTGAACGTTCCGATGAACATCAAGCACAACGACTCTGACTTCCAACACGTAGCAGGAAAGGTCAAGAGCTTGACAAAGACAGACAAAGGCGTTGAGATTGTCGGATTTGTGCCTCGGTGGGTTTATGCCTATAATTGGATTAAAAATGCCGTCAAGGACGGTGTATTGCAGGCGTTCAGCAACTACGGACCTGTTGTTAATGGATTCTATGAAGAGAATACGGACACGCTCCACGTGAAAGATTTTTCGTTGGTAAGCGTGGCTCTCGTGGAACTCCCTGGCGATGTGTCCGCGAAATTCGAGGCTTCCAACACCGTGTTCAAGGGATTCAGCCGAAGAGATGACGAAACGCCAGTTGAAGAGGAAAAAGAACCTGTAGTCAATGAGATATTGCAGAACGCCGACGATTTCATGATGATGGTATAACCTACTGAATCACGATGTCGGATGCGTAACCCGCCAACGGCTTGCAATCAACGAAAAAAAAATATAAACTAAAACCGAAAAAAATGAAAAAGATTGATTTTGAAAAAAGAATCACATTCCTGAAAAACACCGTTTCAGGAATGGAAAGAAATTTGGCGGCTAATCAAATCAGCGAGGACGCGCGTGCCGAGATTGAAGGACGCATCGAGCAATTCAGAGGCCTCATCACTGAGTTGGAATCGCTGAGAGACGCAGCCGCAGAAGGCGACGACGACAAAAGCGCCGAAATGCTTTCTCAGATGCGTGAAGTCATCGCGAAGGTTGACGCCCTTGAAAACAAGGTCAAGACCACTAACCGCATCGCGAACGATGTCCGCAAAATCACCAATTCAAAGAAGTACGCGCAGGAATTCCTTGAAGTCGTTAAAAATTCGGCAGAAGGCAAGGATTTCAAGGAGAAATTTGCGGAATTGTCCAAGAAGTACATCACCAACGGCATTGCCGAGGGGAACATCGAGGATTTCGTGCCAGCTTTTGTGGTGAACGAAATCAAAGACCAGTTCGTCGGCAAACGTCACAGACTGCTCGAGCTTGTCGACTGGACAGGCCTGCCGTGCTTCAAAGCTTTATACGAGACGAAAAACGACATGGCGCACACCCACACGCGCGGCACCCAGAAGACCGAGCAGGAGCTCGAATTCGACAAAATCGAAATCCGCCCCGCTTACGTTTACAAGTACATCACCATCGACAAGGAGGTTGAGCGTGAAAGCCGCGACGCTGGTGATGTGTTGCTTCGATACATTGCGCGCGAATTGACCGACCGTCTGCTTGCCACCATCGAGAACTACATCCTGTTGGGTTCCGAATCATTCAACAAGCCGAAAGAGGTCGCATTCGCCGACGGCATCATGGACGCAATGGGTTACATGGAGGATTCTTCCGGCGCGATTGCGGTTATGTCTCCGCGCAAGTACCTCTCCATCAAGAAGGGGCTTGCCCAGACGTATAACCGCCGTGTCACTCACGACGACATCCTTGACGAGCTCGGCGTTGTTGAAATCGTTTTCAACAAGTCGGTGTACACTCCAACGAGCGGAACGTTCTCAGGCATCTGGTTCCTGCGTCCCGACGACTACAAGATTGTCGGCGACCGTCGCCCGGACCAGTTCGAAGACTTCAACCTCGCCTACAACAAGAAGGAGTATTTGACCGAGATCTGGATCGGCGGCGGCATTTCCGTTGCTGACAATTTCCTTGCAATGCTCGAAGAAGCGTAATTGAAAGATGGAGACACCGAGCAAAATAACAATCAGGGATTCGGGATACCGTATGAGCGCGAACGCGGACGACAGAATCGTCACGCGTTGCGCCTCAACGGTGAAAGATGCCTATCTTTTGCACTACGTCACTGACGACGATATTGCAGAAGCGGACGCTGACAACGTTATCAGCAAGACATGGAACGCGCTTACGTTCCTCTGTTACTGTCAGGACGTGGAATTCGGAACCCGTACTGGAGGCGAGAAAAAGCGTTTTGACTACGGCGACCATGTGAAGGAGGAGGAGCGTCTTAAAAGCGACTGCGCCCTGTTGCTGAAAGCATTGAAGGCTGAATATCCCGAGAAATCGAAGATTGACGACGTTTGCCGCGTGTTTTTCAGAACTCAGTTTTTTTATTAAAAAAAAATGTCATGTTTCAGGGGTTTGTCGATTTTTTGATAGCGATATTCGGTTTGATTGTCGGAGCTGGCGGTGGCGTGTTGTTTTACTCCCAGCGAAAAAAGACGATGATCATCGACAATGAGAGCAAGCTTGCCGCCGAATGGGAGAAGCTTTACCGCGAGCAGAAGAGCATCGCGGATATCAACAGCGGCAAGATTGCAGATCTTTCCGAAAAAGTATACAAACTTGAAGCGAGAATAGACAACGACAGGCCGT
>Ga0326511_10000965_pt1 | contig 24543 bp, 20 predicted proteins | sample 0_2496_0518_D_FD_203701 | JGI IMG/M metagenome (GOLD analysis project Ga0326511, IMG submission 203701) | Bovine rumen microbial communities from UC Davis, California, United States - 0_2496_0518 | ecosystem: Host-associated > Mammals > Digestive system > Stomach > Rumen | place: USA...
AGGAGTTTACGGCAGACGGAGCCTATAACGTGGAAGGGATGGGTGCCGCCTTGCAGGATGCAGGGCGTACCATCGGCAATAAGGACCGCCAGATGGGTGAGGTCTATGGCTTCCCGCTGATGGTGGACTCCATCTACATGTACGATGAGAAGATGAGGAAGGAGGTCTATGCCGGCAACCGCTTCTATGTGAAGGGCCACTACCTCTATGAGCATAACAACGGCCATCTGGCCATGAGCAAGGACAATCGCCTGGGTGCCGTGCGCTATGGCGTACAGGCCTTGGAGCGCATACCAAGTATCGTGGCACAGTATCAGGAGCGTAACCATAAGCTCCAGCAGGATATTGCCGAATATCAGCGTATCGCTGGAAAGCCTTGGGGAAAGGAGGATGACCTGAAGGGACTGAAGGCTGAGCTGGAGGTGCTGGAGAAGAAGATCCAGGAGAGTCTCGATGAGACGACCCGCAACGTCCCCAAGCCCGAGGAGCTGCCTTATAAGTTCTCCAAGGAAGGACGTTATCATAAGGTGACGTTCCAGCGTGAGGCCTATCCTTTTGTCAGCATCAGTGAGATGCGTGAGATGGCCGACACGGGCAGCTGGCGTCAGCGTGGCTACGTGCGCTGTGGCCATTGGGACGGTGACGTGATGGTCAGCGACCCGGAGGTGGAAGCGGAGTTCACCCTGCGCCAGAAGTGTGAGGAGTTCATGCAGAAGGTGGTGGACACCAACCAGCAGCGAGTGGATGATAAGGAATGGCTGGTCAATATGGCCAATAATGATACCGATGGTAAGACGGTGACGCAGGATAACGAAGTCATCTTCGCCACCCGGAAGTTCCTTGAAGAGCATCACATCAACTGGCAGACAGGTGAGGACGTGACCGATGAGCAAGAGGCAGAACCCCGTGAGAGCACTTCTGCGAGAGTAAAGCCCCTGCAGGTCTATTCTTTGGGCCAGTATGGAGTAGGGGAGCGTGGTGAGCAGCTGCGCAGCCTTGCCCATCAGGTGAAGGAAAACGGATCTCAGGAGGTGATAGACAATGCTGTTGATGAGCTGGAAACCATTTTCTCAACCATCCCTGAGTCGGAACGTAAGAGGATGGTACTTGTTCCCGTGCCTGGCAAGACAGGCGTGCCCGGTTATACGGATGATATCGCCTATGACTTGGGTCAGCGGCTGGATATAGACAGTAACAGCAACCTGATCTGTTCGCCCCATGCCTCGCTCTATGACATCAAGAAAGAGCAGGGCAACGACAACCTGCCAGATATAGACTTCACCTACAATGACGAGCTGGATGAAGATACCATTGTAGTTCTGGTGGATAATGTGCTTGATACAGGCCACACCCTTTCACAGGCTGCCCAGGCAGATTTCGGAAAGGGTGTCGAGGTACGTGCCCTTGTGCTGGCCCATACGGACAACTATCTGCAGTATCATCCGGAAATGGAGGTTAAGATGCCGCAGGCCCAGGAAGTCCAGATGAAGCCGGTGGCCGTCGCTCCCGTACGCATTGCTGCCCAGGTGGCCAGACAGGAGCAGAAGGAAGACCGTCCGTCTGTTGAGCTGCGTGATGCGCTGATTGGACTGATGCGTGGTGCAGGCATCGCGGTGAATACCGATGCCGCAGAAGGTGCGCGTGTCCTTGAAAAGTATAAGGATCAGGCCAACGAAAGCAGGAAGCCTATCCTGTTCCGTGACAAGGACGGTCAGGTCTATGGTTTTGTCCATGAGGGGAAGGTCTATCTTGACCCTGATGTGGCTACCGTAGAGACCCCCATCCATGAATACACCCATTTGTGGGCAGAGGTTCTGCGTCAGCAGAATCCGGGTGAGTGGGCAAAGGTCGTTCAGATGATGAAGGATACCCCGGAGGTGTGGAACGACGTGAAGAGCCAGTATCCTAATCTCCATACGGATGACGAGATAACCTCCGAGGCACTGGCCCAGTATAGCGGTCAGCGTGGTACCAAGCGTCTGCAGGAGTTTGTGGAAGAAAAGGGTGAAACAGGCATCTTTGAGAAGGTCTCTGCCGCTCTGAGTAAGTTCTGGAACGCCGTTGCCGACTTCCTTCATATCGAATATAACAGTAAGGAAGAGGTGGCGGACCGTGTGCTCTATGACCTCTTGAACGGTGTGAATCCACTGAAGCTGGCACCCAAGGTCCAGGGACTGGAGGACTATACTCAGTATGAGGTGAAGCAGATGGTTGAAGACTATGTGAACGAGAAGCTCAGCGAGGACTTCCCTGACGAGGACATCAGCGTGAAGCAGGTGACCATCATCGGCAGCCGCTCCAGAGGCGAGGCCCGCGAGGGCAGTGACCTTGATATCCTGCTGGAATATGACGGTGAAGGCATCAAGGAGGACACCCTTTTCAATGTCCTCAATGAAAACCGTCTGGAGATCAATGGTATCCCAGTGGATATCAACCCCATCAACCCGCATTATTCCATGAATACGGCTGAATGGCTGGAGCGTGATGTGAAGTGGCGGGAAGAGGATCGTCAGAAGCAGCAGCTTGCCAAGCAGCATGATGAAGTGGTGCAGAAGTACCAGGATGCCGGATTGTCGGGCACTCCTCAGTTCTTGCTGAAGGAGGCAGAACTGGTGCGTCAGGACACTGGGGAGGTGGAGCATTACAATGCCCTCTCGGTTGATCCGCCGTATATCATGCTCTATGAGGGTATGGAGGATGCTAAGAACAGCATGAGTCCCATGATGCTGACGGACTTCTCACCCGAGGTGCAGAAGCAGGTACTGGAAGAGCTGACCGACAGCCTGAAATGTTTTCAGGAGAAGTCCGCTATAGAGAAAGTATGCGGTTTGGCCGAGGAGGTGAAGCTGGATTACGTCCCGCTGACCCTGCGCCTGCCTGTTGTCGTTCGTGATTATGATGACGGAATGGAGAAAGGGGATAAGGTATTTGCCCACGCCGTGGCCGTTGGCGGTGACATCGAGGTGTTTGAGAATCGTCAGGATGCTTACGACCATCAGAACCAGGTTTATCTGAAAGAGCTCCCGGAGGAAGCCCGTCAGCAGGTGTTGAGTCAGATGGAGGAATTGCTGACTTCGGAGGACCGGCAGATATCCGTGTATGTTGACACCGTCCAGGTGCCAGACTATGCCCTCCCTGCTATCATCAATGGTGATTTCAGTAACCTCGATGCAGAGGAGACGGCGAATGTTCAGCAGTTCATGGACGAATATCCTGGTCATATCTTCAGTCCACGTGACGAACATCCCAGTTTTAACAACAGTCCAGCCTTTGGGTTGGCTGCAGACTGTGTGGCTATGGACATCGTGCGTTTGGCCACTATTAAGCAGCTAAGGGAAGAGCAGACGATGGTAAAGCAAGAGGAACCTGACACCATCGAGTCGCGAAAGCCGCGGGATGTTCAGGAGATTATCAAGGACTTGAAGAATCGTGATGACGGTTTCCGCTATCGCCTGCTCAGTCGTATGCAGACGGATGTGAAATACTATTTAGGCAATGGTAACCGTCATGAGAAAGATCTGTGGGCCGGCAATGCCAAGGACCATATCATCATTATGGATGCACTGATGAGTTCGCTTCCGGAGAAGCCGGAGTGGCTTTCGACGGAGATGCTCATAGACTATGCCGACAAGATGGGCGTGAATGTCTATAATGATGCTCCGGATTCAGCCTTGATGGTTGAAGCCTTGGATGCAGCCCTTGCCAATAAGGGCGTATGGCTGAACAAGTGCGGAGCCATCTCTGCAGATGACATGAAGCTGCGTCAGGTTAAGCCCTACGAAGCCTTGGTAATGGCTTTGCAGTCTAATACACGTGGTGAATGTCCCAAGGAGATTGCCATCAATCAGGAATCGGCACAGATCAAGCAGGTTAATGACCTGAAGCAGAAACATCCTGATGCGATGATTCTCATGCGTACGGGCGACTGTTATAAGATGTATGGTGAGGATGCGGAGAAAGGGGCCAGGATTCTTGGAATCACCCTATGCGACCGTGAGTCGAAGGGTGACAGATATCTCTTTGCTGTCTTTCCCCATCACTCTCTCGATGTATATCTGCCTAAGCTCGTGAGGGCTGGACTGCGTGTTGCTATCTGTGACCCGCTGGATAATCCCAATCAGGAAAAGAATGAGGCCAAGGTCATCTATGACAAGGCCGATGAGCTGGTGAAAGCCCTTCAGAAGGGTGATCCGCGTGTGCAGGTCAATCAACTCCTTGATACGGAATATGACTATCAGAATGACGGTCTCTGCATCAACAACGGCAGGAAGTCCGCCCATGGGCAGGAGAAAGCTGTAGCCATCCAGCGCGTGACGGATATCTATCGTGCAGCGATGGCCTATACAGGCGGTAAGGAACGCCTGAACCGTGTGGGATTGTCCACTCTGCTACCTGCTGATGCCCAGAAGTATGAGCGTCTGGTTCAGGAGCTGGCTACGGGAGTCATCATGGTGCGCCAGGGACTTTCTGCCACCTTCTCGAAGGAGAATCAGGAGATCATACCCTACTGGAAACAGGAGCTGACCAAGCATCCTGAGATGATGAAACATGTGGAGCAAGATGTGAACAAGGCCATTCAGGTGTTGGGCAAGATTATGCGTGGTGAGGATATTGACTATGCTGCCATGCGTGGCAATACTCCCTCGGAGGTGGTGACACCCTATCATTACTCCATAGCCAGCGAACTGGCTACCATTCCCGATGCTGAGACACAGACCATGGTACTCGTCAAGGATGACCAGCAGAAGTCCGTGGAGGTCATAGCCTCTGATGAAGATTCCGTTCAGGGAGTCGTTGCGGAGGATCTGCACCAGGAAGGTTACAAGGATGTGCAGTTCTACCATGCCGGTGGTGCCTCCAGCCTGATACAGCCCAATACGTTCTTTGACGGCAAGACCGTCGAGGTTGCCCGCCTGAAGCAGGACAAGCTGACCGTTACTGAGCAGCTCGACCTGACGAAGGAGATAGAGCGTTGCAAGGGTGTTGCCCTCGACCAGGTGACGATGACCCGGGATGACAAAGGCTGCTATGTGCTGTATGTGAAGCCCAAGGACAAGCCTTCGATTACAGTCTATCCCCATTCCGATGATGTCAGGCTTTTCTTCGGAGCCCTGAAGACCCCGGAGTTTGACAGCGTGCGTGAACAGCTGGGGCAGAAATACTATGCCACGGCACAGCGCCATCCTGACGTGAAGGTTGATGTGCTCATGCCGAAGGTCGGTGACGTGGACCTCTCACGTATCTCGAAGGTGAGTATCGCCAAAGACAGATACAAGGAGGGGGCAACCATCCTCTTTGCAACCATCGACGGGGAGCGGCAGAAGCCTGTTGAGCTGAGCAAGATTCAGGCACAGCGCTTCTGGCTGGTCGATGACCGTGAAGCGTATAAGGTGGCTCTGGCTGCCCAGCTGTTTCATGCCAGACTCAGTCAGGCAGTAGAGGAAGACACGAAGTGCGGTATTCACCGATGAAAGATCAAACGTAAAAAGGAAAGATTATGGCAAATCCACAAAAAGCAGCATTCTTTGAGCAGTATGCACCGTTGGCGATGGAGCAGCAACAGAAATATGGCATTCCTGCCTCAGTGACCTTGGCCCAGATGTATCTGGAGTCCGCCGGTGGCAAGTCAAACCTTGCACAGACGGGTAACAACTACTTCGGCATCAAGTGCAGCAGCCAGTGGCTCGCTGAGGGCAAACCCTACAGCCTGCACCATGATGACAAGCCGAATGAGAAGTTCTGTAACTATGCCAGTGTTCAGGAGAGCATCGAGCATCATTCGCAGTTCCTGATGGGCAGCCGCTATGCGGGTTGTCGTCGCTGTGCCGCTGATGACTATCGCGGTTGGGCTAATGGCCTGCAGGCAGCAGGCTATGCCACCAACCGTAACTATGCCACGATGCTGATAGCCGATATCGAGGCCTATGGGCTGAGCAAGTATGACCAGCAGGCCATGAGTATGCCGAAGGTGGCAGACCAGCAGGCCAAGACGCAGACGCCCGCCAGTCAGGGCTATTCCTTCCCTGTTTCAGGTGACATCCTTGTGATGTCTGACGGATATGGGATATCTCCTACCAGCTACAGGAACCATGCACATAACGGTATTGACCTGAAGGCGAGGTATCAGGATGTGATGGCTACCGAGAACCAGGGACGTGTAGTCAAGGTGGGCAGTGACAAGACCAGTGGCAATTTTGCCGTCGTCGAATATGACCGTGCCGACGGTGCCAAGTGGCGGGTGTCATACTGCCATCTGGATAGTGTGGCCGTTCGCCAGGGCGATACAGTAAATGCCGGTCAGAAGCTTGGTGTTTCGGGGAATACGGGCAACAGCACCGGTCCTCACCTGCATCTGACCGTAAGGCATCAGGCCGCAGGCGCTACGGAGTTCAAGACCGTTGACCCGCTGAACTATCTCGCTGAGATTGCCGTTCGTGGCAACCTGACAGCAACAGTCGTGAAGAAGGGAACGAATGCAGACCTGCTGTCCAGCCGGAAGGGTGGGGTAGATACAACCCCTACTCAGGCAGAAAGGCTGATGGCACAATCACAGCTGACAACCCAACAGCAGCAGAATGCCCAGGCGGGTGCTCAGCTCACCCAGCGGACAGGCAGCAACGACCCTAATACGCTGCTGGCCTATCTGATGGGACAGAATGGTGATGAACAGGCTCAGTATAGTCAGCATGGCGACATCTTCTCCAGTCTGATCTCCGGTCTGTTCACCTCTGCCATCGGCATGGCCATCATGCTCGACCAGGCAGACCAGGGCGAGGAAAGGACTACCTCGCAGGTGCAGAATGAGCCTGTGCAGGAAACAGAACAACAGAAGGCGGCTACCCTGATTCAGCGCAAGCGTGACTCCGTTGATCCCGTTCAAGCCCGCGAGGTGGCCATGATGAACTTCGATGCGGAATATCCGGAGCAACAGCAGAATACAGGCCAGCGCCTGGCATAAATAGAAGTTTTTAATTTTTCAAGTTTATAAGTTTTTTGCATTATGATTAAGAGTAATTTGAAAGTCTGCGCAACCATCAATCGCGCAGCAAGTGTGAAGAAGGACAAGAAGGGTGCCAGTTACCTTTCTTATGGTGTTCAACTGCCTATCAGCGGCAAGCATGGCGAGACCCAGAATCTCGTTATCAATGTCATGATGGCTCCAAGCAAGGGCAATGCGTCTGATCTGACCGTTGGCCGTCGTGTGAAGCTCGAAGGAGAGATGACCATCCACAAGCATGGCGGTAAGCTGTGCTGCTATCTCCGTCCTGAGAGTCTCGAGTTGGCTGATGGCGCATCGGATAGCATCGAGGGAACCCTCGAGTTCCGTGGCAAGCTTGGCAAGAAGGATGTCGAGCTGAAGGAGGACAAGAACGGCAACATCTACATGGTGTTTGGCGCGTTCTCCACCGACAAGACCAAGGACAAACCTGAGTTTACCTGGGTCAGCTTCCTCTATTTCGACCCCAAAGATGGTGAGGATTTCCTGAAGCCAGGCAATTATATCGATGCCAAGGGCACCCTGCAGTTGGGAGTCTTTAATGATGCCATTACGCTGGATTGCGTGGTGAGCGAGGTGAAACCGTGGATCCTTAACAAGCAGTGACCTATGGGAAGATGGAGAAAGAGCGTAGTCCCCCCGGAGGAAGCGAGGGTGTCAGCCAAGGAGATGGAAGACAAGGCCTTCAATCTCTATGCGGAAATGCTGATTGACAAGATTGAGAAGACCGCCAAGTCCGAATGGAAGCAGCCGTGGTTCGCCGAGGGGCAGCTGGCATGGCCGAAGTCCCTGTATGGCAAGCCCTATCATGGCATGAATGCGATGATGCTCACGATGCTCTGTGAGCAGAAGGGCTGGCGCATCCCGATATTTGCTACCCATGACCGTATCTTCAACCTGAACAAGCAGGTTGACGAGAATGGCCAGAAGACCGATGCCGTCGATAAAGACGGGAATAAGCTCCCCTTTGTGCATGTCATGAAGGGAGAGCATTCCTTCCCGGTCTTTCTGACGCAGCTGAACATCGTCCATAAGGAGACGAAGGAAAAGATCAAGTGGCCCGACTATCAGCGACTCACTCCTGAAGAGCAGCAGGAATATAACCTGTACCACAATCGCTTTGTGCATTTCGTCTTTAATGTTGACCAGACCAATTTGCAGGAGGCCCGTCCGGAGCTGTATGCCAAGTTGGAGCAGGAGAATGTCCCTCAGAAGCTGACAGATGTCGAGGGCGAGGAGTTCAAGTTCGAGCCGCTCGATGTGATGATAGAGAAGAACCTCTGGATCTGTCCTGTTAAGGTGAAGGAGCTGAAGGCTGGCGAGTCACCCCATTATTCCATCAATGCCAATGAGGTGGTGATAGGTACCAAGGCCCAGTATCAGGCCACAGGCCATCCCGAATCATGGGCTGGTGACCTGACCCACGAGCTGGCCCATGCCACAGGCCATAAGGATTATCTCAACCGCTTTGAAGGAGAGAAAAGCCGGGACTCCTATGCCAAGGAGGAGATTGTGGCGGAGATGAGCTCCGCTATCGTCTGCCAGCATAACGGCATCAAGAAGTATCTGTCGGAAGACACCATACCTTATGTCCAGGGCTGGCTGAAGGCCTTGCATGAGCAGCCGGACTTTATCCGTACCATCATGAAGGAGATCAAGGCTGCCACCAATATCATCGAGTCGAAGATTGACGAGGTGCGCCGTCTCTATCTCGGCGAGGATGACCGCCAGATGCGTGATGGCGACAAGCTTGATGTGCGTGAGGAGGATGAAGCGACCCTCGAATACGATGAGACGGGTGATGCCCACCTTGCACCGGGCGAATCCCTTGGTGCTGACAAGAAGCAGGGCGAGTCAGAAAGTCCTGTCCTTGGTATTGCTGCAGAACCTGAGCCAGGGGAGCGGCGTGGCATGCACAGATAACCTCTAAAAGAAAAGCCGTCCGACTCTCACGAGCCAGACGGTTTTCTCTTTCCAAGAATCAAGAAAAATGAATGCTTGAGAAAAAATGCACTATATACAAATCATGAGCAAAACGATAACAAAGAAAATATGTATAATCAAATCTTCAGCTGGCGTAGCTGTGCTTCAGCAGCATGCATCGACTGTGCACGCTTCTGCTCAGACAGCAGTTTTTCGTCATAGTCTTCTTCAGCCACATAGCTGAGAGTGTTATCCTCGTCGGCAATCCAACAGCCGAAGAGTCCGAAGTTATATCGTGGAAGGCTGTCGGCCTTGGCATCCTGTCGCCATGCGATGACATCACCATTGGCCATGCGTATGCCTGTCTCATCATTCAGGTCGATACCTGCACTGATAATCTGGTGGTTGATTTCCATCTCGATGATACCTCCATCCTCCAGGATGGCCTTGTCAGCATCAGAGAGGTTGAAGTTACGCTTCAGAATGGAGATGTTCTGGCAGATGATGCTCTCAGGTACGGCCATCACCTGGTTGATGGCTTCGTCGAACTGTACGAAGCAGCGGCCCTTGCCGTTCATATCCGCTACGGTGACATTACCGGCCTTCAACAGTTCCTGCTGGGCGATGCTGAACTCTTCCAGGTCTTCATCGACCCACTTTGGAGCGAAGCACACATCGATGGTATCATCGGCGAGACGGACCAGGGAGATACGGGCAAAGCTCTGTATCAGCTGTCCTTCGGCATTCTCGGTGATAATAGGTAATACTGGTGTGGCGCGCGACGAAAGCAGGCGCAGCATCACGTTCTGGGGGAGGTCGTCAATCATCTCGTGAGTGAGACCAAACTTTGCAAGGATCTCATAAGGAATCTCCTCTGCTGTGAAATGTTCGATTTTTGCCATTTTCTACTTGAGTTTTTGAATCTGGCCGCAAAGGTAGATATTCTGTACGACATGAATGGCGGCTGAAAATTCTATCCCGGTTTTTAACGTTTTCGTAACTTTTCTGGTTGTGTAAAGGTTAATAACCGCAATACTTTTTCATTTTGAGCCTGGCTCGATGGGGAACCGTTACTTTTGCATCGGTTATGAAAATGAAATCACTGATAATAGGATTAGCACTGCTCTGTCTGCCTTTGTGGTTACAGGCCCAGACAGAGGACAGGGAGTATTGGGTGGAGCGCTATCTCAGCGTGTCCTACCCGTTGAAGAACATCAAGGTGAACTCGCCTTACGGTGCGAGGAAGGACCCCTTTACCGGCCAGAAGTCCACCCATAGCGGGCTGGACCTGCAGGCATATTACGAGGAGGTATATGCCATGTTCGATGGCGAGGTGGTGAAGACGGGTTCCGACAACCGCTCAGGAGTTTTTGTCACGATACGTCATGGTGACTATACCGTCAGCTACTGCCATCTCTCGAAGGTGGCCGTGAGTGAGGGAGACCAGTTGTTGGCTGGCGAAGTGGTGGGGGTGACGGGTAATAGCGGAAGATCAACGGGTGCCCATCTGCATATCACCTGCCGTTATAAAGGTCAGATGACAGACCCCTATACATTATTATTATATATAAGGCAGGTGAGGGGAGAGGCCTTTGCAGCCTTGTTGGGTGACGTGGACAGCTTAAGCCGGAGTAGCCGATCGGAGTTCCTTGCCCAATATGCCCCTGCTGCCATGGAGCAACAGCAGCGTTACGGCATCCCTGCCTCGGTGACACTGGCGCAGATGGCTTTCGAGAGTGACTGGGGACGGTCGGCTTTAGCACGTAAGGGCAATAACTATTTCGGTATCAAGTGTAGTCCGCAGTGGCTGGCCGAGGGCAGACCGTATAGCCTTCATGACGATGACAAGCCGAAAGAGAAGTTCTGTAACTATGCCACCGTCGAGGAGAGCATCGACCATCATTCGCGGCTGTTGATGACTGACCGCTATAAGCGTTGCCGAAGTTATTCGTCGACTGACTATCACCACTGGCTCGTGGCCTTGAAGGCAGCAGGCTATGCCACTGCCAAGGACTATGTGCAGCTCTGTGAACAACTGATTCGTAAATACCAGCTCTTCCGTTATGACAGGATGGCCACACAATAAAAAAACAGGAGGTTAATAGCCTCCTGTTGTCACGATCTTGTCGTATAGCGTCCTGTTGTCTGCACCTGCAGCCATGATGGGAAGAACGGAGCGGACTGCCTGCATGAAGGCCATCATACCTTCGGCTGATATCTGCTTGCGCTTGTCGCCCGTTTTCGGGTCGAGACCACGCTGGCTGCAGTAGCTGAGCCATGCCTCGCTGGCATCGAACTTCTTCCAGTATGCAGAGGAGTTGTAGGTTACCCTGTTGATATACTGTCGACGGGGCTTGTACCAGGTCCATTCCGTTTGGTTCATGGATTGTTGGATGCCCGTAGCCTTCAGGAACTCCCTGATCCACTGCTTACGCTCGGCCTTTTTGGACAGGTACTCGTCGGTGCATGTGAACATCAGAATGCTGTCGGCCACCTCATAGCTGATAGGGAGGAAGCAGAACTCGCCGTTCTTTGCCCCAAGCGGCACGAGTTTGAGGTAGAAGACATCACACTTGTCGAAACGCTGCACCTCAATGGCAGTGTACTCCAAAGGCGTTATCCATGCGGAGAGTTTATAGCCCTTTGCCGGCCATGAGCTACCCGACACATACTTCTTGGCACTTGCTGACAGCGTGATAGCCATCATCATAATCACAAAAATCTTTCTCATAGTTCATTCGTTTTTAATTTGCAAAATCGCAAAGTTAGACATTATATCTGTTGCGTCGCTCGATTTTAACACAAAAATGAGGGTGTTTAACAGTTGGCTACCTTGTGAGCAGCCAACTGTCGGACCTCTTATAACTTGCCGTTTTCCCTGTAGGAGTAATATTCCTGGGAACATACAATCACATGGTCGCAGAAGTGGATGCGCATTACCTTGCAGGCGTTATTGATGGACTTTGTTATCTCGTCATCCACGCGGCTGGGACGGGGATTGTCCGAGGGGTGGTTATGGACGACGGTAAGGATGGTAGCGTTGTTGGTCACAGCGTATTTCATGATAAGGCGGATGTCCATCAGCGTTTCCGTGATACCTCCCTGCGACAACTTGACGTGCTTGATGAGTCGATAGTTCTGATTCATGAGGAGCAGGTGGGCTTCTTCGCTTTTGAGGTCTTGGCAAAAGGGCTGCATGAACTGATGTACCCTACAGGCGGTTGACAGATCGGGGTGTTCACCCAACTGAGCCGCCTGTCTGCGCTTACCCAACTCAATGGCTGCCATGATGCGGCAGGCGGTACTGGTGCCGATACCCTCCGTCTCTCGAATCTCGTTGAACTCAGCCTTGGCCAGTTCATGGAGGTTGTTCTGATGGTCTGCCAATAGGTGCTTGGCGATGTCCACAGCCGAAGCCTTGTGCGTTCCCGAGCCAATGATAATACTCAGAAGCTCAGCGTCCGTGAGTGCGCTTGTTCCTAACTCAATCATCTTGTCTGAAGGTCTGTCCTCCATGCTCCACGAACTGATCGGGAGACTTTTTACTGCTGCTGTCTGCATAATCTTGAATATTTAGTGTTTATAATGTTTCGTATGTCCGAGGGCGATACCGCCGATAACCTTGGCTCCCGTCTCCTCCACCAGCTTGGCAAACTCCCTCATGCTCTTGCCGCTGCTGACAATATCGTCGAAGAGCAGGACCTTGGCCGAAGCATTGAACATGTCGGGGTCGAGGTGTATTTCCTCGTTGGCTGCATCACACACCATGTGCGCCTTGCTGCGATGCAGTTTCGAGCGTTTGCCGTTGATGATGATGTGCCCGTAGGCGTTGGTGGCTCCTGTGCGTTCACACACCATTTGGGCGAAGTTGCGGTAGCGCCTTGTGTTGGTGCGGTTACAGCTGGCGGGAACACATGCGAAGACCACGTTCTCCATATCGGTCATACTCAGAGCCAGACACACCTCCCTTGCTGCCCTTTTCTGTGCTGCCGACCTGCCACTCTTGAAATTGAGGATGTAGTCGTGGGTCATCTGAGCCTCGAAGCTTGCATGTCCGAGGTAGCGGTTGGGGGTGTATGTGTTTAAGCAAATCGTCATATCGCTTGTCTTGATTTTATTGCCTACGTAGGAACGGGAAACCTTTTTTTGTTCAGGTTCATCTTGCCTGGCACGTAGTTTTTTTTAGCATTGTCTGCGTTATCGCGGTTTAACCTTTACTGGTGCTGAAAGTGCTGAATGACTGTGCAATCCAAACCAAGAAATTCGGTGCAATTTTCCGTAGAATACCCAAATACGCGCATTTGGGAAGCCTGCTACGGAAAATTCCTCTGAATAAGGAGCCAGCGACTGGTTATTGGTGGATGGCGCATTCGGCTAACTTTGCACCCGTAAAGGTGTTAAGAACCGAATAACCCTGACAAGAAAAACTGCGAGATGTCAGGCGATAAAGATGCAAAACAACGATAACCATGATTCAAATCCATGAAAATGCGCGAAAAAGCCTCCATTTCATCGTCAATTCAAAAATAAAATCGTAATTTTGCAGACCAAATGCGAGGTTATGCTTAAGCAGGTAGTAGTAGATAAGGTAATGGCGAGACAGCTGTGGAAGTTGGGTTTCAGGGAACCCACCTTATCATACTATAATCTCGATGGAGAGCTACAGTCAGCCGATGGTGAGGAACTCCTACTGAAGGACTATAATGCGCCCAAACAGACACGAGGACGCGGAGCCAGATGTTATTCCGCTCCCACATTATCTGCCGTCCAGGACTGGCTACGCCGTAAAAAGCATCTCGAATTACTGATTTGCAGAGATACTTTCTTCCAGAATACAGGTGATTACTATTGCCGACTCATTCGGCTTTCCGACGGCTTAAGCCGAGATACCCAACCTCGTAAGTCATACGATCAGGCTTTGATGGATGGTCTCAAGCAGGCTCTGACAATACTTTCATAGCAGAGGGGAACGTAAACAAGTAACGATTATTGTTATTTGTTACAAAGTATCGAATTTTAAGCATTTTGATTAAACAATAAAACCGACGAGTGATGTTGAAGAACATTACCCGTCGGTTGTTAGAAGGATGACAGTAAAGTAGATTTGTCTTTCAGGAATGGGGATCTAAAACAATAATTCAAAGATGTCATTAGGATCTAGCTCCTTAACATACTTTCATTGGTCTGTTTTAAGGTTTAATGCTTCTAAATAATTCATAAATGCTTGATATTTGGGGTGAATGAATAAAAAAAGGGATGCTCAATAAGGCATCCCGTATTAAAGTGATAAAGATAGAGAGTACTTGGTATTACTTTGGGTAGTTTCCCTCGATGTAGGCTTTGATTAGCGAAGCATGCGAGAGAGGCTTCTTAGGATTGTTGACATCAGGGTTAGTGTTGTAGTCAAGCAATACAACGGGTTTGTTCTTCGAGATGATACGTACTGCAGCCACCAACTTCTGGAGTTTATTCTCTAGCACCCACTTGTAGCATGGGAGGTAAATCAACTTACGTGCCTCGATATATCCCAGGAGTTCCTCACCATGAACACCCTTTCGATGTCCGAGACAGGGACCAAACTTCCTTACGGTACGTTTTAGGTTCTTCATGTCGCGCTTCGAGAAAAAGGTTGGGTCTACGTCGGCATCCTCGAAAACTTTCAGTCCTTGCCAAATGCCTTCAACAGAAACAGCAATGTCATCCGTAAACGGAATTGGAATACCACCATTGGGATAGAAGGGACTGAACTTGACGAATTCATCCTGGGCATGACTCGTCACGTCGATGATCATCGCATCGGGGTACTGAGCCTTCAGCGATTCCAATGTCTTTTTCTTTGACTCAATGATAATCATGGGCTTCATTTTCGAATCAGAAGCAAAATTACCACTTTTTTCCGAATACACATTAATTTTCATCATAAAACACCATTTTAAATCACATTTTACCCAATTGCGGGCATAATATATTGCCAAAAAGGAGAAAAAAGTAATCAATTGCGTAAAAAATACGCATATTTTCTTGCAGAAATAAAATATTCTTTGTACTTTTGCAGCGTAAATATTACGCAATAATTAAAAATGAAGGGTATGGTAGTAAGAATTAAGGTGAGTGGTTTTGAGAATGAGAGTGTTGAGAAGTTGACTCTGAAGGAAGAAAAGAGTGGACTTCTTAGTGTGAGTACTTATTTATTTAATAAGGTGGTGGATGGTGAAAGAGAGAATGTGTTGATGAGATTGATGGGAAGGTTTAAGAGTTTAAGGTATGAAGATTTGGAGGAGGTTTATAATGATGGATGTTTGGTGTTGTGGGGAAAGATGATGGATAAGGAGTTTAAGCTGAAGGAAAAGAGTATGGTTGGTTATCTGGTTAGGGTTTGTAGGAATATTGGGATGCATTATCTGAGAAAGGTGAATGAGGATATAGAGAGTTTGGATAGGATAATGAAAAGAGGTTATGAAGTGAGAGAGGATGATGAAAGGGGAATTGAGGAGATCTTTGATGTGATGGATGAGAGAGGAAATGAGGATGAAAGATATGAGAAGTTAGATAGAATCTGGATTAAGTTGAAGGAAGTGGATAGGATGATATTGGAGAGTTATTATGTGGATGGATGTAAAATGGAGGAAATTGCGAAGAAAATTGGTTATAGGAATGGAAATAGTGTAAAGAGTAAAAAGAATAAAGTGTTAAGGAGGATGATAGAAATGATGAAAGAAAATGAGGCGGATTTTAAGAATCTGCCTCTGGCTGCATAAACGACTAAATACGACAATATATGGAAGAACTGAAGTATCATTACAAATATCCGCATCCGTGTGTCACAACGGATTGCGTGATTTTCGGATTTGACGGGACAAAGCTCAATGTCTTACTGATAGAACGAGGCATTGAGCCTTTCAAAGGACGTTGGGCTTTCCCTGGCGGATTCCTGAAAATGGACGAGACGGCCCTTCAAGGTGCCAAACGCGAACTTAAAGAAGAAACAGGACTGGAGGATGCCTACATCCATCAGTTTCATGCCTTCTCTGGTGTGGACCGTGACCCTCGTGAGCGAGTCATCACCATTGCCTACTTTGCCTTGGTGCGTATCAGCGAGGTAAAGGCAGGCGATGATGCCGCAAAGGCACAGTGGTTCCCACTCGACAAAGTGCCTTCACTGGCATTCGACCACGACTTGATATTACGAGAGGCTACTAATGAGCTTCGTCGTCAGATTCACTTCGAGCCGATTGGCTTTGAGTTGTTGCCGGAGAAATTCACCATGACCCAACTGCAACATCTGTATGAGGCCATCCTCAGTGTCAAGTTCGACAGACGTAACTTTTGCAATAAAATGCTGAAGCTTGGCATTCTGACCCAGCTCGATGAGACACTGCCAATGCCCAACAAGAAGATTGCTTTCCTCTATAAGTTCAACCCAGAGAGCTATAACGAGATGAAAGAAAAAGGCTTCCGCCTGGAATTCTAATATCTCAGTTGTTTACCTTTTCTGAGTTTTTGGTATTATATAGTGTGAGGTATAACTTAAAATACAATTAATGGACTACTCAATTACTGATTTAATGAAAGCAGCTTCGATGATGTCGAAGAAGTATTTTGGTCGCCAAGACGAGTACACCATCTCTTTTACAAAAGAGGATGATGGTTGCTGGTATGTGGACTACCCTGACTGGCCTTTCGATCACCACAATCTGATGATGGTGGAAGGAGCCGATGATCTTTGCGAGATACTTTCTTACGATGGAACTCACACCAAAATCAAGGTTTGCGTAAACATCGTGTCTGACAGAATGCCCAAAGGATGGTTCCGAATTGAGAAACAAGATTCCAGCATTACCGGAGGTGCCCACTATCAGGTTGACCTTGTAGCTGCCAATTCCTTCGGAGGCTTTATCTGGTTGTGTCCCGTTACTCTCTTTGTGCTGGGTCAATATCCCGACTACATGTGGATAAAGCCCATGAACCTGGCTGATAACAAGATGAAGGAACTTGGATTGAAAGACTGAGAACGTATGGGAGATTTACAAAGATTCTTAACCGCACAAGACGGTAAAAGAGGTGAAAACACCTTGTATGAACTGGCTTTGAAAGAAATCCAGGAGGGCAACCTTGGATTCGAATGCTGGATAAGATATGTATATCCTCAGCTGAAAAGAAAAGGGACAAGCCAGTTGACAGATTTCTATGGACTTGATGGACGTGAAGAGGCAAAAGCATACTTTGAACATCCAATATTGAGGGAAAGACTAATTGAGGCTGCACAGGTTCTGTTGAAAATAGACAAGCCGATATTTGAAATCTTCAGCAATTTAGGCGTGATGAAACTGCGCACATGCATGCTCTTGTTTGCCTCTATCTCTGATGAACCTGTTTTTAAACTGGTATTAAGGAAGTATGGCTGGAAATGACTCTTATTAGGAATATATGAATAAGATAGACAAGGACTTTGTATATAACAAATTTCCAAAGACGGAACACGACATCAAGCTATATGAAGACTATAAAGCCTTTATATCCTTGAAGCGTAAAACAGAAACAAAAAATGATTTGGCGGAGCTGTTGTCTCTATTCCCTGTGTATGAAGGGACACAAAATGCAAATGATGTTTTCGTCTTAACTCGATTCGGGTTTATGGCTTTGAGTATTGATGACGATTTCATGAACAATTGCTATAAGCCTTGGTGTTTGTCCTTGCTCCAACAAGACATCGCTTCAAAGATACATGATAGCAATAAAATCAGAATTCTTAGGGGAAGTCTGATAGAGTTCGCCCTATTAGGCTGCCTTGAAGCGCATCAATTGATGAATTGGCTTGATAGTCAGATAGGTCAAGATAATCTTTTCATAGAGTCAATTGTTAATGAAAGATGCCCTAATCTAAGGAGGTTTCTGAATGCTCACGATGGTGCAGGCCGAGGTGTTAACGAGGGTGACGAAGTCAGCTCCTATGCCCAAGCACTCCAAGAAGTCAAGTCTGGATGTAAGAGAACTCATTGGATCTGGTATATCTTCCCACAAATGGCAGGTATTAAAGGAACTCATAGTCGCCCAGCGTTATTTTATGGCATCAATGGACGATTAGAAGCCTACCAGTACATTAACCACCCCGTATTAAGACACCATCTTGTTGAAATCTCTGAGGCGGTACTTAACAACAAGTATTCTGCTTACGAGATATTCGGTGATGATATTATCAAGTTCAGATCAAGCATCCTATTATTTGACTCAGTTTCAGATATTCCTGTTTTTAGACAGATCAAGAACAAATACAGGTGGCAATGATTTGTAATTGGTTACTTTTTTGCGAGATTTGGTATTATAGTATAGACGATACGAACAATAGAAACTTAAAATAAATGAATATGGAACAAAAACAATTTACATCGCTACGTTCTTCCACCCAAGAGGAATATGGTCAAGTGCAAACTCTCTGCGATATTATTAAGGTGCTCAACGAGGAAAAACATTTCAAATCTGCCAAAGAAGTGTTTGAAGGAATGGCCCCTATCATGGACAGATATATGAAACGGGGAACGATCGGGGAGTTGACGCGGCAGCGTATTAAGGCTGGATTGTTGAATGATGAGAGCCTTTTCCGTGATGGTCAACTTGATTGTGATGCACTAAGAGAAAAGCTTCTTGAAAGCATCACAACCGATAAGGATGACAAGTTTGAAAGAGTAATGGCTCAACGCGACGTTTTCAAATTTGTTGGATTGCTGATGTATTTCAACTGTTTTCGCAAATATACCTCTGTAGAACAAATCCGTGAAGACTTTTGCCAACACATATTTAATGAAGAGACACCTGATGGAGACCATAGTAAAAGCTATCTCAATGATAGAATGTTCTACGGTTTTCCTATGGGTGGACATGCGTATCCCTATTTTGCCTTTTTCTGGGCTCTTGAATCCCTGTGGGAATATGTATCGGATGAAAATGGCGTTCTCGATAACGAGAAACTTCAGAAAAAGATGATTGACGAGTATCAGACGTGCAGAAAGGAAATGGGACTTGAAGCGTTAGTGGATGCTCACTATTCTGACGACGGGCCTTGCCATCCTGAGGTCTTTTTCCCAAATACAGAAGATTTTTACGGGCCAGTTCTAGTAGCGGTAGAGAACGAGAGGAAGTACATAGAATCTTGTGGCGAAGGTAAAGGCCCCAATCGTTATCCGTATAGGTATGAGCAGGCATTACTTCAGAGAATTATTGATAAAAGGACAGAGGATTAAACTTCATCAATGATTGAGTATAAACTGTTTGGTCGTAACATCCTGATTAAACGCATGGGATGCAGGAACGGGGACTCCATGGGAGTTCCCATTCCTCCAAGCCTTAATCTTTTCGTCAAGGTGACGAATGCATGTAATGCGAACTGTTCTTTCTGCTCAAATGCCGTTCACACACAGGAGCGACATCTGTTTGATGTGGATAAACTATTTGAATGTATTGATGAAATATTCAATCAGCGCATTATCCTGAACAGATTGAACATTACAGGAGGTGAACCTTCCGTTGTGCCGGAAACCGTGAACAGAATCATAGAGAAACTTAATGCATCACCCAAATATAAGCCCATCCACTTACATTTGAACACGAATGGCCTGCTGCCAAACTCACAAGAAATGATGCGCATAGCACGTTTCGATTCCATATCTATTTCCATGCACCATTATGACATGGGTGTTCTCTCTGAGATATACAACTGTCACATACCTTCAAAGGCAATAGAATTTGAAGGTATAGACATCGACAAACTGAATCTGAGTTGTAATCTCATCAGGGGGTATATAGATTCACCCGAGGAAGCCAGGAAGATGCTCGACAAGACAATTGACATTGGCATTCCCAGAATCGGCTTTGTCGGCCTTATGCCTGTCAACCAATACTGCAAGGAGCATTTCGTAGATCTTGAAGAGATAAGGATCGGCAGCATTCCTCACGTCTATTTTACCAAATCCAAAAACAGAGGAAAGAATTGCAAATGTAGCAACTATCTCTATAACAGAGACGGCAAAATGGTGGAAATCTATATGCGTAATTATATGAACCCGAACTATTGTGAATCGTCGGTTGTCTTCGACGGCCAGTATCTTAGGCAAGGGTTTCACGATAACAATATAATATACTAAGAATGACAGAGACAGAGAAACTATTTGAGGCCAGAAAAGAAATAAGCGATTACAACACTTCCTATCCATTGCATCCTTCAGACTGGAGTACATGGAAGGTATCAGATACGTTGTCGTTTGATGATGTCGACGACTTGTCGTTTTACATACACATACCCTTCTGCCAGAGTTTGTGCAGATATTGCGAATACGTCAAGTATAAAAAGACATCGGATTCTGTAGAACGTGAATATCTGGATATCGTTGACAGCGATATGCGTGAGTTCATGGAGCAATCTGTCACAGGGAAAACCATTTTGAGAGGATTTGATATCGGAGGTGGCACTCCGACAGCCTTAAGCACTGAGAACTTTGCAATGCTAATTAATATGGCTGCTGGATATGCGAGACGTATCAAAATGGCAGAAGACTTTAAGGGCAGTATAGAAGCGACGTTTAATACGATTGATGAGAACAAGATAGCAATCCTTAGCGAGCATCCTGATCTCTTCAGCCGAATCTCCTTCGGATTGCAGAGCACGAATTGTACCTTTCTGCGAGATAACAATAGGGATAATGGACAAACACAAAGGATGGCCGATATCTTCCACATCTGCAGACAGCATGGCATCAGCACCATCAACCTGGATCTCATGTATGGTTTTGTTCATCAGACGAAGGAAGAAATGAAAGCAACAATGGAGGCCGTGGAAAGATTGATGCCCGAACACCTTACTGTTTATGAACTGCGAACAAATATGCTAAACAGATATCCTGTTGCGACAGCAGAGCAACGTTTTGAGCAGTATTCGTACCTCTATGATTTGATAACGGGACTGGGATATAAAGGTCGCTTTGGAATGAATACATTCTCGTTGATTGGTGACAATGGTTTGTCGTCATACCTCCAGCATCGCATGATGAAGAATGGCTCCTATAAGGGATTCGGCATTGCAGCACAGAGTAAAAACGATACAGGAATCTCGTATAACATCGGAAAAAATGGTGAGTCGCTGAATTCCTGCCTTTCAAAGAAAACATTTGAAAAAGGCGGTGACTCTTATAAACTTCCGCCAAGAGAACTTCTCTCAAAATATGTAGCCATCAGTGGCTATTGCGGAATGATTGACTTGTCTGTGATGGAGTGTATTCTTCATTCAGATCCTGACATGGTATTTGAAAAGGAGTTGGGCTTTTTGCTGAATAACCATTACATTGAAAAGAACGGCACGATGCTATACCTGACGCCCGAAGGTGTTCTTCATTATGGCGCTGTCCTTTCTTTGTTTTATAATAGGTCTTGTTTATAATCACATATATCCCATATTGAATATAAGTTGATTCGTTATAGAAATATGATATACGATTGCATATTTAATGAAACAGGACTACATAAAAAGGATTGGAGGTGATTGTTTACTTTTTTGCGAGATTTGGTATTATAGTATAGATTTTAATCACTAAACAAGGGAGTAAATGGAAATTCAGATTACAGCAATCAAGTTTGAAACAGTAAATGGAAAGAAGACGGGAAAGTCTTTCTCTTTCAAGGCTGACCCCAAGAAACTGGCGGTTTTCAAGACTGAGGCAACCCTCAAAAAGAAAATCAGAGAATATGTGGCTAAGAGCGGTATCTTCAAAAAAGAAGATCTGGATGATGTGAAGTACAACATGAAGGATTTTCTGGATGAGTGGAAAAAGCAGGTAGCAGTAGTCCAAGCAGAGGAACTACAGAAGCTCGAAGCTTCCCCTAATAATCCTGATACTCGCATCACACCGGACGTGATTACTCGCTTAGCACCAAACGAAGTGTTCGTTTTTGGTTCAAACGAACAGGGCCTACACTATGGTGGAGCCGCCAAAGCTGCACATGAGAACTTTGGTGCCATTATGGGACAAGGCAATGGCTTACAGGGAAAAAGCTATGCCATCCCATCGATGAGTGGACTTGGAGTTATGGGCGAATACGTCAAGGAGTTCTGCGAGTTTGCCAATGCTCATCCAGAAAAGCGCTTTTTGGTTACGGAGATTGGTTGTGGCATAGCAGGTTATTCTATCGGTGAGGTAGCACCACTCTTTGAATGCTGCCGCGATGTGGATAATATCACTCTGCCAGCCACTTTCTGGGATATTATCGGAGAACCATCAGCAAAGGAATATGACCTGGATCGTTTCCTGACAGCACAGGCTGCAGACTACGATGATGCCCTTGAAGATATCAGGAACGGACGCAAGCGCGGACATTGGATATGGTATATCTTCCCTCAGCAGAAAGGGCTTGGTCACAGCTACAATTCAGAGTATTATGGCCTTGATGGCATTGACGAAGCTCGTGCATATCTTGCCCATCCCGTCCTTGGCAAACGACTTCGGGAAATCTCCGAGGCTTTGCTCGCCCATGAAGGTCAACGGGATATCGATGCTATTATGGGTAGCAGTATTGATGTGCTGAAACTCCAGACATGCATGAATCTCTTTAACCGGGTCTCACCCAATGACATCTTCGAAAAAGTGCTTGATGCATTCTTCTGATATAAGTGGGCAAATACTAAGAATATGGGATTTTTCAACAATAAAAAATACTTTATGAGAGAAAAAGAAGGTTTCAATGAACAAGTTGGGGCTTTACAGTCTCAGGCTAAAACCGTAATGAGTGATTCTGCAGTTCCTGTTGATGAACGAATTCATAGAGCTGCTGATATTTATAGACAAGCTGAAAAAATAGCTGCAGGAGGTGGCATGGAGGATAGGAGTTACGAGTCTTTATTAGCCGATTCTGCAAAGTTTTTCTCAGATTTCGGCCTATATAAAGATGCACTGTCTAGATATTCAGACTTGATAACTCTGCGTGAATCTTTATACGGACAAGAGCATTCTGCTACAGCTTCGGCCTATCATGAAATCGGAGAAACGCTTAGAAACCTTTGCGACTATCCGAAAGCATTAGAATATAACATGAAGGCATTGGAAATTCGTAAGAAAATCCTAGGAGAAATACATGTCGATACTGCAGAATCTTACAATGACACTGGGCTTGTTTACATTTTCCAAGGGCATTATGACAAAGCATCAGAGCTGTTTCAAAAGGCAAAGGCTATCTGCGAGGAGGTTGTTGGTACAAACCATCCTAGTATGGCAGAGTCATATTCGAACATAGGAATGCTCTTGACGAAACAAGAAGACTATTCTAATGCCTTAGAAAACTATTTGGAGGCGTTAAAGATCTATGAAAGCATCTTAGGTGATGAAAATCGTAAGACGGCGATTGCATATCATGGCGTTGGGTTGTCTTATTATTATATGGACAACAATTCTAATGCTTTAGAATATTGCTCCAAAGCAGTTAGAATCTATGAGAATGTAATGGGGCTGAATCATCCGGAAACCGCAATCATATATACGGGTATAGGATTCGTGCACTATAATATTGGAGGCCTTTCGCAAGCATCAGACTATTTTACCAAGTCATTGGAGATAAGTGAGAGAATGCTAGGCTCTGAGCATGTTAATACCGCTGCATCATATATGGCAATGGCATGGTTGAAGTTCAAAATGGATGATTATCAAGAAGCCATCGAATATTGTGAAAAGAGTTTGAATGTCACCGAGAATATTTATGGCTTAGAACATCCTGATACTGCAGCGGCGTACTACAATATGGGTTTTATGTACTACGAGACAGGCGATACTATCAAGGCTTACGAATACTTTCTAAATGCCCAACAATTCTACGAGAAGTGCACCAGATCAGAATTTATTGAGAGTAAAATACACGAGGTTAAAACATATATTGAATTAATTGAGGATAAACCAGAAGAAGAAAGCAAAGGCACCAAAGATCTGTTTTTAGAAACACTCACCAAGATAGGCTGCCAGTATGAGATTGACCCAGACGAAGGATACATTTCCTTCGGATATCAAGGTGAGAACTTTGTGGCCAGTGCTACTAACGAAGGATGTTATGTGCGCATTTGGGATACTTATTGGGGGCATGTAGAATTGTATAACGTTGACGAGTTCTCTAGATTAAGAAAGGCGGTAAATCATGCCAACCTCAATTGTTCAACGATGACTGTCTATACCATCAATGAAGAAGGAAATACTGTCGATGTTCATTGCAAGTCAATTTTCCCATTCATGCCTCAAATGCCAAATTTGGAAGATTATTTGAGGAGTGAGTTAGGCGACTTTTTTACCGCCCATCACATGGTTAGTAGCGAAATGGCTAAGCTCAGAGAACAAGAAGAAAATGCCCAAATAAACTGATTTTTAAGCCAAAGCCCGAAAGCAGCAAAAAGTGTGCCAAATAGACAAGTGCTTGATAGTCAGATGATTGATATGATTTGGAGATTTCGGAAAATAGTTGTAACTTTGCAGCTGCATTTGGGAAACTCCCAGAAGCGATTCACCAAATCTTGTTCTTATGTTTAGTTCAACTATCAAGTATGCAAAGCTCGCATGGGCTTATGCAAAAGGAATCTGCGGCTTTCGTCGCAAAGTGTATGA
>Ga0326511_10000966_pt1 | contig 24543 bp, 17 predicted proteins | sample 0_2496_0518_D_FD_203701 | JGI IMG/M metagenome (GOLD analysis project Ga0326511, IMG submission 203701) | Bovine rumen microbial communities from UC Davis, California, United States - 0_2496_0518 | ecosystem: Host-associated > Mammals > Digestive system > Stomach > Rumen | place: USA...
ATTACGGTTCTGGTGAATTGGTTGACATTGCTTTCTCTATACAGCCACAGTATTGTGTATTAGCATATTAATTTTTTGTTGAATATTTAAGAGTCCTACACTTCAATGTAGGACTCTATTTTTTTTTGTATATGTTAAAAAATGTAAAAGCTTTGGCGTTTAAAATTTTTGTTTGTAATTTTGCATTGAATTATATTATATAAACAAATGAGAAAGCTTACAAAATTAGAAATAATAGATAGGTCCAACGAAGTTCACAAGTATAAGTACATTTATGATAAAATGGATTATGTAAATGCCAAAACTAAAGTTTGTATCATTTGCCCTGAACATGGTGAGTTTTGGCAGACAATCAATAAACACTTACAAGGACAAGGATGCCCTAAATGTGCAGGAAATCAAGCATTAACAACAGAAACATTCATAGAAAAGGCAAAACAGGTGCATGGTAATGAATATATATATGATAAGACTGTATATAAAAATAATAAAAGTAAAGTTATAGTTACATGTAAAACACATGGAGACTTTAAGGTAAATGCAGGTAATCATCTAAAAGGTTGTAAATGTCCGAAATGTGTTGGTGGAATACAATACACAAAAGAAGAGTTTATTGAACGTGCTAACAAAGTACATAATAATAAGTATATATACGATAATGTAGTATATATAAACAGCCAAACACCTATTGATATAATATGCCCTATACATGGTGTTTTCAAACAGACTCCTGCCCATCATTTATATGGGGTAGGATGCCCTATTTGTGGAGGGTCCCAAAAACTTGATACAGAAACGTTTATAGAAAAAGCAAAGCAAGTACATGGTGATGAATATGTGTATAATAGGGAAAAAATAAACTATATAAATAATGGGACGAAAGTTTGTATAACATGTCGTAAACATGGTGAGTTTTGGCAGACACCAAGGAGTCATTTGAAAGGTAGTGGCTGCCCTATATGCTATGGTTTTAGGCCATATAGCAATGATGAGTATATTAAAAAAGCAGAAAAAATACACAAAGGCAAGTACATATATGATGATATTAGATATGTTAACGCATCAGGCCTTATTGATATTATTTGTCCTGTTCACGGTAAGTTTCAGCAACGTGCTTCTGACCATTTACAATCAAAGGGGTGTCCTATATGCGGACATCATATGTCATTGGCTGAAAATGAATTATATGATTCAATAACAAAAATAATTGGTGATAAAAATGTTATTAAGAATGATAGGAAACTATTAGAAGGGAAAGAAATTGACCTCTTGGTTCCATCTATAAAATTAGGCATAGAATATAATGGATTAAAATGGCATAGTGAAGAGTTTAATAAAGACAAAAATTACCACCTTCATAAGACAGAGCTTGCAGAGTCTAAAGGCTATTACTTAATTCACATTTTTGAGGATGAGTGGTTGGAACATAAAGAATTGGTTCTTAATAAAATTAAACATTTTTTAGGCTGTGATAGTGATAAGCCTGTTGTAGGTGCAAGAAAATGTACTGTAAAAACGCTTTCTAAAACTTTATCCGAAGAGTTCCTTAATACTTACCACCTTCAAGGTTTTGTGGCTTCTACGGTTTATTATGGGGCATTTTACGGAGATGTTTTGGTAGGTGTCATGACCTTTAAGCAAGAAAAGCAAGGTATGTGGAATCTGACAAGATTTGCCACAAATACGGATTATAGGTTGCCAGGTTTAGCCAATAAAATATTCAAGCAATTTATTAAAGACAATAATCCAATTGAAGTGAAAACCTTCTTGGATAGAAGATGGTCACATTGTAATAGTAATCTATATAATAAGATGGGATTTAAATTAGAGGAGACATTGCCACCTGATTATAGATATGTAGTTAAGAACCAAAGACTACATAAGTTTGGCTTCAGGAAACAGATTCTCCACAAGAAATATGGTTTACCATTGTCAATGACTGAAAAGGAAATGACAGAACAATTGGGGTTCTACAGAATTTGGGATTGCGGTTTGTATAAATATGTTTGGAAGAGAAATGACTAGTTTCATTTCTCTTTTTGATTTTCAGATATATATTATATATTTTAAGAGGTGGAACAGGTCAAAAAGAAAAATACAACCAAAAACGGTTGTAATGCTAAGAAACAACCTAAGAGAGTTGTGAAAAAGGATGGGAAGTTACCTAAGTTATCTAAACCTATGAAGGTAAAAAAGGTAAAATCACACCCTCAGTTTGGCACGTCCAAGTTGGAAACAGATTTTGCAAAGGATTTCCTTGACAAATTAAAGGTTAATTATGTGTGGCAATTTGAGGCGAAAGAAATAAAAAGGTTCTTTGACTATTATTTGCCCGACCACAATTTGATTATTGAAGTTAATGGTACATATTGGCATGCAGACAACAGAATATATGAGGGAAAGAAACTTACAAATACACAGTTACATGACCTGAAAGTAGATGAATACAAGAAGAAGTGGGCCTGCTTACATGGTATTCCTATACTGTATGTATGGGAGAAGGATATAAGGGAGAATCCTTCAAGCGTAATGAAAACTTTGAAGGAAAGGTTATATCTTGAAAAGGACAAGGAAGACAAGAAGAAGGAAAAGAATAAAAGGCATGTGAACAAATTTAAAAAGAAGGAGGAATAGGCAATGTATTTTGAGTTATATATGCCATATGATGCATCAATTGATTGTGAGAAGAGTGGTATTGATGGATACTACAAGAATGCAGAGGAATATGTTGAGGCATTGGATGAAAGTTACAGATATGACAAGAGGTATATCATCAATGCTGTAAATACTGGTAGGTATGATGTCACAGATTTCAGGAATGAAAGACAGTTTGATATATCTGAGAATATTGAATTCAGTGGCTTGAATGTGAGACTTATAAGGGCAGACAACTATATGTCAGAGAGTGTTGACAGCATGATTGACAAATTTGCTACTCAGAAGCCTTTCTTGGTTGAATTTGAGATGCTTTCAAGTTCTAAGGATGGTAAATTTGAGGAAGAATTGTCTCAATGGTGGAAGGATACAAGAGCCGTACTGATTGAAGGGAAGAAGTTGGGTAGTAAATGTGATGAGTGGTTGGATAGGTATATTCCTAAGAGAGATATGAAGTTATCTTTTTTGAACAAGAGTAACGTAAGGGTTACTTTTACGCTTGAGGGGGTGGAACTTGAGGAAAAGATAAACAACAAGGACTATATGTTGTATGTAAGTAAGATGAGTTATCAGAAGTAATTAATATATTATGGCTAAGAAAACGAATAAGGATGAACTTGAGAAGCAGAAGGCTCTTTTGATTTTAAGAAGTGCTTATCAGATGCATCTTAAGACTAGGGAAGAGACTGTTTTGAGGGGTAAGGAGAGTGATATTGAACTTGTTGATACAGTTTTGGCTCAGACACTTGAACAAATGGCTAAGATTGACCCTGATTTTGCAAGGGAGACCTATAAGAAGGGCTTGAAGGATGATAAAAGTTCATCATTTGCAAACTATTCTGATTCCAAGGAAGATGTATTCAGTGCTATCAAGGACCTTGATAAAAAAAATGAAGTTGCTATTGGCTATATAGATGACAATTCCAATGATTCAAAGTTGAAAGTTAATGAGGACGTAAGCATTTTTGAGGGTGTTGACCCTGATAACATGAATTTTGATGCTCTTGCAGATGAGATTGGTGATATTGAGTACAGTAAACCTGTTGAAACGGAAGTCAAAGTTCCTGAGAATCAAGTAAGTGGAGCTAATAATGAAGATAGTTTTGCTGTATATGATATAATTCCACTTCCAAGCAAGGGAGAATGTTACAGACACAAGAAGGATAAGGTAAAAGTTGGTTATTTGACAGCTTCAGATGAGAATATTATTACTTCACCTAACCTTTATGAGTCAGGAGACATCATGAATATACTTTTGAAGAGAAAGGTATTAGATAAGGACGTAAATGTAGATGAATTGGTAAGTGGTGATGTTGATGCTATTATGGTTTGGCTTAGAGGTACTGCTTATGGCAATGAATTTCCGTTTGAAACAACAATTCCAGGTACTACAAGGACAATTAAGACTTCCGCAGACCTATCAAAACTCAATTATAAGCCGTTTTCTTTGAGCGGTGATGAAAATGGTCACTTCAAGTTCGTTTTACCTCGTACAAAGGCTGAAATCAAGTTCAAATTCCTCACTAAGAAGGAAGAGAGATTGTTGCAAAAACTAAATAAGAGGGAAAATAATGGAATAGCTTCAATTGAGTTGAAGGAGGCGGTTGAAAAGGTAAAGAAAGTCATTAAGAGTGATACAACCTTGAGTTCTGCTGACAAAAACACGATTATTGATGCAAGCCAGAAGTTGGAGAAGTGGTCAGATAGTCTTAGTAGCAGAAACAATAATTCAAGTTACACAAAATCAGTCACCAACACCATGGAAATGCAGATTGTAAGCATCAATGGTAATGAAGACAGAAGGTATATCCATGAATTTGTGAATGATATGCCTGCAAGTGACTCATTGGCTTTTAGAAGGTACATTTACGATAATCAGCCTGGCGTGGATTTTGAGATTAAGGTAGAAAAACCTGAGTCTTTGGGAGGTGGCTCATTTAGTTGCTTTCTTGAATGGGATGATTATGTTTTCTGGGCTATCTAAAGAGTTGGCTGTTGCTTTGCAGAATGAGATTTTCTCATGTATGAGATATATAAAGATACCATATGATTCTTTGATGCATATGCCTACAAGGGATAGGAGATATTTCATCAAGAAGCACAATGAGGCAACAGAAGAAGAAAATGCAAAATATAATAAGGGTGAGACTATAGGTGGAGCTGCATTAAACAGTCTTGCAGACGTAACAATGCAGAGAGGCAAAAAAAGGTAGACTGATTGTCTACCTTTTTTCATTAATTATATAACATGGGGTGGCCTTTCCGCAAAGCAAAGACCATAAATAAGAGCAAATGCAATCAATCCAAAGGAAACTATGGCTACAATCAAGTCACATATGTTCCAAGGAGCGTTTGTACTTGTTAAATGCCATAAGAGATTGTCCTCCCTAAAGGAACCATCTGATAATTTTGTGTAATATTTACTCATAATTTTATTTGTTTAATTGTTATTATTTTGTTTTGTCGGTACAAAGATAAATATAAGGATTGACATGACAAAATATTTAGGGTTAAAAATTGTTAAAAACCTATTTATTAGTATATTTTAACCAAAATGGCTACAAAAAAAGAGTTTGACATTCTTGAGGAAATGGGCAAGAGTGGTGATAAGAATTATGAGGCCCTAATCAAGAAACAAGAAGAAATAAGAACCCGACTTGAGAAAGAGTTGGCAAGGAAAAACAAGGATAAACGTAGTATCAGACTATTAGAGGAATATTTGTCTGATATTAACGAAATCGTAGCCAAACAAAATGAGGTTTTTAAGGAATTTCATGACGAATTCGCACGTAGAGTAGGTGAAGGCAAGGACTTCGATGCCCAAATGCTTAAGGATTTTGCGGAATTTCAAACTGCTCAAGTAGAGGCTGTTAAGGCAATTGAGAGTAAGAGAGATACTATTCGTAAATCTAAGGAAGAACTTAAGGCATTAAGAGAGAGATACAGAAAGGATGGAAAGCCTAATGGTGCCATTGTTTCGGGTATTACGGCAGAAGAAGAACGTGCGTTTAAGGAGAGGGAGAATGAGTTAGAGAATGAACTTAGCCATCTTAGGGGTTATATAAGTGCCTTTATCAAGAGAAGAAATGGCTTACGCACAAATGCAGCCATAAAATATGGTGAAGGGTCATTCCTTACCAATGAGATGGATAATTTCTCAAGGAATAAGGAGGCTCAGAACAAATGGATGGAGAGACAGGCTGAATTGGAACAGTTCTGTCTTGACAGGGAATTAGACATCAACAAAGCATTAAGGGATGGTAATGAAAGTCTTGCAAAAAGGGAACAATACCTCAAATATGCTAAAGATGGATGGAAAGCCATTTGGGATTATACCAAGAAGGCAGGAAGCTATTGGATAGCATATAACCACCAAGCTATACAAGATGCAAAAAAGCTAGGTATTACTACAAGAGAGAGTGCTCAGGCTTACAATGAGGCTCTGATGGAGAGTTCTAAGACTCTCAGTCGTAACTTTGGTATGTCAAGAGACCAAGTTATGAAAATGCAAGAGACCTTTGCACAGACTACGGGAAAGGCTGCAATACTTACCCAAGAACAGATGTCTGACATTGCTGCTGCATCAAGCTTGATGGGTGAGCAAAATGTTCAGGCTGCCATCTCTGGAATGGAACAAATGGGTGCTAGCTCTGAGCAAGCAATGGAACTCATGGACAGGAACTATGCAAAGGCTGTCAATAACGGTTTGAACATAGCAAAGGCAAGTGAGACACTTGTAAAGAACTTGGCATTGGCCAATCAATTCTCTTTCCGTGACGGAGTTGAGGGTTTGATGAGGATGTCCATTGAATCACAGAGAATAAAACTCAATGTTGGAGAGGTTGCAAAGGTTGCTAATAAGTTCTCAACCATTGAAGGTGCAATTCAGGGTTCAGCCCAATTACAGATGTTGGGTGGTGCAGGTGCCATGTTTGGTGGAAACCCAATGGCAATGATGTATGAAAGCCTTGCTGACCCAGAAGCCCTTTATCAGAGGATGGGTAAGATGTTCTCTGAGCAGGCTTATTTTGACAAAAGCAAGGGTGAGAGTGTCATTGACCCATTGCAGTTGGCAATCATAAAGGAGCAAGCCAAGGCTATGGGCATAGATGAGAATGAAGCTGTTACTACTGCAAAGCAACAGGCAAAACTCCGTGCCATAAGGGAAGATTGGAGGGCTGGTAAATTAAGCACATTCAACAATGCCACGGAAGAAGAAAGGGCTGCTATAGAAAATAAGGCTCAGTATTCAAAGGAAAGTGGATGGACTGTAACTTATGTTGACAGAGAAGGTGAAAGGCAGACAAAGGCTGTAAATGACCTTGATTCTGCTGCTATGGCTGACATCATGAAGGATAACCTTGAGCCTGTTGAGGATATTAGGGGACAAGTAAGGAAGATTGTCTCTAACTTGGTATCCATGAAGGATAGATGGACGGGTTTGAAAGATATGTTCTGGACAAGCAATGCACAGTTTGTCAATCCTATGATGAAGCTTGGTGATGACACTTTGACGGCAGGAGCACAAGGAAGAGGAATTGCAGGAGCTATTACGGACTTAGCTACAATCCCTGCTGTTGCATTTTTGGGAGGGCTAGGATGGAAAGGTGCTTCTTGGCTGACTAAAAGAGGATTGGGTAAAGTTGAAGAAAGCTTGGTTAATGAAGGTAGTGGAAGTTTTAAACCTACTAATTCTACGCATTCTGAAAGAACTCCAAGACTTACAACAAGAACAAATAGATGGGGTAAGATTGCAGGTAAATGGGGTGGCAGATTAGGTGGACTTGCTACTATTGGAATATCTGCTTGGCAGGGCTATAATGACTATACAGATGCAGAGGCAAGGTACAATGCAGAAGAAAGGGCTATTATAAGTGAGACTGCTGAAGGTTCAAGAGAGAGAAAGCAACGTATCATACAAGCAAAGAATGCAAGGAACAAAGAACAGAGTGGTGCTATTGGTGAGGCAACAGGTGGTGCTGTTGGCGGTATAGCAGGCGGTATTCTTGGTTCTAAGATTGGAGCAGCAATAGGTACTGGTGCTGGACCCATAGGTACTGCTATTGGTGCTGTTGCAGGATTTGCCATTGGTGCAGGTGTTGGATGGGTAGGCTCTAAATTAGGTAGGTCTGTTGGAGAATCAGTAGCCAAGAAAGAAAAGGAAGATACTGAAGAGGCAACAGGTGCAATCAAGGATGAACTGAGCAAAATTAATGAAGGTGATGAAAAGGACAATATTAAGAAGATGGTATTGCCTATTGAATCCATTGACTATAATGTAGCCATGATTGCTCAGATGCTTGGAGTTTCTACTGCAAGTGCTGCAAAGGGTAATGTATATCTGAATGCTATGTCCAACAATGTTGTTCCTGAACAGATTTCATATGAAAGGGTTGCCCCTGTATATGAGAATGGTAGTGGTGGAATATCTTCCCCTGTTGGTGGTACGGTTAATTTGAAAGTTGATGGTGCAATTGAGTTGAAATTAGGAGGTAGTAATGTAGGCAAGATAAGTCCTATGGAACTAACCAAGTTGATACAGAATGACAGCCTTGTAAGAGGACAGATTGTGGACCTTATTGTAAAGGAAAACAACAGAAGGGGCAATGGTTATAGACTTGATGCAGATAACAGGTCTCAGCAACAAGGTAAGATTTGATAACTATTAACATGAAACAATGGCTTTAGATAAGAAAACACGTCAGATTCTGACGGAATCAGCACAAAATATAGGAAAGAACATTGAACAATACTCTAAGTCTGCATGGGAATTGCTAATCCATGAAGCAAGGGCAGAGATGGAGGGTATAAGCATTAACAGAGTCTTAGGTGAGAAGAAGGTTTCCATGTTGAAGAGAAATCTTTCAATCATCAAGGACAATAATGCTATTGTGCATGGGTACACTCCATCTGATTTCGAAGATAGAGTGGAGTTTACTTATTATGAAAAGGATGCCAATAATCCAGATGCCCCCACTCCAAAACCAAGGCTTGTTGACCCCCACAATGATGGCTTCCGAAAGGAGGTTATGGCAAATGGTGGCTTTAAACTTCAGAAATCTTTTGTAGATGGACAAAAGACATTAACAGTTAGTAACACTGGCAGAATAACCCATTTTGTTTACAATGAACATCTACATGATGACGTCAAGGCAAGTGATGACTCTAAAATGGGTCAAAAGGGTTATGTGGATGATATAACAGGTATTGGCAGTACAGACTATAGACCTATCAAGGCTGAAGGTAATAGCCTTGTGGGCAAGACTAACAAGTGGATGAGGGGTGTCAAGGATGACTATATTTCAAGAAGGTTCAAGACAATTATCTCTCGTTTCCATACAAGTAATAGTACGGCTGATATTGAGGAGTTGAAGTCAAACGTAGGAAATACAGCCATGAGTGAAACATATGGTTTGTCTCATGGAAGGAACTTATTGAAGACAGATGATGAAGTTAATGTCATATCTGACCCACTAACTCCTTATGACAATCCTTATTGTAGGGTTTGGACGTATCATCACCAATATAACAAGTTTGTTCAAGACACAATACGCCCATTCCAATATGTGTCAGCAGAGGACTTAGACAAGACATATCATTGGGATTCGATGAGGACATCTGCCCATGATGGATTTGCTTCTGGTAATGCAAGGCTGAGGAAATATGGAGTAATGTATGATAATAATGGCAAGACAACAGGACTTGTCAATATTACTCCAAAGTCTGATGGTAATGGAATTAAGGGTGTTGGTGGTGTTGATATAACCCATTGCATGTTTTCCATTGAGAATCTTGCTTGGAAAGGAATGTTCAATGATTATGGTGAGGAAATGGAAGAGAATGGTCTCTCTATTGACCAGAAAGGTCCTTTTGGTGGTAGGATTATGTGGTTTCCTCCTTATAACATCAAGTTCAGTGAGAATACACAGGCTAATTGGAATGCCAATGAATTTATAGGTAGGGGTGAACCGATTTTTACTTACTCTAATACCAGGAGAAGTGGGAATTTAAGTTTTACCATGCTTATTGACCATCCTTCAATTCTTGATTATTGGGAGAGAAGAAACATGGGTCAAGGTGGCAGAGGTGATGGCGGTGTTGATGATATAAAGTCAAAGGAGCAACAGATGTTGAGGTTCTTTGCAGGATGTGATATTCTGAAGGCAGGGCTACCACCACAAGAACCAGTGGTAGAACCTGAGATAATGATAGAGAAAGAACCGCCTGTTGACGAAGAGGATAATGTTTTTCAGTTTTTCGTATTTTATCCCAATAACTATTCAGGAAAGGATGATAGTGTTACAAGGGGTGATGTAAATCCAATACATTATCTTATGGGAGGTGTTGGCACGCAGAAATATATAGCAGATGATAATGATGAACCTCTAATGGAGCAAACGGAGAGTGATACAGGTTGGACGAAGGACTTTCCTGTTGATTTCTCCAAAGAAGTTATTGTCAATGGTACTATATATGGAGGTTATGAAATAAGAAAGAATGTAGGTATTAGTGGTATAAAAACACAGACCAACAATAATCTTATTGCATTAGCAAGTGTGGGTGACAAAGACAGGATGTTAGTTAAGTTGTTGCCAAAAGAAAGGGAAAAAACTTCTTTAACGTGTGAAGGATTGAGAGGTAAGCAACTAAAGGAATGGCATAAGCAAAGGTATTATTACAGGGCTGATAAGGATACATTGACACAGAAACTTATTGGAGACAAGAATGATGGTGCTGTGTCTTATATAGACAAAGACTCTTACCAATTCAATTCCAAAGGGGTGTTGGATGCAGCCAAATATTGGAATATAAAGAATGTGGATAAGACTTTTAGCCTTGCGGAAATGTTTACTGTATTGGAACCTGAATATGCTTATTATAGTCAAGAATTCTGCAGGGAAGGTAAAGTTGAGGAACTGAAGAAGATAATTGATAAGTATAAGACCAAAATTACAAAGATTGTATTTAGGGGTAGGGCATCAAGTCAGGCAAACAATGCAAGAGAGAATGTTAATATAGAAAGAAATAAGACTCTTGCAAGATACAGAGCCAATACAGTAAAAGAATGGATGCAAGAAAAGTTAAAAGGTGTAAATGTAGCCAATTTCTGTAAAGATGACAGTTTGCAGTTTGATATTGACAGGACAAGGAATGAGAAGGTACAGGATGACTCAAATGACAGATTAGCAAAATTGAATCGTTTCTGTCTTGTTGAAATACATTACAAGACGGAAGATGTAGATGATGCAAGCAAGGCTGTTGTAAGCGTGGATGCAAGTGGGACACCTGAGAATTATTCTACAAGTGTGGTCAATAATAGCAAGGAATTAACACAGGAGGAAAAAGACGAAAGAATTCAAGAAGAGCAAGATTCAAGATTTAGGACTAAATCTATGGGTGTTACAAGGAATAAGTACAAGAGGTATGATGATGAGTACAAGTTCTTTGACAAGATTCATGAGAATGCTCCTTTTGCTGAGAAATTAATGTCAGAAAGGGTGAAGGTATTCAATCCTGCTTTTCATTCAATGAGTCCTGAAGGTTTTAGTGCAAGGCTTAATTTCTTGCATCAGTGTACAAGGCAAGGACCAACTATGAGCAATAGTGACAGTCTTGGGGTAAATGCTACGAATTTGTCATTTGGAAGACCTCCTGTTTGTATTTTGAGAATAGGAGATTTTTATTACACTAAGATTATCATTAATAGTATGAGTATTGACTATGACCCTATGGAATGGGACTTGAATGATGAGGGAATAGGTGTAATGCCAATGATGGCAAATATAAACATAGGTTTTGACTTTATTGGTGGAAGTGACTTGTCAGGACCTATTGCAAGGTTACAGAATGCGTTGTCCTTTAACTTTTACTCAAACAGTTCGGTATATGACAACCGTGCAGAGCAAGTTGAGTATAAGGAGGGAACTATAGGAAAGGTCAAGTCATATAAGCCATATCTTGGTCCTGTTAACGAATTATAATTAATATTATATATTTTCTATATATGTCATATAGCAGATATAAATCATTTGTAGGAGGGGATGGTACTGTTAAGACAGTGCCATTCATTCCGATTAAAGAACAATTGACTGATAAGTACACTTATTGGAGGCAAGGGCTTTCAAGGATGGATTTGCTTTCATTCAGGTATTATCAAGATGCCAATTATGGTTGGTTGATAATGCAAGCGAATCCACATTTGCCTTCCATAGAGTTTCTTATTGAGAACAATGAGAAAATAAGGATTCCATATCCATTGGAGAGTGCCATAAGTCAGTATGAGAATGACATAAAGGTTTATAAAGAGGTTGAAGGGACAAAATAATTTATGCCAAAGATTTTACAAGACAGTCAGGTAATATACGTAGAACCAAATGCAGTAGCAGGGGAAGACGATTTCCTTGCTATGGGTGATGGTGCAATGAAAGCTCCTGCGAATGAGGATTACTGTATCATTGTTGACCTTGACGTAGAAGTTAAGGGAAGGACTTTTTCTTCTACGATGAACAATGGTAAGGATACCATAAGGATGGAATATACGTCTTCAGTTTCAGGTGGGCAGAAGATTAAGTTCATGGAGGGTTCTAAGATATATTTGGATAAAGAACAGACTAAATATATTACTTCTTTGACAACCAATTATACTGACATTCATTTGAAGGACATAGAGAATGGCGGTACTTGTGAAATGTTTGGCATTAAGAGTGTAGATATTAACTATAATAACTACATGGTTCCTGATGTCACAATACAATTTACGGATGTCAGGGGTGTATCACTGTTTGCACAGGAGGAAATGAGGCACAATGTGGTACAGAATGGTATTACTGCAAGTGTGAACAATGACATTGAGGGTTCTTTCTTCAAATGTTTCTTTACGTTCCCATATCCTAAGTTTACTCTTAGGGTGAAGGGATTTTATGGGCAGATGGTTTCATACGAACTAACTTGCTCTGATTGGAGGGCTTCATTTGATTCAGATTCAGGGTCATATAATGTGACGGCAAAGTTCATTGGTTATGCCTTTTCTTTTTTGACCGACTTGATGGCAAATGCTGTGATAGCAGCACCTTACTCTGAGTATCTTGGCAAGGATTATTGGGATGCTAATAACGGTTCCAGATTCTATGTTTTTGACAAGAACGGCATAAAGGTTCCTATGAAGACTTTGGGAGAAATATGCAAGGAATTCAACACCATCAAAGAAACGGTGGAGAAGAAGATGGAGGAAGGCAATGTTGATGACCTTAATCTTGATGCTGAGACTAAGAAAATGTTAGTTAGTCCAGGCTTGTCAGAGGTAAAGGAAGCTTATGATACATTTATCTCTGAAACAAGGAAGTTAAGGGAATTGATTGCACCAGGTGGAAGCAATGAGAATTTTTCACAGAGAGGTAATACTGGTAGAGATACTTATGCAAAAGTTGAAGGAGGAAATTCATTTGTACTTGTCATAGATAATTTCAATGATGATACATACTCTGGTATTACGAATCAGATAAAAGTTTGTGAAGAAAAATTAAAGAGGGTTAATAGTCTATACCTGAAGGCTGTCAATGATGGTGCTAGTGTATTAGAAGGTTGGAAGAATAAATACGGTGAGTTAAAACTCAATTATTTAAGTGATTGCAATACTTGGTTTTGGGATAAGGATATAGATAATGTCTTGGAAGAAAAGACGGATGAAGATTTTAAGGCATTACTGAGCAAGTTGTGGGAAGAAAATAGGAGTGCTTGGGAAAATAACATCAATAGCAGAGTATATTATTATGAAGACCATGGTTTTGCTAAGATATTCTCTGTTGGTTCAGGTGAAGAAACGGCAGAAGCACAGCAGTTAAAACAACAAATAGGTGACAGGATGATGGTAGAAGGTTTTGCACAAGCATTCAATTTCCCTCCTACTGTTGAGAATATCACTCGTATCTTCATGGCACACGTTGAGACATTTGTTCAAATGGTTTCAGATTGTGCAAGTGCTGCCATAGCCAATGGGCAGTCAAGGACTCTTGAAAGGTTAGGCTTGTCGTTAGATAACTTTACTGATTTAAATTCAGATTTTACTCAAAGTAATGTTATACCTCCATTTCCTCTTGTTACAAAGGACGTAGATTTGGAGGGTACTACCAAGCGTGAAGATTCATGGATTGGTGAGTTTGGAGATGAGAATCAATTTGAGGAAGTAAGGCTCATTAAAGGATTGCTGAAGGGAATTGAGAATGTCACCAAGGATATTAATTTTGCTTGTGCGAATCAGACAGAGGGGAGTAATGATGAAGGGGGTAGTACAAGATGCCCTATGCCTAACCCTTTAACTTATATGGATATGTTCATGCAAGAGGGTGACAACCCTTTTGGTAAGATGAACATGAATGAGCCTTTGGAGGCACTTGGTAGCCTGTGTGCAAGGATGTATGCTCTTGTTTTCTGTGGCTTAAAGAATGGACAGTTAGCAGAAGCAGGAACCTTGGATGCAGAGAATTTTGCTTATTATTTTGGAAAGGATGTGTCAATTGGTACATTCAAGAATTTCTTTGTTAATAAGACACCTCAAGATTTATTGAGGTATTTAAAGGAAGGTTTTGCAGGAAAGAAAACTCCTTGGCCTGTATTTAACAAGAAGAAGGGGCTTTTAATTCAGGGTAAGGGTGGACTGAATTATATGCAAATCAGTATTATTAATGATGGCGGTAATTACGTTATACCTGTTAAAAACTGGACTTGGAATGAATTTAACAGCGTTACCAAAAACAATCAATACAACAAGACAAAGGGAAGTGATGGACACTATGTTAGCCTTACGGTTGGTATCAATAATGGCAAGGTAACGGACAACACCACTACATGTATCATATATGACAAAGACTTGAACTATCTAAAGGATTCTGTATCTACCATGCCAGATAGTAATATCAAGGGTGAGTTAGGAAAAGTATGTAATGATAATTTCAAGGATGTGATTGGTGTAGAATATGGTGGTAAAAATGATTTAATTCATATCAAGAACAAAGACACTGGTGTACACGAATCTTTTAATGCTCAATATAATTCAAATGGTGAATTCATCCCTGATTCTGTACATGTAATGGATTTATACAGTGTGTTTGGCGATGCAGATTATTATAAGCAGGCAGACACAAAGGCAAAGGCTAAGTATTTTCTAAGAAAATTACTTAATTTAACAAAAGGTGCAGGTGCAGAGAAGGACTTTGAAGGAAGGACAAAGGTTTTATTGGAAAAATGGTTTGGATGTAAGGTTCATAATCCAATTATAGAGAAGGCAAATAAGCTGACAGTGTTGGCTTGTGGTGCAAAGGTGCAAGGTAGCAATCTGTTTAATTTTGATGATGGCAGAGCTATGAGGTGGACAACCAGAGTAAAGCTTGCCAACTATTTCAATAATTGGGTAGAAACTGAATTTGTAAAGATTGCAAATTTGTATGAATTAAGGCCTAAGAAAGGTACTATTGCTGATGCAATAAAGAATGGTTCCTTTGAAGAAAGCAGTTTTAACAAGGTTTACATCAAGGATAACAAGGGAATAAGGTGTAAGCAATGTGATGAGAACACAGCATATATGAAATCATTGTATAGGGCTGTGGTAATAGGGTGTTTGACTTGTTCAAATTATTATAAGCAGTCAGACATGAGAGATAAAGAAGATTCTGCTCAAATAGCATTGTCTGATACTGACATACAGTCATATCTGACTACTTTCTTGTCAGCAATAAAGGAAAAACTCAACATACAGGAAGGTGTATATGAAGGTGGTGGTCAGTCTGCAACAATGGTACTCAACCTTGGATATGATTCTGAATCAGATGACATTAGGGTAGAGTTGTATAGGTACATGAAGTTGCTTTATGACAAGTGGATAGCCTCAGACCCTAACAATAGTTTCCTCAAGATGGAATATATGTTCAGTGAGGAAAGACCAACTTTCTATTTTGTTGATTCTTGTTATAACAGGATAGGAAAGACCATGTATATCAACATTAGTAAACTTGTTACGCAGATTATAAACAGTCAGACAAACAGAGGTTTACCGTTGATAAGTATGATGTCAGGAATGTATGCTGATAATCATTTCAGCCTTATGTTCATTCAGAATTTTGCTGATAGGGCAGAGAGTGGGTTTATGAAAGAAATGTTTACTCCAATACCTTATATTGAAGCGAAAGAGCCTGACAATCACCCTGAATATGTTGTATTGTATCCTTATGAACCTTCAAGCAAGTTAGATGTCAAGGGTGGTGACTATCCAGATGATGGTTTTTATCTAAATGACAGTACGACTTGGCCAATAATGGTTTCAAGTAAGAGGCCAGGGGTTGATTTGTCCATTCCTGCTTTTGGTGTGACTTACGGACAGCAATATCAGTCTTATTTTAAGGACATACAGGTTGATATGAACAGTCCAATGTCAACGGAACAGTCTATTACTGCAAAGTTCCTTATTGCAGGTGCTAACACAACTGAAAAGAACACAGGACCAAGGCAAGTAACGGCAGGTCAAGATTTATATACCATATATGCCAATAACTCTTATACTTGTACTGTTACAATGATGGGTTGTGCATGGGTGCAGCCTATGATGTATTTTGTCCTTAACAACATTCCTATGTTTAGGGGTAGTTATCAGATAGTCAAGGTTAATCACAACATACAGTCAGGACAGTTTATGACTACATTTACAGGTGTAAGAATGGCAAGGACTGCTACAAGAGCTGTGAGGGACTTCTTGATTGGTAATACCATAGATTCTATGGCAGAATATCAGTCACAAGAGGAAATATTCAATCATGCAAATGCCAATATTGGCAATGATTGCGAATATGCCTATTATTCCCCTGTACCTGTTGATGGTCAAGACTTTTCGGCTGAGTTAAGCGAAAAGTTATATGACAATCTCAGCAATTTAGGCAAGGCTTATCTGGATGGAAGTGGCAGTGTTTTCAAGAGTTGGACGATTGAGGATGCTTTGGCTGCTATTGCATGGCAAGAGTTTGGTGGTCACACAGATACGGCAAAGGCAAACCGTGCAGCCGTTATTGCTTGTATGTACAATAAGAGAGGATGTAACGGCAAGCAAGGTTACAAGGTAGGAATATTTTCACAGGGTTGGAATTATTTTGTTGCTCCAAGCAAGTATGATATGCCTAATAGGTTGCTCAATGTTTATAACAATGCCAAGGCTATGGAAGATGCAAGAGCTATGGTAAAGGACATTTGGGCAGGTGGACCGTATCATTATCTTGTGGGTAGAAAGAATACTTGGGATGGTCAGCAAGTCACCACTGAGCAAGTACAGAAAGGCTTCACAACAAGGGGTTCATCTGATAAACCTAGCACGCTGAAAACCATGTCTTCATGGGGTAACACATTATACAGCCTTGAGAAGTATGGTAGTCTGTATCATATAGTAGGTGGGTTAAATGAGCCACGTTATGTGAATGGATTTGTACCAAAACCACAACCAAAGGGACAAGATGAAGACAGTGCGTATAAGGAGAATCTTGCAAGGAGTGTGCAGCAATCCTTGAATGCTACACAATACTATACAAATGTGACGGTAGAGCATACTATTGGCAAGAATGTATGGGTAAGGCTTGTAGGTAAAGGCAACAACTCTACTAATGCCATCTTTGACTGTATGATACAGACTTATGGTGATTGGTTTGAGAACATCTACTGGGACAAGGGTAATGGTAATATGAACAATGATGCTGTTGCTGTATGTATAAGGATGTGCAAGACACCACCAAAGAAACAGACTATGGCATTGTGTTCAAATTTTGACGTAAATGGCACGAAAAAATACCCAGAAGCCATTAATATCACCGACTTGGACAAAAACATTAACCCATCATTAAAATTGGCTCTGATTAAGTTTTTTAAAAAGAAGGGATATACCAAGGCAGAGCAAGTGAAATCCTGTTTTACGTCTTTAGCTAAGTTTACTGATGACAATAAGATAGTCAAGTTCTTTGAATTGGACAAGTCAAGGGAAGAAGACAGTGTTCAGGATTGTAACAGTCTTGCAGGATTTCCAAGTGGAGCTATGGATGGTGGAGAATTGGATGGTGCTGATTCAAGCAAGGCACAAAGCAGGGACAAGGCTGTGATTTCAAGGAAGATACAGCAATTATTCGGTAGTGATAGCAAGCCTAGTACTGAAGGACAAGCATTGGCATACATAGATAAGTTTAGTGTGACCACTATTGGTACTGATGGCAAGAATAGGATAATCCCTGTTAAATTACACAGGAAGTTAAAACCTTCTTTTATAGCCATAATGAATGAATTGAAGCAGAATGGTTTCAAGGTAGATTCAATTAACAGTTATAAGTGGAGACCTGTTCCAGGTACATGTAATGCAAGTAATCATTCTTATGGTGTTGCTGTTGACATTAACCCAGGTAAGGCAGGAAATCCTTGGTTTGATACACATATTGCCAAAGGTGTAAAGGTTGTGGAAGGTACCAAGCCTAATTGGAAGGTAAAGATGTGCCCTTATGGTGGAGTTTATGACAAATTGCGTTGTATATGGGACTGGGAGAATATAGCCGTAAAGACATTTGCCAAGCATGGTTGGGGATGGGGAGGTGACTACGGTGACACAATGCACTTCTCATACCTTGGAGGCAAATAATTAACAATTTTTAAGATGAAAAGATTTTGTGAGGTGAGAAAGAAATATTATATTTGCCTTGCAAAATCTTTTTCATGCTTATATTAGGTTATATAGTTTCAAAGAATAAGGACAAGTTCTTTCCTGAAGATATTTTTAAGTTTGTGTCTTCAGAGGATGAGTGTGTGTATAATGTGCCTAGGATGATATTAGGATTAAAGGAGGCAAAAGTATATGCTCAGAAGAAAGGATTTGAGTTTGACATATTAGAAAGACAGTTTCCTGATGGTAATTGGTGGTCATTCAAAAAAACGGAGAAGAGAGACATATATGAGCAAGATGTAGTAAGGTTCAAGGAATATCTGAAAGAGAATGTCAATAGTAAAGTAAAATATTATTATGCTAACGTATTGACCCTACCATATACCAAAAAGAAGAATCTATATAATATTATTGTGAATAACTCTTTGAATAGAGAGAACAATTATATCATAGTAGATAAGAAGATGGTATATTATCCATTAAATAAAGGAAATGTAGTAGGAATATCTCTTGATGTAATGAATTATCTGAATATAAAGCAAGATAAAGTCTTGAGATTAATAAGGAAGAATACACACAATAAGATATATTTTACATCTTCAAGGAATATGTGGGATATAAAGAGTCAATTCAATGGAAATGAGTATGTTATAGCATATTTGTTTCAAAAATTGGCAAGAAAAAAGAATTGAGTATATTTATAAAGAAAGACTTTATATATGGCTAAGAAGTTCAGTCAGGTATTCAAAATTAAGCATAGGATAGGTAATGACCCTATACAGATAGACAGTATTTTAGGAGAGGTCAAAGCTGACAAGGAAGAACCTAAGACTGTAGAAGAGGAAGCACCCAAGAAGAAGGGTGGTAAGAAAGCCAAGGTTGTGGAGGAAAAGCCACAGACTGAGGAAATAATAGAAGTAAATGAATAAAGACATGGATACAGCAGAGAAAATCAAGTTGGCAAAACAGGCACTTGGACAGACACAGAAATTCAAGAGCATTAAGTCAGATGGCAGCCTTATTGAGAGGGTTGACAAGACTGTATTGGTAGATAACAAGGAGTTACTTTTAGGCTAATAGAAAGAATGGATAAGGAATTTTTGAAGAAACATAACCTCATGGAGTCACATAATCACTTTATGAGGCTTATTCATGAAGGTTATCTCTCAAGTGCCCTTGATGAGGCTGATGATGAGCAACAGCCAGACCCTAACACAATGGGTGATGGTGCTCCTACAGACCCTTCTATGGGTGGTATGCCACAAGGAGGTGGAATGGGTGCTGACCCTAGCATGGGTGGTGCTCCTAATGCTCAGGGTGGAGATATGGGTGGTATGCCACAAGGACCTGATGCAATGGGTGGTGGTGCTCCTACAGACTCTTCTATGGGAGGTGATATGGGTGCTGACCCTAGCATGGGTGGTACGGATGACCCTATGGCAGGGGGTACTGAAGGACCAATAGGGGATGAGACAGACCTTGATGGTGGCAATCCTGAAGACCTTGAGGATGACAATACCGTAATTGATGTTGAGGACATTGTTCAGGCACAGGAAAAACTCAATAGCAAGGAGAATGAGATAGGTAAGGATGTCAGTGCTTTAAGTACTGATTATGACAAGTTATTTACTGCAATAGAGACAATGAAGAAGACCATTGATGCACAGAATGCAAAGATGGCACAGTTAAGCAGTGAATTAGAGAAGAGGATACCTACACAGCAAGAGAGATTGCAGATGCAGTCATTGAAGTCATATCCTTTTAATATTGACCCTAATGAATATTGGGCAGAAAAGGAGAAGGAAGGCAACTACAAGGCATCTGATGAACCTATTAATAAGGAGCCTCTTGAAATAAAACAGAAGATGATTGATAATTATAATCAGAGTCAGATAGAAGATTCTTTCGAAAATCCTTCAACAAAGGATATTTTTAAAGGTTTCTATTAATTTTTTTTTAAATTTACTTGACTTTTTCAAAGAAAAATATTATTTTCGCATTAGAATTCAAGGAGTGGGGAAACCCCTCAATTTTATATTATTTTTATAATTAACTTTTAACGGTCACTATTATGGGACAGATTACAATTAACACAAAGGGTTTTGAAGACCATTATGATGAGACTCATCAGAGTAAGGAGAAGAAGACTAACGGTAACGGAAGTCAGTCTAACTATTATGAAGAGTTAAAGAAGCATTATTTCGATGCTTATCTATCAAAAGATGAGAAAGAGAAGAAAAAGGTTATCCGTATTCTTCCTTGGTCAGCAAATGACAACAATGTTTACAAGTCCGTCAAGGCACATTGTGTCAAGGTAAGGAATGCTAATGGAGATAAGGTTTGGCAGACATTTATGTGTCCTAAGAACGAAGACCCAAATGCAAATTGTCCATTCTGTGAATTGGCAGCAAGGGCTAAGAAAGCCATGTTTGAGTCACAGGATGTTGCTCAGAGGGAGAAGTACAAGCAGATTTTGAAAATGAACGAAGCAAAGCCTCACATACTCATGAGGGTTGTTGACAGAGGAGATGAGGCAAGTGGAGTTAAGTTCTGGATGTTCAAGGATGGTTACAAGAGTGCTTATGAGCAAATTTATAACCTCAGACAGGGTAAGATGGATGACAAAGTTGATATTCTTGACCCTTATACGGGCAAAGATTTGAGACTTATCTTATCAAGGGATGACAACAACAAGAGGACTCTTACTGTTACGGATGTTGATGGCAGGTCTCCTATTTTCCCTACGGAAGAGGAAATGCTCAAGTGGGTGAATGATACTACTGATTATAAGCAGTTATTCCCTGTAAAGGCATTTGATGTTTTGAAGATTTACGCTGAGAATGGCTATCCTCTTTACTCTAAGGAATTAGGCAAGTATGTTGACAAATTCAAGTTAGAGGAAATGCTCAAGGAACAGAAGGAACAAGACATTCAGTCTGCCCTCACACAGAGTCCAAAGGATTTCTCTACTTTCATAGAGCCACAGAGGAACAACAACACAAACACAACACAGGACAACAGTGTTCCGTTTAATTCGGTTCAACCGAATTACAGTGAGGAAGGTATTCCTTTTTAGAAAAAACAGGCTTCGGAGGTAAAACTCCGAAGTTTCTTCAAACTTTTGAATCTTATAAACACAAACACAAATGGTTACACAAGCCGTAAAGAAAGGAATGGGCGTGCATCGCAAAGGATTATCTGCATGGAAGGAGAAGGTAGGTATGACTGTGAATCACCCAACAGAAGATGATGTGGTAAAGGTTGAAAACCTTACCATGAGTAGTGCAAAAAAACCACAGAAATGGATTTTGATGCCTGAAGCATTCCGTGAAGTGACGAAGCTGCCAGGTATACCAATGAATACTTGTGTGAGTGTCATAGGACACTCCAATGTAGGCAAGAGTACACTTATCAATCATGCTCTTGCATCTGCACAACAACAGGATTTAATCCCTGTCATATTTGATACGGAAAATTCATTCTCTTTTCAATATGCCAAGTCTATGGGCTTTGAAGCAGAACCTGTATATGGAAATATTGAGGTAGAGGATGTTGATAAGGAGACAGGAGAGATTACAGGTAAGCATATTGAAAGGCAGATAGTTGATTGGGATGGAGAATTTATTTATTTCAACAACAAGAAGTTAGCAGAATTGTACGGAGACTTTGATTACTCTCAAAATAAGAAAGTGACAAAGAAGCGTAAGGTTGCTGTACTTGAAGATGTTGCAAAAGCTATAAATGAACTGCTTGATGCACAGGATGAAGGTGAGATAGACAAGGGTTTCTTATTCTGTTGGGATTCTGTAGGTTCAATAGGTTGTTTCAAGGAACTTGGAAGCAGTGGAAACAATATGTTTGCAGCAGGAGCCATAAGCCAGGCTTTCAGTTCTATTATCAACAATAGAATTCCAAGTTCAAAGAATATTACTTGTAAGTACGACAACACCTTTTTGTATATAAACAAGGTTTGGATGGACAATATGACATCTATGTCAGGTCCTATCATGCAGACAAAGGGTGGAAAATCTCTGAAATATGCCACAAGGCTTGAGATATTGATGGGTGGACAGTTGACGGCAGGTATCAAGAGGCTTACTGCAACGTCTAAAGGCTTCAATTATGGCTATGGCATACAGACAAAGATAAAGATTTTAAAGAATCACTTGGATGCACCTCACAATGTGACATATGAAGGTAACATCATAGCCACGGACACAGGATTTATAAGCGTTGAGGAACTAGATGCTTACAAGAAGCAGAATGTTGCAAGAATACTCAAGAGATTGAATGAGGAGGCAGAAGGTAAGTGTAATATCAGGGAAACAGATATATCATTCGAAGAGTCGGATGAAATGGAAACTGAATAAATCATATTTAAACATAGTTTTTTAATTAGTTTTTACCTAGGTCCCAGGTCGTTGTGAAACGCTCTGGGATTTTTTTGTGTGGAAACTATTTATGAATAAAAGAGCATAATGATAATCACTGAGGAATTAAGGGAACTTTTTGAAGATGTCAGGACAATTTTAGGTGCTCCTATAAGAAGTGTCCCTCTAGATGACAATACAATGTGCAGACTACTTAAAACAGCAGTAGGAGACTATGCAGATTATACTCAGCATTTCATCATAGAAAGTAATTGGATGAATATGTTGGGTCAGGATAAGACTAAGTTTGTAAATACTTCCACAGACCTTGCATATGCACTTACTACAAGGGCTATGGACTGGACACAATCATATGCTGAGTGGTGTTCAAAAGAAGTTGGCTTACAAGCAAGAGGTACAAATCCGAAATACGAACTAAGAAAGGATTTCATAAAGATAGAACCAGGTAAACAAGTCTATGTAATTCCAAAGGGCAGAGAGGTTAATAGGGTAATGTGGATTACTCCTTCTACTACTAAGGCTGCAATGTTCACACAGAATGGAGGCTTGGCTTATGCTTTCAATGGCGGATTAGGCTTTGGTGCTCAGATTGGTGGTGCTGCAGGATTTAATGGTTTCTATGGTTGTGTGGGTAGTGCTTATGATACTGCATTGTTGGCAGCAGACCTGAAAGAGAAAAACAAGTATTTCAGGAATGACCTTGCCTATAAGATAACTTTAGGTCCTGATGGTACACACCTATTGCATTTATTGTCTGTACCTGGTATGATGAATCCTAATACGTTTGGTAATACGGCAGTTGATGATAAGGGATGGAATCATTTCAGAGATTGTTATGTGTGGTATGACTACTATCAGACAGATGGAAGTCAAGAACAAATAGATGAATGTAGGTTAGAACACAGGGATACTATTATTTTGTCACCTTCAGATGTTCCTTTGGAGGCAATGCAATACGAATTGATGAATTATCCTACACAACAAGTTGTACGTCAGTTGTTGGTGGCATGGAGTCAAATTACGTTGGGCAATATCCTTGGCAGGTATAACGGTCAAGTAAAGATTCCACAGGCAGAAGCTCAGCTAAATTGGCAGACACCACATGATGATGGACACAAGGAAAGGGACAGAGTGTTAGGAGAGTTGAAAGATAGGTATTCAAGAATGATGCCTTGGACTATGGCAGAGAATATGCAGAAGTTCGTACAAGCAAATCTTGAGATACAGAAGACTAAGCCATTCGTTAATTTCTATATAAGATAGTTTCAAAGGTAGGCAATAAATGCTTACCTTTTTTCTGTTAATATCCGTTAAACAACGAAAAAAGCTTTGTCAAATAAAATAAAAATATTATGTTTGCATTATAAATCATAAAAATCATGTCAAAATATAGAATAAAGAAAATTTATAAAGTAACTCACAATGAAGGTGAGGTAGTTGAGAAAATATGTATCCAAAAGAAGATTCTTTGGTGGTGGAAGACAGTGACAATTCCTATTATCATGGCTACTGATGGTAAGGACATTCTTGAAATTACTGCATTTGGCGGAAACAAACTTGAAAGTAAGGATAGTTTTTACAGTGATGAAGAAATGGAGGATTTTTTCTCTATTCTTGACGGAAATAACTATCCAAATATAGGTTTGGCATGGTGGCAAAAGTTTATTGTTTTTTATGATAAGGAAAAATACATTTTTGCATATGACATAAATAACTTAATTGGAGAAAGAGAAAATGAAGTACAGGATTAAGGAGACAGTCAAGACATTTGAAGATGGTCATCAAGAGAAGGCTTACAATATACAGTTCAAGTTCCTGTTTTGG
>Ga0326511_10000967_pt1 | contig 24535 bp, 19 predicted proteins | sample 0_2496_0518_D_FD_203701 | JGI IMG/M metagenome (GOLD analysis project Ga0326511, IMG submission 203701) | Bovine rumen microbial communities from UC Davis, California, United States - 0_2496_0518 | ecosystem: Host-associated > Mammals > Digestive system > Stomach > Rumen | place: USA...
GACGACAAGCTGAAATACGAAGCTGCCGACATGCTCTACCACCTCATCGTGCTGCTCACCGCCAAAGGCATGCGCATTGAGGATGTGGTGGAGGAACTGCACAAACGGCACGATCCCAACTGGGATGCCGAGCGACGCAAGGCCAAGGCGGCCGGAACAATGAAATAAGCACCATCGTAACGTTATCACGAAATGACGTTATCACGAAAATAAAAAGAAAATGCTCATAAACTATAAAAATGTGACCGTTTGCCAACAAGACGGTGAAGAGATACTCAAGGGAGTTGACTTCCATGTAGACGAGGGAGAGTTTGTCTATCTGATAGGACGTGTAGGCTCTGGCAAAAGCTCATTGCTGAAAACCATCTATCAGGAACTCTACATTGAGGAAGCCGACGAGGCTACGGTGCTGGATATGGACATCAGGCGTATCCGCCGCAAGCACATCCCAGCACTACGCCGACAGATGGGCATCATCTTCCAGGATTTCCAGTTGCTCACAGACCGCACCGTCTATAAGAACCTGCGCTTTGTACTCAGAGCTACGGGCTGGAGGAAAGACCAGGTAGACCTCCGTATTGACGAGGTGCTCACTATGGTGGGCATGAAAGACAAGATGCTGCGCATGCCCCACGAGCTTTCAGGCGGAGAGCAGCAGCGTATCGCCATAGCCAGGGCATTGCTGAACAGCCCCAAGCTCATCGTGGCAGACGAGCCTACGGGCAATCTCGATGCAGAGACTGCCGATGGCATCATGACGCTGCTCCGTGAGATTTCGCAACGCGGTACGGCAGTCATCATGACCACCCACAACATGCCGCTACTTGACAAGTATCCAGGCATTGTCTATCGTTGTCATGACGGAAAAGTAGAAGAAGTGACAACCGACTTCAACAAAATGGAAATGACCATAGAAGAATCATAACAATAAACAAAAATAACAAGACTTATGAAAGTAATGAAATTTGGCGGCACCTCAGTAGGTACACCGCAAAGAATGAAAGAAGTGACACAGTTGGTGACCAAGTCGGGAGAACCCGTATTCCTGGTGCTTTCAGCGATGTCGGGCACTACCAACTCACTCGTTGAGATCAGCGACTATCTCTACAAGAAGAATCCTGATGGTGCCAATGAGGTGATTAACAGTCTGGAGCGTAAGTACATGAAGCACGTGGAAGAGCTTTATTCTACGGAAGATGCCAAGAACACTACGCGCGACTTCCTGCGTGAGGAGTTCAACTACCTGCGCTCTTTCACGAAGGAGCTGTTCACCTCGTTCGAAGAGAAGAGCATCGTAGCTCAGGGCGAGATGATGTCGACCAACATGGTGGCTAACTATATGAAGGAGCAGGGCATCAAGGCTGTACTCCTGAACGCACTTGATTTCATGCGCACAGACAAGAATGCTGAACCAGACCCCACATATATCAGAGAGAAACTGAAGGCTATCATGGAACAGAATCCCGACCAGCAGGTGTACATCACGCAGGGATTCATCTGCCGCAATGCCTACGGCGAGATTGACAACCTGCAGCGTGGTGGCTCGGACTACACGGCTTCGCTGATCGGTGCTGCTATCAATGCTGAGGAGATTCAGATTTGGACAGACATCGACGGCATGCACAACAACGACCCGCGCGTGGTCGACAAGACACAGCCCGTACACCAGCTGCAGTTTGAAGAGGCTGCCGAGTTAGCCTACTTCGGTGCCAAGATTCTGCATCCTACCTGCGTCCAGCCTGCCAAGTATGCTGGCATTCCCGTCCGTCTGCTCAACACGATGGATCCCGATGCCGAAGGAACAACTATCAGCAATGCAACCGAATACGGAAAGATTAAGGCTGTGGCTGCCAAAGACAATATCACAGCCATTAAGATCAAGTCAAGCCGCATGTTGCTCGCCACGGGCTTTCTGCGCAAGGTATTCGAAATATTCGAGAGCTATCAGACACCTATCGACATGGTCTGCACATCAGAGGTCGGTGTGTCAATGTCTATTGACAATTCAGCCCATCTTGGTGAGATTATGGACGAGCTGAAAAAATACGGCACCGTTACTGTTGACACTTCTATGTGTATCATCTGCGTCGTGGGCGACCTGGACTGGTCGAACATCGGATTCGAGACACGAGTCATGGAGGCCATGAAGGATATCCCTGTGCGCATGATCAGCTACGGTGGTTCAAACTACAATATCTCGTTCCTCATCAAAGAAGAAGACAAGAAACGTGCCCTGCAATCACTGAGCGACACTCTATTTAACAAATAACCATATCCCTTAGTGGTAGTTTATTCAATAAAAGAACAATGAAAGGGACATTTCCCGTAGAAAGGTTTGCGCAAATACGCACACCTTTCTACTACTATGATACTGAGCTGCTAAGAAACACGCTCAAGACCATCAACCAGGAAGTCAGCAAGCATGAAGGCTTTATGGTACACTATGCCGTCAAGGCTAATGCTAATCCGAAAATCCTGCGCATCATTCGCCAGGAGGGCTTGGGTGTCGACTGTGTCAGCGGCGGCGAAATCGAGGCTTCGCTGAAAGCCGGATTCCCTGCATCGAAGATTGTCTATGCTGGTGTAGGCAAGAGCGACTGGGAGATTAATCTCGGACTCGACCATGACATCTTCTGTTTCAATGTGGAGAGCATACCCGAACTGGAAGTCATCAACGAACTGGCTTCAGCCAAGGGAAAAGTGGCACGTGTGGCTTTCCGGCTGAATCCTAACGTGGGTGCTCACACGCATGCGAATATCACCACGGGACTGGCTGAGAACAAATTCGGCATTGCGATGAGCGACATGGTTCCCATCATCGAACGAGCCAAGCAGATGGAGCATATCAAGGTAGTTGGCCTGCACTTCCATATAGGCTCTCAGATTCTTGACATGGGCGATTTTCAGGCTCTGTGTAATCGCGTAAACGAGTTGCAGGACGAGCTGGAACGCCATCGCCTGACGGTTGAACACATCAATGTGGGTGGCGGTCTCGGCATCGATTATCAGCATCCCAACCGAGTGCCGATGGCAGACTTCAAAGCCTACTTCGACACCTATGCACGCAAATTGAAACTACGTCCGAACCAAACCCTTCATTTCGAGTTAGGCCGTGCTGTTGTGGCACCAATGGGTAGTCTTATCACGCGTACATTATATATTAAAGAGGGAGCCATCAAGAAATTCTGTATTGTCGATGCTGGCTTTACCGACTTGATTCGCCCTGCGCTCTATCAAGCCTATCATAAGATTGAGAACATTACAAGCGATGATGCTAACGAGACGTATGACGTTGTAGGGCCTATCTGTGAGTCTACTGATGTCTTCGCCAAGCAAATCGACTTGAACTGCTGTCATCGTGGCGACCTGCTTGCCATCCGCTCTGCCGGAGCCTATGGTGAAATCATGGCCTCAGGGTATAACTGTCGCCAACTGCCTCAGGGCTATACAAGCGACGAACTACTGTAGAAAGAAGATGGACGAGCCAATCTCGATTATACTGATCGCCAACGAGCAGTCTGCCGAATTACAGCGTAACCTGCCCCTATTGCTCAACCAGCGATATGAGGCAGGCTACGAAGTCATCGTTGTCGACGAATCCTCGTCTGACGAGACCAAAAGAGTGTTAGAAGAGCTTGAAGCTCAGTACCATGCGACATGCGACAAACATGCTACACTCTATTCTACCTACATTCCTCCATCAAGCCACTATCTGAGCCGCAAGAAGCTCGCCATAACGGTAGGCATGAAAGCCACTCACCATGAATGGGTGGTCATTACTGAAGCCAATTGCCGTCCTGAGGGTGAAGAATGGCTTGCCAATCTGAGTCAGCAGATGACCGACGATGTTGATGTCGTTTTATGCTACACAGGATTCGGTGCAGAAACAAAAGCTCAATGCACCTATCTGCGCATGATAGACTGGTGGCGCCTGAAAAAGTGTCCCTATCGATACGGAGGAGTGTGCATTGCCATGCGGAAAGCTGTGTTTATGGCTCGCAACGGATTCCTAAGAAACTTGAAATACCTGCGAGGAGAATATGACTTCATGGTAAATGAAACCGACAGGAGTCGCATCTGTGCATGCCCGCCATCAGCAGCACGGATGACACAAGAAGAACCGACGAGAAAAGAATGGGTAACGGCAAACCTGCATCACATGAATGTCAGGGAGCATCTGAGACATGCGTTCTTCCCCCGCATGCTTTTCATGCTCTATCAGCTGTTCATCCACCTGTGCTACCTTCTTCTGTCAGGTGTGCTTGCCTATTCCCTCCTTATCCAGAATGTGATCTATACCAGTACAGCGGCGACGGCGCTCGTATTATATACGGCCTGTCGCACCTACTTCGGCTATCGGCTTGGCAAAACATGCGGCACTCCTATTCCCGTATGGAAACTGCCCTTCGTTGACTTGGGAGTGGCTTGGCACTACTGCTATTATTGGTTGAGATACCAGTTTACTAACAAGAATGATTTCATTCGTAAATAAATACAGAATGGTTTCATTCGTAAATAAACACTCTTTGAAACGATGAAGATTCTCCACATATACCCCAAAGATGACAACATGATTGCTCAATATGCAAGCATGATTGCCCAAGGCATGCCTGCCGGTGTGGAGAGCATCACGACCAATAGTCCCATTGAAGCCAAGCAACAGCTCGCTGACTTCAAGCCCGACATTGTTCATCTGCACGGCTGTCTGGACACGAACGAGCTCAAGGTGATTGAAAAAGCCAGAAAAGACGGGGCACGTTTGGTCATTACTTGTCACGGACAGCTGCAGCCGTGGGAGCAAGAGAAACGGAAACCGAGCCTTCATAACGGTTTGATTGAGACATGTGTCAGTCATGCCTTTGCCCTGATAGCCCAAAGCGACATTGAAGCTAAAAACCTGAACGAACTGGAATGGAACGACCGTATAGAGACCATCAAGAATCCCATCATCACCCGCAGCACAACCACTGAGCTTATGGTGAGAGCAACCCTGGCCGTTTATGAGAAGGTGATGCATTCTGACGTTCTTGAGCTGATGGACGAGACGGACCTGAATGCCCTGCATCTCCTCATCAAGGCTGGTATCACTGGTGATAAGCGCTGGATTAGGGGCGCACAGATTGGCTCACCCAATTGGCAACGACTGTATATCTATGCCAAGTACGAAGGTATTGAACTCATCTTACGCCGAGGCATCGTATCTCTGGGCATCGAACCGCCACAACCGAATCTCACAGCTATCTATCTGCCCAACGATTTCCACAAGCCTCAGCCATCAGCCGATCATGGTATTCTTCCGCTTATCAGAAAAATCAAGAAAGAGGTTGATGACGAACAACTCTCATTCCTCCGTTTGGTAGAACTTGACGAGGCACTGCGCAGCACTGCCTTAGACGAAGAAGTGCTGATGGCAGAGATTCAGGGCGCAAAACTGCTGCCCTTCCTTCAGTCGCTGCTGCAAGTACTCAGCGAACATACTTTACTTGACAGAGGGTACATGCCTTGCGAACCAACTGACAACCCATTGACAAGAAAAATAAAAGTTACCCTATCTAAACACTTGAAAATATGAAAACAGACATGAACGACAATCTTACTGCCCACGCAGAAGAGCGATACCTGCATCTGCTCTCCCATACTTTTCCCACGGTTGCTGATGCTGCCAAGGAAATCATCAACCTGGAGGCCATCCTGAATCTGCCAAAAGGCACAGAGCACTTTCTGGCTGATATTCACGGTGAGCATGAGGCATTCATACACGTGCTGAAGAATGCCTCGGGAAACATCAAGAGAAAGGTGGGCGAAATATTCGGAAACACCATACGCGAAACAGAGAAAAAAGAGCTTTGCACGCTCATCTATTATCCCGAACAGAAACTCGAGCTCATCAAAGCCGTCGAACAAGATATCGACGACTGGTATCATATCACCATTCATCAACTGGTGAAGGTCTGCCGTGACGTATCATCGAAATACACCCGCAGCAAAGTTCGCAAAACGCTGCCCGAAGAGTTTTCATACATCATTGAAGAGCTGCTTCACGAACGCCCTGACGATCAAGACAAGGCTGCCTACGTAGCTGTGATTGTCGACACCATCATCACTACAGGACGTGCTGACGACTTTATTGTGGCCATCTGCAATGTGATTCAGCGCTTGGCCATCGACCAGCTGCACATACTGGGCGACATCTATGACCGAGGCCCTGGCGCACATATCATTGTCGATACGCTCAGACAGTATAACTCATGGGATATTCAATGGGGTAATCACGACATGCTTTGGATGGGGGCATCGGCAGGCAATGATGCCTGCATCTGCAACGTGCTGCGCCTGTCGCTGCGCTATGCCAATTTAGCCACCCTTGAGGAAGGCTATGGCATCAACCTGGTTCCCTTAGCCACCTTTGCCCTTGACACTTACGGTGACGATCCCTGCACAGAATTTCTGCCGAAGCTCTTGAAGGGTGCCAAGATGGACGAAAAGACCTATCAGCTGACGGCCAAGATGCACAAGGCTATCGCCGTCATCCAGTTCAAGCAGGAAGCAGAGATATTCCACCGCCGTCCTGAATGGCAGATGGAAGACCGCTGTTTGTTAGAATGTATTGACTTTGACAAGAAGACTTGCTGCATCGGCGGTAAAGAATACGAGATGCGCTCCTGCAACTTCCCGACCATCGACCCCAAGAATCCTTCGGCCATGACACCAGAAGAAACGCTGCTCATGCAAAAACTGCATCACTCTTTCCGCGTGTCAGAAAAGCTGCGCAAGCATATCCGTACCATTCTCACACATGGTTGCATGTACACCATCTGTAATCAGAACCTGCTTTTCCATGCATCCATACCCTTGAATGACGACGGCACCTTGAAGTCTGTAGCCATCTCAGGAAAGGAATACGCTGGCATGGAGCTGATGGAGATGATTGGACAGGTTGTGCGTTCAGCCTTCCAGAACGATACGCCACAGGATTACAAGCAATACGCACGAGACTATTTCCTCTATCTCTGGTGCGGCAAGGACTCACCACTGTTCGACAAATCGAAGATGGCAACCTTCGAACGCTATTTCCTGACCGACAAGGACACTTTTAAAGAAGAGAAGGGCAACTACTTCAAACTGCGCGACTCGGCTGAGGTGTGCGACCGCATCTTAGATGCCTTTGGCGTTTCAGGCAAGAATCGTCACATCATCAATGGTCATGTGCCCGTCCACGCTTCAAAAGGCGAGAATCCCATCAAGGCTGGAGGCCGACTGATGGTGATCGACGGTGGTTTCTCGGAAGCCTATCATAGTGAGACAGGCATTGCCGGCTATACGCTCGTTTATCACAGTCGTGGTTTCCAATTGGTTCAGCATGAACCATTTACAAGTGCCCAAGACGCCATTCTTCGCGGAACAGACATTAAGTCAACCACGCAGATTGTAGAGATGAGCACCCACCGCATGCTGGTGGCCGATACAGATAAGGGACAAGAGCTGAAAGCTCAGATTCGTGAGCTGAAAGACCTGCTCTATGCCTATCGCCACGGAATCATCAACGAAAAAAGAATATAATAATCACACAAAAACCAAAACAAAAATGAAAAGACAAAACTATCTGATTTGTTCAGCGATGCTGGCATTTGCCTTCATGAACAGTATGGCTGCTATGGGACAAACGAACAAAGAGAGTGGGACGGACTGGCTGGACGACTTCACCAGCCGTATCACGCTGAACGGTTATGCACAAGCTGGATGGGCGTATCAGGACCCAATGAACACGAAGACCAATTCCTATAACCTGAAGCGCACCCTGCTTTGGGCTAAAGCCCGTATTACAGACCGATGGTCGTTCCTTTTCATGCACGACTTCAATAGTGTTGTCCAAGAATTCTATACCGATTATCGCGTGACGGACAACGATGCGCTCAGCATTCGTTTTGGACAGTTCAAGCATTCCTACACAATGGAGAACCCGATGTCACCCACGCAGCTGGAGCTGATCGATGTCTATTCGCAAGCAGTGCTATTTCTTGCTGGTGAGGGACCAGACCCGCTGAACGGTGTCAACTACGGACGCGACCAAGGCCTGATGATTTTCGGTAATCTTTTCCAGCACAAGCTGCACTACGAACTGGCCCTGATGAGTGGTCAGGGCATCAATCGCAAGGATGCCAATAACCAGAAAGACGTGATTGCCAAACTGGAAGTGAAGCCTATGGATGGTCTTCGTCTGGTTGCTTCCGGACAGTTAGGCACTGGCAATGCGGTGAAAGCAGCCGCATGGAACACCATTGCCGCAGGTGAGAACTACCGCCGCGACCGCTACAGCGTAGGTGCCGAGCTGAAAACAGGTGCCTATGCCCCCGGCAACTACAAGGAAGCCCGTCCCATCAGCGTGAGAACTGAGTGGTTAGGCGGTAAGGATGGAAAAGTGGGCAGCTATGGCGGCTACCTCACCGCCTGCATACCTGTTGTTTCAGCCACCGATATCGTGGCTTCAGCCGACTACTATAATCGCAACACCGATGTAAAGGGATGGCAGCAGACCAACATGACCGTGGGCGTTCAGCACTGGTTCTACAAGAAATGCCGTCTGCAGCTGCAATATACGCGCTGTTTCTGCGGCGACAACTTAGGCGATGACTACAACTGGCTGCAGGCTCAGGTACAGGTAGCATTCTAATCAACAAATCACAACACATTAAACTATATCATTTATGGTTATCAAATTACTTCTTACACTTCTTTTCCTCACCGTCACCATTGGTGTAGGAATCTATTCGCGCAAACAGGCCAATTCCGTCGACGGATTCGTATTAGGAGGCCGCTCCGTAGGCTCTTGGCTTTCTGCATTCGCTTTTGGCACCAGCTACTTCTCTGCCGTAGTGTTTGTTGGCTATGCAGGTCAGTTCGGTTGGAAATACGGCCTATCCTCCACTTGGATTGGTGTGGGTAATGCCCTGATTGGCTCGCTGCTGGCTTGGCTCATCTTAGGTCGCCGCACCAAGCTCATGACCCAGCATATTGATAGTCGCACGATGCCCGATTTCTTCGGCACGCGATTTCAGGACGAAGGACTCCGCATCGTAGCTTCAGTGATAGTATTCGTATTCCTCATTCCTTATACCGCCGGTGTCTATAAGGGTATCTCCACGCTGTTTGAGATGGGCTTCGGCATCAGCTACGAGTATTGCGTGGTTCTGATGGCATTGCTCACCGCCGTCTATGTCATCTTGGGCGGCTACAAAGCGACGGCCATGAACGATTTCATTCAGGGCATTATCATGCTGTTCGGTATCGTCACTGTGATTGCCGCTGTGCTCTCCACCCAAGGCGGACTCTTCAGTGCCTTCGAGAAGATGGCTGCCCTGCCTGCCGATGACGATCTGACGGCGAATGGCGGCTTTGCCTCGCTTTGGGGTCCAGATCCCTGGAACCTGTTGGGCGTTGTCATTCTCACCTCACTCGGCACCTGGGGACTGCCTCAGATGGTAGGAAAATTCTACAGTATCACTGACGAGCAAGCCATTCGCCGTGGTACGGTTATTTCCACGCTTTTTGCTTTCGTTGTGGCAGGCGGCTGCTATTTCCTCGGTGGTTTTGGCCGTCTCTTCGGCATGCCCCCTACCCTTCCTAACGGACGTCTCGACTTTGACTCCATCATCCCCTCAATGCTTCAGAATCTGCCCGACGTGCTGATTGCCTTAGTGGTGCTCCTGGTTCTTTCAGCCTCTATGTCTACACTGGCATCGTTGGTGCTTACCTCTTCGTCAACCATGACACTCGACTTAATCTATCGCGACAAAAAGTCAGCTCCCGGCGAAGTGGAGGAAGGCAGTATAGACGATACTGTTGCCGAAAAGATTGAAAGAAGAAAAGTGATCGTGATGCGCGTACTCATTGTCTTCTTCATTGTCATCTCACTCATGATCGCCTTGAACCCGCCCACCTTTATTGCCCAGCTGATGGGTATCTCGTGGGGAGCTTTGGCTGGTGCTTTCCTGGCGCCTTTCCTTCTGGGACTCTACTGGAAGGGTACGACTACGGCCTCTGTCTGGGCATGCTTCATGTGGGGTGTGGGTCTCACGGTGGCCAACATGCTTCTGGGCAATCCTATCAATCCCATCAACTGTGGTGCCATTGCCATGATGGGCGGTTTTGTGGTCGTTGCCTTGGTAAGTCTTGTTACGAAGAAAATGGACGAGAAAATCATTGACAATATTTTCAGCTGCTACAAATAATCATTAAATAATTCATCTCAACAACATTATGGATAACCGCTACATGATGCGTGGTGTATCAGCCGCCAAGGAAGATGTCCACGCTGCTATTAAGAACATTGACAAAGGTCTCTATCCGCAGGCTTTCTGCAAGATTATCCCCGACATTCTCGGAGGCGACCCCGCGTATTGTAACATTATGCATGCCGACGGTGCAGGCACCAAGTCGTCACTGGCCTATATGTATTGGAAGGAGACGGGCGACCTCTCTGTCTGGAAAGGTATTGCGCAGGACGCTATCGTCATGAATACCGACGACCTGCTCTGCGTGGGAGCTGTTGACAATATTCTTGTATCGTCGACCATCGGGCGCAACAAGATGTTGGTGCCTGGCGAAGTGATTTCCGCCATCATTAACGGTACTGACGAACTGCTCAGCGAATTGCGCGACATGGGTATCGGCATTTATCCTACTGGCGGCGAAACAGCCGATGTAGGCGATCTGGTGCGCACGATTATCGTTGACTCGACTGTCACCTGCCGCATGAAGCGAAGCGATGTCATCAACAATGCCAACATCCGTCCTGGCGATGTCATCGTGGGGCTTTCCTCTACAGGCCAGGCCACCTACGAGAAAGGCTATAACGGAGGTATGGGCTCGAACGGCCTCACTTCAGCCCGTCACGACGTGTTTGCAAAATATCTGGCCGAGAACTATCCGGAGAGTTACGACCATGCTGTCCCCAACGAGCTTGTCTACAGCGGCAAGTATCGCCTGACCGATGCCGTTGAAGGCTCTCCTGTTGATGCTGGCAGGCTGGTGCTCTCCCCTACCCGCACCTATGCCCCTGTCATCAAGCGGTTGCTCGACGAGCTGCGCCCAGAGATTCACGGTATGGTTCATTGCACGGGTGGTGCCCAGACGAAGGTACTTCACTTCGTGAGCGATGACTGTCGCGTTGTCAAGGACAACATGTTCCCCGTTCCTCCTCTGTTCCGAGCCATACATGAGTGTTCGCAGACAGACTGGCGCGAGATGTATCAGGTATTCAACATGGGGCACCGCATGGAAATCTATGTACGTCCGGAAGTGGCTGAACAAGTGATTGCAATCAGCAAATCGTTCAATATTGACGCACAGATTGTGGGCCATATCGAAGAGGGTCCGAAGAGCCTGACCATCAAGAGCGAGTTTGGAGAATTCAATTACTAACATGCCAAAAATACGTTAATATTCACAAAACATGCCACGAAATGAAATGTTATTCGTATCTTTGCGCAATAAACATCATACCAAATTAAAAACTTAAACAAAATGAAGAACATTAGTCTTGACATTACAAAGGCCGCTTGTTTCTTGGAAGCAGGCGCAGTAAAAGCTTTCGATGCTCAGGTAAAGGCTGCCCAGGAATCCTTGGAGAACGGCACCTGTCCTGGTAATGATTTCTTGGGTTGGCTCCATCTTCCCTCTGAGATTACCCCCACTTTCCTCGACGACATTCAGGCAACTGCCAAAGTCTTGCGCGACAATTGCGACGCTATTGTCGTTGCCGGTATCGGCGGCTCATACCTTGGCGCACGTGCCGTTATCGAGGCCCTCAGCAATTCCTTTGGCTGGCTGATTCAGGATCAGAAGAATCCTGTCATTCTCTTTGCCGGCAACAATATTGGTGAAGACTACTTGTTTGAGTTGACAGAATACCTGAAGGGTAAGAAGTTTGGTGTCATCAACATCTCAAAGTCTGGTACGACCACCGAGACCGCCCTTACCTTCCGTTTGCTGAAGAAGCAATGCGAGACACAGCGCGGCAAGGAAGAGGCCCGGAAGGTGATTGTGGCCGTGACGGATGCCAAGCGTGGTGCTGCCCGTACCTGCGCTGACAAGGAAGGCTATAAGAGCTTCATCATTCCCGATAACGTCGGTGGCCGCTTCTCTGTGCTTACTCCCGTAGGCCTGCTGCCAATTGCCTGTGCCGGTTTCGATGTCAAGGCCCTTGTTGAGGGTGCTCAGCAGATGGAGAAAGCATGTGGCAAGGACGTGCCTTTCGAGGAGAATCCCGCTGCCCTCTATGCGGCTGTCCGCAATGGCCTCTATCAGGCTGGCAAGAAAATTGAGATCATGGTCAATTATCAGCCTAAGCTTCACTTCTTCTCTGAATGGTGGAAACAGCTCTACGGCGAATCAGAAGGCAAGGACAAAAAGGGCATTTTCCCCGCAAGCGTTGACTTCACGACCGACCTGCATTCTATGGGCCAGTGGATTCAGGATGGCGAACGCACCATCTTCGAGACCGTCATTTCTATCGAAGAGCCTGAGAAGAAACTGCTCTTCCCTGATGACGAAGAGAACCTCGATGGTCTGAACTTCCTGGCAGGCAAGCGCGTTGACGATGTCAACAAGATGGCAGAATTAGGCACTCGTCTGGCTCACGTCGATGGTGGTGTGCCTAATATCCGCATTGCTGTTCCCAAGCTCAACGCGTTCTATATTGGCCAGCTCATCTATTTCTTCGAGATTGCCTGCGGCATCAGCGGCAATGTGCTGGGTGTAAACCCGTTCAACCAGCCTGGTGTGGAAGCTTATAAGAAAAACATGTTCGCCCTGCTCGACAAGCCTGGCTATGAAGCTGAGTCAAAAGCTATCAAGGAACGCATTAAGGGTGAGTAATCAATAGCCCCTTTTCAAGCCCCAAGGGGGCTACTATAGAATGTAATGATTTATGAGCAACAACAACTTCAACAACAAAACTATAGAAGCCCACTCGGGGGCCGTAAGGGAGAGCATCATTAAATATCTTCAAAAGCACAGTTTTGAGGCACTCCGCCTCAAAGCCGTGCTTTTTGATATGGATGGCGTGCTTTACGATTCGATGCCCCATCATGCTACAGCATGGGAACAGTCAATGAAAAAGTTCGGCATCCACATGACACTTCAGGATGCTTACGCCACTGAGGGAGCTCGCGGTGTTGACACCATCCGCTATATGGTCAGGCAACAACAGGGCCGTGAGATTGACGAGGCTGAGGCACAACTGATGTATGACGAGAAAACGCGCATCTTTCATAGCATGCCCGAGACCCCCATCATGCCTGGCGTGCTTGATTTTATCCGCCAAATTCACGACTGCGGCCTACAGATGGGCGTAGTGACGGGTAGCGGACAGCGCCCGCTGATTAACAGACTTATCAAGGATTTCGCCCCCTATCTCGACGAGCAGCACATTACGACCGCCTACGACGTTAGGCAGGGAAAACCTCATCCCGATCCTTATCTGATGGGACTGCAAAAGGCAGGGCAGTTAAAGCCGTGGGAGGCTCTGGTCATAGAAAATGCCCCATTGGGCGTTCGTGCCGGTGCGGCAGCTGGCATATTTACAATAGGTGTCAATACAGGCCCTCTCCCCGAAGACTGTCTGGCAAAAGAAGGTGCCGACCTTGTTTTCCCAAACATGCCTACGTTGAGCCGAGACTGGCAAGATTTTTACTCAAACGCCGTCAGACGCTGAGCCGAGCTTGACAAGTATTTTTCTCAAACACCGTCATCGACTGACGATTCCGTCTCTCCCCATGTGTCCATGGCAGAATCTCGCTCAATGGCGATGGTGCCTTGGTTGTTGACGGCCAGTGTCAAGGGAATAAACTCGTCGCTTTCAGGCATCGCGATGCTAACGGCAAAAATAAGGTCAGCCCCTTTCGCCTCAGTGAACACCAGTCCGTCAAGCAGACCATTCATACGATAGCGCTCGTCTATATAGGAGGCAAACGATGATTTCTGGAATGTTTTAGAGAAAAAGACGCTTCCGTCATCACGCACGACAGACACATTGACTTTGTTGTCAATGAACTCCTGTTCAGACTCGTCTTTGACCAAAGGCAGTTCCTTGTCAGACACGCGTTCCACGCGAACCGTGTACTTCTTTCCGCCCCATTCCACTTGACTTTCTCTCACATCCGATGCCATTGCAATGGGTGGTTGTGGCTTCTTGGGGACGTACTTGGTTGCAATAATATCTGTGCTCGGCTTCTTTTCCTTGCAGGCTGGAACCAGCGTCATGATGCCGGCTGCCATCAGAATTGGTATAAAGTGTTTCATAATTAGCTGCAAACTTACATATTTTTTTTGAATTACGAGCCTATCACGATGAAAAAAGTCAACAATTCGCCTCGAAGAATAGCATAATCTTCGTTTTTTATATAATTTATAGCAAAAACAAGCCGTTAATTATCTGATTTTTATTTATATTTGCACTCAAATTTACTAACAATTATATAAAGAGACGATGAATAAAAGAAAAAATTGGATGCTTGCCGCCATCCTTACCATTTGCGGCATAACAACAGTGAGCTGCGGCCTGTCTTCGTGTGACAAGAAGCCCAACCCACAGGATAGCCAAGCGGCAACTGAAAGTTTAACCGCAACAGAAGACAAGGAAATGCAACTGTCTGATGCTGCGCAGAAGGTGGAAAGTACTGAACTGATTCGCACCTCGCAGAGTTGGGACGGTGTGGAACTGCCCGACTACTTCCAAGGCCGGCCTGAGCTGGTGGCGGTGAAGTATGTTTTCCCTGCAGGTCAGAAACTGGGCTGGCATCACCACGTGGCGATGAACTTCGGTGTGCTGACACAGGGCGAACTGACCATCATCGGACAGGACGGAAAGACAAAGGTGGTGCATGAAGGTGAGGCCGTTGTCGAGATGGTGGGAACCATTCATCATGGAGAGAACCGTGGCACCAAGCCTGTTATTCTCTACATGTTCTATCTTTCTCAGAAAGACCTTCCACTTGCCGTGCAACACCCAGACATTCCGACGGACTGATCCGCGAGGTACGCCCTACACGTACAACGAACATTTGCTTCCTTATACCCTCGGTTCTGCTATCTCCTTTCCGCAGCAAAAGCGAGACTCTATCTGACGGTCGTCGCCCAGATAGATGAAGCGTTCCAACCGGTGAAGCAGTGAGTAGTTATCGTGATTCAAGTCGCTATCGTCGATGACGAGCGCATCAAAATCGTAGCCCGGCTCGAAACTGCCCACGCGACCAAAGAAGCTGCCTGCCGACTTCGTGGCAATCCAGAAAGCTTCTGACAAGGACAGAAACGGTCGGTCATGATGCTGCTGATAGCACATTTTGCTCACCTGTATGGCATAGACCATCATGCGGAAGATGCTCAGGTCATGACCGCCACTGACGTCACTGCCCAAACCGACAGGTATCCCCTCTTCGAGGAACCTGCGCACAGGAGCTATACCCGAAGCAAGATTCAGGTTCGACGTCGGACAGTGGGCCACCATCACGCCGCGACGCTTCATCAGTTCCAATTCTTCACCGTCTGTCCACACACAATGAGCCATCACGGTAGGTGTCTGTCCGAAAAGCCCGTAGCGGTCGTATGCATCACCATAGCAAGTGCTGTCTGGCTCCAGCTCGGCCACCCATGCTATCTCGTCCTTGTTTTCTGATAGGTGCGACTGCACGGGCAGCTGATATTTTGAAGCTACCTCGCCACAGGCACGCAACATCTCCGACGTACACGACGGCACAAAGCGGGGTGTAACAATGGGACGCACAAGCCCCGAAGGACTGATTGTTCCAGCATCAGCCATCAGTTGCTCATAACCTTTCACCATCTCATCTGCCGTTTCGGTCAGCCCCTCGGGACAATTACGGTTCATGCCCACCTTGCCCACAAGTGCTCCCATGCCCGCCTCTTCGAATAACTGCATCAGCAGGCGTGTACTCTCTGTATGGATAGTGGCAAAGACGCAGGAACGCATGGTGCCAAATCGCCACAGGTCGCGGACGAAGCGGCGATACATGTGCTCGGCATAGTCAGTGTCGGCATATTTCATTTCTTCAGGGAACGTATAGTTCTGAAGCCACGGCAATAGTTGCAAGTCCATCGCGATCCCCTGATTGCGATACTGAGGGGCATGCACATGCACATCGTTCATGGCAGGAATCAGCAGACGGTCGCCAAAGTCAACAACTTCTGCGCCTTCACGATCGAGCGATGCCAAGTCCGTGGCCACCCCTTCCACACGTCCGTCAGCTCCAACGGCGATATAGCCATTCTTCAGCACTTCAAAATGACTCTGCTCCTTCGTATAGAGAATATGAGCCTTGTAAATCTTTTTCTTCATAGTCTTAATTATTAGGGAAATACATTGCAAATATACGATATTTTATGGAAACAGAAAAGTTTTTTGATGAAATTCTTTGCCATCAACCAAATTCATACAAGCATTCAGGAGCTGCAATTCGACAGTATTTACACGAGTATTCGATAGATATACACTTTGTATTTCAATAGAATACAGCGAGTATTCCTTAGAAATACAAAGTGTATACGTATCGAATACAAAGAGGGAAAACGAACGAGGTGTGTCGTTTTGCCTACAAATACTTCTCTTCATAAGAGTATTTTTTGTAGAAAACCGCTTTTTTTGAGGGTATTAACATGATTTCTTCTCAAAAAACAAATATATATGATACAAAAATCGTAACTTTGCCATGAAAGATATATGGAAAGCAACTATGAAACGAGAAAAATCAATCATATTACCCCTTCTGACGGCCCTAAGCCTGCTACTCACGGCCTGCACAGATCAGAAGAAAAGCCTGACGGAAGCGGAGCAGTCGGCCTTCGGACACTATGTGGAACGGCTGGACACGATACAGCTGAACCGCTGCATGCAACAGTTGCTTGACGCTGACAAGGCACAGTGGAAAGCCGACAAGACAGTGAAAGAATGGTACGCACAGCAGCAACGACCATTATGGTACACGCGCATGGGAGTCACTGACGATGCCGATTCGCTGTTAGCACTGCTACGCCTCGAACTGCCTTTGAATGGACTCGATACCATGGCTTTCTTCCTGCCACAGATAGCTGCCGACCTCAACATTGTTCACAAACTGGCGTTCGACTCGCTGAAACAAGACGTCAACGAGGTGCTGCCACGATTGGACTACCTGCTGACGAAAGCATACGTGCGCTACACCACAGGACAGCACTACGGATTCACGCGGCCAGACAAGTACCTGAACCACCTGGACCACAAAGCCAACTCGAAAGACCCTAACGAATACGCTCAGCTCTTTGACTACGAGATCAAGGCACCCGACTACGACGAAGCCCTGAAGAAACTGACTTCGGCAGAGCGGATGGACTGGCTGAAAAATGCCAAGCCACAGGGACTGGTCTACGAAGCACTTCGCCAGCAGATGGCCTCAGCAGAAGATAACGACATGCGACGCAAGCTGGCTGTCAATATAGAGCGATGCCGATGGCAGATTCACCACCCCGCACCGCAAGAGCGAAGCATCGTGGTCAATCTGCCTGCACAGCAGCTATGGGCATGCTGCACAGACTCGGTGGTAAACATGCGCATCTGTTGCGGCTCGACCACGCATAAGACGCCATTGCTCTGTAGCGAAATCGGCTATCTGCAGGTGAACCCAGAATGGATCATTCCCCTGAACATCATCAAGGCCGAGGTGTCCCGCCATGCCGGCGACTCTGCCTTCTTTGCACGCAATGACTACAGCATCGTAGACAAAGAGAGCAGCGACACGCTTGACGTGCATGAGGTCAGTGCCGAAGACCTGGAGAGCGGACGGCTGCGCGTGGTACAGAAGAGCGGTTCAGGCAACTCGCTGGGACGCATCGTATTTCGCTTTCCCAACAATTTCTCCATCTACCTGCACGACACGAACAACCGCCGCGCCTTTGAGCGCGAGCGCCGCACGCTGTCGCATGGCTGCATCAGGGTGCAGAAGCCGTTCGACTTGGCCTGCTTCCTGCTGCCCGAGGCGGACGAATGGAAGCTCGAACAGCTGCGTATCTCGATGGATATTCCGCCCATCAGCCAGCGCGGCAAAGACTATCTGAAAGAGCACCAGGACGACCCCCGCCCCTATCGCCTTGTATCCTATCACGGCATATCGCCCAAGATGCCCCTCTATATTGTCTATTTTACCTACTACCCCAACCTTGAGACTGGCACGCTTGAGTCGTGGCCCGACCTCTACGGCTACGACAGCGTGATAGTCAAGGAAATGGGAAACCTCTTGAAGCCATGACTACCACAGGACGTTTCGCCCCCTCCCCTACGGGACGCATGCATCTGGGCAATGTGTTCAGTGCCTTGCTGTCATGGCTGTCGGCACGCAGTCAGGACGGACGATGGCTGCTGCGCATCGAGGACATAGACCGCGAACGCTCGCGACAGGCGTATGCCGACCTGCTGATGGACGACCTGCAATGGTTAGGACTGACATGGGACGAAGAGCCCGTCTATCAGAGCCAGCGATCAGACATCTACGAGCATTACTTCGACCTATTAATAAAACGAGGACTCACCTACCCTTGCTACTGCACGCGCAACGACATTCTGGCCACGCAGGCACCTCATGAGAGCGACGGACGCGTGGTGTATAAAGGCACGTGCCGCCATCTGCCTCCACGCGAGGGTGTGGCAGCTGCCACACGCCTGATGGTTCCTGAACAGGAAATAGCCTTCACCGACGGTCATTACGGACTGCAAAGCATTGACCTTTCCAAGCACGTGGGCGACTTCATCATCCGCCGCAAGGATGGTGCTTGGGCTTATCAGTTGGTGGTGGTCATCGACGATGCCCTGATGGGAGTCAATGAGGTGGTGCGAGGTCGCGACCTGCTGCTCTCCTCGCCCCAGCAGATGTATATTGCCAGTCTGTTACGCTTTGCTCCTCCCCGATTCACCCATCTGCCCCTTCTGTGTAACGAGGCTGGCCAGCGGCTCTCCAAGCGCGACCGGAGCCTGGACATGGCCTCACTGCGCAGTCGATTCACCGCCTCTGAAATCATCGGTCGCTTAGCCTTCACGGCAGGACTGCTGCCCGAACCGCAGCCCATGACTCCTCAACAGCTGCTTCCCTTCTTCGACTGGAAGAAAGTGCCCACGAAAGACATTACGCTTCTATACTGACAACTCTTGCCTGTGTACTTATGCCCCTTTTATGCAACCAAGTTGCAAAGACGGAGTGTTTTTTGCCGTTTGCAACTGGGTTGCATTTCTCTTTCTGTACTTTTGCAATGGAATTAGAAACAAAAAAAGATATGGGACATCACGAACATCATCACAATCACGACAGCGGCTGCAGCGCATGCGGCCATGAGCATCATCATGAGCAGAGTTCGAAGCGTCAGTTGACGCTGATAATTGTCACAGCCTTGCTACTTTCTGCAGCCATGGCGGTGGAGCATTGGTTTGCGCTAACCACGGGACAGCTATTACTAGTATACCTGTTGCCTTATTTACTGATTGGCCACGAAACCTTACATGAGGCTTGCGAAGGTATTGCCCATGGCGATGCCTTCAACGAACATTTTCTTATGTCTGTGGCCACCATTGGCGCGTTGGCAATAGGCTTTCTGCCGGGAGCAGAGAACGAGTTTGCCGAGGCTGTCTTTGTGATGCTCTTCTTTCAGATTGGCGAGCTGTTCGAGGCCTATGCCGAAGGGAAAAGCCGCGACAGCATTACCCGCATGATGGAGCTGCGACCTGACGTGGCCCATGTGGAACTGAGCGATGGACAAACGAAAGATGTTTCCCCCGAAGCTGTCAGTATAGCCGAAGTGATTATTGTGCGCCCTGGCGAGCGCGTGCCCTTAGACGGTGTAGTAGATACAGGTCGCTCAGCCTTGAACACGGTGGCTCTGACAGGCGAGAGTGTCCCCCGCGAGGTGGCTGAGGGCGACGAAGTAGCTTCAGGCTGTGTGAACATGACCAGCGTGTTGCGTCTGCGCGTCATTAAGAGCTACGGCGAGAGCACGGTGGCTAAGATTATTGGTCTGATGGAGAGTGCCACCGAGCGCAAGTCGCACAGTGAGGCTTTCATCACCCGCTTTGCCCGTGTCTATACGCCCGTGGTGGTGCTGTTGGCGGTGCTCATCGCCGTGATTCCCCCCATACTCGGTGCTTCATTCTCTACTTGGCTCTATCGCGCCCTTATGTTCTTGGTAGTGTCGTGCCCCTGTGCGCTTGTCATCAGTGTGCCGCTCACGTTCTTCGGTGGCATTGGCGGTGCATCGCGTCGCGGCATTCTGATCAAAGGTTCGGGCTATATGGACGTGCTGGCCAAAGTGGGCACGGTAGTGTTCGACAAGACGGGCACGTTGACCCACGGACAGTTTGTCGTGGAGGCTGTTCATCCCGATGATTGCGACGAGCGCCAACTGCTACACTTGGCTGCCCACGTCGAGCATTTCTCTACACACCCCATTGGTGCCGCCCTGCGCGATGCCTTCCCTGACGAGGCAGTCGACGGCTGTAGCGTGACGGACGTAGAAGAGGTGGCAGGGCAAGGCGTGCAGGCACGCATTGATGGACGGGTGGTCTGCGTAGGCAATACGAAGATGATGGATGCTGTAGGTGCAAAGTGGAACGACTGTTCGCATGTGGGTACGATTATCCATGTGGCTATCGACGGCAAATATGCTGGCCATATTGTGATTAACGACAAGATTAAGGAGGATAGCAGCGAGACTATCAGTGCCCTGCACCGTCTGGGCGTGACGCGAACGGTCATGCTCACGGGCGACCGTCAGGAGGTGGCCAACGATGTAGCCAAGCGACTGATGCTGAGCGACTGCTATGCCGAGCTGATGCCTGCCGACAAAATGGCTCACGTTGAGCGCCTGTTAGCTGAGAAAAAGGCCTCTGAGACGCTGGCCTACGTAGGCGACGGCATCAATGATGCGCCTGTACTGGCACGTGCCGATGTGGGCATAGCGATGGGGGGACTGGGCAGCGATGCCGCCATCGAGGCTGCCGATGTGGTGGTGATGGACGACCGCACATCGAAGATTGCCGTAGCCATTAAGATTGCCCGACGCACCCTGCGCATCGCCCGTGAGAACATTGCCTTTGCTATTCTTGTGAAAGTCTTGGTGTTGTTGCTGGCCACCTTGGGGGTGGCAACAATGTGGATGGCCGTCTTCGCCGATGTGGGTGTGACGGTGCTGGCTGTACTTAATGCCATGCGAGCTTTGCAGCTTACTTGCAGCGGTCAATCCACGGCTTCAGCTGCGAACGGTGTACACCCTGCTTCATCAGCAACTGTAGCTGGTGCCACGCCTCGTCGTGACGGCGAAGGGCAATGAGCACATCTATGCGTGAGAGGGTCAGCGAGAGGTCACCAGGACGGCGCTTCAATGCCTCGTCCCAATCATAGAGGGCTATCTCGTACTGGCCTAACGAGGCTTCATAGTCGGCACGGGCAGCATAGGCAAGCGCTGAATCGGGGAACAGCTGAACAAGGCGGTTCAACTCGTCCATCGCGTCTGCCTGCCGTCGCAATTTTCGCTTAACAGTGGCCAACCCCAGCTGAGCCTCGAAATTTTTGGGGACGAGGGTGAGAAAGCGTTCGTAGTCGGCACGAGCCAAGTCGTAACGATGCTGTTCGACATGCACATAGGCTCGATAGAAAAGGGCTGCCAGATTATGTTCGTCAATCTCGAGCACACGGCTGTACTCCTCGGCAGCATAGTCCCACTGCCCCAACTCGATATTGACGGCCGCCTTCTTCAGCCGTAGGTCGGTACTGCGCGGATACAGGCGAATCGCAGCATTAAGTTGTGCCAGCGAGTCGCGCCACACCTGCGGCGTTGCATCATTTACTACCTGCGCCTGCAAATCAGTAAACACCAACAGTGTCGAAAGCCATCCAAGCAGCATCAGTCTAATCATAATTCTCAATTCTCAACTCTCAATTCTCAATTCTCCTTATACGCTTCTACCCCGACGGTTTCGCGACTGCCAATGGTCAGTTGGCGCAAATCGTAGTAGGAACCATTATAGATGTTGAAGTCAACATAGCCCTTGATGCCAGGCAGACGGCCCACGTCGGTGTGCTGCCAGAATTTCCACTCGCCCTTGTATTCGATGCTGTCCACATAGTAGTGGGCAATCCAATAAGGATACTGGTCGAACACATCGTCAGCGAGATAGCGCATCTTAAATTTATAATAGGTATAGATGATAGGCTTCACACCATAATGATCTTCAACCATGTCGAGCCACTTCAACACGCTCAATCGAAACTCATCATCGCTCTGTTTCTTCGGTTTATGCTCCACGTCGAGCACAGGGGGCAGGTCGCCATTCTGCAATTTCACGTTGCGAATGAAGAAGGTTGCCTGGTCTTCAGCCTTGGAGTGGACACTGTAGAAATGGTAGGCTCCACGCGTAAAACCATACTCATAGGCTTGTTCGAAATTTTCGCGGAAGCAGGGGTCGATACGGTCGGTGCCTTCGGTAGCCTTGATCATGACGAAGCGGACGGGACAGCCTGCAATCATGCCTTGATTGCGCAACCGTTCCCAATCAATTTTGCCTTGATAGTGGGAAATGTCGATACCATGAATCTCATAACCCTCAGGACTGTTGATGTCACCATAAAGAGCACGCCAACGGAAACCGTAAGGAGAGACAAAAAAATAGTAGAAAAACCAGATATAGGCGACAACCACGCAGAGACCCCCCAGCCAGTAGAACCAGCGGGGGGTTTTCTGCAAAATACGAATTAGGAAGTTAGGTTGCTTCTTGCGCAGCGGTGAACTGCTACGAATGCCAACCCCCTTACGTCGTACAGGTCGTCGTCTCTCAGTCATGAGATGATTTCTTACTTGGCCTGCTCTAATGCCAGCGTAATTGTGGGCTGGTCGCAAACCTCAGTGGGTCCCCAGTACTGGATAGGACCGGGATAGACGTAGGCCGTCTCGCGAGCCCAACGCTCGCGCTGGGCAGCAAACTTCTTGAAGGGAGCACCGTCAAGCTCGACCAGAGCCTTGCGAATCACGGGTTTCATCTCACCATTACGCTTCTCCATGTTCATCATCATCGTGATAGGCACACCGCCTGCCTTCCACTCGGCAGCAGGAGCCGTGGTGTTCTTCACGATGGCCATATAGCCTGTCTTGCCGGCAGCAATCAACTGGGCTGCACTGGCGCCAAGGGCATAGCAGTAGTCAGCATCGAAGTTAGAAGGAGCAGCACAGCGTCCCTCGTAACCGAAGAAGTGGTGCTGAGTGCCGAACTTACCTTTGTAAGTGCCTTCTTTCTTCATCTTCTCCAGTTTCTGAGCCACCATCGTAGAGAGCAGCTTTTCAGTCTCGATGAGCGATACCTGAACATTTCCATGAGGATCGCGGTCGAGAGCCAGTTGGCGGGCTACACCCGTGGGCAGGCTGTTGAATACGGCAAGGTTCTCATCAGTCAGATGACTCTTGGCAAAGTCGATCTGCTCTGAACGACCCATATCCTTCACCTCAGGCAGGGCGAGCACGTCGTTGAGCTGGGCAATAAGTTTTTTGATGGCAGGAATAAATTCGATAAGGCCCTCAGGAATGACCACCGTACCGAAGTTGTTGCCGTCGGCAGCACGAGTAGCCACTGTCTTGGCAATATAATCGACAATATCATTGAGGCTCATACCCTTTGCCTCCACCTCCTCAGAAACGAGACAGATATTGGGCTGCGTCTGCAGGGCGCACTCCAGAGCGATGTGAGAAGCCGAGCGGCCCATCACCTTGATAAAGTGCCAATACTTGCGGGCAGAGTTACAGTCGCGCTCAATGTTGCCGATAAGCTCAGAGTAGGTCTTACAAGCGGTATCGAAGCCGAACGAGGTTTCAATCTGGTCGTTCTTCAGGTCGCCGTCAATGGTCTTCGGACAGCCGATGACCTGCACGCCATACTTCTTGGCAGCATAGTATTCGGCCAGCACACAGGCATTGGTATTCGAATCGTCGCCACCGATAATCACGATAGCCTTGATGTTCAGCTCGCGGATAATCTCAAGACCTTTCTCGAACTGATCTTCTTTCTCCAGCTTCGTGCGGCCAGAGCCAATCATGTCGAAGCCGCCCGTGTTGCGATACTCGTCGATGATATCCTTCGTCAGCTCCATGTAGTTGTGGTCCACCAGACCACCAGGGCCGAGGATGAAACCGAACAGACGGTTTTCCGGATTCAACTTCTTCACCATGTCGAACAGACCCGTGATCACATTGTGACCGCCAGGAGCCTGACCACCACTGAGGATGATACCCACGTTCATGGGCTCATGCTTCGTTTCCTCACCAGGTACAAACTCAACGAGGGGCATGCCATAGGTATTGGGGAAGAGGGCTTTGATCTCTTCCTGATTGGCAACACTCTGTGTAGGAGCACCTTCCTGCACCTTTACTGCACCCTGAAGGCCGCGTGGCAGCTTAGGCTGATAGGCGGCTCTTGCTTTCTGCAATGCACTCTTTTCCATTTTCTCTAATAAAAAAA
>Ga0326511_10000968_pt1 | contig 24510 bp, 40 predicted proteins | sample 0_2496_0518_D_FD_203701 | JGI IMG/M metagenome (GOLD analysis project Ga0326511, IMG submission 203701) | Bovine rumen microbial communities from UC Davis, California, United States - 0_2496_0518 | ecosystem: Host-associated > Mammals > Digestive system > Stomach > Rumen | place: USA...
AAGTATGAGGGGAACCTTCATAGAAATAGGCAATGCCGTCGCCACCGACAGTATGGCAGAAAACTTTGCGCTTCTTTCCGTCGCATAGCGTGACGGTCACTTTGTCCCCGAAGCGGAAGCGGGGCTCTGGCTCTTCATCCTGCAAGACCTTCTCCCAATCCTCTGAGGTAGTTTCACTGCACGTCTTTTGACTGCCGATTGGACAGCTTGCTCCTGGGAACGGACAGCAGGCAAAACTGAACTGGCTTGAGCCAGCTCCATGCTTCCTGCAAATTTCGGCAAGCTCCTTTGGCGAGTATTTCACACCAACCGTCAATGCCTTCATCTTCATCTTCCTCCATGCTCAAGGCTCCGGCGGGAGGACTTCCAGATGCGACTGAAATCCCGCCGGAGCCAGCCTCCAGCTTCGGGGAACCTCTCCCCGAAATGTGAGAAATGTTCCGCAGGGTATCCCGCCTGCGGTCGGGCGGGCCGAAGGGTTCACGGCCCAGTTCGCCGTTGCTCACATTCCTGCGCCGTCCCATGTTGAGCGCAGGCCTCCACGGGCGCGGGAGCGGATTCCTAGTCTTCGATTTCGCTGGGATACGGCGGTACCAGCGGGCCAGCCCAAAGCCTCTCGCCGTACTGGTTGCTGTAGTTGTAGAAGGCTTCAAGGCTCTGGTTGCCCACGCGGAGCTTTTTATGGCTGTTGCGCGTGATGTGGACAATCACCACCGCGACCTCCCTGCCCTTGCCTCGGGGCCGGAAGAGCGACCACCACCAGCCCGCCTGCGTGGGGAGCTTGTGAGTCCACTTCATGGCGCTGGCCTACTCCTTGCTTGCGATGCCTTCTTCCAGCGTCTCCACGATGAACTTCAGCGCCTTGATCATGGTCTGCACTTCGCTGTCGCCCCCGATTTCCACGCTGAACTCCAGCGCCTCGTCATCCACCTTGACCACGGTCGTGCCGCGACACAGCGTCTCCTTCATGCCGAAGAAGGAAAGGGAGCCGTCCCCGCCCGCAAGGCCCGTTGTGCCTGCGGCTACTTCCAGCTCGTTTGCGTATCCATGAATGGTCGTGGATCGACCCTTGATTCCGCGGTTAAGCTCGAACTCTCGTATGGCTTGCATCTTTGCCTCCAAGCAAAAGGAGCGCCCGTCTCCGAGCGCCCCTTCCATTGCTAAACTGCCAGATCCATGTGCAGGTTCTGCTGGATGAACATGACCTTCGCCGTTGCAACGTCCGGCGCTCTGCCGTCCCTCACCATGTCGCCGACGTACTGGCGGGCGGGGCCTTCGGGGATGTCGTTGTCGGCCAGGAAGTCCTGGAACGCATCTTCTGCGTTGGCCACGTCAATCTGCGCAGGCGCTTCCGGCTCCGGCATCTTGGGGGACGTCTGGGCCTCCTGCGCTGGACGGAACGCGGCGGGGCGCTCTTCCGGCTTCGGCGCTGGCGCTGGTTCCGGCGTGGGCTGGGCCTGCACGGGTTCCGGCTGGGGTGCGGGGGCCTGCTCGACTGCTGGGGCTTCCTGCGGGGCCTCTACAGCCACGCCCTGCCCTGCCTGCATCATGGCGTTCATGGCCTCAAGGGAGAGGCCCGCCTGTACAGGCTCGACGGCCTTGGCCTCGGTCTCGATGTACTTGGCCTCGGCGCTGAAGGCTTCGTCTATCTTGCTGGTCGGGAGCCACTTGCTGAGGCGGTGGATGGCCGTCTTGATGGCCATCGCCGGATAATGCGACTTCCAGACGGCAGACGGCCCAGACTTGCCGCCCGACATCGCCATGGCGGCGTCTATTTCCTTGCGGGTGACGAGGCGCATCACAGGCTCCCCAGACTTGAGCACGACTGCGGCGTAGGCTGCCACGATGTCGGCGGGGTTGCCCGTGCGGGCAGAGTTGTCGAGCAGGTCGATGTGGTGCTCGATGTTGGGATGAATGCCGGACGTGTAGCTGAACAGCCCCCTTTCAAGCTCGCCCTTGTACACCACATCCGCATTGAACGATGCGATTGCGCCGGAGCGGTACAGAAGCTCCAGTACGCCCCTGTAGCCGAGCTGGAACTGGCATTCCATTCCGCGCAGCTTCGTGCTCCAGCGGGGGATCAAGTAGCAAAGCCCCGCTGGCGTGTTGGGTTCAAGGTCGAGCTGGGCGCACGTCATCATCGCGCCCAGGATTGAGGCGGGGGAGCACTTCTGAAGCTCAGGCGACTGCCTGAAGGCGGTAACGCAGATTCTGGCGAAGCGTTCTGCCCGCTTCTGCTGCTCGGCAGGCGTAGCCCCGCCGATGGCGCGGGCGAACTCGCCCTTCATCTGCATGATCTGGTTTTCGAGGCTCACTGCAGGGGCCTGCTGGCCTCGCGGAGCGGGCGCATACTGCTGACTCATGGTTTCTCCTTAGAATGGGGTGGGGGACAGTTCGGCTTCTTCGGCGGCCTTGCGGTAGACCCATGCTGGCAGGTCAATCTCTACCAGTTCGTCGGCGTAGGACGGCCAGACGCCCGTCTCTTCGCACTGGCGCAGAATCTTCTCGGCGCGGTAGCAGTCCTGCAGACCTATCAGCGAAGCCTGTTCCGACATCTTGACGGCCGTGCAGAGGTACGGGGGCTGGGTGGACACAGCCACGAAGTAGAAGCCCAGCAAAGGCTCCCTGTAGAGGCGGTCGTAGCCGTCGCTGTACCACCCTGCCTGCCTGTGCCATCCCCACTTGAAAGACGTGCGCTCCAGCTCCTGCTGGCTAACGGGGCCGGACGTGGTCTTCAGGTCGATGATGATGCGCCCCTCCGGCAGGGACGCAATGCGGTCTGCCCTGCCCTTGCACTGGCGGGTGAAGCCGTCGTCGGTGACAAGCTCCCACGCCATGCTGACTTCGCTTTCGCCGGGAAGGCCCAGAAGCCACGAGCAGGCCTTGTGGGCGCGGACGTTGGCAAGCATGGCCTGCGCCTTGTCCCAGTCGGCCTGCGAGACAATGGTCTTGCCCTGTTCAAGGGCCTGCGCCTTCTCGGCCTTTCCTGTCTTGGTCGTGCCGGAATTCTTCATGACGTGGTATCTGGCCTCGACCGTTTCCGGCTCTAGGATGACGCTGTGGACCAGCGTCCCGAAAGCCATGGGCGCGGTCTGCTCCTGCGGATTGTCCCTGTCGAGCTTGTACTCCAAGGGACAGCGAAGGAGCTTCTCAATCGCCGTCTTGTTCAGCGCCGCATAGGCATGGTAGTCCTTTGCTGGCATGTTGGTGCTTACCTCTTGCATGGCGACTCCCTTAGATGCTGGCGAGGATGTCCAGCGTTGCTATCTTGCTTTCCGGAACCTGACGGCCAGTTTCAAACGCGCTCATATGCCGTATCAGTTCCGGAATGCGTTGAATTATATTAAATTTCTCGTCTGGCTTCAATCCTAAATGCCTGCAAAGATAAGAGATGTACTCCTCATGGTTGCATGTGCTGAATCGCTTCACTATCCCCTCTATAGTCGAAATGCCGTGCCGGAGGTAGTAGCTTCGCAATACCAGCGCCCCTGCGCGGAGGCTGTATTCCGGTGCCTTCCAGATGGCGTGGCCGTGCCTGTCGCGCCCCACCTGCCCCTTCCAATAGGAGTCGGTGGGAGCTTTGACGTTGAGCCACGAGTTGGCCTTGCGCGAGAGGGTGCCAGCCCTGCCGACTTCCTGTTCGGCAAGTATCTGGCGCTCCCTTTTCGTGAGGCCCTTCCTTGCCTCGGCGATGCGCTTTTCGGCGTCTGCAAGCTGGCCCCGCGCTACAGCCAGACGGTCCTTGAAGTCTTCTGCCTGCGCCCTGTAGGCCAGCGCGTCCTGCATGTACCGCTGGGCGCTGGAGACGGCCTTGTGGCCCACGAAGACGCCTCCGCAGGCCACGCAGATTGATGCCCCCGCGAGGAGGGCGAGAAGGCTTCTACTTGCTGGCATGACGCTTCCCTGCCTTCGGAGCGGGGCGCTTCTCGCAGCGGACCGTGACACCCTTGAAGGGCTGGATGCGGTGCTCGCGCTCGGCCCAAGCCCATTCCTGGGCCATGAGCTTCGCGTCAGCCTCAGCCTGCATCATGCAGGCATCATAGGTCTTGTAGGAGGCATCGTCGGCCTCCATGGGGCCGGAAGCCATGAGGAACGTGAACACTGCCGTGTAGACAAAACTGGCTGCCATGGTTTATCTCCCTTGTGCTTGTTGAGTATTGTTGATGCTCAAGCCGAAGGCCCTGCGGTTCGCTCCCGCGGGGCCTTCAAGCATCTGGACTAGCCGATGCGCTGGAGCGAGATGCAGGCGCGGTCGAGCAGAATGCAGGCATCGCTGAGGGCGTTGATGTAGTCGGGGTCGTCCTCGGCCCCGTCCTCCACGGCGTCCTCTTCGGCGTCCGTGAAGGAAGCCAGCTCCTGCAGGAGGTCGGCAACGCGGCCGCGCAGGATTTCTGCCTGCGAATAGTTGAGGCTCTTAGGCATAGGCCGCCTCCATCTCGTCAAGCGTGTGGGTGAACGGTTCCTGTTCGGCGTCCTCCTCCGTCTCAACGGGCTGGACGAGGTAGATGCAGGGGTAGAGGCCACCATGCCTGCGCTCAACGCAAAACCCGTTGCCCCGCCCGTCGCGGTACACGGCGCGGCCGAAAACGTCCCGCCAGTTCGCTGGCGTGCAGTCGATGCAGCCGCGCAGGGCGTCCTGTGGAAGCGCCGTACCTTCGCCCCTCATGTCGAGGACGCCCCAGCCTTCGGGGATGCGGATGCTATGCTGCGGCATCTTCGTCCTCCTCTTCTTCGGGGAGATGGGGAAGCGCTCCCGCCTTGAGCATGGATGCCAGGTGGAAGCGGAAAGACAGGATGGACTCGCTCTCAGCGGAGCCGTAGGGGAGCTCGCAGGCGATGTCGAAAAGCTCTCCGAGCATGTCCTCAAGGGTCGTGCGGGCGTCTTCAAGGCGCTCTGATATGGTCTTCTTCATGGTGTTTCCCTTGGATGTTTTAGGCCGCCCCCGAGATGGAGACGGCCCTGTATGTGGAATGGTTGATGTAGTCCGGTTTCGCGTTGGTCGCCCAGCTTTGTCGTGCTGGGCGTCAGGTCTTTCGCGCCTGCTGCTGTCCCTCGCCTTCCGTGCGGCTCAACCCAGTTTCGCTGGCATTGTCTTTGGAGGGAGCCCCCTTGGGTCGGGGCGGTATCTGCCTTGGGGAGGCGCTTTGGCCTTCCTCCCCGTTGGCAAGTTCAAATTAGCGTAAGCTAACGAAGAAGGCAAGAGCTTTTTAGCATTCGCTAACATTTTTCTGCAAAAAAAACCGGAACCCCAAGGTAGGGCTCCGGTAGCTTGTCCTTCCGCTTTTGTGACCGCCGCTCTAGGGGTTGAACCCTATGCCTCCTTGGCATGTGAAGCGCTCCCATGTGCTGATCCAGTGATGTGGAGCCTGTGGCCAGTAAGGGGCTACCTGCTTTGAGTTATATTTTAAGGCGGCATCCATGAAGGCGCTCTCCAGCCTCGGTTCGTAGTTGACGAGCTGGAGAGGATTTTCCTTGTTTGCCATTGACAGGAGCATTCGGCTGGAAGCCCTGTGCTCGATTGTATAGAGAAAGGTCTGGAACTCGCGCCATTTCACCTTGAGGCAGATATGCCTCTTGGCCTCCATAAAGAGCTTGGAGTCTCCGCGGATCATTTCTGCTACTCCCTTCGTGATGGCCTTTTTTGGAGGTTCAAGGCCGACTGACGCCAGCACGGACTTCATCTGCTGGAGCGTGGTGTACTGGTAGATGTCGTATTCCGGCTGAAGCGCGTAGGGGTCTGGCTTCGGCGAGAAGCCCGTAGGCCGCAGGCCAGAGAAATAAAGCTTGCGCCAGTATTCATACTCGCCCCAGTGCCACCATGGGCGCTCCTGCAGGTGTTTTTCGTAGGCCATGGCAACCATGGCGGTCTGCACATCCCAGCCGCCGTTTGTTACTTTGGAAGCCTTTAGGTCAAGGAATAGATCCTGCCTTTCAGCGGTCGTAAGTGGCTGAATGTCGCAGATGGCGATCCATGCCTGGTCCAGCCACTCTCTTGCTACGCTCCCTTCGGCTATCTGCCCGATCGGATTCATGCTTACCTCCCGTCCATATCTGACCATGCCCATACGACATGACCTCCGACAACCCTGCGCCAGTCGCCTCCGTAGTCCTTCTGCAGGGAATAAACCATCGGTGGATTTTCGGCGGCGTTGTCTGAGTAGAACGTGATCTGCCAGTCCCGCTCCTCGCGGAGCTGGCGCGTGGAGACACGCTTGATCATGCCTGCGCCGTCGGGGTCGATGGCAAGCATTATGCGCCCCGCCTTCGAGCAGTCCAGATCCTGCCTGTCCACCAGCACGATGTCGCCTGGGCGCAACGTTGGCACCATGGACGTTGAGCGCTCCTCGATCCGCACGGCAATGAGGTCGCGCTTGCCCATGACGGCCCGCTGGTGCCTCCAGACAAGGAACCACGACAGTAGCTGGCCCTGCGGTATGACGCCCGGACCAGCGCCCACTTCCTCGACAAGGGGGACAGCAAGATAGTCCTCGACCGATGGCTTCTGCGCCTGCCCTTCGCCAGCAGGCACGATCTTGGCATCCACGAAGCAGACCTCACGGGATGCTTCAGCGCTGGTGGCGCTTTCCCGCAGGATTTTTGCTCCGGCGTTTTCAAGCGCCGTCCAGAGGGGCGCGTTCTTCTGGGCCAGCTTATCCTTCTTCAGCCAGCCAAACAGCGTTACAGGCCCAACGCCAAGCCTTCGGGCCGCCTTGGATTGGTTGCCGTCCTCTTCGTCGATGACGTCCTGCAGGATCTTTTTGATGTCGGATTCGATTCCCATGGTGGCCTCCTTGCCTCCTTTTATCAGGGTTTTTAGCGTTTGCTAATTTGCGTAGGCAAAAACTCTTGCCTTTTTCGTTAGCGTAAGCTAATAACCTTTGCCATGAAAACACTTGCTCTCGACATCAGGGACTTTTTGGCCCGGACGGGAACATCCCAGAGCGCCTTTGCCAGGGAGGCAAGCGTTCCCGCAGTCACCATCTGGCATCTGCTTCACGGCACACGGCGGTATCTCCGGTCCGACACCTACGACAGGATCAGGGATGCTCTGGCCCGCCTTGAAGCTGAGGCAGCCGCCAGCCAAGGCGGCAAGGGAGCCTAGTGGCCCGACCCTACGCAAAATTCTGGAGGGACTTGGATATGGCTGGCCTAACGCGGAACCACAAGGCCTGCGCCCTCTACTGCCACCTCCTCTGTGCCGCCAGCGTGACGGCGCGGAGAGTCCTGTTCAACGGCACGGCTGTCAACATCCAGCCTGGACAGGTGGTTACTAGCAGGAGCGAGCTTTCGGCATTTCTGGGGCTCACGGACAAGGAAGTTCGCGTGGCTATCAGCACGCTGGAAAAACTTGAGCTTATAGCCGTCAAAGGGGCCAACAAATACACCTTGATAACCCTTAAAAATCCAGACACTTGCGAGAACGAAGGGCCAACAGACGGCCAGCAAATAGGCCAAGAAAGGGCCAAGTCGGGGCCGACAGGCGGGCCAAGCGAGGGCCAGTCTTTCTATAAGGATATAGAATGTAGAAAAAGAATGGAGAATGAATCTCTTTCTTATAGCGCATCTGGCGATGCGCCACGCGCTCAGAAACCCGCACCCAAGCCCAAAGCTGTTCTTGAAGGCAAGAGGCTGGAGAGCTTCGAGCGCTTCTGGAACGCCTTCGGCTACAAGAAAGGACGCGGAGGCGCGGAGAAGGCATGGGCTTCAATCCCCACGCTGACCGACAGCCTCGTGGACCAGATCTGCGAAGCCGCGAGGATGGAGGCCGCCCAGAGGCCAGCGCTTGAAGCGCAGGGCCGGACGCCCAAGTGGGCGCAGGGTTGGCTTTCGGAACGCAGGTGGGAGGATGATTACGACTCTGCACCCGTCCAGCCGCAGGCCCGTTCCGCATTCCAGCCTCAAGGCCAGCAGAAGACGTGGGACGAAATCAGGAACGAGAAGAACCGCCAGGCCTGCCTTGAAGCCTTGAACGAACTCTACCCCGAGCAGGGCCGCGCCCCGCAGGAGGAATCATATGAACCCGACCACTGGACTGCAGAAGTCCTCGAAGATGAATAGCCAGCCCGCGGAAAACCAGCGCAAGGCCGCGGCCCTTTTCGGCCTCGCCAAGATGTACAGGGAATCTCTCGACAGCGACATGGTGAAGGTCTGGATCGACCTGCTCTCCGGCTACACGGCGGCGCAGGTGGAAAACGGCGTCCGGCACTGCCTTCTGAACAAGCAGAAGCGCGAGATGCCTTCTCCTGCGGAGCTTATCGGCTTCATCTGCAAGGCAAGCGGCCTTCCTTCCCGTGTGGACGAGGCGAAGTCGCTCAGGGCGCAGGCCGAGGCTGAATGGGAACAGGTCAACGATCAGGTGCGCCGCGTCGGCTCCTACGGGAACCCGCGCTTCCATCCCACGACCGAGCGCGTCATCCGCTCCATGGGGGGCTGGGGCGCAGTCTGCGCGTGGGAGACCGCATCGAAGGAGTGGAAGCATAAGGACTTCGTGCGCCTTTGGCAGGACTTCCACGAAGTCGGGGACGCGATGGAGCTTGGAGCCTTCGGCGTCCAGCAGGCGCTTGCCGAGCGCATGAAGCAGCGCCCCGCAGAGCTTCCTTCCGGCTGGCTGAAGCGCATCCAGTAGGAGGTAGACATGCTCAACCGCACAACTTTCGACAGGGAGTACAGCAACCTGTTCGCGACCTTCGGCAAGAGCGCCCCGCACGACAAGCGCCGGGACGTGGTCTGGGAAGCCGTCCATGAGACGGATGATGTTTTCTTCTGCGACGCCTGCGCGAAGCTCAAGGAAGGCTCGTCCCTGCCCGTCAACCTCGTTGCCGAGTTCACCCGCGCATGGGACGTCTGGATGGCAGGACGCCGTGCGTGGCGCTCCGAGGACATCGACGCCTGCCCCGAGGGGTGCGATCACGGCTGGTTCCTGATGTACCGCACGGACGCGCCTATGGCCCCGTTCGCATACAAGTGCAGGTGCAACACGGATTCCAGATTCGCAGACATCCGCGCCTACACGAGGGCCGAGCTGGAACTGCGCCCAGAACTCTCGTTCGAAGACCCGTTCCGCACCCGCGCCCAGCGCGATGCGTGGCTGGCGAAGCAGGCGCAGAAGGCCGAGACGCCCGTCCATGCCGTCCCGCCCCAGCAGGCGCAGGCCTCTTCCGGCCTTCTCAGGAGGATGCCGTAGTGGCGTGGTCCGACCTTCCGCAGGTGCCGAGCAGGTGGAACGCGGGCCAGCCCCGATGCCTGCAGTGCGTCCATCTCCGCATCGACGATTCCGAGGCTAACGTCTACGCCAACGCATGGTGTGCTTTGATGCCCAGCTTCGGGTTCTTCAACGTGCATTTCGCCGCCTGCGTCCGCTTCGAGGACAGCGGGGTGGCAACGTCTCCGCAATGGAGGGCAAGACGTGGCTAGAATCAACGTGGCAGGTGCCGGAAGCGAGAGCCAGGAGCAGGCCAGCCTTATAAGCTGGTGGAAACTGGCAGGGCCGAAACTGGCCCCGAATGTGGTACTGGCGGCCATACCCAACGGCGGGGCCAGAGACGCCATCACGGGCGCGAGGCTCAAGCGCGAGGGCGTGGTCAAAGGGATGCCCGACTTGATCCTCTGCTGCGCCCGCTCCGGCAGGCACGCGCTTTTCATCGAGATGAAGCGCAGGAACGGACGGGTTAGCGAAGCCCAGCGCGACCTCTTTCCGCTTCTGGAAGCCCAGGGCTACGGCGTGGCCGTCTGTCGTGGGTGGATTTCGGCAATGGACACCATCAAAGCCTATCTGGCCGGAAACTGGGAGCCGAGCCGTGGCTGACCTCTCCCTTGAGACGCAGGGCTTCTTCCCCGGCAGAGGCAGGGGGTGGAGACAGTGGGAAGACGAATTCCTGAAGACCTTTGCCGCCGAGTTCGGCCTGCGGGTCTCCTCCGAAACGCTCCGCAGGCCTCCGGCAGACGTTGCCCTCCGCATCTCGTGGCTGGGCATCGCCATGCCCGCCGACAAGGTGCGCCTTGCTCCCCATGGACAGGCACCGAAGCTGGAGAAGAAGCCCTCAGCTTCCTCCGGCTCCAGGGCCGAAGCTCCCGAAGGCTGGATGACCTGCGGGCAGGTCGCCAAGCTTGCCGGATGCCGCGTAGACAGAATCTACTCCGCAATCTGGAAGAAGAAGCTCGATGCCCTGCAGGGTGACAGGGGCGTCTGGCTCATCCCCAATGACGCCGCCGAGGCTTTTGTTCGCACCTTAAAGCCGAAGGCAGAGGCCCATACGCCCGAAAAAGCCTCTGCGCGCCCCGTAGAGGCAAAGGAAAGCATTCCTGCAGTAGTTTTGCATGGGAAGCAGGAAGGTGCGCCAGAGAGGCGTCCAGAGGCCCAGAACGGGCATGTGCCGGAAAAGACGCAGGAGACGGGGCTGGATCTGGAATCCATGTCGAAGCTCGACATCCTTCGCGCCATCGCTACAGGCAAGCTGGAGGCCGTCAATGCCGGATAGGAAGGCGAACCCCATGCCCTGGACGCGGGAGGAGGACGAGGATCTGATGCGCCTGCGGGCGCTGGGCAAAACCTACGCCCAGTGTGCCGAGGCCATCGGCAGGACGCTCGGGGCCTGCGAGTCCAGATGGCGCACGCTGCACAGCCCGAAAAACCGTCCCGCCCCCGCCATGTGGACGCCCGAGGAGGACGCCTTGCTGGCTGAACTCTGGCATGTCCTGCCAGTGGAGCAGATTTCGGAGCGCACCGGGCGCTCGACCAAGGGCATTTACAGGCGGGCCACGAGGCTGGGGCTGACCAGCGGTGAGAGCCAGGGGCCAAAGAAGCCGTGGACGCCTGACGATGACGCCGTGCTGAAGGAGCATCTCGGCAGCATGACCTTCGCCGAGATTGGAGCGCTGCTGGGGCGTACCGACAAGTCGGTCAAGGCTAGGGCGCTCCACCTGTCCTTGCGCGGAGGGCCGAAGCCCCGCCTGCCGAAGCAGAAGGACCACATACGGAAGTGCCACGACTGCGGCAAGCCCACGCCGGACTACCGCTGTCCGGCTTGCTGGCGCAAGCTGCGGAGAAGGCTGGGGTGTCCTGTCGAAGAAGAACCAATCAACGAATAGCTGGAGGAAACAATATGGGAAACTCGCTTATTTTTACAGGCCTGATCCTGCTTGCCGGACTTGCAGGAGGGCTCATCGGAAGCGCCTGCGGGAAACGCAGGAACGCGCCTGACATCGAGGGGCGCATTGCTGAACTGGAAGACCGTCTGGACGCGCTGGCCGACCACTGCATGGAGGAGGCCAAGAAGCACAAGGCCCGCCTTATGTCGCTGGAAGACAGCATGGACGCCTTCCAGGCGCACGTCCTTGAGCAGGAGCAGGCTATCCACGCCCAGCTTGACGAGCACGACATGCTCATCGGCGAGACGCCTACGGGCGGCCTGCTGGGGCGCGTAGGGGCGCTGGAGGAAGCCGCAAGGAAGGGGGCGCAGGGTGAATGAGCCGATGGAAGGAAGCCGTGCAGAACTGGCGCATCTTCTGGCGTCTGATAAGGCGCTTGCTGTCGCCCCTGTGGCGGTTCCTGCGAAGAAGCGCAGGCTGAGCATCGGGGCGGCCAAGTACCTCCGCAGGGATAAGGAGCACTTCGTGTTTGTCTGGCATCTGGAAAAACGGAATTTGGAGGACTGATGACTAGAAAAGAATGCCTTGAGCAGGCCATGGGATGCGTCCTGAAGGACAGGAACAACGAGTACGGGGAGCCGGAAAACAGCTTCGACCTCATCGCGGACTTGTGGACGGCCTACACGGGGCATGTCTTCATCGGGAGCGATGTCGCCGCCATGATGGCCCTTCTCAAGCTGGCGCGGCTGAAGCGCAATGCGCGGCATCTCGACTCGGCTGTGGACTTGGCTGGCTATGCCGCATGTTTTGCAGAATGCGCCAGCGCAGAAACGGCACGGCCTGTACCGTTTGCATCCAAGGCCGAAGACGAGCCGGAGTTCAAGCCCGGCGACAAGGTGCAGGTTTATTTTCCAAGCATTGCAGAGTGGCGAGACGCCACCTATGTGAGCTTTTGCCAGATGGCTCGCAATTTATGGCGTCACGAAGTTGAATTTTCCGATGGTGGCCGCAGGTACCCTCTAAGGGAGCATGTCCGTCCTGCACCCAAAGCCGAGGGCTGCGAAGCCCTTGTCGAGCGTGACGCGCCCCAGACCAAGGAAGAGCTGATGCAGAGAATCGTGGATTGCAACCCAGCCACGTTTGGACGCGCCCACAAGCCTACGGGCGAGGAGCTGGCAGAAAAGGCAGAGGAGGAGACGCATGGATAGCGTTGAACGCTTCACGCTGGGCCAGCATCCGATGGTGCTGGACGAAAGGGAGCGCGATGTCATCGAGGAACTGCGGAGGCATGGAGACAGCGATCGCATTGCCCATGTGCTTGCTGGCATCCTGCACAGGCTCTCGAAGGCCCGCGAGAAGCATCCCCGCTATGCCGAGAACGTCTGGCACGGCTGGGGCTTTGTTGGGGAGGAGTTCGGAGAGGCAAACAAGGAATTGACCAAGGCCAAGGAAGGCTGGCTCGACCGCGCCGAGGAGGAGATGGCTGATCTGGTTGTGGTCACGCTCCGCATGATGCTCCGCGAATACCAGCACGGGGAGGACGCATGAGCCGGAAGAAGCCACCCTGCCCCGCCGAGCGATGGGAGCACGATGCCCGCCAGTGGCAGGCCGTGGCGAAGAGGCTGGCGAAGCTCTGTGCCGACCTCGTGGGGTGCTGCTGGGATGAGGAACGGACATGCCCCGAAGGCCAAAGCTGTTCAGCCTGCTGGCTCAATAGGGCTGTGCGCGAGACGGCGGGGAAGGATGTCAGCAATGGCTAGCCCAGATCGCATCGAGCAGGCCAAGCTGGATTTTGCCGACCTATACGGTCAGGTGGTCTGGCTTGCCGACAGGCTCTCCGAGGCGAGAATCCTGGTCAACCACGCCCAGTGCTGCAGGTGCTCCCGATACAGCTTCGAGGAGTGTCGCAAGTGCTGGTGCGAGGCTAGCGCAAAGGCAATACGGGAAGGGAGGCATTCAAGATGAACGAAAAGAGTCGCGTCTACGTTAGTCTCCCCGTGGACATGCTGACGCGAGAGCAGATGGAGAAGCTGCAGGCAGAAGTCGCTGGGGTGCTTGACCCTGCAACGCAGGAGCCTGTCTTCAACAAGGCCGTGTTCGATGCGCCGGAGGGCGAGCCTCTGAGGCTCTGGTGGCACATGTCTGAAGCGATGCTTCGCCTCGGCAAATGTGATGCCGTGATTTTTCCTCCCGGCTGGCACGGCTTCGGGTGGGTCTGCTCCGTCGAATTCGAGGCGGCTATCCGCACTGGCAAGCGGTGCTTCTACACTTGGCGCGACAGCTCCGGCACTCTGCGCCTGCTCCACATGGGCCACTGCGGAGGGCCGGAAATAATAGGGGAGGAAGAATGATGACGGAAGAACAGAAATGGGCGCGGAAGTGCATCCACACTGGATTTCGCGTGCTGGCGGCCTTCGTCGGCGCGTTCATCGGGCTGGCGATTGTCCGCTGGCTGGGATGGTGGTGATGAGCATCCAGATCCCCTCGTGGCTCCTCTGGACGTTCGCCATCCCTTTGGGCGTCCTGGTCTTCTGGTTCACCCTGCTCTGCCTGTGCCTGTTCTGGGCGTATGTAAGGCGGCCGAGGTGAGTCCATGCCCCTGCTGCGGGTGCGAGGATGTCTACGTCGCCGACACCGCCGAAGGCGGCAAGGTCGTGGCCTGCCCCCGCTGCGGCATGTCGGGACCTGAGAGCGTGGACGGGGATGCAAAGGAGGCCAAGAACGGCTGGGAATACTTGCATGGCAAGATGTGTCGCAAGTGCTCCCGCCATCTGCTCCGGCGCATCCGCGAGCTCAAGGCCGAAGTCGAAGCCCTCAAAAAACGCGAAGCCCCTCCAGCGTAGGGACTCTGGAGGGGCCAAGAGGGGCAACGATGAGCGCATCTCTAAGGAGACCAGTATGCCAGTTCTCTCTGATTCAGGCGGTGCGCCAATCATGCCCGAAACATCTATTTTTGACAATACCATGCCCGCGGGGCATATTTGCGGGAAGCCGGAGAAAAACTGCATAGCGCACGCACATGGAGGTGCAGGCCATGATCGATGAAGAACGGATCTTCAAGTGGCTGGAGAAGGTCGAGGGCAAGATGACGAACCGGGGCTATATCCCCTGCTACGTCAAGGCTAACAGGGCAAAGAAAATCAACTACTACGGAGCGGTCACGGGGAAGCCGGAGCTGTTCGACCCGATGGGCGTGTCGGGCGTCACGATTGGCGTGGGAGTGGATCTGGGCCAGCAGACCGAAAACGACCTCCGTCGCTGGGGCGTTTCGGAGGCGCTTCTGGACAAGATCCGCTTCTACATCGGCAAGGCTGACGCGAAGGGCGCACGGGCGCTCTATGAACGCGCACTGCTTTTGACCATCGAGGAGGCCCGCGCCCTGACCACCGCAGAGCATCACGGCTACATGGTTGACGTCGTGCAGCCCCAATGGGACTACCGCTACGCCAGAAACGGCAAATACGCCGACCTCCCATGGCAGGCCCAGTGCGTCATCTACTCCGGCGTCTACCAGCACGGCTGGAAGGGATACCGCAACAGGGCAGAGCATACGCTGGAGGCGCTTGAGGCCCACGACTGGCCCCGCGCCGTCCGCAACCTCCGTTCCGGCGTCAAGGGCTGGGGTGCCGACTACTGGCAGAGGCGCAAGATGGAAGGCGACCTCCTCGCAGAGCTTTGCTAGCGGAGGCCCAGATGACAGACGCCGGAGACATCGGAGACGTTTCAATGTCTGAAACCATACACGACTTTGGAAGCATCCTCGGAGGCGTAGTATCAGCCCCGTGGCTCAAGGGAGGCCTCGCCTGTGTCGCTGTGGCCTGCGAAGCCATGGGGCTCCCCCTCGACCTCGTGTGGGCGCTGGTGGGCTTCTTCGTGGCCGACTTCGTGCTGGGCATCTGGCTGGCCGCTCGGATGCGGACGTTCTCGCTCCGCAAGTTCGCGCGGGGCTTCGCCAAGATCCCCGTCTACACGCTGGTCTTGGCGATAGCGTGGGTGTGCCAGTACATCGGCCAGCACGTTCTCGGACAGACCGTCCCCGTCCCGCTCTGGGCCTGCGCCTACCTGGCCATGCACGAGTCAATCAGCATCCTGACCAAGTGCGAGGCGCTGGAGCTTCCGGTGCCCAGCCTGCTCCGCAAGGCCCTGCACCGCATCAACCACGCCGCGGAACAGAAGGTCGAGGAAGCGCTGGACATCATCGACAAGCCGGAGCCAGACAAGGGTGAGGACGGGGCGTTCAAGAAATTCTGAGGAGGAACAGGTGGAAGGATTGAAGGTCGAGCAGTGGCCGATTGATAGGCTCATCCCCTACGTTAGGAACCCCAGGAAGAACGACGAGCAGGTGGACAGGATGGCGTCTGCCATCAGGGAGTTCGGCTTCCGCATCCCCATCGTGGCGAAGTCGGACGGTTCGGTTGTAGACGGCCATCTCCGTCTGAAGGCGGCGCAGAAGCTGGGGCTGAAAGAAGTGCCAGTAGCCCTCGCGGACGAGCTGACCGAGGCGCAGGTGAAGGCGTTCCGCATCCTCGCGAACAAGAGCGCCAACTGGGCAGAGTGGGAACCTGATTTGCTCAAGCTGGAGCTACAGGAGTTGCAGGAGCTCGACTTTGATTTGGAGCTCACGGGCTTCGAAGCGGGCGAACTGGCCGACATCTGGCTGGACGGAGACGGCGGGGACTTCGACCCTGACGAGAATGCCGAAGCCACACGCCTGGACGAGACCACGCCTAAGATGGCGACGTGTCCGCATTGCGGGCATGTTTTCGAGTTGAAGGAGTAGCCGATGGCAGATGCGATGCCGGAACTCAAGTGCGCGTGGGCAAGCCACGAAGCCGCCAAGTGGGCCTGCGAACACTGGCACTATTCCAAGTGCCTGCCTGCGGGCAAGCTGTTCAAGGTCGGTGCGTGGGAGGACGGGCGCTATATCGGCGTGGTCATCTTCTCACGGGGGGCGAATAACCATATTGGCAGTCCCTACAACCTAGAGCAGACGGAATGCGTGGAACTCACCCGCATCGCCTTGAGAGACCATCGGCATTTCGTTTCCGAGATTATGATGCAGGCGGTTCGCAAGCTGAAGGAGACGAATCCCGGTCTGCGCCTTGTGGTGAGCTACGCTGACCCCATGCAGGGCCACAATGGCGGCATCTATCAGGCTACCAACTGGGTATATGTAGGTACGGCTACGACACAGGGCTATTGGAAAATCAACGGGCATCTTTTCCACAAAAAGACCATAAGCTCCATGCAGCCAAAAGGAATGAAGCAGTCCCAGTTTGTCTTAAACAAGTGGAAGAACGCAGAATATGTGACTGTCCCAAGCAAGCACAAATACCTCATGCCCCTCGACCGCAAGATGCGGAAGCAGATAGCCCCGCTGGCGAAGCCGTACCCGAAGAAGACTGCGGAAGACGCACAGGTCAAGGAAGAACGCGGAGGGTAGCCTATGGCGAACGAGCAGAACCTCAAGCCCCAGAACCAGCGAACAAAGAGCGAGCAAAGAAAAATCGCTCAGATGGGCGGCATCGCCTCCGGCGAGAAGCGCAGGCACCAGCGCGACCTCCGCGAGGCCGTGAAGGCCCTGCAGAGCGTCGTGGTTCCCGTCAAAGGCGGCGGAGACGGCCTGACCTATGCAGAGGCCATAGCCCGCGCCGTTGGCGTCAAGGCCGCGCAGGGCGACCTCAAGGCCGCCGCCATGTACTGGGAGTGGATGTATGGTAGGCAGACCAAGGTGGACGTCACCAGCTCTGACGGAAGCATGAGCCCTGGAAATCAGATCAACCTGGGTGACCGCACAACCGAAGAGCTCATGCAGATGTTCAAGGCGCTGGGAAGCGGAAGCGGAGATGGACAGGGAACTTCTTAGAAAGGCCCTCCGGCTCCAGATCTGCAGGCAGTGCTTCGGGGCCTTCGTCCAGCACGTCCAGCCCGGATACCTCATGGGCTGGGTTCACGAGCGCATCTGCGCTGAGCTGGACAGGTTCCTGCATGACGTGGTGGCGAAGAAGTCGCCCCGCCTGATGCTGACCATGCCGCCCCGCCATGGAAAATCGACGCTGGCCTCACGGTGCTTTCCGGCCTACGCCTTGGGGTGCTATCCTGACATGAGCTTCATCGCGACCTCGTACAACGCCGCGCTGGCATCGCGCATGAATAGGGATGTCCAGCGCATTATAGATAGCCCCGAATACGCCGAGATCTTCCCTTGCACCCGCCTTGCCGGAATGGATGCAGGGACAAGCGGAACGTGGCAGCGCAACACAGAGTTCTTTGAGGTCGTGGACCACAAGGGCGTTTACCGCTCGGCGGGCGTCTCCGGCTCCTGCACAGGCCACGGCGCGGACATTATCTGTTGCGACGATCCGGTCAAGGACCGCGCCGAAGCCGACTCGCCTACCATCTCTCAGGGCATCTGGGAGTGGTATACGTCCACGCTGTACACCCGTCTGGCTCCAGGCGGCGGCATCATCATCATCCAGACCAGGTGGGGGGACACAGATCTCTCCGGCCGTCTTCTGGAAGCGCAGGCCAAGGGCGAAGGCGACGAATGGAGGGTTATCAACTTCCCTGCCGTAGCCGAGCAGGACGAGGAACACAGGAGGAAGGGCGAGGCGCTGCATCCCGAGCGCTACCCGCTGGAGGCCTTGGAGCGCATCAAAGCGGCCATCGGCACCCGAGATTGGGAAGCCCTCTACCAGCAACACCCTGTGCCGGACGGAGGCGCGATATTCAAGGACGAATGGCTCCAGCGCGTCTGGCTCCCCAAAGACCTGCCCGCGAGGTTTGATGCCGTCATCATGAGCTGGGATCTCGCGTTCAAGAGTACGGACGCCAGCGACTTTGTAGTGGGCCAGCTTGTCGGCAGATACGGGGCCGACTACTACATCCTCGACCAGGAGCGCGGGCGCTGGAGCTTCACCGAGACCAAGGCCAAGGTAAAGGAGCTTGCCGAACGCGCCCGCGTCCGCTTCCCCCGCGTTGCGCCCCGCATCCTCATCGAGGACAAGGCAAACGGCCCTGCCGTGATAGATGCGCTCAAGCACGAGGTCTCCGGCATCGTTCCCGTAGAGCCCGACGGAAGCAAGGAGGCCCGCGCCCACGCCATTACGGCGCTCTTTGAAGCTGGCAACGTCCTGCTCCCAGACAGGAGCCTTGCGCCGTGGGTGGATGAGTACAGGCTGGAGTTGACCCGCTTCCCCAGCGGGGCGCACGATGACCAGGTGGATGCCACAACGCAGGCGCTCCGATACCTCTCCGCAGGCCACCGCCTCAACATCGCTCCCCAGCTTCAGCGCCAGCTTCAGGGCTTCCGCTTCCGCAGGTAGCAAATAGATTTGACATCGTATGCGGAACATGCTACCGACTACACCCAAAGGTAGCAAGAAATTATGGGCATAGAATCCTCCACAGGCTCCACGCTCCGCATCTCCTCCGGCGTTCGGGATGCCCTCGGCTTTTCCAGCGCGGGGCGCGTTCCCACGCTGGACGAGGTGCGCCGTGCGTATGGACCTCCGGCGACGCTCGGCGCACCCAACGAAGAGACGGTGCTGGCGATGGACAGGGCCATGGAGGACAGAGGCGTCTACACGCTCCTGCAGCACGGCTTCGAGCTTGGCCAGTACGGTGCAGCCAGTAATTTTCTCGGCTACGGGGCGCTCCAGAACATCGCCCAGAACGGGCTGATCCGCGCCTGCATCGAAACCGTTGCGGATGACATGACCCGCAACTGGGTCGAGTTCCAGCAGGAGGGCGAGGACGATTCCGAAGACGGCGAGGCGCAGGAACGCCTTGAGCGTCTGGAGAAGGCCGTGAAGCGCCTCGACCTGCAGAAGGTCATGCACCGCGCCGCCGCCATGACGGGCTACTACGGCGGGTGCCTGCTCTACCTCGACACAGGCGCAACTGGCCCAGACCTCAAGCTTCCGCTCTCGCTGGAAAGCTGGAGCAGGGAGGCCAAGCCGGGGTTCCTCAAGGGCGTCCGCGTAATCGACCCAGTGAACTGCTTTCCTGGCACCTACAACAGCACGGACCCGCTTCGCGCCGACTACTACGTCCCCAAGATGTGGTGGGTGCTCGGTCAGGAAGTCCACGCCAGCAGGCTTGTCCGCGTCTACGCCAACGAGCCCCCGCTCCTGTTCCGGCCCAGCTACAATTTCTTGGGCATCCCCAAGGCGCAGATCCTGTGGGACTACGTCATGCACTTCCAGGACAACCGCGACTCCGTGAACAGGATGATGGGCAAGTTCAGCCAGCTTGTCTTCAAGACGGCCATGACCGACATCCTCACTGGCGGCGCGAACGACCTGTCCGGCCTCATGGCCCGCCTCGCCATCATGGCGCAGAACCGCTCCAACGACGGCGTCATCGCCGTGGACAAGGACGCCGAGGACGTTGTGAAGGTAGAGACGCCCCTCGGCGGCATCACGGACGTTCCGCGCCAGAGCCTGGAGTTCGTGGCCGCCATCAACGGGACGCCCGTAGTCAAGCTCCTCGGCATCTCGCCCTCCGGCTTCAACGCCACGGGCGAAAGCGACCTGCGGAACTACTACGATCACGTTCTTTCCCAGCAGGAGGCCGTGCTCCGTCCCGCCCTTCAGCGCGTTCTGGAAGTCCTGCAGGTGAGCCTGTTCAAAGAGGTGGACAGGAAGATTGGCTTTAGCTTCTGCAGTCTCTCCGAAGATGACGAGAGCGCCAAGGCCATGACCCAGCAGACGCGCATCAACAATCTCATGGCCCTGCTCGACCGCGACGTCATCAGCCCCGAAGAGGCACGCCAGATTCTCATCTCCGACCCCGACTCAGGCCTTGACGGCCTCGACCCAGAGCTTCCCGAAGAAGCCGAAGGCGATGACATGCTTATGCAGGGGCCTGCCATTTCAGGCCAGCCCCAGATGCAGGAGCGGGAGCCGTCCGCGTCAGCACCCGCAAGTCCCGCCGTGGCGAACACGGCCTTGAGGATGTAGCTCATGGCAAGGCGTCAGCAGGACAAGGTTCGCACTCTCAGGGCTGTCAACGCCAACCCCGGCATCCGCGCGGTCTACCGCAGGGCTCTTCGCTCCATGGTCCGCGCCATGAAGGAGGACTACGAGCACAGGCTGTCGGAGCTCTACAGCGTGCTGGAGCCCCGCATTGTTGGGGACGCCAAGTGGCGCTCTCCGCTTGAGCGGATGCAGGAGGCGCTGGACAAGCTTTCAGACAGGTGGACGGCAAAGTTCTCATCCCTGGCCGACAAGGTTGCTCCCCGCATCGTGAAGGACGTGCTCAGTCGGACGGTGAAGGCCCGCAATTCTTCGCTGAGGGATGCTGGCATCAGCATCCCCCTCAAGGACAAGGACTTGGAGGGGCGCCTCGCAGACGAGCGGGTGCAGGTGCTTGTCGAGGCCAACGTGGCGCTCATCAAGACCATTCCCGCAAAGCTCCATGGCGATGTTCAGCAGATGGTCACGGACGCCATGACCTTTGGCTGGCCTCACGAGAAGCTGACGGAAAAGATAGCCAAGACCTTTGGCATCTCGGAGCGGAGGGCGGGCGTAATTGCCCGCGACCAGACGCTGAAGGCCACGCAGTCGCTGGCGCAGGCCTTGGACAGGGAGCTTGGCATCACGGAGGGCGTCTGGATTCATGTACCGGGCAAGAAGTCTTCCCGCCCTACTCATGTCGCCATGGATGGGAAGAAATTTACTCTGTCCACTGGTCTTTGGGATTCTGCAGTGAACCGCTGGGTGAAGCCAGGAGAGCTAATCTGCTGCTACTGCAAGTATAGAGCCGTGGTTCCTGAGTCTTTGATGCTTCATCGTGTTGCCCAGCCTGTTTTCGAATAGAGGTGCTTTGATGAACGCCGTGCTCGAAAGATTCTGCCGCAAACTGGTGGTGCTGGATTGGAACATCTTCGCCATGGACGCCGACAAGTGGATTACCGTCCACCCCAACGGCTCCGAAGGCAAGGGCCGTCCTGCGCTCATCGACGGCGAGACGGGCCGCGTCAAAGGCGGCCGCGGCGAGCCGGATCACTGGGAAATTGACGGCGAGATCATACAGCCGGAGGCTAGCAATGGATAAGCGGATGACGGTTGACGCAGGGGATCTGCTCTACGAGCGCGGTTCCGACAGCGACCTTGCTGGAAACGAAGAAGCCCTCCGCTGGATACGGGACGCCAAAGCTCGCCAGGACGCGAGCTACAGGCAGTCTGCAGGGAAAGCCGAAGGCGCTCTGGACGGCTTCTGCCGGAAGTTCGCCTCTCTCGGCTGGACCATGGACAACGGCAGGAAAGTCTAGGATGAACGCCACCCTTCAAAGATTCTGCTCCAAGCTGGCCTCTCTGGGCTTCAGCGTCTTCGCGCAGGACAAGGCTCCCGCGAAGGACGGCTGGATCACCGTTCATCCCAACGGCAAGGAGCACAAAGGCCAGCACGTCGAGATCGACGATGAGACGGGTGGCGTGAAGAAAGGCTTCGGCGGCAAGTTCAAGGGCCAGAAGATTTCCGAGATCCGCTCCAAGTTCAGAGGCCCGCAGGTCAATCGTCTGACCGAGCGCCCCGACCGCAAGCCGAAACCTGCCCCCATGCGGACGCCTGCTTCTCAGACCAGCGCAGGGCAGAAGCTCCAGAGCCGCCTGCAGGACGTCCTGCAGAAGCGCCAGCAGGAGATGGCGAAGAGCCAGACTGCGCCTGAACCGGGAAAACCCAACGCAAAGCCTGACGGCGAAATTCGTGAACTTACCCCCGAACAAGTGCGCGACCGTGCAAATAGAGTCCCTCTCGAAGATATTGAAAAGAGAGAAGAGGAAATAAGCAACAAGATACAAGAATATGAAAAAGGTAGCCAAAATATTACAGAAGCTGAATTGAAAAATTTAGTTTTTGAAAAGATGATGTTAAGGGCAAGAGGGCTTGATCCAAATAGAAGGCTACCTTTTGTCGAACGGGAAATAGGATATATTAAAGAACGCAAAGAGCTTAGAAGCAAAGCCCCTGAAAGGAGAGCACACCAGAATCCAGAATCTGTTGCAGGCGTAAAGCGTGGCGCTCCTATGACGTTAAGCGATGCAGATGGAACGTCAGTAAATCCTAAGTTTAATGAGGGTGGCGATTACACCATAAACTGCCAGACTTGTACCCTTGCGTATGAATTAAGGTGCCGTGGTTATAATGTCGAAGCAAAGCCAAGAGGAAGCGAAGCGACAGGCGGATCTGGTGCTTTGGGTAAAAAGCTCGCTATGGCTTCCTACAGCGCGTATATCGACATAGAAACAGGATTGCACCCAAAACAAAAACGTATAGAATGCAAGGATACTAGGAAAAAATCAACATGCATGAAGATGCTTAATCAAATAGACAGCATAATGAAGCCTGGGGAAAGGTATGCTTTTAGATTAAGGTGGCCCAGACAACGAAACGGGCATATATTTAATCTAGCGAAAGACAAAAATGGCGAGTTCTATTTGATAGACTCACAGTCAGGCGTGTTTGCGGCAGGGAAGGAAGAGGCGTTCAATAAGTATTTTGCTAGATCAAGCAATATGAAGGACATATATATTTTTAGAACTGACAACACACAAATAACTCAAGAGTATCAGGAAACATTAAAGAGGGCAGGCGCATGAACGCCAAAGAGTTCGTGAAACAGTATGGTTTTTCCGACGCTCTCCTCATGGGGACGTGGAACGGCTACACCGTGTTTGTCGGAGAGATGGAAAACCCCGATGCCGCGACAGGGTTGCCTTTTTTCGTTCTTGAAAACGATGGGAGCGCCCGGCAGGCGAGAGGCGATGAGACGTGGGAGCTTATGAACGCTTTCCCTGATGGCCCGCAGAAAGAGGCTCCCGCCAAGGACGCCTCCCGTCCCGACACGCTCTCCCTGGACGCCGCGCCCTCCATGCGCTCCAAGGACGCCAACGGCTTCCTGCATGTTGCCAGCAGCAATATCTCCAAGGAGACCGTGAATCCCTACTACGGCAGGGAAATTCCCGGCTGGCAGGAGAAAGGCCTCGACCCGAACCACATCTTCTACGGCTACAGGGCGGGCGAGGAGCTGGCCAAGGCGGCCAAGACCTTCGACGGCCTGCCCCTGCTCATCGACCACCACATCGAAGACGCGGAGGACCCGCAGAAGGAGTACCGCGTGGGCTCCCTCGGCACGGACGCCAGATGGGAAGCGCCCTACCTCAAGAACAGTCTCATCGTGACGGACGCCGAAGCCATCAGGGCCATCGAGGACGGGCGCATGAAGGAGCTTTCCTGCGCCTACCGCTACGAGCCGGACTGGACTCCTGGCACGTTCGAGGGCGTCCCCTACGATTTCATCATGCGAAACATCCAGGGCAATCACGTTGCCTTGGTGGAAGAAGGACGGGCTGGCGCGGATGTCGTTGTGGCAGACGCCAAGCCCCGCGAAACCATCACCTCAAAAATGGAGAAGACCATGAAGGGATTTTTCCGCAGATTCCGCGGGGCCAAGGACTCCGACCCCGAGGTGGAAATGAAGGAAGTCAAGGATGCAAAGGGGATTGTCGAGCTTGCACAAGGTCTTATTGACCTCCACAAGACGAACCCCGAAACGGGCGAGATCATGGACGTGACGGAGGACGCCGACAAGGCCGAAGCCGTGATGGCAGCCGTGAACAAGATCGCCGCCAAGCTCTCCCCCGAAGAGGTGGAAGAGCTCACCAAAGCCATCCAGGCCCTCGGTATGGACGAGGAAGTCGAAGAGGTCGTGGAGACCGAAGATGACGACCTCGACACCGCCGAAGCCGTGAAGTACGGCGAGGAGAAGGAGCGCGACAAGCTCATGTCTGAGCATATGCGCGAGGACGAGGCGCAGGACGAGGACGAGCCTGTTCTGGACGAGGAGGCCGTCAAGGAAGCCGCCGACAAGTGCGGCATGGACGCCGAAGATCCGCAGTTCCAGCGTGCTTTCGCCGAGGGCGTCAAGTACGGCGAGAAGAAAGAAAAGGCCGAGCCCGAGCATCTTGACCGCCTGCACGAGTCCGAAGGCATGAAGAAGGCCATGGACGAGGAAGAGGTCAAGACCGCCATGGACGCCGCGCTCCGCGCCGCTTCCACCCGCGCCGAAGCCAAGGTCGTGGCGAAGTTCCGCGCCCTTTCCGCCGCCGCTTCTGCCGTCCGTCCCGTGCTGGGCGACATCGACCCGCTCGCCTTCGACAGCGCCGAATCCATCTACGGTGCCGCTCTCAAGGCGCAGGGCGTGGACATCCGCAGGCATCCCCGCTCCGCTTGGCGCAGCATTTTCGAGGTCTCCCGCCAGCAGGCCGCCAAGGCTAGCTTCGCGCAGGATTCCTCCATGCGCCGCGACTACTCCGGCGCTTTCGCTGGCCTCAACCGCATCAAGCGCGGCTAACATTAAAGGAGGAATAGCTTATGGCTCTCCAGACTTCCGTTGTCACGGCCGCGCCCGTTGCCGT
>Ga0326511_10000969_pt1 | contig 24503 bp, 23 predicted proteins | sample 0_2496_0518_D_FD_203701 | JGI IMG/M metagenome (GOLD analysis project Ga0326511, IMG submission 203701) | Bovine rumen microbial communities from UC Davis, California, United States - 0_2496_0518 | ecosystem: Host-associated > Mammals > Digestive system > Stomach > Rumen | place: USA...
TACATCTCTAAAGAAAACTCTGTCACCAACTGAGTCAAATAATATTCTATCATTTGGTGATTCTATTTCATTTGATGTAGATACATAAATATAATCATCTGTTAATTTTTCAGTTTTATAAATAGGACGTCTACCAAGCTCTATTCTATAATCACATTTACTATCTGAAACATGTAAATACCAGCTATTTGCAAAATCATTTATTTCTACTTCAAAGCTATAACCTTTTGTATCATTATAAACTATTAAAACAGGTCTAGTTGTTTCAAAGAAATTATCTCCATATTTTTCTTCATAAGCTTTTCTATCGTCATCTGATATATCCCAGTAAACAAATAGGTTAGTAGGGGTTTGAGCAAGAAGCTTTACAATAGTTTGGTTATATCTATATGGTAAATCATAATATTCTACTATTTCTACTTTTTTATTTGCAGTTTTTTTAGCAGCTACTTTTTTATCAGGACTTTTCTTAGTAGTTGTGTTTTTCTTTGTTGTAGTAGCAGTCTTTTTAGTTGTAGTTTTCTTTGTAGTTACTTTTTTCGTTGATGTAGTCTTCTTAGCAGATGCTTTTGTTGTTGTAGTCTTTTTAGTAGTAGCTGTTTTTTTAGCTGTTTTCTTTGCAGTAGAAGTAGTTTTTTTAGTTTCTTTTTTATCTTTTTCTAATTCGTTTTGTTCTTTTGTTTTTCTTGGCATTTGAATCCTCCTATGTAATCTCTTTTAATTCCATTATATATTATAATAAAAATTAAAGAAAGTAAAGAAAAAAACGACAAATTATCAAAAAATTTTTAATAATATATTTTTTGATAATAAAACCAATTGTATCCACTAGAGATATGAATTTGGAAAAAACGTTAAAATCGGTTGACAAAATCTAATTAAAAATATAAGATATAACTGTAAACGTATCACTAGAGATACGAAGAATAAATCAAAAGATATTGAAAATACTATACAAAAGAGGGGAGAAAAGAAAAAATATGAAAATGAAACAAAAAACACAACAGAAAAAACTAAAAAACAAAGTAAAGGTATTGGTGATAACCGTTCTTGTCTAGTATTACAAAAGTATAAAACCATTGAATAACAATAGATTGCGAGTATCAAAAATTATAAATGTTATAAAATATAGGAGGGATTTTTGATTATGAGCAAAATTACATATCATAGAGAAGGATATTTTTATATACCAGATATTTATATAAAAGATAATAAAAAGTTCAATTTAGGAAAATATGGTTTAATGAGATTAAACTATTTAAAAGAATATAAAAAAGGAATATATAAAGCAATGTGATTACAAGGAACATTGCAAAAACATTTAGTAGAAATAGATAAAGAATGCAAAAAATTAGAAAATAAAATAGTCAAAGAAATAGCAGAAAAAGAAAATATAAATGAAGAATTAAAACAAAAGAATCAAATGGAGTGGGTACAATTAATGAATGCAACACAAAATCAAGCACAAGAAATAATATTAAATGAAATAATTTGGAGATAAAATTTTTCAAATGTATTGTGTTTTCTAAAATTATAGTATAGAATTATTTCATAAAAGAAGAAAATAATACTAATAAAAATATCAAAATAAAAATCTTTCTTAATGTATAGGATTAAGAAAGATACAAGAGAAAACAAAAAATGATGTAAGCACTGAAATATCAATGTTCTAATCATTTTAAAAATAAAAAACAAAGGAGAGTTTTTAATTATGAAGAAAACAAAGATTAAGAAAGATTTATTTAACAGGATTAAAGAGATTGGTAGTGGAAGTAAGATAAGAGGTATAACCTTGATATCAATGGTAATTTCATTTATGATGCTTATAGGGGCTGCAGGCTTAAAACTATATAATGAACAAGAAAATTATAAATACTCTTTTGGTCAACTTAAAATTCAAGAAGGTAATTGGGATATGACTTTGTTTACTTGTACATACAGTAGGAGAAATCGCTTAACTTTAAGATTTGAATTAGTAAATGAAGTTTAGATTTTTATTGTTTAGATAATTATTAAAAAATAGAGTTACATTGTAGCTCTATTTTTTAAAATTTTTTCATTTTGTTTATTCAAAATTTGAAATATATGATATAATATACAAGTAAAAAAAATAAAATAATCAAATAACATTACGGTTCAGTATGAAAAAATATTAATTTTATCTGCGATTAATATGTTAGTGAACTGTAACTAAATAACACTTAAAAAAGATGAAGGGAGCTTGAAAATGAAGTATACAATCACAGGAGCGTGTAAATCGGTTGTTGGAAATGTTAGAAAAAATAATGAAGATAATTACTATTTTAATTTTAAAACAATGAAAGAAGATAATGAAGGAACAAATAAAACAAAGACTATGCAATTTGAAAATGTTGACAATATTGTATGTGCTGTATTTGACGGTATGGGAGGAGAAGTTAAAGGAGAAAGGGCTTCGTATTTAGGATCATCAATATTAAAAAAACATATTCAAAAAAACACAAATAGGAAGTTTATTTGGAAAGAATATATTGAAGAAGCAAATGATAAAATTTGTGAAGAAATGACAGAAAATCTAAGAATGGGTACAACTATGGCCGCTATCCAACTTTTAAAGGAAAAAATTTCGATTTGCAATTTAGGAGATAGTAGAATCTATGGTATTAAAAATAGAAAATTAGAACAAATATCTGTAGACCACACAGATGAAAATCTAAATAAAAAATTAGAGATTACCAATAGAAAACCGAGACTAACACAACATCTTGGAATAAAAAAAGAAGAACTTAAATTAGTTGCCACAGAAAGATATTTTGAATATGAAGATTTTGATAAAATATTACTATGTACAGATGGACTTACAGATATGTTATCAAATAACGAAATAGAAGAAATTTTGTCACAAAAAATAGATGTAAAAGAAATTGTAGACGAATTAGTTAATAAAGCATTGGAAAAAGGTGGAATAGATAATATAACTGTAATTGTATTAGAATTGAGAAAGAAAAAGAAAATAAACTATAAAGTTGTACTTCCAATTTTAATTGGAGCGGTTTTAATATTTAGTATAATAATTTCGAATATAAAAGGAAGTGGATTTGAAATTGTTGTTGATAATTATTCCGAAGGAATTGTTGTGGGCGAAAGCTATGACTTTAAATACAAAGGAAATGTAACAATTTCTTTTAGCAACGATAATCTAGAATTTAAAGATAATAAAATAACAGCTCAAAAAGAAGGAATAACAATTATAACAATTAAAAATAAAAAAGGTGAAACATTATATAATAAAACAGTAAAAGTTTTTCCTAAATAATGAAAGGAATATTGAAAATGTTGGGTATAAAAAATAAAAAGAAAATAGATGATAATGAAAAAATATTTTTTAAAGGACAATGGAAAGCAGTAGAAGAAATTGGTGCAGGTTCATATGGTAAGGTATATAAATCTAAAAGAGATGAATTTGGACTAAATGTATATTCTGCAATAAAGCAAATAGAAATACCTCAAAGTAAATACGAAATTAATAGTTTAAAAACAGAAGGCATGACACAAAAAGACATTACAACTTATTATGAACAAACCGTAAAAAAGTGGTTAGAAGAAATAAATTTTATGTCCATATTTAAAGATAGCCAAAATATTGTAAATATTGAAGATTATGAGATAATACAAAAGAAAAATGAAATTGGCTGGATTATAAATATAAGAATGGAATTATTAAAAAATCTTAATACATTTACAGTCGAAAGTAAAATTACAGACAAAGAAGTATTAAAAATGGCAATTGATATAACAAAGGCGTTAGAAGACTGTGAAAAACAAAATGTAATACATAGAGATATAAAGCCAGATAACGTATTTGTAAATAGTAAAGGTATATATAAGCTTGGAGACTTTGGTATAGCAAAACATATAGATAAAACTGTTTCAAACATGTCAAAAAAAGGAACGGAAAATTATATGGCACCAGAATTATATAAAAATGAAAAAGGAAACAAAACAGTAGATATATACTCATTAGGAATAATGTTATATAGATTTTTCAATTATAATCGTTTACCATTTTTACCAGATTATCCAAATGATATTACACTAGAATCTCGCGAAGAAGCATTATATAAAAGAGTTTCAGGAGAAAAAATGAAAGCACCGCAAAATGCTACAAGAGATGTTGCTGAAATAATATTAAAAATGTGTAATTATTATCCAAAGGATAGGTATCAAAGTGCCATAGATTTAAGAAAAGATTTAGACATAATATATAAAGAAATAAAAGAACCACGTTTGTTATTTGACCTTAATGAAAAACAAATGAATAAAATATATAATGAAAGTGAAAAAGTAGATATACATGAACAAACATTAAGTATATTCAATAATACAGAAAGTGAAGAAAACAAAGAAAAAGTAGAAGAAATTAAAGAAATAGTAAAAAAAGAAAATCAGGAAGAAGAAAAGAAGCAAGAAGAAATAGCTATTGAACAAAAACTAAATGAAGAAGAAAATCCTAAAGAAATGCAACAAGAAGAACAAATAAAAAATGAAGTATCAATAAAAATTAAATCAAATATAAAGAAAATAGTTGCATGTTGTGCAATTATAATTATTGTGTTTGTATTATATTTCGCAATAAAATCTAGAAAACTTGAAAACCAAAATATAGACCATGAATATGTTGCTATGATTGAAGTTATAGGAATGACAGGTGAAGATGCAACAGGAAAAATAAAAGAGTTAGGTTTAGAAGTAGAATATGAATATGTAGAAACAGAAAATGAAGAAGAAATTGGTAAAGTGTTAGAACAATCTATATTAAAAGATGAACAAATTGAAAAAGGTGCGATTATTAAATTGAAAATTGCTGTATCCAAAGAAAAGGTAGTTGTAACAAATGTTGTTGGAAAGACTCTAGAAGAAGCCAAAAACGAATTAGAGGCTTTAGGATTGATGGTTAGCACAACAGAACAAAACAATGAAGAAATAGAAGCAGGAAGAATAATAAGTCAAATGACAGCAGAAGGAACTGAAGTTTCAAAAGGAACAACAATTGAATTATTAGTAAGTTTAGGAGCTGAAGAAAAAGTAGAAGAAAATAAAGATGACAAACAAACAAAACAAACGAAAAAAAGTGATACTGAAAGTGCTCAAACTGTTGTAGAAACACCTGCTGTACAACAAGAACAACCTGTACAACAAGAAACAAAACATGAACCTGAACAGTCAACACAGCAAACCATACCAACACCGACTCAAAAACCAACACCAATAACTGCACAATCTGTAAGAGTTTATGCTGGAAGTTATTTAAATGTTCCTGGAAAGACAATAACTGCAAGTGCCTATGTACAACCTGAAAATGCTGAAAATAAAACTGTTGTATGGTCAAGTAGTAATCCATCTGTTGCAACAATTAATCAAAATGGAAAAATAACATTAAAAAGTGTTGGAACAACAACAATAACTGCAACTGTAAAAGGAACAAATGTCTCTGGTAGTGATAATCTTCGAGTATATATTCCAAGTAAAAAAGGAGATTTAGATGGAAATGGTCGTATAGACGCAAATGATGCAGCTAATGTATATGAATTAGTTAGATGGGGATATGATAGTTATGATTTAAAATATGGAGATATGAATAATGATGGTAAATTAACTAAAGAAGATGGAGATATTTTATTAGATATGTTTAGAACAGGACAATAATAAAACTATAAGATAAAAAGAGGTTAGAAATGTTAGGAAGAAAAAATAAAAATATAGAAGGAATAAAAACTTTCTTTAATGAACAATGGAAAGAAGTAGAATTAATTGGAGAAGGCTCTTATGGAAAAGTGTATAAAGCTAAAAAGGAAGAATTTGGTATTGAGGTATATTCAGCAATAAAGCAAATAGAAATACCTCATACTAAATTTGAGGTAGATTCTTTAAAAACAGAAGGAATGACACAAAACGAAATTACAACATATTATGAAAAGTCAGTAAAAAAATGGGTTGAAGAAATAAAATTTATGTCGTCATTTAAAGATTGTGAAAATGTTGTAAATATAGAAGATTATGAAATAATAAAAAAGAAAAATGAAATTGGATGGATAATAAACATTAGAATGGAATTGCTACAAAATTTAAATTTATATACCGTTGAAAATAATATAACTGATAAAGAAATATTAAAAATGGCTATAGACATAACAAAGGCATTAGAAGACTGTGAGGAAAAAAAGGTTGTACATAGAGATGTAAAACCCGATAATGTATTTGTAAATAGTAAAGGGATATATAAATTAGGAGATTTTGGAATTGCAAAAAAAGTTGAAAAAACTGTTTCAAATATGTCAAAAAAAGGAACAGAAAATTACATGGCCCCTGAACTTTATAAAAATGAAAAGGAAAATAAAACAGTAGATATTTATTCACTAGGAATAATGTTATATAGATATTTCAATTACAATAGATTACCTTTTTTACCAGATTATCCTGAAGAGATAACAATAGAATCGCGTGAAGAAGCTATTTATAAAAGAGTTTCAGGAGAAAAACTTAAACCGCCACAAAATGCAACAAGAGATATTGCAAATGTAATATTAAAAGCTTGTAATTACTATCCAAAGGATAGATACCAAACTGCAGGCGAATTTAGAAAAGAATTGGAAATATTATATACAGAGATAAAAGAACCTAGAATAGTTTTTGATTTTAATTCAAAACAAATGAATAAAATTTTTAATAAAAACAAAAGTGAAGATGCTCATGAAGAAACATTAAGTATTTTCAATAATACTGAAAATAAAGAACAAGTTGAAGAAATAAAGGAAATGGTTGAAAAAGAAAATAAACAAGAAGAACAAAGCCAGGAGAAAAATATCATTGAACAAGAAATAAATATAGAAAATAATATGCAAGAAAAAGAAGAAGAACAAATTAAAAATCCAATTTCTATAAAACTAAAGTCAAATATAATGAAAATAATAATAGGCATATTAATTCTAATAATAGCAATTGTACTATTTTTGGCTGTAAAATCAAGAAAATTAGAAAAACAAAATAATGAGCATGAATTAGTAGCAATGATAGAATTAGTTGGTATGACAAGTGAAGAAGCAACTGAAAAATTAAAAGAATTAGGTTTGGAAGTAGAATACGAATATGTAGAAACGGAAAATGAAGAAGAAATAGGAAAAGTGCTAGAACAATCAATATCTAAAGATGAACAAGCTGAAAAAGGAACAGTTATAAAATTAAAAGTAGCTGTATCACCTGAAAAAATAAAAGTAATAAATGTTGTTGGGAAAACTATAGAAGAAGCTACACAAGAACTTGAAAAAATAGGATTAACTATAAGTATAGTTGAACAAAACAATGAAGATGTAGAGGCAGGAAAAATAATAAGCCAAATGACTGCTGAAGGAACTGAAGTTGCAAAGGGAACAACAATTGAGGTTCTAGTAAGTATTGGAACTGGTAATCAAGAGGAACAAAATGAACAAGAAAAACAAAGCACAACAAATAAGAATTCTCAAAAAATTAATAAGACAACAACAAAAACTATTGAACAAGTTCAAGAAATTCAAGAACAACCACAACAAACGGAAATACCTAAAGTTGAAAATATACCTGTAACATCTATAAAGATGGGCAACAAAATCCAATATTTAAGATCAGGTTCAACTTATAATTTTTCATCATCAATTTCACCTTCTAATGCAACAAATAAAAATGTTACATGGTCAAGCAGTAATGCATCTATTGCAACAGTTTCTCAAAATGGAGCAATTACAGGAAAACAAAACGGAACAGCAACAATAACAGTGACAGTTCAAGGTACAAATGTTTCAGATAGTTTTAATGTTACAGTTTATACTAAAGGGGATATGAATGGAGATGGTTATGTTAATTCTACGGATGCATCAATGATACTAGACAAAAAAGGTAGTAGGTCAGAATTAGATTTATTAAAAGGAGATATAGATGGTGATGGTGCATTAACACGAGACGATGCAAATTTAATTTTAAATGGATTCAAAAATAATTAGAAACGCAAATGTGGAGGAAAAATAATGATAGTTACACTAATATATAAAGATGAAATAAATAGCATTACACTACCTAATAAGATAGAAGGAAAATACTGGATAGGAACAAAAGAAAAGAAAAATCTTATTGGGATTGAAGGAAATGAAAACAAATGGGTTATAAAATCTAATAAAAAAATAAAAGTGGTTACAGAAAATAATATAGAAATAAAATCAAAAGAAATAAACTTAAATACAATAAGTAGAGTAAAAGTTGGAGATGAAATAGCGTTATTGTTTGCTGAAGAATTAACCAAAGATAGGCAAAAATACAAAAAGCTAATTATAGATAAAGATATTGGAATTTCAATTGGTCGTGGAAATGAAAATGTATTTTGTTATAAAAATGATTTTGTATCTAATGTTCATGCAAAACTATCTTATCATAATAAATATTGGTTAATAAAAGATAACCAAAGTACAAACGGAATATTTGTCAATGGCAAAAGAGTTAGAACAAAAGATTTGGAATTTGGCGATGTTATTTATATAATGGGATTAAAAATTATTGTATATTATGACTTTTTAATGATTAATAATCCTGATAATAATTTGACAATAAAACCAGGTGTATTCGAAGAAGAGTTGGACATTTTTTCAAAAGAAAAATTAGGTCAAAATGTTCAAGAAGAAGACGAAGATGAGGAAGATGAAGATTTTCTAGAAGATTATAAAAAAGATTATTTTTATAGGTCACCTAGATTTAAAAGAGATATAGAAGCAAAAACAATAAAGGTAGACTCTCCGCCAGATAGCACAGATGGTCAAAGGTTACCATTGGTATTAACAATTGGCCCTTCAATTACTATGGGATTAGCATCATTAACAAGTGCGGCATACTCTATAAATAATGCTGTAAATTCTGGAAATATACAGGCTTACATGCCATCAATAGTTATGTCAATAAGTATGCTTGCTGGAACTTTACTATGGCCACTACTTACTAGATTTTATGAGAAAATAACAAGAAAAAAAGTAGAGAAAGTAAGGCAAGCAAAATATAAAGAATATCTAAAAAATATATCAGAGCAAATTGAAGAAGAAAAAGAAAAACAAATTAGTATATTAAAAGAAAATTTTGCAACAATAGATGAATGTGAAGATAGGATTTTAAACACAAAGAGAACATTATGGGAAAGAGGATTATGGCAAAATGACTTTTTAAAGATTAGATTAGGAGTAGGGAATAGACCTTTAGAATTAAAGTTATCATATAGTGAGAAAAAATTCACTATAGCTGAAGATAATTTAGTAAATGAAATGTATGATTTATGTGAAAAACCTAAAATTCTTGAAAATGTTCCAATAACAGCATCATTCTTTGAAGACTATATATCAGGTGTAATAGGAGATAGAAAGAAAGTTAAAGAATTGGCAAAAGGCATAATTTTTCAATTAGCATCATTATATAGCTATGATGAATTAAAAATGATTTTTATATATTCTGAAAAAGATGAACAAGATTTTAACTTTGTAAAATGGTTACCTCATACATTTAGCGATGACAAAAAATTTAGATTTGTAGCAACTAATTTAGATGAAGTTAAAGAAATATCATACTTTATGGAAAATGAGATATTAGATAGAATAGAGCAAACACAAAATAAAGATACTGAAATTGAACCATATTATGTTGTTTTTGCATTAGATAAAGATTTATCATTAAAAACTGAAATTTTAAATCAAATATATGGAGCTAAGAAAAATATTAGTATTAGTGTAATTAACTTTTTTGAGCAGTTACAAGAGTTACCTAAAGAATGTTCTATGGTAATAGAAATGAAAGAAAACGAAGTAAAAATGTATGATAAAAACGACATTTCTGGAGAAGCTGTAGTATTTAAACCAGATATATTTGTAACATCAAACCCTGAAAAATTAAGTAAAAAATTATGTAATATACCATTAAATACACTAGAAAGCGAATATAAATTGCCAACAATGATAAAATTCTTACAAATGTTTGAAGTTGGAAAAATTGAACATTTAAATGTTTTAAATAGATGGCAAGAAAATGACCCAACCAAAAGCTTGGCAACTCCAATAGGATTAGATACATACGGAGAATTATTTAAGCTAGACTTACATGAAAAATTTCATGGACCACATGGATTGGTTGCAGGTATGACAGGTAGTGGTAAATCAGAATTTATAATGACATATATTCTATCTCTAGCCGTAAATTACCACCCTTACGAAGTTGCATTCATTTTGATAGATTATAAAGGTGGAGGAATGGCAAAATCTTTTGAAAAATTACCTCATGTTGCTGGAATAATAACAAACTTAGATGGTGCATCTATAAATAGAGCATTAATTTCTATAAATAGCGAATTAAAGCGTAGACAGGCAATTTTTGATGCGACAAGTAAAAAAGTTGGTGTAAGCAATATAGATATTTATAAATATCAAAAGCTATTTAGAGAAAAACAAGTTACTGAGCCATTACCACATTTATTCATTATATCAGATGAGTTTGCTGAATTAAAAAGTCAAAGACCTGAATTCATGACAGAATTAGTTAGTACAGCAAGAATTGGTAGAAGTTTAGGAATACATTTGATTCTTGCAACACAAAAACCAAGCGGAGTTGTTGATGACCAAATATGGAGTAACTCTAAATTTAGAATTTGTTTAAAAGTACAAGAAAAAGCTGACAGTATGGATATGTTAAAGCGTCCTGATGCAGCAATGCTAAAAGAAACAGGAAGGTTTTATTTACAAGTTGGTTATAACGAATTATTTGAATTAGGACAATCTGCATGGGCAGGTGCTCCATACTATCCTACTGACAAATACATAAAAGAAAAAGATGATAGCGTTGTGGTAATAGATAATAATGCGAGAGTATTAAAAGCTGTAAAAATGGATAAAAACTCTAGCTATAAAGGAAAAGTAAATAAACAATTAGATAGTATCACACAATATTTAAGTCAAACAGCAAAGGAAGAAAAGATAAAAGCAAAACAAATATGGTTAGAACCAATTAAAGAAACAATTTTACTACAAGATATTGAGAAAAAATACAATACTAAAGAGGAAAAATTTGTTATTAATCCTGTTATTGGTGAATATGATAATCCAAGTCAACAAAGTCAAAATTGCTTGCGTGTGCCAATTTCAAATGAGGGAAATATGTTAATATATGGTTCTCAAGGTAGTGGAAAAGCAATGCTTCTTACAACTATGATATATTCAATTATAACTAAGCACACACCAGAAGAAGCAAATATTTATATATTAGACTTTGAGGCAGAAACACTAAAAGCTTTTGAAAAAGCTCCACATGTTGGAGATGTAATATTATCAAATGATTCAGAAAAAATCACAAATTTATTAAAAACTATATATAAAGAACTAGAGAATAGAAAGAAAAAATTCTCTGAGTTTGGTGGAACATATTCTACGTATATAGAAGAAAGTGGAAATGCTGTCCCAAATATATTAATTGTAATAAATAATTATGCAGCTTTTGCTGAAATGTATGGAGATAAAGAAGATGCTATAAACTATTTAACAAGAGAAGGTTCAAAATACGGTATTTATTTTGTAATTACTGCAAATGGAGTTAATGGTATAAAATACAAAATGTTGCAAAACTTTGGAAGAACTATTGCATTACAATTTAATGATGAATCTAATTATAACCTAGTATTAGGAAAAACGGGAGGAATATTGCCACAACATTATGAAGGAAGAGGATTAATAAAACTTGATAAAATAACATATGAATTCCAAACAGCAAGCCTAGTTGAAAAAGATAGTAATCCATATAAATTTGTTAGAGAGGAATGTAGCAAGTTAGCAGAAAAAAATGTAGGATATACTGCAAACAAAATTGCTGTTCTTCCAAAACAAATAACCACATCTTTATTAGAAAAATATGCTAAAAATCCATTAGAAGTACCAATTGGTATGGATAAAAATACTTTAGAGATAAGCTATTTTAAAATTAATAAACATTATATTAATTTTGTATTGTCAGAAGACAGGGCTTATAAACAATTTTTAAAAGATATTTCTAATTTTATGGCTGAGAAATATAATAATATTGATTTAACAGTAATCGATGAGGAAAATGAAATTTCTAACTTAAACGAGAATATAAAACATGTAGTTGGAAAATATGAAACTGAACTTCAAATAGACGAATTATTTAATTTAGTATTAGAAAGAAACAATAAATATAAAGAAGCTATAGATAAAAAACAAAAATGTGAAGAGTTCCCTCAAAAAATATTTATTATTAAATCGTTAAGAAATATCTTTGAAAATAAAGATGACGAAAGAATACAAAAACTAGAGCTTGCATTAGAAAAGGGACAAAAGAACTACAATATTACATTTATAATTTTTGATGAAATGAAAAGACTAAGTGTTTTAAGTGGAAAGAAATGGTATAAAGAACATGTTAAACCAGAAGATGGAATTTGGATTGGAAGAGGACTAGCTAATCAATATAACTTAAGAATAACAAATCTAACAGGTGAAATAAAGAAAGACCTCATAGATAGTAATTTTGCAATCCTTATAGACAATGGAATAGCTAGAATTATAAAAATATTAAATTCACAAGGAGGAACAAATAATGAATAAAGTTTTAGTAGAAGTATATGTTCCATCTGTTGGCAATACATTTGATGTATATATACCATTGGAAAGTAAAGTTTCTGAAGTAAGTATTTTATTATCTCATGCGATAGAAGAACTTCTTGAAGGAAAGTATATAAGTGACAAAAACGTTACTATATGTGACTTTGCAAATGGAAAGGAATATGAAAAAAATAAGAGAATATATGAGACAAATATTGACAATGGAACAAAAATTATGATAACATAATATGCGAAATAACTTAAAAAAGTTTATAAAAAGATTTATGAAAGGAATGATTTAAAAATGGGAAAAACATTTTCAGTAGAACCAGAACAATTAAAAAGTGCTGCTACAAAAATAAGTGGATATGCAGACTCTTTTGAAGAAATTTACAAAAACTTATTAAGCCAAGCAGAAACAATGGAAGAAGCATGGCAAGGAGATGACAACTTAGCATATGTAGAAAAAATAAAAACATTAACAACAAGATTAGAAGATATGACAGAAAAATTAAGAAATGCAAGTTCAACACTAACACAACAAGCAGATAATTATGATCAAAGAAGACAAGATAATATAATCCAAGTTGGAAATTTAAGTAATTAGAAATTAGGAGGAATAAAAAATGGCAGATTTAATTAAAGTTAATACCGAGCAAGTATTAGGAATAGCTACAACATTATCATCATTAAATGATGATTTACAAACACAATTAAAAGAAGCTCAAACAGCAATAACAAATTTAGATTCAGTATGGACAGGAGAAGCAGCAAATGCAACAAAAGAAGCAATTAATGCATTTGCAACAGAATATTTCCAAAGTTATTATGATTTAATAAACCAATATGTTGAATTTTTAAAGAAAAACGTTGCTGAAGGATATGAAAGTACAGAAACAACAAATACATCATTAGCAGATTCTTTTAAATAAAATTATGATTTAAAGGGGAAATTATAGTGACAGGTGATGAAGGATTAAATGTGTATTTAGGTAATTTACAAAGTATAATAAATGAATTATATACACTAGCCTCTGATATAGAAAATAACTTGAATGGTGTAGGCGAATCTGATTGTGCAGCAGCAATTAGATTCGTCGCGGATACATATGATAACATAAAAATCCGTATATCAAACGAATATTATACTGATGTAAGTAATAATACATAAAAAAGTGTATAAAAAATAAGAAGGAAAGAAGAAAATGTCGTTAAATGTAAAAGTAGATACTACAAATGTTGATTCATATATATCAACTCTTAACAATTTAATGGGAAGAGCAACTTCACTAGACACTAATATAATCAACTATGCAAGGATTAAAGAATATAAAACGATTTATAACAATATGTGTTATCTTGGATCACCAGCAGATTATACATGGCGTTTAAAAAAGGTTTCAGATCATCTAAGTACAGTAAAAACAAATACTATTAATGTTGAAGATTTACTAAAAAAGATTGATCCGTTAAATTATGAGGCAAGTGTAAAAAGAATAGAGAACCAAAATGCATTTTTGCAATCTCTTGATAAAACAATAGCAAAAGGTTTAGGAAAATTTGGAATAGTTGGTTCAATTATTAATTTTATTTACACAGCACATAATGTAGATGAAAATGACCAATGGGGAACAGCTTTTAGCATTACAAAAAGTTGCTTACGGATTTATGAAAAATATTTGTAAAGCATGTGATAATTTAGATAAAGGCTTTTTTAAGACTGTCTTAGGGCTTGCAAAAGATGGTGCTAAAGAAGGAGGAAAAGCTCTTGGAAGATGGGCAAATGCTCTTGAATCAAGTGGTAAAGCGTTTGTTGATGATATGATAGGGGGATTTAAAAAATGTCCATCAGCAGCAGAAACAATATTTAGTTGGGCAGGAGAAATTGTTGGAATAGGATCAACAGTTTATGAAAACTATCAAGAAAATAAAGGTGACCCTGTAAGATTTGTAGCAGAGTCGGTTACAGAAGTTATAGTTGATAGAGCAATAGGAGCAACAATATCTGCTGGGCTTACATTTGTAGGTGCTGCATTATTAGGTGCAACACCAGCTGGATGGGTTGTAGCTTTAGGTGGAGTCGTTGTAAAAGGAGTTGCGGATTGGGCATGTAAAAAAGCGTTCGGTAAAAGTTCGACGGAATTGATATCAGATGCAATTTTAGATGGAGCAAGTTGGCTTGGTAATAAAGTTGGAAACTTAGTTGGAAAGAAAGTTGCAAATAAGGCTGTTGAAACAATAACCAATGTAAATAATACATTTTCATCGTGTCTCCGGAGTGCTCAAATCTTAAATAAATATGGTTTATAGGTATCCAAAAACCTAAATATATAAACAAGGAATGAAAATTACTATGAATAATAATGTAAAAGATTTATTGCCAATAGGTAGTATAGTATTATTAAAAGGAGCAAGCAAAAAAATCATGATAATAGGTGTAAAATCAACTGATATAACAACAAACGAAGTTTATGATTATTTAGCAGTTCCATATCCAGAGGGATATATAAGCGATAAATGTACATTTTTTGTAAAACATGAAGCTATAGATAAGGTATTTTTTAAAGGATATGAAGATGATGAAAGAAATACTTTTATAGAACGTTTATATAATTATTATGAAGACATAGATAATAAATAAATAAAATAGAATAGATTAAATTAGATTAGGAGTTTTTAAATGGAAGAAATTAATTGGAATCAACCAGGTTCGAGCGGTGCAATAATGAATGAACAGTATAACAATAGAAATACACAACAACCCAATAATGCACCTAACAATACTTCAAATAGTAATAATGTTCCTCCACCAATGCCATCTCAAAGGCAAAAAGAAGAATCAGTATTAAAAGTTCAAAATGATAATGTATCACAAAAATATGACATTATGGATACAAGAATAACAAACATTCAACAACCTACTAGCAGTGAATTAGATAGGATAAAAATAGATACTGGAGAGGTACTAGCAAAAGCAAATGCTATGAGCACATTGAACTCCGAAATAGAGGAGTTATATAGTACATTAGTTACTAAAATGAATAACTTAGAAAACTATTGGAGTGGAGAAGCATCAAATAATGCAAACACAGCATTTCAAACTATAAAGGAAAATGAACAATCTAGAAAAACAGAATTAAATAATTATATAAATTTCTTAAAACAAACAGTTGTACCTGGATATGAAGAAACAGAGACAACTAATAGTTCATTAGCTGATAGCTTTAAATAGATAATAAATTTAAATAAGGTATAAATAAAAAAAACAATAAGGCTTTTATTTATACCGTAGAAAAAGGAATGAAATTTAAAATGAGTAATGTTAATTTTGATTTTGATGTTCAATATGAAGCTCAATTAGCTATGTTGGATTATAAAAATGCAATAACAGAAAAAATGAATGCGATAAATGCAAAAATGGAAGATTTATCAAATGACTGGGATAGTCAAGATTATAGAAATTTTAAAGGAAAACTAATTGAATTGACTAATGAATCATCTGCTTATAAGAAAAGTGAAAAAATGGCCAGTTCATATTATAGTTATCTAGTAAGATGCTATAATGAATATGACTATTTATCAAGTACGTTACAGCAGTTAGCCAGTCAATTACCCAAAGCATAGAGATAAAGTAGGTATTTTATATTAATTAAATATCTACTTTTTTAATATTTTAGAAAAAATGATAATAAAGGAATTAATGGAAATAGCTGACGAAACTATTGAAAAGAACATAAAAAGTAATGTGATAAATTGATAGTGATAGAAAAAGTAAAGGTTATCATTTAATACAAGATTAAGGACATTCTATTTGAGTGCCCTTATTAATTTTTTATTATATAAAATTGTATAAAAATTTTGTAATATTTAGTGCAAAAAAAATAAAATATGATATAATGTGTTGGTGTACATAGTAAACAAGAAAAGGAATAATATATGAAAAGATTATTAAGAATAAGTTTTAACCAAGCAGTTTTCTCCTTCATACCAATTTTATCATGGATTATGCTTGGAGTAGTATTAGACAAAAATTTATCAAATGTTTTTACATTAACATACCCACTTCAATTTATATGGCTAATATGTCGTTCATTATTTGGTACTGGAGCGAATATATGTAAAGAGAAAGATAAAGAAGAAGATGCTGTGCTATCTGGAATGACATTAGGTACTATAATTGGATTTTTTATATTTGGATTTGTAGCAATAAATATAAAAGCATATATACAGTTCATGAAAATGGATTATAACATATACAAAGAATTTGCTTTATATTCAATAATTTCTTTATACATACAACTAGTTTTTTCTTTTGTGATGGAAAAACTATTTTTTGAAGGAAAAGAAAAGCTAGCAAATAAATATATGCTGAATCTAAATTTTTTGAATTTTGCAGTATTGATTGGAACATCAATATTCATAAAAAATAAAACAATTATTGTTTCAACAACATTAGTAACAATTTTTGTTTATACATTAATTGTTACAATAAAACAATACAAAAGGTTTAAGTTTAAAATAAACTTGTTGAAATGTTTAAAATATGAATCAGTTACAATATTTGGAGAATTATTTATGTTTCTAACGTATTTATTTGGATTTAGTAATGCGTTAGAATATGGAGAAGAATATATAACAGCAATAAATTTTGCAGCATTAGTTTAGACATAGATATTCTTTCTTATGATTATTTTGATAATACAGCTATTGTAATGATACAAAGTGAATTAATGATGGCAAAAAAACATTAAAAATTTAAAGATAAAATTTAATAAGAAAAAGATATAAAAAAGATTTCTTAATCTAATGCATTAAGAAATCTTTTTGAAATTTTATCAAAAGAACAAAATTCATTGATTTGTACTATTACATCAGATTTTAATAAAAATATAAAATAACCCAAAAGTTATGTAATTATTTAAAACAAATGTAATGAAGAAAAATAAAATTAAGAAACTTTATGCTTGAAAATATAAGTTTTGTATAAAAAAGAGAATAATATTACTCAAATAAAAATGATTATAGTTATAATACATGGAAATAGAATTAAATCGGTAACTAAAATTTATTAAAATTATGAATAAAGCATTGTCTTTTTGCCAAAATTAAAGTATAATAGACACATCCTTTTTTAAAGGAAATCTTTAAGGAAGGAGGTACATATACCAATGACTAGTTATAGTTTGATATGGTTGTTAATGCAAGAAATCGAAAGATTAAAGGCAGAAATACAATCATTGCAGAACAAACTAGATAAAGAGTAATCTTTATCGAAGTGGGGAATTCGCTACATTCCTCACTTTATTTTTTGCACAAAAAAAAGTATGTAGTCGCTACCCTACATACTAGTACATACGCTTAATGACTAGTTATTACCTATAAGCTAAATATAGTATACTACTTTTTTTAGTATATGTCAAATTTTTTGAAAATATTCCTGAAAAAGTTATTAAAATTTATTACTAATATCTTTTAATAAATCATTTACATCTAATTCAAGTACATGAGCAATACCAAACAATTCATAATCTTTAACAGTTCTTTTGTTGTTTTCTATATCATATAAGCTTTGTTTATGGATGCTTATTCCCATTAATTCTAATTTTGCTGAAAGTTTTTCATAAGATAAACCTTTTTCAATTCTATATTTATTTAATAATTTACCGATAACATTCATATCTCCATCAAATCTTGCAATCAATGACATAGTTATTCCTTCTTTCATTTTTTATATGTATTGATTTTATAATTTTTTTATGTTATATTTATAAGTGTTAACACTTTATTGCGTTTATATACTAAAATTATATAAAAGGAGTGAATGATGAAAAAGATAAATGAAGAATTTAATATACCATACTACATATTTGAGGAAATAGTAGAATATATTGAATTTACTGCAAAAGGTTATTCAAAATGCATGAAATGGGAAAATATTAAATCATTGTTAAAATTAGCTGTAATAAATAATAGACTTACAAAAGAACAAGCTGATTTTATAATGAAAAAGTTTTATAGAAAATAAAAATAATAGTGAAAAATTTATAAATAATAAAAAAATTTAATCCATTTTTCAAACTTTATAGTTTCTGAGAATGGATTTTTTATAAATTCTAAAGAAATTAAAAAAGTGATAAAAAATTAAATATCTTTAATCGTAAATAAAATAGTGAAAATTTTGTCGAATTTTTAATCTTTTTTAATCTTTTTTAGTCTTTTTTAATCTTTTCAACACTTTTGAAAAAATCTAGTTATAATAAATATATAGAGATAAAAAATAAGCTTCAGAAAGGAGTTGAGAAAGTAATGTAATTAAAAATTAAGAAACAAAAGAGAAGCCAAAGAGAAACATAAAAAAGTATAGCCAAATGTATTGCCAAAATGAATATCCATAGGTTTAGCGAGCATAGGTTTTGTATTGCACAAAACCGACAACTTTTTTAGAAAAAAGTTGAGAGGGGCTTTGCCCCTATAACCCCAAAAAGAAAGGAGCACGATTTTATGAGAAGCAAACAAAAAGGAATAAATATTAGAGTTGATGATAAAGAAAAATTAATACTTGTAAGAAAAGCTAAAAAATGTAGATTATCTCTTTCAGCATATTTAAGAAAATGTGGACTTGAACAACAAATAGTTGAAATACCAAATGAAAGATATAAAAATATATATACTGCAATAAATGATTTAAAGTTTAATATTGTTGAATTAGATAAAGAAAAAATTATTGAAAGATTAGAAAATATACTTGAGCAATTTAAGAATATTTATCTAGGAGAATGTATCAATGGCGACAACAAAGATATGGGCGATTAAAGGAAATATATCTAAAGTTTTAGATTATGCTTCTAACCCAGATAAAACAACATTAGAAAGTTTAGAACAAGTATTAAAATATGCAACCAATGAAGAAAAGACACAAAATAATAAAGAACAAAAAATACTTGTTACGGGTGTAAATTGTAATAGTAAAACTGCATTAAAAGAAATGATGAAAATTAAAGAAAAGTTTAATAAAGTAACAGGTGGCAATACAGCATATCATGCATACCAAAGTTTTAAAACAGGGGAAGTATCAGCTGAAGATGCACATAGAATAGGTTTAGAATTAGCACAAAAAATGTTTCCTGAATATCAAGTAGTAGTCGCAACTCATTTAAATACAGGAACATATCATAACCATTTCATTATAAATTCAGTAAATATGTTTACAGGAGAAAAGTTTAATTGTAATAAAGGAGCATATTACAAATTTAGAAGTATATCAGATAAACTGTGTAGAAAACATAATTTGATAATTATAGAACATCCAAAAGGAAAAACACCAAGAGATATTTACTTTGCTGAAAAAAGAGGAGAACCGACAAAATACAATTTAATGCGTAATGCGATTGATGAAGCATTAAGCAAAAGTATAAATATGGGACAGTTTAAAAAGATAATGTATAAATTAGGCTATGTAATAAATGGAGAAAATTATTTAAAATATCCAACTATAAGATCGATTAATAGTAATAAAGCTACTAGATTGCATCGATTGGGCGAAAAATATACTATTCAAAATATTACAAAAACATTAATGACTAATCCGTATTACATACAAAACGAATATAGGCAATATATAAAAAAACCATTATTAGCAAAACTAGAAAATGAACTATTAAAAAATAATGGAAAAAATGATTTTGCTTCAACAGTTGGTGATTTAATAGGATTATTAGTGTTGATGGTTATAACTATGGTATTTCCTCAACTAGTAAAAGATGATAACAATAAAAATACGAAATATGAACCAATATCTCCTGAAATGAAAGAAGAAGTAAGAAAAATAGAAATATATTCAAAAAGAATAACATTGATAAGTCAAGAAAAAATAAATACAAAAGGAGATTTAGTAGGTTATATAAAAAGAACGGAAGATAAAATAAACGAATTAAAGGCTCAAAGAAACAAAATAAGAAATAAGCTGAGAAATTGTATTGATGAAGATAAAATAATTGAATATAAGCGAAATAGAGATGAATTAACAGCAACTATAAAAAAATATAGAAGTAAACTTACTATAGCAAAGGATTTAGAACAAGATATTCCAAGAATTAAAGGAATTATAGACAATGAAAAATCTTCAATAAAGAGAGAAGAAGAAAGAATAAAAAAACTTAAAACAATAGAAAAAGAAAGCAGGTAAACATTTTATATTAATTATAATTTTGAAAATAAATAGATTGCATAATATCAGAAGAAAATAAGGAGGTTGAAATATGAGAGATACAAATCAAACTTGTCAAAGAAAATACAAAAGAGCTAAAAACCCTTACAAGATTGTAGAAGTATTTAACACAAATGGAGAAGATATTAAAGATACATTAGAAAAAATATTCAAGACATATAGTAAAGACGCACTAAAAAATATAAAAAAGTAAAAAGATATTATCCAAAAATAAAAAATTATTTTCAAAAAATACTTGATAAATTTGACGAAAAAAATTATAATAAAAACTGATATAAGCAATCTATTGTTATCAAAATTAAGAAAGGAGAATTTGAATGGTAACAATAGAAAATAAAATATATAATGCTGATTTATATTTAAGATTATCAAGAGAAAAACTAGAAAAGTTAGAAGGAAATGCTGTAAATACATATGATTATAATGAGTATGATGAAAAAGAAAAGGAAAGTGGAAGTATAACAAATCAAAGAGCATTTTTAATAAGGTATTGTAAAGAAAACAATATCAAAATACATAAAATATATGCTGATGATGGAGTATCAGGAGCGACATTTGATAGACCTGAATTCAATAAGATGTTAAAAGATATTGAAGATGGAAAAGTCAATATGGTAATAGTAAAAGATTTGTCTAGACTAGGAAGAATATCATCAAAAGTCACTTATTATACTGATGAATACTTTCCAGAACATAAAATAAGATTTATAGCAGTTGCTGATGGTGTAGATACAGGAATGCAAGAAACAAGTTCGGATGATATGGCACAATTTAAAGCATTTTTTAATGAATGGTTTTTAAGAGATTGTTCAAAGAAAACAAAAAATGGAAAAAGGACAAAAGCAAAAGATGGAAAAGTAATGACAACATATGCTACTTATGGCTATAAGAAAGACCCTAAAAATAAAAATCATTATATAGTTGATAAACAAGTAGCACCAATAATAAAAGAAATGTTTGAATTAGCAAAAAAAGGAAAAACACCTACAGAGATTGCAAGAGTTATGACTGAAAAAAATGTAAAACTTCCTTGTGATGTAGTAGGAAATAATCATACAAGAACAGTAGACGAGATAAAAAGAAGATGGGATAGAAATACTGTTAAAAGAATACTTGTAAATCCTGTATATTTGGGCTGTGTAGTAAATAATAGGCAAAGAAAGATAAATTATAAAAGCAAAAAAGTTATGGCAGTACCAAAAGAAGATTGGATAATAGTTCCAAATATGCATGAAGCAATAATAGATAAAGAAACATTTGATTTAGTTCAGGAACAAATAAAAGCAAGAACTTCAACAAGAACTAGTAGGCATGAATGGCTATTGTGTGGTATTCTAAAATGTGCTGAGTGTGGAAAAAACATAAGTATAGGCTTTGAAAAGTCAAAAACAACAGGAAATATAATTTACTATACAGGGTGCAATACTTATAGAATAGATGCGAAAGCAAAACTATGCACACCACATTCAAATAATTTAGAAAAACTAACTGATGTAGTTATAGAAAGAATAAGAACAACATGTAATAAATATCTAAAGCTTCAAAAAACGGAATATAAGAAAATAATTGAAGAAGAAGATAGAAAATTAAAACAAGAAATAAACAATTCAAAAAATGAAGAAAATAATCTTAAAAAACAAATAATAATATTAGATAATAAAATAAAAACAACATATAACGATAAAGTAAATGGAGTAATAGATGAAGAACTATTTTTAGAATTTTATAAAGACTTAAATGCAAGTAAAAAAGAAATAGAAAATAAATTAAAAGCAATACAAAACTCAAAAGAAGATATGCAAAAGTCAATAAATTTTGATAAAATAGTAGAAGAATTTATTACTCAAAAGGAAGTATCAAGAGCGACTTTAGTTCAATTGGTTGATAAGATAATAATATCACAAGATAAAGTGATAACAATATATTATAAATTTAATATATTGAATAAGTTAGATAATAAAGGAAATATAAAGCCTTATGAGAAAATAACTAATAGAATTAAAACTGCATAGTTACTTAAAAAAATATTAACAAACATTTATGTTAACAAATTTGTAATACCTGACAAAGAAGACAATAATTGTCCTTCTAATCTTAGCCGGTGTTACTATTGCAACTTTAACAGGTGATAATGGATTACTACAGAAAGCAACAGCTGCTAAACAAGAAAATGAAGATGCTAAAGAAATAGAATTGATAAAGTTAGCTGTGTCAGCAGCACAAATTGCAGGAGAAGGAAAATTAACAAATGATAATTTAGTTACTGAATTAGAAAAAAATTTTGGAAATGATATATTTGTAAAACCAATTTCTGATGGCTGGGTATTTAATGGATATGAAATTAATAGTAATGGAAATGTTTGTGAATATAACTTAATACCAAAAGAATATCAACAAATTAAATATGTTGAAAGTGATGGATCCCAGTTTATTAATTCTAGAATTTACGGAATAACAGATACAGATGAATTTGAGATAATAGCTTCATATGAAAGTAATCATGATTTCATTAGTCCTTCCTTTTTTGGATGGGATGATGAATCTGATTATTTTGACATTAATTTATACAATTGGAATAAAAATAATTGCGCTGAAATTGCATGGGGAAAAGCAGGAAATAGTGGAACTACTGCTATTTCCTCAAACGAAATTGAAGTTGGAGTTCCTCATAAAATAAGTCTTACATTAAGTGGTCAAGAACTAATTGCTAAAATAGATGATATTGAGATTGGAAGAATAGCAAGAGTAAATTCTTCAAAAAATCAGAGTCATGGAATATTTGCAAGATTTAGAAATAATGAACCAAGATTATATTCATTTTCTAAAATATATAGTTTTAAATATTATAGAGCTGGAAAATTAATCAGAGATTATATTCCATGTTACTCTACATCAACTGTAACTGATGTCAACAATAAACAATGTCAGGAAGGAACTGTAGGCTTATATGATACGGTTGAAAAAAAGTTTTATACAAATGAAGGAAGCACGATATTTGGTTATGAAACGGAAGACGGAACATATGTAGCACCAAAAAATAATTGATGGATATAGATTAAAAGTACTAAACGCTGTCGCATGGTCGTAAATAGGTAAAATGAAAAATATAAGGTGAAAATACTTAAAATTATAGATATTCTTCATCAAATATATAGTTGTAAAATAAAAGTGTCGAATTTTGCAGTCGATTTTGATTGCAAAGTTCGGCATTTTATGGTTTAATAGTAACATGCAATAAATATTTAAATATTGCAATAGATAATTTTTGTCAAAATCTTTTTAAAGTTATTTTTATATTTTCAAAATTATATTTATATTTTCTTAATTGATTTCAAATATTAAATGCAAAAAATTTATTTATAGAATATTGAAAAAATATTAAGATATAAAAATAAAATAATTCTTATAACCATATACTTTTAGCGGAATTTTAAACCATTAAGATTTGGCGGTAAAAATAAAAACAAAAAAAAACAAAAAAAGTGTTGACAAAAAAAAGAAGGTAATGTATAATAAGTATTGTTCGCGTGAAGAACGAATACAAAGTACATTGAAAAGTAAACAATAAAATCCTTTAGAGAATAAACCGAAGCGGTATAATTTTTAAACCAAAAAATTAGTACCGAACAAGT
>Ga0326511_10000970_pt1 | contig 24497 bp, 31 predicted proteins | sample 0_2496_0518_D_FD_203701 | JGI IMG/M metagenome (GOLD analysis project Ga0326511, IMG submission 203701) | Bovine rumen microbial communities from UC Davis, California, United States - 0_2496_0518 | ecosystem: Host-associated > Mammals > Digestive system > Stomach > Rumen | place: USA...
TGCATGGCGTACCATTGCGCGCGTGCGGTAAGGTAGCATCGCCTGTATCATATGCGCGTCCCGGTAGGCGTGAAAGACTATCGCCGGGGCGACCTCATTCCAATATGACAGCAAACGAATACTTATCCAAAATTCAGTTTTATGAAACACAAATCGCAAGGTTAGAAGAAACTTTGGAGGGCATGAAAGCGAATTATCCCGGCATCCTGGGAACGGATTATAATGCGCCGAGAGTGCCGTCTTATCCAAAGGACAATATCGGAGCGTATGTTGCGCGCGTATTAGATACCGCAAACAACGTACTCGCGCTGAAAACAAAATACCTTGCGGAGAAGAATGAGCGAATCCAGCGAATCCAGCGTGTTGACAATTCGGACTATGCTGATATACTTATGCGGAGATATGTTCTCTATCAGACATGGGGAAAAATCGCTGATGAAATGCTCTATTCCAAAATGCACATCTTCCGCTTGAAGAAGCGGGCATTATTAGCTTTTGAGGAGGCAAACAATGACTTATTTTGTGACAGTAAAAGAGAAACCGGAGAGTTGTGAAGAGTGCGTGTTTAACTGCGTGAATCGCTATGAGTGTCCGCTGAAAGAACTGCCTCCGAGGCTGCCGAAGATTAAGGGCGAGAAGGAAATCTATACGGCGAAGCGAGAGGCGTGGAATACCGTGCTTGACTATTTCGAGGAAAATGCTCACTAAAGAAGAGCGGAGGGCGGCAGCACAATGGAGAATGTCACAAATGTCCGAGGTCGAGCGGGAAATGCATCGGATAAAAAACAGGAAACAAAAGAATGGAACAACGAAGAAGCCGCAAGAAAAGCTGGACCGGACGAGTGCTACGATCCGAAAAATGATACTTACGTTCTTAAACCAGGGCGGCGCGATGAAATAAAAATCAGGGTAACGGGTATAACGCCTGAAATCAGCGAAAACTTTTTAAAAAAAATTTTAAAAAAAATAGCTGAAAAAGAAGCCCCCTGCGCGCCCGCCGGTGTGCCTGTCGCGGTGCGGTTCTCCGTTGGGTTTCCCTATGACGGGGCGCGCTCTGTTTTTGCGCGTGACGGATATAATTATCCCTCTGCCGATCTGCGCGCCTGGTCTGATTTCATCTATGACGGATTGCAGGGCGTGTTATATGAGAACCGTTCTCAAATAGTTGTAAGCGGTGAAGAGGTAGGGTATAGATACATTCCAGGCGTTGTTATATCTTGTATGTTCCTGTGGGATAAACCGGATAGGGTCGAAAACGCGCTTGTAATCGTTTCTGACGCGTTTTAACTGATAGGGTGGACAAATATTCAACTTCAAAATAAAAAACGCTCCTGGGGCGTTCTGGTGCAAAATTAGGGTATTCTGTTTATGGTTATACACTCCTTTCTTTCATTCGGGGTCCGTCCTGCTGCGGGCCTCTTTTTTTGCGTCTACAATCGCCTGTAAGCGGTTTTAGATTGCAGGTCGATAAAATACCCATTGACACAATAAAAAACGCTCCTGCGCGATTGTAGGGGCGTTTTTGGGGTATTGTAAAGAAAAGGACCGTCCTGCTGCGGGCGGTCCTTATGAATTATTCCGATTCAGGTTTAATTGCGTCCAGCGCGTCTAACAGTTCGCCGGGGGTCTTTGATAGGCGTTTCTTTGCTCTCGCTACGTATGTGCTGCGCTTGTTTTCTTCGGGATGGTTTTTACTCCACTCTCTGTGTTTTTCTCGCAATTCCTCCCGGCGTTTTTGATAATACTGTTTCATGTACTCCGTCCGATCCCGTTTCTTTTTTGGTTTCTGTTCGTCTGCCATTGCGTTATGCCTCCTCATCCGCGCATACATCAGTACCTTCATTATTCGCCCGCACACAATAAGCTATACATGATTCTTTCCCGATTGCGTTTGTCTGATTCTTAACGGCTGCGGTTACGGTCCATCCATACTGTTTTGCAAACTGTCTAACTGCTTTTTCCGCCGTTTCTGCCTTGCGTGTCTGCTGCTTAACTTCTCCATTGATTCCATAGGTTATCGTGTACTTCTTTACATCTGCCATTGTAATTTCCTCCAGTTCATAATTTTTAATTTCTGCGTCCGTCAATCTGCGATCATAGACAAGTATATCATAATACTTGCCGGTCGTATCGTCCTGCCGTTCTATCAATCCCTGCATCGGTTGACAAGCCGGGGAAAAACCTCTGTAAAGCATACCATATCTAAACATTTTTTTCAACCTCCTCAATCGCAACTGCTAATTCTCTTAACATTTCTTCAATCGAATCTGCATCGTCAAGCAATTCTCGAATACTTCCCGGCACTCCGTTTTTGCCTCTACTGCCAATCCATAATTCAGCGTGTTCCTCTGCGTCATAACTCTCATAGAGTTCTGTAACTGCTTCTAACAGCGTTTCTCCGTACAGGGTAAAAACTAAATCCTCTCCCGCCGGTGAATAGTTCTCAATCTCAATATCTTCTCCGCCGTCGTGGATTCTCCAATCCAAAGATTCCATTACTTCAATCTGCTTTTCTGTGATAGTCATTGTTTACATCCTCCTATGTATTTTTTAGTTTTGTTCTGTCAATACAGTTTTGTGTATAGCCCTGTTACTGTTTCAAATAATTCACAAAGCTGATCGCAATATATCCCGGTATAAGTCTTGACTTCTTCTGTTTTATCGTCCGTGAATTTTGCGGTTCCAGCCTTATGATTGATTACAAGTCTACCAGGCGTGAAACGATAAAAGCGCATTGTATATGTGTCTGTCGCGCGGTCAAGTGTGATATTCAATCTGTTTGCCCTGCTTGCGTTCTTTGCAAGTGTCATCCGCAGCGCGTCCCCGTCTGATACATAATTCTTGCTGCCGGTCATAACTGTAAATTTGTTTCCGCCTAACTGCTGATAAATAATCTGTGCTGTGTTCATTGTTTTGTCCTCCTGTGTTTTTTTAGAGTAGAGGCGGGGCGTTCCCGCCTCCGTTTTATTCCTGCGCTATCAGCGTTTCAATCGCTGTTTCTGTTGTCGTTTTCTGCGGTCTGTCGCGGTCCGGTGTTACCAGGAAACACACACCGTATTCCGGCAATTTCCCGTTGTACTCTCCGAGGAGATATCTGTATTTCTGCGCGTTCCGCTGCCGCAAGCAAATCACATTCGGCAAGTTTACAAGTATCATCTGCGGGATTACATCCTGCGTTGTTACCTGGGTGCAGCATATCAGAATCACTTTTGCCGCGCGTCCCTTTGTCGCAAGTGTTGCAAGCTGCTGACGGATTGTTTTCTTGCGATCCGATAACATCAGGTCCGCGAGTTCATCAATGACTATATACAGATAACTGCCGGTCCATAACTTTTCTTTCCGCGCTCTCATTACTGTAAATCTGCTGTCCATTTCTGCAATAGCGTCATCCAGCGCGTCAATGATTTCATCAATGTCTGCCGCGTATCTTTTACAAGTGGGCTGTCCTTCATAGTCCGCAAGTTCTACCATTTTCGGGTCTATGTAAATAAACTGCCCGGACAACTTTTTTATAATCTGATTCTCAAGATAAGATTTTCCGCTGCCGGTAACTCCGGCGATTAAAAGATGATTTTTCATTAGATTTTCGCCTCCTTCACATATTCAAAAACTGCTGTATAAACCTTACTGACAAGTGCGCTAAAGTCCGCTTTATCAAGCCAGTTTTTCAATCCCGCCGCGCCTCCTGCTGCTTTGATCTGCGTTCGCATGATTTTATAAGTAAATTCCGAATCATCGACAACTTTTACATTCTTCTTTGTAAAACTTCCATCCGGCCTTGTCATCTGCGCCACCAGGATATTACCATAAGCGCGGCACTCGTATTCGTTTCCGTTGTAGTCCTTAAACATTTTTACATCCTCCTCTGTAAAAAGCTGTAATTGCTAAACATCAGTCCGTCTTTTTTTACCCAGTTCCCTGTAAAAAACGCTTCGCCGTTACCTTTCAGGAAAACCATTCTGCCACCCGCATCCCGCTCGACTTCTTTTACAAACTCGTCTGTAATTTCTCTGCCAGCGATATATTTCTGAATGTATAACGCCGTATCGGATAAATTTACATCGCCGTTTGTAGTTTTTCGGATTACCCCGTTGTGGGCCAGGCCTGCATCTGCGATACAGTCCCAGGCTTCGAGCAATTCCGTTTTTGCGCTGATCGGAAACGGCTGTGTCATCTCCATGCGAAAAGCCTGTGTCGCTATCCGAAAATGGAAAACAATTACATCATTTCTTGTAATTTTGTCCATTTTCAGACTTCTCCGATAATCTTCCAGGTTGTCAAAACCTTTTCTGATTATCACTTTCTCGTTCCGTGCGAACATGTACCCGCAACCGTCCGGATTATTTACAAACATATTTGTAAATTCTCTTTTGTTCGGCATCCGCTCGCCAGCCGCTTTGTAACAGATAATGCACATTTTTACATAACCTCCTGTAAAATTTTATCGGTATCTATTGTTTCGGAATATTTACACAAATTCTTGTAATTCTTCCGGCTAACCGCTTCGCCAAGTTCTTTGTAGTGCGTCCCGTCCTTAAACTGCGGATAATGTACGCTGTAAACCTTTTCTGTATTCGTTTCGTGCAATTCATGGACGGACAGCACCGGGACGATTCGCGCCTGTTCCCATGGTCGCGCCGTGTTTATGTACTCGATTATGATCTCATACATTCCCCAGGCGGTCGGCACTTCTTTTATGATCCGCTTCTCGTTCCAAATCCCCCAGCGTTCAGTGTCAAATCTAAATCCGTTCTTTGCTGCTGCATCCAGCTTCTTCCATTCCTGAATTGTCATACTCATTTTTTACACCTCTCTTTGTAATTTCCCCCATAGGGGAGAGGATCGCGCCGGTGTCGGTCCGGCTTGCGTTCTCCGCGCGTCCTGTTACTGTCAACATTATAGCACATTGAATTGTTACTGTCAACACTTTTTTGAAATTTCTTTTTTTACATCGTCTCCCGTAATTCTTCCTCCACGATCTCAACCAGTTCCGCTAAATCTACGGGCCGGTGTGTAATTTCCCAAAAACTCCAGTTCCCGAAAACCTGCAGCCGCTCCATTGCATCCAGGATTTCTTCCTCTGTCCCGATACAGTCCCGGCTTATCAGTCTCGCAAAATGTTTCCGCATCGCTCTTTGCTCCATGATTAAGTCTGCCATTTTTTTACACTCCTTTTTGTAATTTTGCCCGTATAGCCGGTAGCCCAGCTTTTCTTTTTTTTACGAAACTTTCCGTAATTTTCCAAAACTCTCCGGGAAGAATCCGATTATTCCCTCGCTGATTCTGCCGTTGTCCCTGAACCAAAGCTGAAAACCATCGTAACTGTCAACAATTTTTACAGTTCCCGCTGTAATTCCGAACATATCCTCCAGGAACATGATCTTGTCTCCCTCGTTCAGTTCCGTTACTTCTCCCGGCGTAGAATTATCTACATCTGAATCTGTAAAAATTCCCAGCTGCACCGGCTCCGCTTGCGGCTCCTGTCTTTCTACATCCTGCGATGTAAATTTGTACCACGCGCCGCGCCGTCTGCTGAACCGGTAGCCCGCGGCCTTTAACTGTTCCTTAATCGCCCGCGTGTTTCCGCTTATCCATTCGCAGCCGTTTTCTGTTGTCCGTGTGCAGTCTGCCGGGATCTCGATCGCAACCTCTGCCGCCGTTTCTTCGGTCTGCTCAAGCCCGAAAAAGTGCGCTCTTTTCAGGATAAATCCGTCACTTTCCACGGAATCTCCCTCATTGTACTGCTCTCCGGTTGCCTCGCTCATCGCCTGGGCCTCTTCTGCTGTCAATCTGTGATTCTTCTTTGTGAATTTCCATATCATCGCCGAAAACATAGCGCGCGCGCCTCTTTTTACTGTCCGGCCGTTTTCTTTCCATACATCGTAAGTATGAACCTCCGGAATATTTCCATTTTTTACATCCTCGGTTGTAATAATCTCCGCTGCCAGCATTGTCCTCAAAATGATCTCTTTGTTCGTCATGGTTTTTTACATCCTCTCTTGTAATTTTTTTCCCTTGCGGGATTTCCGCGGGCCGGACTTGAACCGGCCCACAGGCCTAAAACCTTGCGGATCAAATCAGTTCTTCACGAACAACCGCCGCCGCGATCTTTCTTTCCGTGTCCGCATCCAGAAATCCGCTTAACCGCTGCATCACGTACTGATTACAACCGCTCCATAGCTTTTCAGGATTTTCCCAGTCTTTCGTGGACAGCTCTTTACTCTGTTTTACAAGCCAGAAAATAACCTCAAGGGTATTTCTAAACATTACGAACGTTTTTTGCGGCCCAACAAGCCGGATTTCCAGGCGGGCCGTCTTTGTGTCCTCGTTTACATGCGCCCAGTTGATACATACGCCGTGACCAGTCATAACATTATCGTTTTTTACATCGTCCGGTGTAATTTCTCCCATTCGGCGACAATACATTGTGTGCGCCTCGTTCCTTTTCAGTAATTTACATGCCAATTCGTAATTTTTGCTCATCCAATTGTGAATTTTGACCATGTTTTCAATCTGTTTTTCTTTCGTCTTTCCAAAATTCGCAATGCTGATATTTACATGCTGTCCGCAGCTCTCATCCGGGCAAATATCCATTTCTTTTGTCACGTTGTAGAATTCTTTCCATGCGCTGTAATTATTGCGAATATACGCTTTTGTCATAATTTCCGTGATCATTTCCGCGTTACTCTCTCCCCCCAGGCTTGCGTCATTCTGAAATTTTACAATGCCTTTTGTAAAAATCTCGTTGGCAATAGTGGAAAGTGCAAATACCATAACACGCTGATTATTAATCCCGCTGACAGTTTCCCATTCGATTCCATAACCTTTCGGATTTTCCACCTTGTCCGCATCAATCGGTCTATCGCTGGCCCAGTATCTGAATCCGCGCTCAAATCCGGTGGATGCGTAACTTTCATCCCATGTTCTGTTGTGGTATCCCTGGATTGTCTGATAGTTCATTGTTACAGTCTGACGCGATTCTTTTCTCATTTTTTTGTGTCCTTTCTGTTGTGGTTTTTTGTTGGATTCTGTTGTTTCTGTTGTCGGTTGTTTTTGTGTTACTGTCAACTGACACTTGCTATTATACTCGGATTCCAGTTACTGTCAACCCCTTTTTTAAAATTTTTTTGTTTATTCTTGATTAGACAAACAGAAAACAGCGCAATCATGCGGAAAAATCCACGAAAAAATTTTTTTAATGCGGTTATTTTATCTATTATATGATTATATGCGTCTGTTTTTGTTTCCACCTGTCGCGCCTGCACCCAGGAGGCGGGAGGCCTCCCCCTGGGGCTGAAGCGGGCGGGCGGGGTAGCCCCATCTCCCAACTTTTTCACAAAAAAGGGTGAACAGGGGTTGAAAATTCCGCCGAGATGTGATAGAGTGAAAGTGTCAACCAAGAAAATGTAAGTTTGGAATGAGGTTAGAAGATTGACAAATAATTAACGAAGTTGAGGTAAATGGAATGAACGTAGTAGCGTATGTAAGAGTAAGCACGGAGGCCCAGGCAGGAGAGGACAGATTTGGAATCCCGGAGCAGAAAGAGCGGATTTTGAAGTGGGCGAAAGATGGAGGGCACCTGATCATCGGGTGGTACATAGACCGAGGGGAAAGCGGAGTAAAGGAGAACAGACCGGCGTTAAACAAGCTGCTTTACGGGGTAATTGGGAATCCACCTGCTGAAGCAGTAGTAGTAGTAAAGAGCGACCGATTAGCGAGGGACATAAAGCTGTACTACTACTTTATGATGTTGCTGGAGAAGAAGGGCATGAAGCTGATCTCGATAACAGAACCGGAAGTAGACGATGGGACGGGGTTAGGGAACATATACAAAGCGTTAATGCTGTTTGTCGCGGAGCAGGAGCGGAAGAACATAGCAGCGAGGACGGCAGGAGGGCGGTATCAGAAAGCGAAGAGCGGAGGGTACAGCGGAGGGAATGTACCATACGGCTATGTCGCGAAGGATGGGGAATTAGAGATACAGCCGTTTGAAGCGAAGGTAGTGAAGAAGATATTTGAAATGCGCAGATGGGGATGGACGCTGGACAAGATTTCGCAGATGTTAAACGATGCAGGAATCCACACGAGGAAGGGAAACTTATGGAGGGCATCAACGATCTACGGGATAATAAAGAATGAAGATTTTTACAGAGGGATATACAAATACGGGGATGTGGAAAGTGTAGGAATCCACAAGCCTTTGATGATAGGGGACGGATGGGCGGAGATACCGGAAGGGACGGGGTACGGGTATGATAGTGGGGATGAGTGACTTTCAAACAAACCGTTTATGGGTAGTGTCTGTGACGAACAATGGAACAGTAAAGGGGGGGAGACAACTCCCCCTTACTGTCCATGTCGTCACACACTAAACACGACCGATTTCCGATTCCATATATATATAGGGGCGAGAAATCGGCAATCGGTAAGAGTAAAAACGGCTTATTTAAGCGATTTTTTACCGATTCCTCGCAAGTTTTTCGGTGGAATCGGTAGACAGGGGGTAAAAATGAGTTTATACCGATGGAAGAAAGAGTTGCCCTACGAGAAAAAAAGGCGTGATCGGTGGGGGACGAACAGGGTAGTGAAGATAGATACCGACAAGGCGTTGTGGGCATATGTGATGATAGCGAACGGAGTATCTGCGTGGAAAGTAGACCCGAACGGGATATACCGCAGGTGGTACAAACATCTTGTAGGGTGGCACACGGTAGTTGACCGGAAAGGGAATGTATTGAAAGGCCCGAACGAGGACATAAAGCGGCTGCACGAGGAAGGGATTTTGTAGCGTTGGGGAAAGCCGGGGAAAGATGTTATTGAATGTTACCGGGAATATGTAGTATAAGTAAGCTGTAGGAGTGACAGACAAAGGGATTGTCTGTCTTTTTTATGACGCAAGGGAGGGAAATCTTCCGAGCGTCCGTTGTGTCCTCCTGTTTATGGGCCTCCATTACGGGGGCCTTTTCTGATATAGCATGACGAGTAGAAGAATTTGGTTAGGAATCTGCGAACCGCAGAACGGGAATATCTCGAAGGTGCGGAACTTAATGGACGCTGCTATGCCGAGAGGTATGGAGTTGGCGTTTATAGTACCGCTTGTCTGTCGGTCGGTAGAGAGTTACTGGACGAAGATGTTTCAGACGATAAAACCGGCGGGAATATTGCTGAACAATGATGAAGCGTTATTCGGCAGTTTTGAGAACTGGAACGTATTCATGCAATGCTGCGAATACATAGCGGGAGTACCGCTTGAAATGCTTTTCGTGCTGAATCCGCATTACGAAAAGAAGATATACCGCGACAATGATTTCGAGTGGTACACGCCCGCGACAAAGTGGGAAGAGCAGTTGCGGAAAGAGCAGGAAGAAGCGGAGTTGCGCAGACAGGCAGAAGAGAATATCGCGGCAAGGAAGAAACAGGAGCAGATCACGGCAGAGCGGAGCGCGAAAATGATGGAGGAGTTAAAGTGGCTGAAATCAATGAGTACGCCCTCGCAGCCCTAAAGGCGGGAACTGCGGTAGCCGTCCCGACCGAGAAGAAACAGGAGAACGCCAGGTATATCGCGCACACAGTAAAGGTCAATTCATTAAAGAAGATTGACAAGGCAAGCGCGCAGGAGATCAGACAGCGGACGATTGATTATTTGCAGTTGTGCGTTGATGATGGGATTAAACCGAATCTGACGGGGTATGCGCTTGCGCTTGGCACGAACCGTCAGGGATTAGAGCGGATTTTTACAAACAGGACTGTAGAACAGGGGACATTAGACGAACTGGATCGCGGCGTTGCCATGATCGAGAATGTCATGCTGGAACTGATGATGGATCAGAAGATCAATCCGGTCACGGCGATATTCCTGCTAAAGACGCAGTTCAACTACAGAGAAGAATCCACTTTGAATATCCGTGCGGAAAGGTCCGAACAGGTGGACGAAGAGGCGTTGCGGGAGCGTTACATGACGGTAATAGATGCGGAGGTAGAAGATGCAGAGCCGGACAAAGGAGCGATTGCTGCTTTGCGAGACGATATACAGAAGCATATCGGAGAATCCCGATGATGTAAGAGCGTATTTCGATTTCATAGAGGCGGCAAGAGGAATCCCGGAAGTCGGGTATCTGAACAGGAAAGTACGGAATCTGATTGCGCGGCAGATGCGCGCGGGCAAGAATATCGGTGATATGTATGAGGCGTATTGCCAAAGTCTGTTGGTCGATGCGCCGTATGATTTTGATTCGTACATGACCTATATGGAGATTGACAGACCGCCGCAGGAAAGGTTCTACCAGCCGAGAAAGAAACAGCTTAAACCCGTTGTAGAGGCGCTACAGGCGTTGGAAGATAACGAGTTAGACGAGTTGTTTCTCTCGATGCCGCCGAGAGTAGGCAAAACAACGCTTGTTCTGTTCTATGTAACCTGGCTGATCGGCAAGCACCCGGAGGCATCTAACCTCTATATTACGTTCTCTGATGGTGTTGCGAAGGTATTCTATTCGGGCATTTTGGAAATCATTACTGATCCGGTAACGTACCATTGGAAGAACGTATTTCCGCATAGTCCGTTAGTCAGCAAAAACGCGGCTGATTACACGGTGAACATAAAGAAGAAGAACCGCTATCCGTCCATAACGTGCCGGTCCATTGACGGCACATTGAACGGAGCGTGTGACTGTTCGGGACTGCTGATCGGGGATGATTTGTGTTCAGGCTACGAAGAAGCGATTTCCAAAGACCGTATGATTCGCTTGTGGGGCAAGGTTGATAATAATATGCTGCCGAGAGCGAAGCAGACCGCTAAACATCTTTGGATCGGTACAAGATGGTCGATTATTGACCCCGAAGGGTTAAGAATCAGCTTACTTGAATCCGACAAGAAGTTCAGCGGCGTACGTTACAAGGTTGTGAATGTCCCCGCACTCAACGAGAACGATGAAAGCAACTTTGACTATGATTACGGCGTAGGATTCGACACGGCATATTACCATCAGCGCAGGGCTTCTTTTGAACACAATGACGATATGGCTTCATGGTTCGCGCAGTATATGGGACAGCCTGTTGAACGCATGGGATCGCTTTTCACTTCGGGAGAGATTCGGTTCTACAACGGCGATTTGCCGGAGAAACAGCCTGACAGACGGTTCATGGCGGTTGACCCGGCGTTCGGCGGTGGGGATGCGGTTGCCGCGCCTGTCTGCATCATGTATGACGATGAAGTTTATATACCGGAAGTTGTGTACAGCTTTGAGGGCAAGCGCATTTCAATGGAGTTGCTTGCACAGGCGATACAGAAATACGGCATTGAGTTAGTCCAGTTTGAAGCTAACAAGACTTTGGAAAGCTATGTGCAGGAGTTTCAGAACCTTCTGCGGGAGCGCAAGATTCGTTGCACGGTGCAGATGAAACCTGCATCAACGAATAAGAGCAAGCATCAGCGCATTATGGATAAGGCTCCGGATATTCGGGAGCATATGATATTCCTTGAGCCGAACATCAGAAAGAAGCATTATCAACAGTTTATGGATAATGTCTACTCGTTCAAAATCTATGACGAGAAACAGCACGATGACGCGCCTGATTCGCTGGCCATGGCTATCTCAATGGTATTCCGGTTTGATAATCACTATGCCTATACCTTTAGGCGAATGTTTTAAGGAGGTATATGAATGGCTGAATCCTATACGACAAGAACGCTAACGGGACGGCAGATCATTTATACCGATGTTTCGGAGATTACCGCTGATAATATCGCAGATGTTATGGAAGATGCGGTTGCCACGCATGACAGCAATTCCGATGACATTGATTATTTGTATCAGTATTACAAGGGCGATCAGCCTGTTCTAAACCGCACAAAGGACTTCAACAACAACATCGTGAACCGTGTCGTTGTGAACTTCGCAAACATGATTGCTTCATGGGCGACAGGGTATTTCTTGTCTGCTCCGATACAGTATGTCAGCTTGAATCAGGATTCTCCTGCCGATGATTTGAAGCAGTTGAATAGCTGGTGCGCTATTTCAAGCGCAGATCAGATAGACCAGTCTGTTGTGCTTTGGCAGCAGATTTGCGGACAGGGATATAAGATCGCACTCCCGGTAGAAGAGCGTCTCGATGATGCCGAACCGCCGTTTGAGGGGTATTCGCTTGATCCCCGCAATACGTTTGTTGTCTATTCCGCAAGGCTCGGACATAAGCCCATGATGGGCGTAACTTACGCGACAATCAACGATGATGAACGGCTGTATTACTGCTATACGGCAACAGATTTCTTTGTGCTGAATGAGGACTTCGAAGATGCGTCTGACGAGATCACAAAGTCAGGTCCGCACTCTTTGCCTCGAATCCCTATCATGGAGTTCCCGCTGAATGAAGCAAGGCTCGGTCTTATTGAACTCGTGATTCTGCTTCTTGACAGCGTTAATACGGTGCAGTCTAACCGCGTTGACGGCGTAGAAGCATTTGTACAGGCGATCCTCTGTCTTGAGGGTATGCTGCCGGAAGTCTCCAACGGACAGACGCAGACAGAAGCCGAAGCGCAGTTTATGACTGCCTTGAAAGAGATCGGCGGTCTGTTCATCCCACCGGGCGGTAAAGCCTACTATCTGACGCAGGAATTGAACCAGCAGCAGACGCAGACGCTTGTTGACAATCTGCTTGATGAAATCCTGATGATTTGCGGGATTCCTGACAGGTCGGACGGTTCTACAAATGGCGATACCGGTTCTGCTATCGTACTCCGTAACGGATTTGCCGATGCGGAGACAAGAGCAAAGAACGCAGAAGCACTTTTCCGTAAGTCCGAACGCAGATTCCTTGACTTGCTTATTTATATCTGCAATACGTTCGGCGGTACGAATCTTGCGAGAGATCAGGTTGATATTCGATTCCCGCGCAGAAACTACACGAACGATTCCGCAAAGGTCAACAACCTTGTTACCATGCTGTCTAACGATCAGATTCATCCGATGGATGCGTTTGAACATTCGGATATGTTCCCTGATCCCGATGCCGCGTTTGCGAGAGGGCAGGAGTGGAAACAGCAGCAGGAACAGCAGGAAGTTGATACGCTTGCTGCCGTGAACCGTGAAGAGTCCGAAGCGGAGGAAATAGCGGAGGTCAACAATGCTGATAACGAGACAAGCTCGGTTGTTTGAGCATAACGATAAGCTGGTTAAAGCATATTTGACGCTTATCTTAAAGCGATTCCGCAAGATTCAAAGAACACTCTCATTTGATGAACTGAACATTCTCGGTTCGGTAAATGAACAATGGGAGCAAATCGACAGTTTAATGCGCGATTGTCTGTATGAGATCGCGCTTTTTTATTACAAGCTGGCCTGTAAAACCTGCAAAAACAAGGACTATGACGATCAGGAGATTGCCATGTGGTACGCGGGACTGCTCGATGAGGCAGACCCGGTAACGCACTACATTTTCTTCCCTGAATCCGACAGAAAACGGGCAAGGCTGATTGAAGCGCTTATCTCTGTTAAAGGCGTACAAGCGCGGAAGAAACAGCTTGATATTGCCACACGCTATATCGCAAGACAGCTTGAACAGACCGCTGACGATGTAACGATTTCGGCAATTATTAAGGGATTCCGCGATTCAGACGTAACAGAGGTCGAATGGGTAACAATGCACGATGAACGAGTTTGTGAAGAATGTGAGCCACGGGACGGGCAGATTTATACGTTGGATAAACTGCCGCCGTTGCCAAGCCATTACAGATGCAGATGTTTCATTGTGCCTGTTATATAAGCGGCAGAGAAGCCGCTATATAAGTTTCGCGCAAAAGTGGAGAGACCCACTATAAAACCGCAAAATAACAGTCAGAGACGACTATAAAACGCAAAGGAGAACACTATGAAGATTGATGTTTCAGGTATTGAGAACTACGCGAACATGACCGCAGAAGAAAAGGTCGCTGCCCTTGAGGGTTTTGAATATGAGGACTATAAAGCCTCTTTTGACAAAGCCTCGCATGATCTCGCTGAATCAAAGAAACAGCTAAAAGCGTTTCAGGATCAGCAGAGCAAGGGAGCAGACAAGACCAAAACTCTTGAAGATCAGGTCGCGGAACTCACAAAACAGCTTGCCCGCAGAGATACCATTTCGGAACTCACGGCGCAGTACGCTTCTCTCGGTTATGATGCCGAACTTGCAAAGGCTACAGCGGAGGCTTATGCGGATGGCGATACCGCTACCGTGTTTGCTAATCAGAAAGCCTTTAATGAAGCACAGGAAAAAGCTATCAAAGCCGAACTCCTGAAACAGACACCTCGCCCTGGGAAGGGCGGCACCGGAGAGCCGGGCGGTACGGGCATGACGAAAGAGAAATTCAAGAAACTTTCGTTTGCCGAAAGAGCGGCGTTCGCGTCTGCTCACCCGGACGAATATTCTAAATTTTATGGAGGTTAATAGGCATGGCTGCTTATACCAATCTTGACAAAATGACTTCCCTGACCGGCGTTGATACGCTCAATCAGGGCTTTGTCTCTAACGAGATTGAAGATACCTATCTGTCTCATCTCGATCTTAACGGATTCTGCACTATCGACAACGAACTGACCGGCGTTCCCGGAGACAAGAGACGCATCATCAAGTATACCGCTACCGGAACCGCTGTTGATGTAGCCGAGGGCGTAGGCAATACCGCTTCTATCGCTGTTGGAATCACCGGCGAGGAGTACACCGTAAAGTGCGCGCAGGCATGGTTCCAGTATTCCGATGAAGCGTATATGCGTGATCCGGTTTCCATTCAGACGGGCATGACCCATCTTGGCGTTGCTCTGTTCAACAAAGTCAATGCTGACATTTTTGCGGAGATGGCAAATGCTACCCGCGCTGATGCTTCTGCGTCCGCTTTCAGCTTCGATCATCTGGTTGACGCTGTTGCCGCTCTTGATATTAAGGACGCTAACGAGACTGCCGAGCAGATGCAGGAGCGCGTTCTGCCGTCTGTTTGGGCGATCCTTTCCAAGGGTGATATTGCAAAGGCTCGTAAGGCCATGAAGGATCAGCTTGTTTATGATCCCGACAAGGCATGGCTGCGCGGATATGTTGGAGAGGTTGCGGGCGTTACCCTGTTCTATAAGCAGGACGCTACTGATGGTACTGCTTATGTTGGAACTAACAAGGCTATTACCGTATTCAACAAGACCGGTGTTATCACCGAACAGGCTGCTCGTGCTGGCGGTACTACTGGTGCGGCGAATACTCGTATGAATGACTTCTTCGCTCGTAAATTCTATATCGCGGCTCTGACCGATGATACGCAGATTTACAAGATGCTCATTTCCTAAATCTGACTAAAGGAGGGCCACTATGACCGATGAGGAAAAGCTGACTATGCTTCGTGCTTTGAGTGGGGCATCAGCAGATGTTACGGATGAAACCCTCCAGGCATATCTGACACTTGCTGCTGACGCTGTTTTGCAGAGGGCTTATCCGTCTGTAAACGATTTCAGTACGCTTGTTGTTCCCGCACGTTATGAAACTCTTCAATGCCAAATTGCGAACGAGATTTATCAGAAGAGAGGTGCAGAAGGTGAACTCTCGCATAATGAGGACGGTGTAAACCGTTCTTATGAATCGGCGGGAGTTTCCGAAGCACTCTTGAAGCGAATCGTTCCGTTCGCCCATGTGTTGGGGGTGGCGTTTAATGAGACTACTTGACCGCAATAAGCGTAAGTTTTATTACGCTCTCTACGATGGTTACGGTATGCTCAAAAATCCTGACGGCAGCTTAACAGGAGAGCGAGGACCAACCTACGGCTCTCCTGTTTTGTTTAGCGGGAACATCACTCCGGCAAAAGGAAACGCATATGTCGCCGTTTTCGGCGTGATGCTTGACTATGACAGAGTGATTCAGATAGAGGGTGAAACCGAGATTGACGAAAAATCGGTCTTGTGGCTTGACGATCTCGATACGAAGAAACCGAACGATTACAAGGTTGTACGCAAAGCCGTTTCTTTGAATCATACAACGCTTGCAGTAAAGAAGGTGCGCTAATGACGGGATTAACACAGACACTACGCGACCTTGAAAAGCTGAAAGGCGAATTGATACCAAACGGTTCAGGGAAAGCAAGTGAAATGCTGAAAGGATTAACACTTGCTTGCAGAGCAGAAGTCAAGCTGGAATATGACAAAGCAAAAGCAACTCCGCAGTTATATGAGGGCATTGAGGGAACAACCGTTGACAGCATTATTGATGGCAACGAAGCAACGATTTTCGTTAAAGGAGAGCGCGTGCTGTTCCACGAGTTCGGTTCAGGTATCAATCTGAACAACGGCTCTGATTCCGATTATGCCGCCGCACAGGGATATTCTCCTGCTTCTTTGTCTATGCAAGGTTCTCAATGGCTCTTGCCTCCGAGGTCTATTCAGTTTAAGGGGTGGTGGCCGGTCCCCCATAAGCGGATGTGGACGCAAGGCAATCCGCCGATTGATGCTCTTTACCATACATTCCAACACCTTGTAACCGAGTATTTCCCGAACGTAACAAGGAGAATTTTCCGATGATTGATGTAGAAACACAGGTTTTTAATGATCTGTATAACTCGGTTCATCAGGCGTTCCCGGATGTAATGATGGGAACAATCCCCGACCCGGTAGAAATTACATTCCCGTATGTAAATATCCGTGTTTCGGATTCCGCGCCTACATATCAGTTTGTAAATTCTTCGCGCGTTGAGAAGTTTAGGGATATTACCATCGAGATCGAGGTTTATACAAATCTTGTATCAGGCCGCAAGGCACAAGCTAAAGCAATTATGGCTTTAATTGATTCTGAAATGCTCGCTATGGGAGCGACAGGAACAGCGTTAAATCCTGCGGACTTGACGAATCCCGCCAACAATAGCGCAGTATTTCGTTTATTCGCTCGTTACAGAGCAACCGTTGATAAAGACGGTATTTTTTATTCACGGAGGTAAATACTATGGCTCGTATTACTAAAGGCACGTTCATCATGGATGGTGGCGTTGCTACCTCGGACGCGACATGGGGGACAAAGGAACTGCTCAAGATCACGAACTATCCCGACCTTGATCAGACCCCCGAAGGAGTAGATGTTACTACTCTTTCCGATCCGATGCACGTTTATATCCCCGGACTTCCCGATCCCGGCGATGGTTATGATTTCGACACTTGGCTGTCTGCTGCTGATGGCGCGGCTATTGACGCTCTGAAAGGCGTTGAGCATCATTTCGCTGTTTGGATTGGCGGTACGGAAGAGAACGGCGTTATTACGCCTACCGGCTCTATCGTCAAGGTCGTTTTCAAGGGATATATCGCTTATCAGATCATCGGTGCAGGGACCGCAGAGGCACAGCCCGCGCGCGTTCATATCACCGTTTCCGGTGCTACCACAAAGACTTGGGGAACTGACTGATTCTAATTAAACAGGAGGACACAAAATGACTATTACGATTGACTACAAAGGGGAAAGCTACAAGCTGGGTTTCACTCGCGATTCCATTAAGCGTATGGAAGATAAGGGATTCGATTTCAGCAAGGCAGAGCAGAGACAGATTTCTTCTCTGTTCGATCTCGTTGAAGGAGCGTTCCGCACCTATACACCGAGAATGACTTCTGAAAAGATCATGGAAGTTTGGGGCGCGCTCAAAGGCAAGGACGAACTTTATAAGGCACTCCTTGAAATGTTCCGTGAGCCTCTTATCGTTCTGAACGAGCCGGAGGAAGAGCAGGGAAACGTAAGCTGGAAGGTAGTCAAGTAAACAGCCTACCTTCCGATGATTCCGTACCTACGTTTACGGAACTTTTTAATAAGGCTTTCCCTCTATATCTTGCTTACGGAATGACTTATGAGCAGTTTTGGTACGGCGATCCCGAACTTGTGAAGTATTACCGCGAAGCACACGACATACGGATTGAAGAGCAGAACGCTATGATGCATCTGCAAGGACATTACGTTTATATGGCAATAGGCGATTTTGTGGAGTTTTACGCTATGGCACAACGCCCGCGCCCACGCAACGCATACCCGAAGAAACCGTATCCGATTACTGCACGGCAGAAGCGCAAGGACGATCTCGACAAGGAAGAAGCCATTGCCAACTACTATATTAATTTGTTCCGTAAGCAGGACGAACGGAACGACGACAAGGAAATAGTCGGAGGGAGGATTTAATATGCCTGATGGTATTACCACCGACCAGCTAAATATAAAGATTACAGTCGATTCTTCCGGTGCTGTCAGCGGAATCGAAACTGTTAAAAAGGCGTTGGGTGAATTAAAAGATGTTGCCGCATCTACGAATCTGACGCACTTAAAGGACCTTGCAAATTCTTTTACCGCATTAAAAGAATCCGTTTCTACACTTGCGAATGTAAATTTTGCGAGTATTGGAGCGGGCATTTCAAATCTTTTTAGCGCGATTTCTCGTGTTGCAAGTGATCCGATGTTGTCTGCTAATCTGCAAACAACAACAGATGCGCTTAAACAGCTTGTCGGCCCGCTGTATGCGTTTACTTCGCATACAACCGGACTTGAATCTGCTGCAAATGGCATTTCTAAATTGCAGTCTGCGATTGAGAAGTTTGGGAACGGTCCAAGTCCTGAACAAATCGCAGCATTAGAAGCTCCATTGAAACAGGTCGGACAGGCTGTCGGCTCTGTCGGCAAAGGTGGCAATAACCTGAATCAGATGAAGAACGGCATAGAGGGTTTAACAAAGGCAATAGAGAATTTCAACCCTCGCGGACTTGAAAAGTTAAGCCCAGTTCTTGAAGAATTAAAGGGCCAGTTTGCCGGTTTTTCTGCTGATGCACAGAAGGGCGCGTCTGCGTTCTACCGTATTGCTAACGCTTTGCGGTCTTTGAACGAGACAGGTTTTGATGCGAATCTTGCTTCAAATATTAAAAATTCGGTTTCTGCTATTAAGGATTTTGCGGAATCCGTAATTAATGCTATTCCGAACAGCGTACTGGAAAGATTTATTGCACTTGGCAATTCTATCCACTACATGACGCATATATCCGCAGCGGGGAAGAGCGTTAATGCGTTCTCTAACCATCTTAAAACTGCACATTCCCATGCAAATGCTCTTGTTAAAGCATTAAAGCGTATAGGTTCTGCCGTGTTAAGCGGTGCGTTCCTGCCGTTTAAGTTGCTTGGTAAAGCGGCTGATTCTGCGGGGGCTTCGCTGAAAAAGGTCGGCTCTGCCATGCTGAATGTCGCGCTTTCTCCGATAAAGCAGGGCATAAATGCTGTTAGTCGGTTCGGACAGGCGTTTAAGAGGTTTGGAGAGACAGTCAAGAGACTTGTGTTTTATCGTTTCCTGCGGTCGATGATCCGCATGATTACGCAGGAGGTAAAACTCGGCATAGATGCCTTGTATGCATGGTCTGATGTTGTCGGCTATCGCTTCAATGCGGCTATGGGCGGTCTCGCAACATCTTTCCAGTATCTACGGAATTCTGTTGCGGCTATGATCTCTCCGCTTATCGAATATGTTCAGCCTATCATTGATACGCTAATTGATAAATTCGTTGAATTTTTGAATATTATCAATCAGTTTATTGCTATGATGACAGGCAAGAGCACATGGGTTAGAGCAATCAAGGGGGCGACGGCTTATGCAGAGGAAACAGGCTATGCGGCTGCGGCACAGGACAGGTTGAATCGCACGGTCCTCGGATTTGATGAACTGAACAAGCTGGAAGATACAAAGGATCGCAATCACGGATCGCCCACTCTTGATGCAGGTGGGGGAGAGTTTGAGGAACTTCCGATTACTGAATCTTTCAAGAACATGAAAATTGATTTCGGTGATCTCGGCAAGAAGATTTCTGATGCTCTCGCACATGCGCTTGACAGTATTAACTGGCCCACTATTCAGCGGATAGTCAACGGTGTTGTGCAGAAGGTCGTTGATTTCTTCAACGGATTCTTCGGCAACAATGATTTGTGGGTTTCCGTAGGCAATACCATTGGAGAAGGGCTAAATACCATAACAGGCGCGATGCTGACATTCTCGGATGGCGTTGAGTGGGAGACTATCGGAGCAAATATCGCTGACGGATTCAAGAAAGCGATTCAGTCTATCAACTGGACGAATCTTGGACGCGCGCTTGTTTCTACACTCAAAATCATCAGAGATTTAGCCGTTGGATTCGCTGATGCTATGACACCCGAAGATTGGAAAGCGTTAAAAGACGATGTAAGCGAAGCAATTACAGCAGCTTTGTCTGAATTTAATATTACATGGTCGTCTGTAAAAACAGGCGTAAAGAAAGTTGTTCAGACAGTAGCGAAGTATTTCAGCCAGTTCTTTAGCAATAAATCTACATGGAAGAATGTAGGAAATGCCGCAGCAGAAGGGCTGAATTTTGTAACAGACACGATTCTAACCTTTACGTATAATGTCGATTGGGAAGGTATCGGCAACGGCATAGCAGAAGGGGTTAGAAAAGCCGTTAAGAAGATAAACTGGACAAACCTTGGGAAAACGCTCTCGTCTACGCTCAATATTTTTACAAATCTATTCCATGGATTTGTGTCAGGCATGACAGCGCAGGATTGGTCTTATCTTGGCAAGGGCATCGGTGATGCGGTTACATCCGCAATAACTGATATTAATTGGGAGCAGGTTATCCCTGATCTCGTTGATTTTACAATCGGTCTGCTTCAAGCCTTTATTTCCGCAATCGCCAACATTGATTGGAATAAGATTCTTGATGCTTTGTGGAAAGGCATTAAAGACGCGAATTGGAAGGGCGTATTCACGCAGTTAGAAGGGCTTTGGGCGAAGTTAAGCCCTGTTCTCCGTCTCGTTGCCGTATTTGAGGGGACAAAAGCACTTCTCGGCATTTCCAGCTTTGTTGTGCAGGGAGCGGAAAAACTCGGTTCTCTGATTCCGAAGATTAAGAATGTCGGAACGGAGTTTAAGACTTTGGAGAATACTGTAACGGGAGCGGTCAATTTTGGCATGATACCGTCTATCCTCGGTCTTATTGCTATCTTTGGTACGCTCGGAGTTGCCGCTGATGCTGCCTTTAATTCTGAATCAAATGCTGCTCGTGATTCTACTAATGAACTTGTAGATAACCTTCTGAAACAGGGCAAAATTACGCAGGAACAGGCAAATAAGTTCAAAGCCGCCTTGTATGTTGGCTCTCGTGACGCAAAGGCTGAAGTAGAGAGACAGGTTGCAGAAATCGCGAGACAGTACGATTTGCTCCCGCCCGTTGCCGAAAGAACGGGCAAGAAGATACCTAAAGATATGGCAAGCGGATTGGCAAGCCATAAATCAACAATTACGCAGGCCGCGATTGACATTAACTCTGCTGTCGGACAAGCCTTGCAAAGCGGTAGTCCTTGGACATGGGGTGATGACTTTGGTCGTCTGTTCTCTCGTGGACTTATCCACTCCGCAGAAGCATATATCGCTCCTGCCGCAAGGAATGCCGCGCAGTCTGCAAGACAGTACCTTGCGTTCTCCAAGCCAGACAAAGGCCCGCTGTCTGACGCTGATATGTACGGTCCTGATTTTATGAGACTGTACGCTAAAGGCATTGAGGATAACAGGTATCTTGTTACAGATGCGGTTAGCGCACTTTCCGCTGATGTGAACAGGCAAATGACTATGGAGAACGCCTACACGCTGAACAATCAGCCGACAGGTCTTGATTCTCTCGCACAGGCAATCACGGAAAGCGAAACTCCGATCAATGTCTATATCGGCAACGACAGGCTTGATTCGGTTATTGCGCGTTCCAACAGTCGCTTAAATTACAGATCGGGAGGTAGATTCTAATGCCGAACTATAACGTGTACATCAACGGAACGCTTCTCGATCCGCAGCCTGATTTCAATGGGGGCCTCAAATGGGGCCTCCAGGATATTCAGGACGCAGACGCAGGACGAGCAGAGGACGGCGATATGATCTTCACGCTTGTCGCGCATAAGAGAAAGCTGTTTTTCACTTTCAGCAATCTAACGATTGCACAGGCACAGGGGATTCTCGCTACTATGCCGGAGGGAGATGCTAACAAATTCTTCCCGGTCAAGTATTGGGATTTCCAAACAGGCGCACAGAAAACTATAACCTGCTATAAGGGTGATAGACAGATAGAATGGTACTCCTACGTTCACGGGCCATTTCAGATCAAACAACTTACCTTTAATCTAATTGAGAGGTGAGCGATTATGTATAACGTATCATCTGCCACGCTTGCGGCTATTGAGAACTTCAACTTGCAAGCGAGGATCACAGGAACCGTCAACGGTGTTGCATTTACCGATGCCAACATTGTTGGCGGTTCTTTTTCTATCAATAATCAATGTTCCTCTGATACGGAACTGACAATAGGCAATGTCTATGTTGGGGAACTGAATATCACGCTGACGGGCTTATCTCTTGATAGATATTCGCTGTATGGCAAGCTGATTATTCCGACTTACGGACTATATGTCAATAATACTTGGGTGTCTATTCCGCTTGGCGAGTACATCATCAGCGAGGTTGAGGTAACGAATGTCGGCATTGATATTCGGGCATACGACAACATGAGCAAGTTTGATGTGCCGTTTAAACTCGTTTCTTTGAGCGGTACAGCCTATGCGCTTGCGTCTGCTGCTTGTACGGCTTGCGGTTTAACACTTGCCACTACGCAGACGCAATTCAACACTTTTACAAATCACGGTGTAACTTTTACCGCAACACAGACAGACGGAAAGATTCCGCAGTTTTCTACATACCGTGATGTAATTTCTGCTATCGCACAGGTCAGTTGTTGCAATGTGCTGATTGACAGAAGCGGACAGGTCGTGTTCAAGCCTTATCCGTCAACGGCGGTTGCCACGATTGATACGGCACATCGAATGATGGGCGGTATGACCGCTGATTTTGAGACTTACTATGACGGTATCATTTGGACTGATCCTGCAACAAAAGAGCAGACAAAGTACGTTCGGAGCAATCCGTCCGGGCTGACAATGGATTTGGGAGATAATCCGCTTATCAATACAACAGCGATCAGAACGGCGATTCTGAACGGTCTGACTTTCAGATTCCACCCATTCCGCATGAACATTCTGAACGCTCCGCTGTATGACCTGATGGACTGTATCTATCTGCCGGACGGAGTAGGTGACGGTACGAAGCTGTACTGCATCTCAAAATACACTTGGACATATCACGGTTCTTATCAGATTGTCGGCACAGGTCAAGACCCGAAGTTGGTTGCCGTGACTTCTTCCGCACAGAGAACAGCACAGCAAGCGGCGCAGATCGCGGCTCAAAAGGTTTCGTCTGATGAAATGGACGCGGCTATTGAAAGTGCTACGGCTCAAATCACAGGCAATAACGGCGGCAACATTGTTTGGCATGATTCCAACAATGATGACGAACCCGATGAAATCCTTGTGATGAACACGCGGTCAATCAGTACCGCAACAAAGGTCTGGCGGTTCAATCTTGCAGGTTTAGGTTTCAGCAACAGCGGATATTCGGGGACTTACGGACTTGCGCTAACCGCTGATGGAGCGATTGTCGCAGACAAGGTGATTGTCGGTACGCTCGGAGATCAGGCAGGCCTGAATTACTGGAACATGGTTACGGGCGAAACAAAGATCAAAGCCCTGTCTGAGTACGGCTGGAATCCGCAAGAGGGAGTATTGCAGACTTACGCCGGAGAAGATATACAGACTTATGCCGGTGAGAATATTCAAGCGTATTCCGAAGCAACCTATTCTATGATTCAGACAAACGCTAATCAGATAAGGCTTGTTACGGAGGATGCTGCACATCTGCAATCTGAATTGAATCTTGTCCCCGGTCAGATCACAGCAGCGGTTAGCGCATTAGAGGGACAGATTGGCGCAGAGCTGGCTTTGGAGATAGCCACAGACAGCGGTGGTCATCCGTATGGCAAGATCAGCGCGAACGCGGATTATATACAGTTCGACACCGGCGATCTTGTGGTGAACTCGAACGGATTCACGCTTGACGCGGCAGGAAACGCGACCTTCGCGGGAGCGGTTACGGCCTCGAGTTTGACGCTCGGAAGCAACACGACGCCCGGAGCGTTCCGGCTCTTGTCTCCTGACGGTTTTACAGACGTTAACCTCTCCGGCGATTCGGATGGCTCTTATATATCTGTTACAGACACGACGAGTTATGCGAGATCGACACTCCGCGGAGAAGCCGGTTCTTTGATTCTCTCGCTATCCTCGGACAGCGGCGCAACATATACGGAAGTTGGCTCTGTCTGGGTAAACGCCGGAACCGGACGATCCGTTGCGAATATCGACACGATCAACGTCGGACGATACCAGGCAGCACCCTCCGGAGATTTAAGAAATAACCAGAACATCGCCGGATGGGATTATACGAATAATCTTGCGTCGATTTCCGGGAATATTTTTAGAGTCAGAGCGAACGACGGAAGCTCTTTGTATACCACGTTGTCGTATGACGATACGCTCGGAGGCGTTACGATTTCGGCGAACCGCTATTCTTTGCGGCACA
>Ga0326511_10000971_pt1 | contig 24489 bp, 17 predicted proteins | sample 0_2496_0518_D_FD_203701 | JGI IMG/M metagenome (GOLD analysis project Ga0326511, IMG submission 203701) | Bovine rumen microbial communities from UC Davis, California, United States - 0_2496_0518 | ecosystem: Host-associated > Mammals > Digestive system > Stomach > Rumen | place: USA...
GCATTGCTCCAGTCATCCTAAATAGCCTATTGCTTTACTAAATCCTAAAATTCGTTTGCTTCACAAGATCCTAAAGGCCTTGCTCCACTGATCCTAGACAGTGCTCCAAACCATCCTAAAATTCATAATACTTGCCAGATTTTATTATTCCATTGTTATCAATCAAGGTATCTTGATTTCTGCCCTCAATAAATAAGCAACGGAAATGACCTAGAAAAGTATTACCATCACGATCCTTATATTCTTTGTAGTCGTCATCTGTCTTCTCTGTTAAAAATTCTTTGAAACTGAGCATTTTTCAATTTCCTATGAAATGATAGAATCATTCATATTTATATTTTTCTGTAAGGAAATTTTTAAAATGCCTAATATATTGATTTACAATAAGAAAACGGGGGGGGTATCGCACTTCTCTGATATATCTTCTCACATCACTCAAAATTCATTCTCAACCCTTGAGATATAAATAAACAGTTAACACAAGGAATTGAGTATGAACCTATCACAAATAAAACGTAAAAGAATGTTAGAATTTCTCGAAAAAATTAGAGAACAACATAATGATGATGAAAGTTTAATTGCAATTAATGAAATCGAGAATGAACTAACTAATAAGAAATACGGTTTGGTATGGGAAGAGCATTCTGAAAAAGTTGACGAAATGCTCAAAGATAATATTCCTGTATTTACTGAGGATAAATCAAGAGAAATTATTAGCGATCCTTCACTACCTTATAATTTTCTTATTGAAGGGGATAACTTACATAGTCTTAAATTGCTTGAGAAAACTCATAAGGGCAAGATTGATGTTATTTATATAGATCCACCTTATAATACTGAAAATAGCTTAACATATGATGATACAAAAGTTGGAGTAGACGATAAGTTTAGACACAGTAAATGGTTATCTTTCATGGATAAACGGCTTAGAATTGCTAAACGTTTACTTCAAAAATCAGGCATTATTTTATTGAGTATAGACGATAATGAAGCCTATCAACTCAAATTATTGTTAGATGATATTTTTAGTGAAAATAATTTAATGGGTGTATTTTCAGTGATTAAAGCTGAAGGCGGTGGCATGGCTAAATACGTAGTAAAAGGTCATGATCTCCTGTTCGTTTATGCTAACAATATTGAGTATGCTCATCCTTTAGCAAAGGAGAAAGACATCCGAGGAAAAAAAATAACTATAGACAATATTGAATATTGGATTCAAGAAGATGCAGTAAGAGAATCTTTTGGAGCATATGGAAATTTATACTATGAGGATATCTTAAAAAAAAGAGGAATAGAATTTAAACAAAAAATCGATCTTGGTATCAAAAATAAAGAATACATTTTAGTACAGAAGCCATCGGGTAAGTCAATAATAGGGAAATTAAGAAGAATTGACGAAGATTATTCAAAATTTTATTCTGTAATGAAGCATCTCAATGCAGATGGAGTCACTACGCTAAAAAAACTAGGTCTTGCAGATGATTTTGACTACCCCAAACCGGTATCACTCATAAAAGAATTAATCAAAGGTGCTACTTTTTTTTCAAAACATGATCCTATTATTTTGGATTTTTTTGCAGGATCTGGAACTACTGCTCAGGCGGTACTTGAATTAAACCATGAAGATAAAAAACATAGAACATTTATTTTATGCACTAATAATGAATTAAGTTCCAAGTCAAAACTTAGTTTTGTAAAAAGTCTTGGTTATTTTAAAGATTATGACCTAAGTACACAAACAAGTGATAAAACCATCGAAAACAAAATATACTCTATTTTCCCTAATGGAAAAGATGGTTTTTTAGATCTCTTAAAATCAAATAAGGTATTATATGATTCTTTTGGAATTTGCCAAAAAGTAACATATACAAGAATTAAAATGATAATTGAGGGGTTTGTTTCAAAAATTCCAGAAACTCAAATTATCTTTGACAAGAAGATTACAATAAAAAATCTAAATGAAGTCGCAAAGTATAAACTATCAATTGATGAATTGGCTGATAAACGAGAGTATGAAGAATACAAAGTAAAATTAACGTCAGACAATAGAATTCAACTCATAGCAAATAGTTCTGATTATAAACATTATGAAGGCATTCCAGCTAATCTGAAATATTTGAAAACCGATTTTGTCGCTAAAACTCACTCAGATATTCAGGAAGAAATTTTAAATCATACCAAAGAACTTATCGAGTTAGAACATCATATCAGTTTATCAAATCAAGAATATCTAATTATTAAGACTGATAAAGAAGCTGATTTATTGGAGAAAAGTATCAGAGATTATCCAAATCTGAAAGGTTTGTATATATATACAGATGTCTTGCTATCAAATAAGCAAAAAATACTTTTTAAGAATTTAGATATTAAATTTATCCCTGATTACTTTTACAGAAATGAGTTATGTGAGATTGGTGTAGTATGAATAATTTAGGTTTATCCTTAGAAGTTTTTGATTTCCAATATAATCTTGTTAATGAGTTAATAGAAAAAGTTAATGATCCCAATTCAAAACAAATAATAACAGTTAAAGCTCCAACAGGTGCTGGTAAAACCTTATGTTTGGTTGGATTTATTCAACGATATATTGAGGATGTATCCGCATCAACAGCTTTTATTTGGCTTTGTCCTGGTAAAGGTAATCTTGAAGAACAAAGCTTAAATAAGATGAAGGAATATACTAATAATAGGATTATTTATAACTTACAAGATGCCCTTCAGCAAGGATTTACTCCGTATTCAACAACATTTATCAATTGGGAACTTGTGACAAAAAAGGATAACAAATCTATTACTGATTCAGAACAAAAAAACCTTTTTGATAGAATTAAAGAGGCTGAAAGAAATAGTATTCAATTTATTGTAATAATTGATGAAGAACATCTTAATAATACAGATAAAGGTAATTACATAATTAATGCTTTTTCGGCTAAACATATCATAAGAGTTAGTGCTACAGCTAATAATAAAAACACCAACTCTGAGCAGATTCAAATTGACGATCAAGAAGTCATCGATGCAGGGTTGATTTCAAAATTTATATCTATAAATGAAGGTTTACAAGATAATCAAAATATAGCAAATGATTATGATGTACTCATTGATCTAGCGGAATCTAAACGTAAACAAATTCAAGAAGAATATACAAAACATGGCAAATCAATACGACCTTTAGTTTTAGTACAATTTCCAAACGCTAGACCTGATACGATAAAAGCAGTTGAAGAAAAACTAAGAACATATGATTACACCTATGAAAATAAAATGGTTGCAGTTTGGACAAGTGATAACAAACAAAATATAGAGTATTTAACTCCTAACGATGGTCAACCTATTTATCTTTTAATGAAACAAGCGATCAGTACTGGCTGGGACTGTCCTCGTGCAAAAATTCTCGTCAAGTTACGAGAGAATATGGATAAGAATTTTGAAATTCAAACAGTTGGCAGAATCAGAAGAATGCCAGAGGCAACACATTACGACAATAATATTCTTGATACATGCTATATCTATACTTTGGATGAAAAATGTAAGGAAAATGTACTCTCTTATTTCGATGATTCATTTGAAACAAAACGTCTTATTCTGAAAGATAAATGTAAGTCGTTCACTATTATTAAAGAAAATAGAGATCTTGATAAAAAAGAAGTTGATGCTAGAGACGTACAAAATAAGTTGCTATCTTACCTAGAAAACAAATATAAGTTAAAAGATGATAAAAATATAAACAGAGTATTATTGGAACAAGAAGGATTTAAATTTGGGAATTTAATTTATAAGAAAACAATTAAGGGAACTTTCGTAAATACAGAGAAATTATTAACGATTACAGACAATAACAAAATTACAGTAACATCTGAAGTAAATACTCATAAAAATGGAAATGATTACAGACAAACAATAGATGAATTCAAAAAGATTGTTAAGATTTCAAATCGTGAAATGTCAGCAATAATGAAGCATCTTTTTCAATTTAATGGTTCTAAATTAGAATTACCTTCTAGTGAATACTTTGCATTCATAATCAACAATAAAGATTTACTAAAAAATATTTTAAGAGAATTGAAAAGTTTTAAACATATTCCGTCTCAAGTATCAAATACTAAAACTCAGGAGATAACCCTGCCGATTACAGAAATCTATAGAATAGATCCTTCTTTGAAGGATTATCCTATTATGACAACAAATTCATATTTAGAATACACTGAAGACATTCTATATGTTGGCTCAAAAGGAAGAAAACCAAATAGAACAATGTCAGAAAGAGGTCTTGAAAAATTTTGTGAAGAACACATTGATAATTTTGAGTGGATTTACAAGAATGGAGATAATGGTCAAGAATATTTTTGTATTGTATATTATGACTCATTTGGAACGCAGAATCTCTTTTACGTAGACTATATATTAAAGACTTATACAGGAGATATTTGGCTTATTGAGGCAAAAGGTGGTCAAATTAATGGAGAAGATAAAAATATTGATGATCAAGTTTATAATAAATTTCTTGCGTTAAAAAATTATTCAGAGAAGTATGGGTATAAATTTGGTTTTGTAAGATATATTGAATCTGAAAATAATCTATATATCAATAGTACTGAATATATGGATGAAATGGATTCCCCATATTGGAGAAGAATAACTGAAGTTTTAACATAATCTTTTATCCGTACGGTGACAAGATCTAATCATTCCAAGTATTCCCTTTATCCCCAAAGGGAATACTGTTAGCTATTCATGAATGATTTCCAAATGAGGGTATACCCCTAAAGTTTGAAAGATTTCCTCATATCTTTCTGCACTTACATTTCCTTTTCCATTAAGCATCTGATTAACCATCTGCGTTGATACACCTAACTTATCAGCTAGTTCTTTCTGAGAGATTTTCTGTTCACGTAAAAGATTCCATAAAAGAATTCTGAACTGTAACTTAATCGGAACATACAGAGCTTTTTTACCTTTTACACTTGCTTTAGGCAGAGGGATCGGTTTCTTTTCCTTTCTGTATACCAGCTCTATAAAAGCAGACAATCCATCAGTCAATACTGTTTCTGCTTCCTCAACTGTATTTTGAGGTTTGGTTTGAAATTCTAAATCGGGAACATAGCCTACATATTTATCATTAACCTTAGTAATCTCATAAGCATATAGCATATAATAATCTCCTATACATAGAAGTGCGGTTCTGCCTAAGATAGTTCCCTCTTTCGAGGGAAACTACCCCAAGACTATTTTTTCTTGCGTTGTCTTGGTTTACGCTTCTTTTTGGTAATTTCAAGCTCAACTTGAACTTTGACGAGAACGAAGTTGAGTTCTACTTTTACCGCCTTTACATGAGTAGGCATTTCCGCACCTCCCATATATAATATAGTAAAATACTTAATTTTTGTCAAGTGTTTTACTTGATTATTTTTATGGAGAATAATTAGTGACTAGTAACTAATAATGTTTATAAGATCTAAAGAAAGATTACTTTTCCAATCCATTCAACACGTTAAAAGATTACTTTTCCAAAACATATCTATGGGAAAAGTAATCTAATTTTCAGTTTATGCATAAATATTGATGCGTTGAAATGCTTTTGTTGGTTTTTCAATGAGTTGAAGATTTGGATCAACTTTGTTGTACAACAGAGCGATTAATTATTAATATTTATATTAATAGTTATATGTCTGAAAACGAGCTTTTCATTTTTCTACACAATATTAACCCATCAAAATATTTTCCTGAGACACACGCTGCGACGCATTTCTGCGACGCAATTGCGTCGCAATAGGTAGTTACTACCCCAAAATACCCAAATTGTCTCATTTAGAATATTCTTGTGTAAAAACGCATTAATACTTTGAAATATAAGGATAAATACCAAACAAAAGAAGGTATTTTCTGAACGTTTAAATAGGGAAAGTTTTTGAAAAAAGAAAGGAATTGGTGCGAAAGGAGGGACTCGAACCCTCACGCCTTGCGGTACAAACACCTGAAGCTTGCGCGTCTACCAATTTCGCCACTTTCGCATAAATTTGATCCCGATGAGAGTCGAACTCATGACCACCGGCTTCGGAAACCGATACTCTATCCATCTGAGCTACGGGATCACTTCGTTCCTCGTGAAGTAAGAATTGTTAACACATCCCATCACATCGGATGCGAAGTATTTTACATTATCGCCAATACTAAAGCAAGATATTTAAGTTCTATATTCTCAAAACCATTCATTTAAATTAAAAACTATGCATAAATTGAATATTTTATTATTATTACTCAGCTCTATATTGAGTTGATTAGTATCTTGCATGCAAAATTTGATGGAGTCTAGATGAATACCTTTGTCAATCTAAAAAATGGATTAAAAATTCCTAAATTGGGAATGGGAATGTGGTCTATAGGAGATAATCAACAAAATAAAAATGAAGAATGCATGGCAATATGCAAGGGTATTGAATCAGGTATGACTCTTATAGATACGGCCGAAATGTATGGTAACGGAAAATCTGAATCTGTTGTAGGTGAGGCAATAAAAAATTTCCGACGAGATGAATTATTTTTAATATCAAAAGTTCTTCCACAAAATGCTGAAAAAAATAGAATAAAAAAAAGTTTGGAAGCATCTCTTAGGAGACTTCAAACAGACTATCTCGATTCATATCTATATCATTGGATTGGACACGTACCTTTTGAAGAAGTTATCGAAGGAATGGAAAATCTTGTAAAAGACGGTTTAATTCGTTCTTGGGGAGTATCAAATTTCGATACTTTAGAGCTTAAAACATTTATTGAAACTTGCGGTGGCAAGAATTGTGTATTAAATCAGGTTCTATACCATGTTGGTTCACGCGGTATTGAATATGATCTGTTACCATATATGGAAAAAAATAATGTAATTCCAATGAGCTACTGTCCTTTAGCACAGGGAGGCAGACTATGTTCTAAACTTTTATCAAATGAAACTCTGATGGAAATAGCTCACAATCATAACATTAGCGTTATGCAGGTATTACTAGCTTTTGTTCTAAGATATGAACACATGATAGCCATTCCTAAAAGCTCTTCTGTGAAACATACCATGGAAAATGCCGCAGTATGTACCATAACCTTAAGTTCTGACGAAATATCAGCAATTGATTGCGAATTTCCTGCTCCAAAACATAAGGTTCCACTTGATCTCCAATAAATGAGGTTCCTAAAGGACTTTTAATATTAAAAAAAATAAGGTTTAAAATAGAAGAAAGTTAGCATAAATACTGTTTTCTGAATAAAATGCCTTTTTTTAACATTATACATAATCAGTTACAGTCATCTTCCATATATGGAGAAGAACATGGAAAATTCACATTCTTACATTCCACTGCATGTACACTCATGTTATTCCATAAATGATGGGTTACAAAATGTTGGAGACATAGTTAGCAAAGCAGCAAAGCTAAAGATCCCTGCTCTTGCTGTAACTGATTTTAATAACATGGCAGGATTTATCAGATTCTATAATGAATGTAACAAAAAAGGCATTAAACCCATAATGGGAGCGGATCTTAAAGTAAAAGAAGATACTAAACCTGGTGAACCAGAAAAATATTTTATGGTCACGCTACTAGCTACAAATAGAATAGGTAAACAAAATCTATACGATATTCTTTCTGATGCTTGGATCAATACTGCTTCACCTGATATTTCTGATGTTGCAGCCTCGGTAAACGACCTTTTCAAATATGCTGAAGGTCTTATCCTTTTAGATGGCTTTAATGGTGACATTGCTAATTTTATTAGGGAAGATGAAAAACAGAAACTAAAAAATCGACTTGAAAAATACATTAAACATTATGGGGACAGATTCTGTTTTGAAATAACAAGAACTAATCGTGCAGGCGAAGGTGAATTTGAGGTGGCTGCTTTAAATTTATGCAGTAAATATCAGATAGCCCCAGTTGCCACAAATGACACCAGATTTCTTTTAGGTCCAAATGAAACTCCTCAGGATGGATTTTCTGATTACTACGTACATGATATTCGTGTCGCCATCCAAAAAGGTTGTCAAAAAGGTGATGCCGAAAATGCACGACTGTATTCTGAGGAACAGTATTTACGCTCTCCTCAAGAAATGGAAGAGTTATTTTATGACCTTCCGGAGGCCCTGATTAACACCCGTCAAATTGCAGAACGCTGTAATGTTGAAATAGAACTCGATGTCCCAAGATTACCTCGTTATGATACAGGTGAATTATCTTCCGCCGACTGTTTAAGAATGAAAGCAAGAGAAGGTCTTGAAGAAAGACTAAAATTCTTATTCCCAGATGAAAAGATCCGAGAAGAGAAAAGGCCCATTTATGAAGCACGACTTGAGAGAGAGCTAGAAGTTATTATTAAAATGGATTTTCCTGGATATTTTCTTATCGTGATGGAATTTATTCAGTGGTCTAAGGCAAATGGAGTGCCTGTAGGTCCTGGAAGAGGATCTGGCGGAGGCTCCCTTGTAGCCTATGCTCTTACAATTACAGATTTTGATCCTTTACGTTTTGATCTATTGTTTGAAAGATTTTTAAATCCAGAACGTGTTTCCATGCCTGATTTTGATGTTGATTTCTGTCAGAGAAAACGGGCATTGACATTACAGCATGTTGTTGATCACTATGGACGAAATGCAGTATCACAGATTGCAGCCTTTGGTACACTTGCTCCTAAGGCCGCCATACAGGGAGTAGGACGTGCCATTGGTATTCCTTTAGGTCAAGTGAGACGTGTGGCAGGCCTTATACCAGAAAAACCAGGAACCACCTTCAATGCCTGTTTTGGTATTGATCCCAAAAAACCAAATGAAAAATTAGAACCAGCATCCCCTGATTTTGTGGCTATGTATAACCGCGCCAAACTCAGCGATGATAAAGAAACAATAGAACTTATCGATGTATCAAGAAGATTAGAAGGAGTTATCAGAAGCATTGGAAAACATGCAGCTGGTGTGGTGATCTCTCCTACTAGAATTGCAGAATTTGCACCTCTAATGCTCGATTCTGATGGCAATCCGATAACGCAGTATGACAAAAAAGATGTTGAGCACGCAGGTCTGGTTAAATTTGACTTTTTAGGTCTTACCACACTTACGATCATCGATGATGCTAAACAGATGATCGATGAAAAAAGAAAAAAGAAGGGCCTTCCACCCATAAACATTGCCGCCATACCTTATGAAGATGACGCTTCATATAAAATGATTCAGGAAACTGAAACTACCGCTGTATTCCAGTTGGAATCTACAGGCATGAGAAACCTCATAGGACGAATGCAGCCTGACAGATTTGAAGATCTTGTAGCCCTAGTTGCTCTGTACCGTCCGGGACCATTAAACTCCGGCATGGCCGACCACTTTGTGCTTCGTAAACGCGGATTAGAACCTATTTCCTATCCTCTTGCTGAGGCTCAGGATATGGATCTTAAACCAGTACTTGACGCAACATACGGGGTTATTCTATATCAAGAACAGGTAATGCAGATTGCTCAGGTTCTTGCCGGTTATTCACTTGGTGGTGCAGATATTTTAAGACGAGCCATGGGAAAAAAAGAACTATCTGTAATGGCGGTCCAAAGAGAAGTATTCAATAAAGGCTGCGCCAAACGAGGAAAAGACCTTGCCATCATGGGTAAAATTTTCGATGGAGTACAGGAATTTGCTCAATATGGTTTTAATAAATCTCATTCTGCTGCCTATGCTCTGGTAGCCTGGTGGACTTTGTATCTCAAAGTCCATTATCCTGCTGAATTTTTGGCAGCCATGATGACTGCAGACTGCATGAAAACAGAAAAACTTATAGCCTATATTGGCGAATGCCATAGACTAGGAGTAAAAGTCAATCCACCCGATGTGAATGTCGGCAAATTTCATTTTGGTGTTGACGATGACGGCAATGTAATATACGGATTCTCCGCCATAAAGGGAGTTGGCGAAAAACTTGTTGATCATATTGTTGAAGAGCGTAATGCTCACGGAAAATTTATTGACTATTTTGATTTTGTATATCGTGTTGGCAAAGATTATATTTCTAAAGGCACTCTCGAGGCATTCATCAAGAGTGGTGCCCTTGATAGTATAGGCACAAATCGTGCTCAGATGCTAGCCTCCATTCCGGTTGCTCTTTCCTATGCAGCACAAAAAGCCAACAATATAGAGACCGGACAGACCGATTTGTTTAGCTGTCTTGATGATACTAATGTCAAACCTAATTACATACAGGTTGTAGAATGGTCAGATAAAATTAGACTCTACCATGAAAAAAATATTTTGGGGCTTTATTTATCAGGACATCCCATCAATGCTTATAAGCCTGAGCTTATCCGTTATTGCGGAGACACTACGCTTAATAATATGCTTCCTGGTAGCAAAGATAAACCTGCTGTTTTTACGGTGGGAGGTGTTGTTATAGAAAGTAGCTGTCTGCAATCTAAAAAAAATGCTTCCAAAAGTTTTTATGCTTTAACACTTGACGATGGCACCGGCACCTTTGAAATTTGTCTATTTGATAAACTTGCTGATAAGTACCGAGAAGTAGAAAGAAAGCATAACGAGGAAAAGCCAGCTAAGAAAAAAGGCCCAAAGAGTGGAAATGAAAAAGTACCTACACCGCTCATTTTGGTAGTTAATGCACTATACTACTCCACACAGGAAGCCGATAACTCTGTAAAATTGCGCTTTACAGTACGGAGTTTCAGTACTCTTGAGGAATTAAGAGAACATCGTACAGGTAAAATAATTATAAATCTCACCAGTAAAACTCTTGAAAAGAACATCACTGCCATAGATGAAATCATCATGCGTAATCGTTTGGATGTACGCTACATTAATCAACAGTTGCAAATGGCAGAAAATAAAGAAGATGTTGAAAGAGGCTATTCACTCAACATCATCATCGACAATAAACTGATAAAACTGCGTAACGATCTCTATCGCTACCGTGCCTCAGACGATCTAATTGAAAGCATTCGTGATATTGCAGGACTTCAGAGTGTTCACGTTGCTATCGATTCATCTTATGATTACGCAGGTTAAAAGTTTTACTAACACAAGGTAAGCGTAACTTCTAATCTGGAATTAAGGTAACGATCTCAATGGTTGCCGGATTCAGTATTCTGAAGGCTGAAGCCGAGTTAATCATAGTACCGCGCGAAACAATGAGGTATTCATTATCAATCTGATATAAACCATGAACTTTTCCTTTGTTTTGTATTCCGACTAGAATATCTAGCAATGGCATAAGTCCACCGTGCGTATGTCCACTTAGTGTAAGTGAAGCAAACTCCTTTGCATCATAAGCGTAAGCCGGACGATGACTTAGAAAAACTGTCGGTAAATTGATCTTGATATCTCTACAAGCCAATTGAGGATTTGGTTTTGGCAATCCTATCTTCTTACCCTTTTTATCGCTAATACCACAAAGATTCATAATCTCCCTACCATTGTCATCCTTAAGTAGATAAGACTTGTTTTCGAGAAAATGGATCCCCCCTTTTTCAAGGTAGGTAAGCCATCCGTGATAATCAAAATACATTTCATGATTTCCTGACACCGCGTAGATGCCATACCGCGATTTAAGACTGAAGAGTAAATCGGTTTTATCCTTAAGATCCGAAACCATGCCATCAGCGATATCTCCTGCAATGATTATCATGTCAGGTTTATGCGCATTAACTCTGTCCACAATATTCTGGATATCATCACAAGATGTTAATTTATCTATATGCAGATCACTTATCTCAACAATTTTAAAACCTGCATCTTCTTGCTGTAATTTATCAATTTTTAGAGTATAAAAAACGTCAATCGCAGGATTTAAGGTATTTAGGACACCATATGCTGAAATCCCCACACTGAAAAACAGCATAATGAGAGCAGTGGATACTTTAGATGCCTCACAGTACTGCACAATACGAGTCAGCGAAGTCTTTTTTAAGCAAAAAACGAGAATTATCCTGCATACAACCAGCATAAACAGGAACAACGTTGAAAAAAAAGTTATTTCCAAAAAAAGATAGAGTGCCAATGGAGCACCGGATTGAGCAACTGTATACTTAAAAAAGCTGTACATAGTCATATTAAAAAAATTTAAAACTACTATGACGGCTATTATCAACTTAAATATTTTTCCAAACCTAAGTGGTTTTACAAAATATCTCAGAAGCACAAAGGTAATAAACAGGTTGATAGACTCATTGATTACTTCACTCATAAAACCTCTGAATTATCTAGAAAAAATTCTGCTATTGTGCAGCGTATGACTGCAAGATTAATTAGCCTTTCTAAAATCATATACTTCTAGCGGGGGCTCACAGGCGACTAGCAGGCCATTTTCATGTCTATAAAACTCTACTGCTTCTTGTGGTTTTAAACTAAAAGCAAGACAGCCTTCATTTTCATTCAAATAGGAGGTATTGAATAAAGAAGGCTCAATTTTTCGTGCACTAACATGCAAATTACCGTGAGCAGAAAAATAAGAAAAAGTCTTCTTGAGAAGATCAGTGCGAATAGCTCTTAAATCTAAAAGCCCTCTACCGGTGAATTTTATAAGACATTCTCTTACCGTCCATAAAACCTTGAATAAAAAAAGCTGAGAGTCAAGGTCTAGTCCGCGAAAATAAGTAAGCTCTTTAGCATCAAAGAGATATTCTTTTAGTTTGTCAAACTGAAAACGTTTTCTAAAACATTCTACATCAATGCCTACACTGCTGTCTGACAGGCCAAGAACGATGAGATTTCTGCTGTGACTGATATTAAAACGAGGATACCTTGCTTCAAAAAACTCTGGCTTGCCATGCTCTCCGATAAACATTTTTGGCAGCGAATTAACACCATAAAACTGCTTTAATGCCATATTTAAAAGAACACGACCTGCAAGAAAAGTTTTCTGCCGTACGAGAGAATGTTTTTTTACACAGTTTATAACTGCCTCTGGTAAGAGCAGATGTTGACTGTAGGCTTCATCAACACCTGAAAAAATGATCTTCAATTGAATATTTCTATTTATTTTGTAATGTTACGGTTTTTCCTAATGGCTGAAAAAACCTCTGGATTAACATAATCGGAACTGGTTCTTTTATAGTCGTATGAGAGTTGCTCTTTGGTTTTCAATGAAGATTCCGTTCCGTTATAGGTACTGCCATTATTGTTGCCCATGGTGCGTTCTTCATCATCCAGACTACCACCATTTACTTTTTTACTTAAAGATTTATGCAGTTTACGCAGACAGATAAAAAGCATAGCACAAATAAAAAAACCTATGCCAATACCGAAAATTAACAGATCCCTGTCGAGAAAATTCGGACTCGCACCAAGATAATTACATAATTTGGAAAGACTATTAGGATAAAGTATCGCTGACCAGATGGGCAAATTTGATAAAAACAGAATTAAAATTCCATCTTTTCTGTAACCTTTTATGAAGAATAGCACGACTGCTAAAAGAACCAGCATTATACCTATACCGGCTAAAAAACTCTGAACGGCAAGAAGATGAAACATATTATGAAGTCTTTACAAATCAATAATCTCTGATGAGCAGAATTTATCACAAGTATATACTCTTTGCAAATTAAAGAGATTGTCTTAGAATTAACGGCTGTGTATAAAAATACACATTTGATATTTTTTATTTAAGATACCCCAATTACGGTTGTATTATATATAGCCAATTTCCTTTATGATAACAAATACTATCAATCCTATTGCTCTGTCCTTTGGTGCTGTCTCTATCAGATGGTATGGTCTGCTGTTTTCCTGTGGTTTTATCATGGGCTACATCATCATGCAGTTTCTATTTAAAAGAAAAGGCTACAAGGGAGAAGATTTAGACAAACTTCTTTTTTACATATTTCTTGGCACGGTTATCGGAGCCAGACTTGCACACTGTCTAATCTATGAGCCGGATTACTACCTCTCACATCCTATAGATATTCTTAAAGTATGGCAGGGAGGGCTTGCTAGTCACGGAGGGACTGTAGGAGTTTTTTTAGCCATCTTTCTGTTTTTGCGTAACAAAAAGTATCGTTTTTTTGAACTTACTGACATGCTATGTATTCCCGTTGCTCTTGTCTGTACACTTATTAGGATTGGCAACTACTGCAATTCAGAGATTCTAGGAAAATTTACACATTCAGACTATGGAGTGGTCTTTGCAAGACTAGGAGAAAACATGCCAAGACACCCCGTGCAATTATATGAATCACTGACCTATTTTATGATTTTCATATTGTTAGTCTGCATTTATTTTTACTATAAAAAGAGGCCGGAAGGTTTTATTTTAGGATTACTGTTAACTTTAGTCTTTACTTCAAGAATGCTTCTTGAACCTTTTAAAGAAGAACAGGCTCAATATACTACCGGTTTTTGGAATGTTGGATCTTTACTCTCCATTCCTTTTGTAATCTTAGGACTTGCTGTTATTTATTACTCTTTTCACAAACAAAATAAAACAGGAACGCATCATGAATCTTGAAATTATTATTCTTGCGGCGGGTAAGGGAAAACGTATGCACTCTTCTTTGCCGAAGGTTCTTCACAAAGTAGCAGATAAACCTATGTTGCAGCATGTCATTGACACAGCCTGCCTTTTGTCACCTAAAGCCATACATATTGTCGTTGGACATCAGTCTGATAGGGTCTTAGAAATGATTAACACCTTACCTCTTGCCCAAAGGGAGCTGATTCACATCGCAATACAAAAGGAACAGTTAGGTACAGGGCATGCTGTTGCCTGTGCTATGCCTAATGTTGATAAAGATTCGTGTGTGCTGGTCCTTTATGGCGATACTCCTCTCACCCCCGCATCTTTGTTAAGTAAATTCTATGCCTCGCTATCTGATCACGACCTTTTGATTATGAGTGCCTATACGGATAATCCGTTTGGATACGGCAGAATAATACGAGGAGATGACAATAAATTAGTCAAAATCACAGAAGAAAAAGACGCAAATAATCAAGAAAAGCAGATTAAGGAAGTTAACACTGGCATTATTCTTGCTAAATCCAGCACGCTTGATGCTTATTTACCAAGGATTAAAAACAGTAACACTCAGGGAGAATACTATCTTACTGATCTTCCGGAATTGCTTATCAATGAACACCAAAAAGTGGGAGTCATGATTGCCCCAGATTTTGAGATGCTCCTTGGTGTTAATTCCAAAACACAGCTCTCTGTTGTAGAACGGCTATACCAGCGTCGTAAAGCACAGGAACTTTTGGAGTCAGGTGTAACCTTGGCTGATCCTGAACGCTTTGATCTACGTGGTCAGTTAGAATGTGGACAGGATGTATTTATAGATATCAATTGTATTTTTTCAGGTACGGTAAAACTCGGTAATAATGTAATCATTGGTCCTGGATGCCTGTTAAAGGACTGTGAAATTGGTGATAATTCTGTAATTTCAGCCTATACCGTCATTGAGGAGTCTTTAGTAAAAAAAGCCAATACACTAGGTCCATTTGCACGTTTGCGTCCTGGTAATATACTTGAGGACAATGTCCATGTCGGTAATTTTGTTGAATGTAAAAAGGCTCATCTTGGGCAAGATACTAAGGCAGGACATCTCTCCTATCTGGGCGACGCTGAAATTGGCAAGAATGTCAATATTGGAGCAGGAACCATTACTTGTAACTATGATGGGGCCAATAAATTTAAAACAACTATTGGTGATAATGTATTTATTGGTTCTGATACCCAGCTCGTTGCCCCGGTAACAGTGAAAAATGGAGTAACCGTAGGAGCAGGCACTACAGTTACGAAGAGAATATCCTCAAACGAGGGCGCTCTTATCATTACTAGAGCAGAAGCCACTGTTATAGATAATTATCCTCGTCCTCACAAGCAACACTGATTCTCTGTAAAAATAGAATCTGCTACAATAAGTCTAAATTTAATTTTGAGGTAAGACAGAAAAATGTGTGGTATAGTTGGTGCTGTTGCACAGAGAAACGTAAGTCAAATACTTCTAGAAGGACTATCAAGACTCGAATATCGGGGCTATGACAGTGCTGGCATTTGTACTCTTGATAATGGAGAATGTCATCTCATCAAGACTCTGGGCAAAGTCAATAAACTAAAGGAGGCGGTCAAGGAAGAGGGCTGTCCTGGATTTATCGGTATTGCACATACTAGATGGGCGACCCATGGCGTTCCATCAACTGCTAATGCCCATCCCCATGTCTGTGATAATCTCATCATGGTACACAATGGGATCATTGAGAACTTCGCAAGCCTTAAAGAAGACCTGATTACTAAAGGGTATAACTTTAAATCCCAAACCGATACTGAAGTGCTTTTGTGTCTTATTCACAGCCTTCTTAAGACCTCTGGCAACCTTATGAGTGCTTTTCGCACTGCTCTTAAGGAAGTTAAAGGTTCATTTGGACTTGCACTTATGGATAAAAATGATCCAGAAAGACTACTGGTAGCAAGATGTGGCTCACCACTTATAATTGGTCTTGGTATTGGCGAAAATTTTGTGGCATCGGATACCCTAGCCCTGCTCCCTGTAACCCGTCGCTTTATTTACCTAGAAGAGAACGAACTGGCGGTTTTAACCACCGATACAATTGAGGTTACTGATTTAGACGGACACAAGGTTGAAAAAACCATAGTAGAATCCGATCTTGACGCTGAAAGTATTTCTAAAGGCAAATACCGCCATTTCATGCAAAAAGAAATCTTTGAGCAACCATTATCTTTACAGAATACGCTGCTGGGACGACTTGATAATAATGAAATTGCCCTTGAAACTGTGGTTGGTATTAACAGTGACACCTTCAAAAACCTAGATAATATTCAGATTGTAGCCTGCGGCACCTCCTATCATGCAGGGCTTGTCGGCAGATACTGGTTTGAAGAGCTAACCCACGTCACAACTAATGTCGAAATTGCCTCTGAATACCGTTATCGCAAGGCTGTTGTCAAGCCTAACAGTCTGTTTATTACCATCTCGCAGTCTGGAGAAACTGCGGATACCTTGGCATCGTTACGTATTGCCAAAGAACAGGGATATGAGCACAGTATCTGTATCTGTAACGTAAATGGCTCATCTCTGGTTCGCGAATCTGACTTTACCATATTTACCAAGGCTGGCGCTGAAATAGGCGTTGCATCCACCAAGGCCTTTACCACTCAGTTACTTTCGTTGCTGCTGCTTGCGCTTATCATTGGTAAGCAGAAGGGCTGCGTAGCACAGGCACAGCAGCAGAACATTATTGAGGCCATTCGTAAACTACCAGCCCTATGTGAGGAATTTTTAGCCTGTGATAAGAATATTCAGTCACTGGCTGAGAAGTTTTCAGGGAAACGCCACTGTCTGTTTTTAGGTCGTGGGATAATGTATCCAATCGCTCTTGAGGGAGCACTTAAATTAAAGGAAATTAGTTATATTCATGCTGAAGGCTATGCTGCAGGCGAGTTAAAACATGGTCCAATTGCCCTTATTGATAAAGAAATGCCGGTTGTTGTGGTAGCACCTGATAATGCTCTTATGGATAAGTTAATTTCCAATGTGGAAGAAGTACGTGCCCGTGGTGCACTTATTTATATCTTCAAGTCGGGTGAGAGTGACATCAAGAACGATTCTCAATCTAAAATCATCAACCTGCCAGACTGCCCTGAAGTTCTGCAGCCGATCCTCTTTACCATTCCTTTACAGCTTTTAGCCTATCATTGTGCTGTCATCAATGGTACTGATGTCGATCAGCCACGTAATCTTGCCAAATCAGTTACTGTCGAATAGCAACTACAGGCTGAAGAAAAAACTTAGTTTGACACTAAGTTTTTTCTAGAGTACATCAGTTGTTTTTAGCATCCAGTCAGAGTCTGATGGTTGCCGTGTCATTCAATTACAGCACTCACAACTGTTGTGTATATGGGAAATGGAATCAAGATTATTCCGATTTCATGGTTTTTATTTTTCCGTCAGCCTCAAAATCAAAAGGCAATACTTTGAGACTTCTTAACCAATCCTTGCCTTCAGATGGTTTACAGTCATGATGAAACAGATACCACTGTCCCTTATATTGTGTAATTGAATGATGTGTAGTCCATCCGCAAACAGGCTCTAGAATTACTCCCTGATAGACAAAAGGACCGTATGGATTTGAGGCTGTTGCATAACAAAGATAATGGCTATCACCAGTTGAATATGTAAAATAGTAAGTGTCATTTCTTTTGAATGTCCATGAAGCCTCAAAAAATCTGTGAGGATCATCGGCAGTCAGAGGCACCCCTTTTTCATCAAGGATTACAACAGGCTTAGGCTCTTCAGAAAACTGTAGCATATCTTTCGTCATTCTTGCTACTCTTGAAGGGAGTGCCTCATCCTTTCCTGTAGGGAGAAGGGTAGGATTGAAATTTTTCTCACCCACTGATGCTGCTGGTTTTAGTTTATTGTTTCGATACCATTGCAACTGACCACCCCAAAGACCGCCAAAGTAGCAATAGACTTCTCCATCGTCATCCTTAAATACACATGGATCAATACTATAGGAACCTATGATTGGTGCAGCCTCACTTTTAAAAGGTCCTTCTGGTCTGTCACTTATGGCAACACCAAGGTGAAATACGCCGTTATAATCTTTTGCAGAAAAAACCAGATAATATTTACCGTTCTTTTCCACAACATCGTTATCCCACATTTGTTTCTCAGCCCATGGAACATCATCAACACTAAGGATTACTCCATGATCAGTTACCTCTCCATGCATAACATCATCCATGGAGAGAACATGATAATCTCGCATCTGAAAATGGCCACCATCATCATCAAAAGCCTCACCACTATCGTAATCATGACTTGGATAAATGTACAGGCGACCGTTAAAAACATTAGCTGCAGGATCTGCCATATAATCTTGTGGATATAGATATCTTGGATTCATCACGATACTCCTTACGTTAAATTTTTTGTAAGACATTAAGCGTCCCACAGTTTTACTGTGGGCTTGAAAGATTGATTGCGTTCTTTTCTCAAATATCCGTCTAATCTTTTAAATTACGCTCTTCGATTTCCTTATTTATCTGTTCAATCTTTTCATCGCTAAGTTCATATTTAGAAATTATGAACATAGCAAGAACAAGCAGCAGGGCAGGAATTACACAAACCAGCCAGCGAATGCCTTCCTGGGCCAAGTCAGGTAAGGTTTCCATATTATTCATAAAATATGCACCCGCCGCATTTCCAACCGACATCATGGCAAATGAAGTTATAAAGAACAGTGCCACAACCCTTAATGGACGATTACGCATGAATTCTGTCCACAAATCTGAAACTTTAACATTTTGAGTTTCTGCCTCATCCATGACAACACGTTCTTTTGTCTGTGAGAAACAGAATATCAACAAACCTAGACCGACTATGGCATAGATCAGCATACAGATAAACCAAGCATGTGAATCTCTTGGCAGACTGCTTGCACCAGCAACTTCTGGCGTATAGTTTACAAGCCACAGTACAAAACCTGGTACTACACCGCCTAAAGCCATACCAGCCTTGAAAAAGATCCCTGTTAACGCATTGACTATACCTGAAATTCTACGGCCTGTCGTATATTCACCATAGGAAATGACTTCAGGAATCAGTGCCCACATATAACCCGTGGCAACAATCACGCCGGTTGATTTAATAAACTGTGCAATGTAAACAAGAGTTATGTTTTCTTCTATTGTTCCAACTTTGCTTATGATATACAGCAGAGCCATGCCAATGATTGCAACGCATAAAAAAACATAAAACATTTGTTTTTTTCCTATTTTCTTTTTTATGGCTGGAACCAATGGCATGAAAATAAACGAAGGAAGAGAACCTAAACCCATAAATAAAGCCATTTCAAATGGAATATCCGTTCCAGCGAGAGCAGCTACAAGAATAGGAACACCTGCAGATACGCATAAACCACCAATATTTGCCATAAACATACGCACTGAGGTTAATATGGTAATTTCATCAGTATCTCTAGTTAAGGATGAATTTAATGCACCATAGGGAACATTGATAAGAGTATAGAGCATTGACATTGCCACATATGTCACATAAGCATACGCAAGCGATGGCCTAAATCCATCATAGAAGCAGGCAATTGCAAGAATAGTCAGTGGAATTCCACCTAATACCAAGTAACTTCTATACTTTCCTAATGAAGGGTTATGTTTATCAACAAATGTTCCGACTAGAGGGTCCCATATCACATCTACAAGCCTCACCACGAGAAACATGGTTCCGGCAAGACCTGCAGATTGAGCGGCATCTCCACCTAGCACGTACACATCGGTATAAAAGAAAAGAAGATACATGCATACCGTTTGATAAATGAGGTTTTGCGCAAGATCACCGGCGCCAAATCCAATACGCTGTACCCAATTTAGTTTATAAAATCCTTTTTCATTATCACTATTCATTTTTTTTCCATGATTTTTAGAGATAGGGAGTAAATTCTTTTTCTAATCAAGAACAGTGTGGATAATATCCAATCAAAAAAGGGTCTACAATGAATTAGATAAACTTTTGTGATTGCACTCTCATTAATTCCGTAAAAATACCGAAAAATCACTAAAAACGTGAATTAATGATGTGCCGTAAACGTTTGCGATAATTATTTTAAAAAATTTCATTTCAAATCAAATAGAAAATTCATAAGAATAATTCCTGCCAAAAAACTAGTTAGTGTAATGATTTAAATATAATAATTACTTATATTACAATGAGTTAGTGCAATAAAAGCAGTAATTTCTTATAGTACTGAAGTCGGTATTCAAGAAAATCTGTAACCTACTTAAGGCGTATTTTGTTATTTTCATAGTAAATAATGTTATATGATTTGTGTTAATTAAAAAATTTTTTAAACAAAAAAAAGTGAAAATTATAATAAATAGAGTCCTGTCCTATACTTTGTTTAATAGACAATTATTTTGACATTTAGTAATTGTTTTTTTTGTTTATTGCGCGTTGATTTTAAAGATATTGTTTATAGTAGGATTTATTTGTCAAATGTTAATAATTTAAATTTTATTGAAAAATAGCAATCATAACGAAGAGAAAAAAGAAATATATTTTAAAAATTTTATGTGCACTCGTAAACGTTTGCGAGGACACGATTTTTTTTAGGTTAGCTCATAATTTATAAATTTATATCTATACGAAAATCAAACTGCATTGATCTCAGTAACCAAAAAGTGATTAGTCTTAGGGTTGCGTTATAAATCACATTATATAATATACAGCTATAATAAAATGTAAGTTGGGGGAATGTTAATCAGCGCATATAATTGTTAAACGGACATTAAGCATTTTTTTGAGCACTGCTATTCTCAGTAGATAATCTCTTGAGTAATAACAGCCTAAGAATAATGAATGAAGATTTTTAGTTCATTTTTATTGGTTGTCTTAACTAAAAAATAAGTTTTATGCAGTGTCTCAATGCAACAGTTTCCTGCTCGAAAAATATAAACTAAAAAGTATCAAGTGAGTCGTGAAAATGATTGTAGATCATATAAAGACAGATGGTATTTCTTTACGAACTTTACATAAGATATTGATTATTACTGCTGTGATTTTATCAGCAATAATGATTTATTCGACCTATCATCTATCAAAAAATTCTTCAAAACTAGCAAAGATTTCTGAGCAACAGCTTGAACTAAGAAAGGCCGCACAAGATTTGATGGATGCGTCGGACTATCTGACGGATAATGTACAGCTTTTTACTATCTACGGTGATATGCGTTTTCTAAACAATTATTTTACAGAAGCCTTTGATAAAACCCGTCGCGAAAACGCTGTAAAAAAAATGTCAACTAAACCGGAGAATAAAGAAGCATTGTATTATCTTCAAAATGCGTTGAATATCTCTGTAAATTTAATGGAGCGAGAATACTATGCAATGCGTTTTGTAATTGATGCTCATGGATATACTAAGTACCCAGATTTATTTAAGTCTATTGAACTATCACCAGAAGATAAATCTCTTTCTAAGGATGAAAAAATAAAGCGTGCTATAGATTTGGTTCATAACGATGCATACAAATCTGAGAAAGAACAAATAAGCAATAGTATACGTGCCTGTCTTAACAATCTTGAAGAGTTAATGAATAAGAGAGATAAAGATGAGTTGTCAATTCTAGACCACGAACTGAATATTGTACGTGCCATCATTGTGTTTCAAACTTTTAGTGTATTCTTCGTTGTATGGCTCACTTCACGTCTTGGCATTCACCCTGTTCTGAATGCTGTAGATCGAATAAAGGCTGACAGTCCGATACCAGAGATCGGAGCAAATGAATTCAGGTATTTGGCTCGTACCTATAATAAAATGTATGAAGTTTATAAAAACAGTTTAGAACAGCTTAATTTCAAAGCATCTCATGATGAGCTAACCGAAGCATATAACAGATTCGGCTATGAGTTGTTGATGTCAAGTCTTGACCTGACATCGACTTACATGATCTTGATTGATGTTGACAATTTCAAAACAGTAAATGATACGTATGGACATGATACTGGAGATAAAATCCTTATAAAATTAGTCCAAACCTTAAAAAATCATTTCAGATCAGATGATTATGTTTGTCGTCTAGGAGGTGATGAATTTGTCGTTCTGGTTGTTCACGCTCCCTCCATACAAGATCATCATATGGAAACAATGATAACACTTGTCAATCAAGAATTAGCAAATACCGAAGATGGATTGCCTGCAACCTCAATTAGTGCAGGAATCGTTCACGGATACGAAAAGAGTAATTTCAATACGTTATTCAAAGAGGCTGATGAGGCTCTTTATAAAACCAAAAAAAGTGGTAAGCACGGATGCTCTTTTTATTATAGAAATAGCACTAGTTAATCATGTAGTTACCAAAAGCGTTGGGTTTATAAAATAATCTGCTACCCATACCCACTGATTTACTCTGCATTACTGTTATTAGGTTTGTTTTTTTGAATTCAAAATAGGAATTTTTTTATGTTCATCAGCAAAATGGTTAAATATTTTACCGTCAGTCTGATTTGTACAGTATCCTCTTGTCTCGCTACACCTATGCGCGTAACTATGATGCTTGAGCACGAGGGGTTTCTTATGTGGTATGCACAGCAAAAAGGATGGGATAAGGAGCTAGGTCTTGATCTTAGCCTTGAAATAACTACATTATCTGGTGACGATATTATTCCCAATAACCGTGAAGGACAGAAGTTCTGGGATGTCACTGCAGTTGGCGCGGTTCCGGCTACGCTTTACAGCAAAAAATTTCCCATAACTGTATTTGCATTGGCAAACATTGAATCACGAGCCACCGAAATCTTCGTGAGACCTGATAGTGGGATCCTCAATGTTCAAGGATATAACAGTCGTTATCCAAGCGTTTACGGGAGTCCTGAGAGCGTTAAGGGAAAAACTTTTATGGTGCGTGAGAATACCTCAGTATTCTATACCCTTATGACGTGGCTAAAAATTTTGGGGGTGGAACTAAAAGATGTTAACTACATTAATGTATCCATACCTGAGATGGTACAAAAATTTCGTTATAGCAATGCTGATGGCTTTGTTATTTGGTCTCCAAATTCCTACGATGCCGTACGTTTAGGGTATGCTCACGTTGCAAGTGCCGAAGATATGCATGTTTTTTTACCCATGGTATTTTGTGTTGATAATGAGTATGCCAAAAATCACACTGAGGAATTAAGTAAACTAGTGTATATGTACTCAAGATCCTGTCATGCACAGGGGCAAAGACATAATCTACAGGAAATGATCAATGCTTATCAGAAATTTCTCAAAATCTATACAGGGATTAGTTTTAGTGAAACATTCTGCAAGTTTGATCTGCTAAGACACAGTGTATTAAGCATTGACGAGCAGATTGAATATTTCAAAGAAAATAATGGGGAAAGCAGAGTTTTAGAAGTCAGAAATAATATATTGGCACTATACCGTGCTGCTGCTACCTCTTTGAGATGGAATGAGTCTTATGAAGAAAGAGACTATCCTAATGCTACAACAGATCGTTATCTAATTGAGGCTCAAAAATTCCAGCAACACTAATGAATACAATAAACTTGTCAATTAGTTGGTGTACTACAAGCGATTAATTCCATTTTTCTTATTCTATGAGTGTAGCAAAATATAAGTTGTTTCTAACAAGTAAAAAATCAGATTGTTGATTTTGCACTACTAAAAATTGTCACCACTGGTGACAATTTAAAATAAGGTTAATCGCTTATTTGTATCTAGTAGATGCAATTCTCACGATTTATTGATTTTTTTTATGATTTTATGATTTAAGTGCATTTTTTTAAATGTTAATCAAACCAATATAATTTGTTTTATAATTTTTGACTGTTGTTTCTCGGTATTTTGCATATTTTTATCATAATTACAACTTTCCCAAACATATAGATCTATACAATTTTATTTAGTAACTAACTGATTCTCTTCAGAATTATCTATTTTTATTCTTAGTTTTCATCATATCATATAAGGTATTCCCCTCTTATCCT
>Ga0326511_10000972_pt1 | contig 24435 bp, 30 predicted proteins | sample 0_2496_0518_D_FD_203701 | JGI IMG/M metagenome (GOLD analysis project Ga0326511, IMG submission 203701) | Bovine rumen microbial communities from UC Davis, California, United States - 0_2496_0518 | ecosystem: Host-associated > Mammals > Digestive system > Stomach > Rumen | place: USA...
AGATAACACATGGATTTATATAATGGTAAAATAAACGAGTTCGTAGACTGGGTTTCTGGTAAGGACTCGTTCACAGGACAAGATGTAACTGGCGGCCTTTCGGTATCTGGTGGATCTATTCGACAGCTTTTGCAAGATAAGCTAAAGAAACCATTCTATATGCATGAAGATACAGCAGCTAATAAATATAGAATGTTCTCTAGCAAAGAAGCATATATGGCGTGGAGTGAGAATCCGACAGATAATTAGGATCTTGAGCTATTTAACTTTGTTCGTCCGAGTGACTATAAGCTGGATCTTACCGCTACTGATAGCGACGGTTTTAATAATAAATTCGTGCGCTATGGAGATACAAACAGTAACGGTACTCGTATCGCATTCCAGTGGAGTATATACAACGACGAGGGCGAATCTTCAGATAGCCTGTCAGTAACATATACGATAGCTAGTACCGAAACTGGTTCTAGCACTACGTTTACTAGATGGTATAATAGATCTGATGCAAATCCTAACTTCAGTATCTATGAGTATTTACAGCCAGGTGAGAATGTAGTAACAATCGAAGCTAAAGGATCGTCTACTGGTGCTAGAAACAACAAGACGTTCACTATAGTAATGCTTCAGATAAACTTGACGAGTTCGTTCAAGTTCTACGATAAGCATGCTCCTAATACACCAATTCAGGTTCCTTATTTATTTGAGCGAAACAACATATCTGGTACAGCAAAGATTTACTTTAGAGTAGATGACGGCGGTACCAATAAGATATATTCTAGGGATGTCATACAAGGTGGTGATTCTAGAATAACAGATACTCAAATGATTATGGCCGAGCTTAGCGAGGGTACACACACCCTTCAAATTTGGGCAGAAGCCAAGTATAATGATGGTAATACTATTGTAAATAGTAACTTGTTGTTTTATACGTTTACTATTGCATCTAGTGTTGTTGGTAGCATTGGTAAATTTGTAAATATCGCAACGTCTTTTGACAGCGGAGATTTCCCACTTAGTACACTCATGCTTACTGCTACACAATACGAAGCATCACAGTTGTAGTGGGGTTATTATACTGATAGTTTACAGACAAACACGTCTATATCAGTTACTTGGAAATTACTCGACGGTCTTGATGATGCCAACCCGACAGTACTCGGTACAATGACTGCAAATAGTCAGCAAAAGGCAGCAAACCTTTCCTATATTCCTACTATATATACAGAGGAAGGACATTCTACATATCTTGCCGCTTATTATGGCAACACAATGATTGATAAGTTCCCTGTGTATATAGTTAAAAATACAAAGGTTGTTGTAAACGAAACAGGCTCCTATGAAGTCAAGATGTCCGCTTATGGTAAGACGAACGACAGTCCTACAAAAGACACGTGGACTGATGTTTATCAAAATGTAACTACAACATTTACAAACATTCAGTGGAACGTAAATTCCGGTTGGTACAACAACAGTTTCCGTACAGTAGGTACAAATGAGTATGCCACTATAGATGCGCAGCCGTTTAGTACATTCGATTTTAGTACAGGTAAAACAATTGAGATCGAGTTCGAATCTGAAAAGGTATCAAACGAAGACGACGTACTTATAACAATAGGTAATCCTAGTGGTGCTAGAATTGAAATTACACCTGATACAGCAACGTTGTTTGATAATGGTAATCAGGAAGTTGTTCATACTAACTACAAATCAAACGAACGACTAAAGTTGGCGTTCATTATTAATAGCTTCCCAGAAGAACAAGATCTTAGAACAGTTGAATCTGGTCTTGCTTATATCGTAAATAATGGTATTCTTGAGAGAGCTGCTACAGCATCTGGTAGATCATTCAATACAGAAGGAGGTATTAAGATTGGTGGTGCTACTTCTGGTGTGAGAGTATACAATCTTAGAGTATACAATTACGCTATTAGTTATTCTGATGCGTACAACAACTTCTTATTTGATAGCGAAGATAAGGCTTCTGTAGCAAATAGAAACAATATTCTTGATGGTTCTAACAACATCAGTTTTGATCTCTGTAAGAATAAGCTTGATACTATTCTAATTTCAGGCGACCTTTCTGATATCCTTAGCGGAAAGTCAGATAAAGATGGTTCTACTACAGATGTAACAATTGAACGTTTCTGTCCTTCAGATGCTAGTAAGAACTTTAAGATCAACAACGTACAGATTAGAAAGCATGGTCAATCTACGCTGAACTATCCTATCACTTCTATGAAGTTCTGGTTGAATAAGTCTAAGAGTGGCGTGATTCCTGTATATGAATCTACACAGCAGCAAGGCTTATTCCTTAATAAGAACAGATATGTGATGAAGTCAGCAGATGATCAAGGTAAGCCTTCTATTCCTGCAAATAAGTTTGTACTCCAAGCTAACTATGCAGACTCATCTGGTGTGCATAATGGAGGTCTCGAAAGACTTATACAGTATACTTGGTTTAATGCACGTATCGATGGAGAATATAAGCTGAGAACAGAGCCGTAGTTGTTTACAACAAGCGAACTTGTACATCATAATGATCAACAGCTTCATGAAGACGGTAGTGTAGAAGGTTACAGTAATGTTGCCGGAAAGAGTAAAATGTTGTGGAGAGATGTAACAAATGCTGAATTCCCATACAATATTCGTATTTCTCCAGACTCGTTCCCTTGTGCAGTATTCTACTATGATGAGAATGGTACAAAGACTCGTACATTCCTCGGACAGTACGTATTCATGGATGACAAAAAGTCAGACTTCTGTTATGGCGAACGTAGTATATATTCTATCCCATTTGATCCATTCTGTTTGACAAATAACCATAAGGACGACGATACAGATGCAAACCTTGTGTGGGATAATAAGAATGTACTTCGAGTAGAGGTTGTGGGTTCTAACGTTCCGTTTACTTCATACATGACTCATGATCACTTTACTGATATTGTAACAGTAGAAGAGACTGACAGCCAAGGTGAGCCTACAGGTAAGACGCATAGATCTTACAACTGGGAACAAGTCTTTGAAATGATCTATCCAGATGAAGACGATATCGCAAAAGACGACGCTAAAGCTGGAATAGATAAGTTCAATCCTAATTCTAAGTATGTACGTAAGATACAGCCGTTTATCGATTTCCACGAATGGGTTGTAAGTACACGCAATAACCAAGCTAAGTTTGAAGCAGAAGCAGCACAACATCTTGACCTTTATAAGATGGCTGCTTACTATATCTTCGTTATGCGCTTTGGTCTTGTCGACTCACTTGAGCGTAACGCTCAGATTAAAACATACGACGGCGTACACTTCCATTATGAGCCTTGGGATATGGATATTGCTCTCGGTAACAAGAACGATGGTGGTATTGCTTATGCACCTCCTATCAATCGTGACACTAAGCTCCCTGGATCAGTAAGCACATATGCTATATCTGGTAGAAGTGCTGATAAACAAGGTAATGTGGTAACTTCTAACTGGCTGTTTGACGCACTTGAAGCATGGGGCTATTGGGCAAATACGATTGTTCGTAAAGTAGCGGATGCTCTATGGGCAGCAGGTCTTAAGTATACAAACATACAATAGATGTTTGATGAGAACTACGCAGCAAAGTGGTGCGAGATTATGTATAACAAAAGTGGATTCTTTAAATATGTAGAATCTGGCAATGGCGACCCGACGTGGTTGAGTTGGTTACAAGGATCTCGTATGACACATCGTCATTGGTGGTTAAGTACATCTATGGACTATTATGATGCTAAATGGTTCTGTGGTGATTATAAGAAACATAATATATATATTAGAGCTAATATAACAGAAGGTTCTAATCAATATATTAGAATTACACCGAATAAGTAGACCTATATGTCTGTTGTTAAAGATAACGATCTTAAGGCTACAGCATCGGTTGATAGAAATAATCCATTAGAGTTTAACATGACAATAGGTTCTAATACTAAGAACCCAATTCTTATATATGGTGCAAACTTCATGGAGGAAATTGATCTTAGTGAAATTGCACACGAGTTGGATGGTATTAGCCTTGGTGGTGAAAACGATGGTGTTTACTCAGATGTACTTGGATCTCCTTTGAAGAGACTTAATGTTGGTGTTCAGATTACTCCTAGTGGGGCCGATTACACAGCAACGCTTGCATCGCTTACTTGTCAGATTCAAGGTCACGCTAACGTATTTAAGAGCTTACAATCGTTGAATATCAGAGGACAGCTCAATTAGACAGATCTTAATTCGCTAATATATAATAACGACATCAGTGAGTTACAAGAAGTACTTGCTATGGGTTCTGGTCTTACTAACTTTTATAGTTCTGAGTCAGGTAACAGCTTTACTAATATAGAGCTTCCAGATACAGTATATACCGTATGGATGAACAACTCCACATGGCAGCAGATGACATTCTGGCATGCTACTACAGATAGCAACAACAATGCAACATTAAGCCTGCTTACTGGTATTCCTACTACTGTACATAATGTATCGTTGTTAGGTACAACAGGTTCTAGCTTATCTTCTATACAGTTTGTAAGAAGTTGGCTTGCTAACCTTGCTGCTGCAAACGCAGACCTCAGTCAGTATAATCTGATTATGGATAAGATCAACTGGTCTGATACTACAGTAGGCGAAAACAATTTGCTTACATATGAAGAGCTTGAACAAATTGCTCAGCTTGGTAATCAGACAAGCCTCAAAGGTTATCTTGTACTTAGAGATACTGGTGAAGAGCTTACTTCAGCACAGCTGAACATGATCAAGTCTTGGTTTGGCGATACTGTATTTACTAAGAATTCTTCAGGTCTTGTTGTAGACCATAAGAGAAATTATGTACAGATTAACATCGGCGGTAATGTAACTGTAGACGAACACGGCGAAGTTACGCTTGTTGAAGGTAACAGTGCTTCTCTTAATGCTACTAGATTCTCACTTGCAGAAGACGAATCTACTGATTATATGTGGTCTGTAGGTCCTGTAGGAAGTAATGATTCTTCTGGTAGATATAATGGTCTTAGTGTTATACAAGCTTCTGAGAGTCTCGATGGCCTTGCTTATATTCAATCAGTACAATCTACTGTTGGACATAACTACGATGCCAAGATTTATACAGCTGTTGCAGGACAGCCATATAGTACTACTATTCATGTTGTTGCTGCTTCATATCCAAACGATTTACATATAGCTTCTAGGTCTGAAGGTAATATATCACTCAGAACAGCTCCTGGATATACAGAGTTCCCTGCAACATATGCATCTGCTAGTTTCTATATAACATCAGATCAAGAATATACAGGTGTAATTAGATCTACTACTTATACTCTTACTAGATTGGATGATAATGCTACTGTGTCGTTCACAACTGGTGAAGATGGTTCTAGTCTTACGTCGTTTAGCGATCCTTATATGAAGCTTGCAAAGAGTACTACTACAAGCGGAATAAAGATTACCGTAGATAGTGCTATGCCAGAAGATCCAAAATTCTATACACTTACGGCCAAGGCTGTGTTTACTTCTGGTTACGAACAAACAGCATCGATTAATCTTGTAGTGCAACAGGATTCTGACATCATTGTTCCAGCAAGTAAGGTCTCGATGTTTAATCCGTTGAATACGACGTGGGAAACACAATTTGGCAGTCCTATCGGCAAGAATAATATGTATAAGATTGATCTACTTGCTATTACTGACACTGTAGATTTTAGTCCTTACGCATCAGAATTACCTAACCTACTTACGTATATCAATACAAGTCTGTTGGATTATCTTCCAAACTGTCAAGGCATCATACTCGATGGATGTACGCTTGTTCCAAGTGAAGTAGAATCTCTTGTAGGTTCTGATAAGAATCATATGAAGTTCTCTAAGATGAAAGCTCTTAAAGTTTTATCTATACAGAATTGTACAGGACTTACAGAAGATATAGATCTTACTGGTTGTGTTAATATAGAACAAGTCGATGCTAGTGGTACTTCTATAAATATAGTTATCCCAGATGGATCTAAGATTACTAAGTACGAACTTGGTACTCCTACAACTGTAAGAATTGTTAATCCTACACAGCTTAACTATACTGCGGTCAAGGTTGATAATTCCAATAGTATTGATTCTATAGATCTTGTTAATATTCCTAATAATAAATCGTTTAGTGCGTTTGCTAAAATAATGAACTTATGACACATTTAAAAATAGAATAGAATAATACTGCTATAGAATAGGTAAGTGGTAATGTTATTGAAAAACTTTATCAGCTTGCGTTTAGCGGGGATCTCGATGCTTCAAGTAATCTTGTTGGAAGACTTCATGCTACGGCTACATATTAGGAATATAAAGATTTTTTAACATAGAAATTTCCAGATTTGTATATTAGTACAGATAAATATTATATTTCTTTTGAAGATCCAGAAGTATAGAGAATTCTTGCAGAAACAATAGGAGATGGAATAGGAACATCATCTACAGATATTTTAGCTACTACTACATTTAATCAAGCTTTTCATAATAATACAAATATAGAAGTATTTAATGAATTATCCCTCTTTAAAAATTTAGATACTTTAAAGAGATATGGAATGTATTATAATGGATGGGCAGATTTTTAGGGTTGTACAAATATAAGATCAATAGATTTATCTAATATAAAATACATTAGACAAGCTAGTTTTTAGAATTGTTCTAATTTAACATATTTAGGCGAAAATTTTAAACCTATTTAGTTACAAGATGATTATGGAGGAAATTCTTCATGTTTTAATAATTGTACTTCTTTAACATCTGTAGATCTATCTGAATGTACAGATATAGGTAAATGTGCTTTTGCTAGATGTACTGCTTTATCTAACGTAGTATCTTTATCTCAGGTTAGAAGTATTGGGCAGCTTGCATTTCTTGGATGCACTTCATTAACTGGAACAATAAGTCTTCCTAGTTTAGGAACTACTCCTGTTCTTACAACATGGGATTACGATAGTTATATTGGATAGGGAGCTTTTAGAAACTCTAATATTACTGGAGTAGATGATTTAGGGGTTATTACTCTAATTCCTCATGGAGACTATATAGACGGAGAAAATGATTGTGGAGTATTCAGTTATTGTACGCAGTTAAGATATGTAATTCTTCCTAATACATTAACACTATTAGGAGGTCGTACTTTTCTGGGATGTACAGCATTACAATATGTAAAATGTCTTGCAACAACTCCTCCAACGATTACTTCTACTGATGAAGATATAGATAGCACTTATTCTTCTCATCCATTTCGTGCTGCAGCAAGATGTAAAATATATGTTCCAGATTCAGATGGAGACACTGTATTAAATGCTTATAAACAAGCAAATGGATGGGATAAATTAGCTTCTTATATATTTCCAATGAGTCAATTTGCTACAGATTTTCCAAATGATTAAACTAATAACAGAGCCCTAACTGTATAACACAGGGATTGCGTGGTTAGCTTAATGGCAAAGCGGGAGACAGGCACATAAAGTGTTTCGAGAGCACCGTAGTTGAGGGTTCGATTCCCTCACCACGCGCAAAACAGACCAACTGTATAACTGGACTAACTAACTTTATTTACTAACTAAACAATTAAAAACTATGGAAAGTTCTAAAATAATGATTACAATCTTTGTATGTACGTCAAGAAGACAATTGACGATCCTGACGGCTATGATGGACAACCGTTCAACAGATGGATGTCTGATATAGAAGGGATGCATGTACCAGTCGATTGGTCTGAATTTGTATGACTGCGCAGTATATACAATTAGGGGACCGAGACTGGAATGTATTGATTTACTATAATGTAGACAAGTATGATTTCGTAGAGATTGCGGATTCTTTAAGACAGATAGATTGTCCTAAGGATTATATGAGGAAAGCATTACGTACTCTACGTAGAAAGAATACAGGATTTACATTTAGTAATAGTGATTATAGGATGAGCATTGTATGTATAGGAGAGGCTACTGATATAGGGTAGTTTGTTAATACTGCAATACACGAAGCTAAACATGTACAATCTCACATATGTCAATACTACGGCATAGAAGAAAATACTGAAGAAGCTGCTTACCTTATAGGACACTTAGTACATAGGATGTACAAAATGCTTGAACGCATACTTAGATCGTATGTTAGCATGACATAATATGTTCGACATAAAAGGTGATAAGATATCTCTCAACACTGAAGACTTGGCTATTCCGCCGTTTAAAACTCATTACAACAGCGCTAAAGACAAGTCTCAGGCGTTGAAGGAGATAGAATATGTAATATGGCTGCATAAATGGAATACCCCATATGAAGCATATCCTCTAGAGACGAGGGCTGCTACTGTAGCCAAAGATATATTTGGAGACGAGAAATATATACCCACTGAAGATGTAAAGATTCTAGAAAAACGTTTTATCGAGTTTCAAGAGACTCCTGGTACTAGACTGTTATCGGCATCTTAGACAGCGGCAGAAGGTCTTATAAGTGCTTTAAATGATTACTCGCAAGGTAATATGGATATTGACACAGCTATCAAAGTTACAAGGATATTAAAGGATGTTGGTAACATTGTTAAGTCCTTGGATATAGCTATGAAACAAGCTAAAGCAGAACAGGTCGATGCTGGTCGAGTTAAAGGTGGAGGTATAATTGGAAGATATGAAATACCTAGGTAATAATAACAATTATATAATATGATAAATACTATATTTTATTTCGTACCGACGTTTGCTGAATATCAGACTTATCTGAATAACGGCGATATTGCAGCTCGTACTATTGTATTTGTTGCAGATCAGCGCGCTATTTATAAGAATGGTATTCGTTACGGCGGTTACAATTCACAGGAGTTTAATGATGCTGTAACCGATCTTATCAATCAGCATGAATATGATGATTCTGAAATCAGAGCTTGGGTAGCACGTATAGAAGGTAGTATAAATACTGCAAACGGTCTTATAGATCAGCTCAACGATGATATTGATGACATCATCAATGCAAAGCATGCAGAGATTCAGGCTATCATCGATGGTACATTCTCAGAGTACGGTTGGCTTAAGAAGAATCTCGGTGACGTGTTTGCTTCTTCTGGTTTTCAGAATGAGCTCAATGGTTTCCTTACTACAGTAGGTGTATTGAAAGAAGGTGATAGCAAGTGGACTTCTCTGCTTCAGACGGTAAATTCAATTACTGGTAAAGTTGCAAGCATTGAAAATGGTCTTTTCACCGAAAACGAGATTAAGCAGTGGATTAGCGATGGCGTTTCCGGAATCGATCTTAGTTCGTATGCCTACAAGAGCGATGTGAACAACGCAATGGATCTTCTTGGTGCACTTCAGATTAAAGTAAATACTCTTGAGAATTCCGTAAGCACTACTCTTTCTTCTACTATTCGTCAGTATCTTGATAACGATCTGGAAGACGGCGTAGATAGATATCTCCAGAACCAGGCAGGTCTTATTCTTGATTCTAATCTTGATAGAGCTGTTGCACAGTTGTTCTCACAAACAACAAGTAACACCAAGACTGCTGTAAATGGTCTGATTGATAATAAGGCAGGTCTTATTACAGAAAGTAATCTTGACAGTGCAATGGCTACTGTATTTGCACAGAATAACTCTGATGCATACGCAGCATTACAGGTTGGTGTTAAGAATGATCTTAAAGGTGACCAAAGTTGGATAAACGGTGTTGCAGACAAGATTAATCTTAAGGGTAGTCAGGTAACCATTAGTGCTAGTGACAGTATTAGACTTAACGGTACAACTTGGGCTAGCGTAATCGACGCACAAAATCTTATAGCAAACAACCTTACTGCTGGAGCTATTACATCTCTTGGTGATATTACTATTAAAGATAATAATCAGAAGACAATAGCTCAGATAGATAAGGAAGGTAGAGCTAGATTTATTGACGGCCATATTTATATACCTTATTTGACGAAAAACTGGTGGTCTGGTCAAGAGACTCCTACTGTAGGTCTGTATATTGACAGTATTCCTGAAATATCTAAGAGTACTACATACGCAGATAGTTATTATAAGACATGGGCTAACAATGTAGATTGGCATCCAAGAACTTTGTTTGAACCTCATGGATTTACTGTTGAAGATGGTACAAAAGCTTTACTTGGTGGTGTCTGGGTTGCTCCTTCTACAGAAACAATAAGCGGAGTTAAAACTCTTACTGGTTATGCTATGCATATGCAGGCGTTTGATACACAAAACGTCAATAACTACACAGGTATTGTATTCGCACCGACGCTGGTTCGTGAGGGACACGAGGCTCAAGATGGATTCTGTCAGATATGTAACTACAAAGAGGTTAGTGGTGAAGATGACCCATTAGGCTGGAAAGGAGCTATGACAATTGATCACTGGCATAGTATATCTATTGAGTCTGCACAAGAAGTTGTCATTAAGGCTCATGGAGCAAACTAGGAAAATCCTACTACCACAGATCCAGGACATGCTGGCTTTAGTGTTACAGCAAACAGAATGAAGTTTACAGTTGATAAGACGTTCGAGTCTAATATGGCAATGGACGTAACTTCTGATGAGCGTCAGAAGAATATCATTGATGAACTCGAACCTTCTATCGAAGACATTGCAGATGTTCGTGTAGTAGACTTCTCATATAAGAGAGATAAATTTAATACTCCTCGTGCAGGTTCTATTGCTCAGGATTGGCGGGAGGTTATTCCAAACGCTGTAAGAGAAAACGAAGATGGAATACTTTCGCTTGACTATGGTGCAGTTGCTACTGTTTCTGCAGTAACCGCAGCTAAAGAGATTGTTAAACTTAAATAGGAGAATGAACAGCTTAAGGCTAGACTTGCTGCCATCGAAGCTGCTCTTAATCTATAATTAATAACTTATGGTAGACTTTAACAAGAAGATATTCAATAGCGATAAATTCAGACAAGCTGCTCTATTCTTTTAGGAACACGGTTGCTATACCCTAGCTCCAAGAGGTACTACAGATTATAATACTTACTGGGACAGAGAGACCGATAGATGTCTCAATGGATACGTAGCAGAGGATGGAGATGCTGTTACTGGCTACCATTATTTTTACTTAAATTACTGTCCTATAATGAAGCTGGACGAAGTCGAATACACGGACAGGTACGGTAATAAACGTACCAGACGCGAGCGTATCTTCGGCTTCCCCCGCTTCTGGGATAGTGACTACTATTATTTTAATGCGATAGAAGAAGCTGAAACTGAAGGAAAACACATGGCCGTCCTCAAATGCAGACAGAGAGGTTATAGCTTTAAGGGAGCTAGCATGTTAGTTAGAAACTACGAGCTTATCCCAGGATCAAAGAATTTCGCTGTAGCGTCTGAGCAAAAGTTTCTGGTAGGCGATGGAATCCTAACTAAAGCTTGGTAGATAATGGACTTCATCGATAAGAACACTGATTGGAGTAAACAGCGTCTAACTTCTACTCGTATGGAAAGAGTTTCAGGCTTTAAAGTAAAAGATGAACTTGGTAAAGAGACTGAACAAGGTTACTTATCTGCTATTACTGGTATTACTTTGAAGAACGACCCAGAACGTCTTCGTGGTACTCGTGGTAAACTTGTACTATTTGAAGAGGGTGGTAAGTTCCCTAATCTAGAAACAGCTTGGCGAGTTGAACAACCTGCAGTAGAAACCGATGACGGTAGAGCATTTGGTCTACTTATAGCATTCGGTACCGGTGGTACTGAAGGTGGTGCATTCGATGGACTAAAGAACATGTTCTATCATCCAGATGCTTTCAATATCTTAAGCTTCCCTAATATATGGGACGATGGGGCTGCAAATACTAAATGCGGATTCTTCGCTCCTGCATACTGGAATATGGAAGGAGATGACGATGCTGGCAATCCTTTATATATGGATAAAGACGGCAATAGTCTTATAGAGAAAGCAACAGAAGAACTTATACGCTAGAGAAACAAAGTAAAAGACGGTGGTGCTACATAGCAGTCTATTGATAGATTTATATCTGAAAGACCTATAAAACCACAAGAAGCTTGTTTGGAGCTCGGAAGGAATATATTTCCAAGGAAACTACTAATGGATCAACTTACAAAGATAAGAACCAATACGAAAATACGTAACATGAAGCACATCGTTGATCTTAGCTGGGATAATGGAATGGTTAGAGCTACTGAAAAGAAAACAGGAGATATTACTACATACCCATTAAAGAAAGATGACAAACCAGAAGGATCAATAGTTATCTGGGAATACCCAATCCCAGACCCGCCATTCGGATTATACATTGGCGGCTGCGACCCGTATGATCATGATGAGTCCTTCACTAACTCCTTAGGATCGACTTTTATTTTTAAAAGAGTTAGAGCGGGAGAAGCGTGGAATGACGTAATAGTAGCTGAATATACTGGTAGACCTGCTACTGCAGAAGAATATTATGAGAATGTTAGAAAACTATTAACATTCTACAATGCAAGGCTTTTGTTTGAGAATGAACGTAAAGGTATATATCCTTACTTCACCAACAAACATTGTGACTATTTACTAGCAGACTAGCCAGATAAAATAATTACGGAAATCTTTAAAGATAGCAAAGTACAGCGCCGAAAAGGCTGTCACATGACAAAACAAATTAGGGCTTATGGTGAAGGTCTAATACTAGAATGGTTATTAGAGGAATTTGAACCGGGACACCCTAATATAGAAAGAGTATACAGCGAACCCTTGATAGAAGAGCTTATAGAGAACGACGGTGTAAAGAACGTAGACCGATTGATAGCTCTTTGTATGGTTATGATATATAGAGAAGAACTATACCAAGTAAAAGTGTCCGCTGCAAAAGAAGAAAACAAACAGGTTGAACTCTTCGAGCTACCACTGTTCAGTTAGCAATACTGGAATTCCGGTAACGAGTAGCCACAAGACGATATACCTCTATTTAGTTTTTAAAAATGATTAGAGTAGAAGATAACTTATACAATGCATCCTTCCCTCAACAGAAGCTACCGCTGTCTAAAAAGAATGAGAAGTGGCAGCAAGATTGTGTAAACTATATAATAGGAGAAGGTAACGTTGTGTCTGGCGGAATGAGCAAGACACGTTTCGGAGAGATATAGACCTACTATAATCTTTATAATTCAATCTTCGACGAGAAGGATTTCAAACGCGTAACAAATCCGTTTAAAGTTGAAGATGGATTTCCTGCAACTCCGCAGGACTTTAATATTATCCGGCCTAAGATAGACCTTCTTATAGGTGAAGAAACAAAGAGACCGATGAATTTTAGGGTTGTGAGGACATCGCAGGAAGCCGCATCAGAGCTCATGGACAAAGAGAAGGATATGCTAATGCAGTATGTAATGGCTGCTATTACTTCGAGAATGAGTCCAGAAGAAGCTCAACAGTTCTAGCAACAGCTACAGAGTGGAGAGATAATGCCGCCTGAAGCAATTGCTAAGTACATGACAAAGGATTATAAAGATGTTATAGAGAATACAGCATATCATACTCTCACATATCTAAGAGAGAAGCTTAGTCTAGATAATGAATTTATTAAAGGCTGGAAAGATGCTCTTATTGCTGGTACCGAGATATACTATGTAGGTATACAGAACGATGAGCCTTACTTGGAAAGAGTAAATCCTGTCTACTTTGCATACGACAGTTCTCCAGATCTTGAGTTCATTGAAGACGGTTCTTGGTGTTGCAGGAGAATGAGATTACCTGTAGCAGAACTATATGATAGATACTATGATAAGCTTACAGAAAAAGATCTAAACAAGCTTAATGAAATGCTTACAGGGCGTCCATCGAACGATGCTGGCGACAAAGATCCTGTAGACAACTTCAGTGGCATACAGATGCACATATATGATAATCCTATCTACGATCAGAAGAGTAGACATAGTATTAATGTATGGCACTGTTGTTGGAAGTCTTTTAAGAAGATCTATTATGTTACATACTTCGACGAAGCTGGCCAAGCTCAGGTAGAGATAATGGATGAGAGCTACAAGAAGACTGGTCAGGAGATTAGTGTAGAGACAGACTGGATTGTAGAAGTTTGGGAAGGATATAGAGCAGGTTCTGACTTATACTTTGGTATACAACCTTTGGAATATCAGCATGTATCTATTGATAATCCTAATTCACAAAAGCTTCCGTACTGCGGATGTGTTTATTCTAATACGAATAGCAAACCCAGATCTCTCGTTAGCATACTTAGACCTTTGCAGTACATGTATATCGTATTATGGTATAGACTTGAACTAGCTATTGCTAGAGATAAAGGTAAGGTGATCAACATGGATATCACACAGATACCTAAGTCTATGAACATAACTCCAGACAGATGGATGCATTACTTGTCTTCTGTAGGTGTAAACTTTATTAATCCTTATGAAGAAGGTTGGAACATACCAGGAAGAGAAGGCGGCAAGCCTGCTGCATTTAATCAGATCACTTCTCTCGACCTTACTATGTCGAACGTAATAGCTGAGTACATTCAGCTAATGGATAAGATCGAACAACTTGCTGGTACTATATCAGGTATTACAGAACAGCGTGAAGGTGCTATTAGTTCTAGTGAACTTGTAGGTAACGTAGAACGTTCCGTTGTTCAGTCTTCACATATCACAGAGCCTTTGTTCTGGGCACACAATCAATGTAAACGTCATGCACTCAATATGCTTCTAAATACAGCACAGGGTGCTTGGAGACAAACAGGTAAACAGAAGCTCAGTTATATCTTCGATAATGGCGAACGTGCATATCTTGATATTCAGGATAAGTTCTATTATGAAGATATGGATGTATTTGTAAGTGATACTTCTAAGGATATGGAGAATATCCAGAAGTTACAACAGCTTATTCAGCCTGCTATGCAGAATGGTGCTAGCTTGCTTGAGGCAGCTGAAGTACTTACAAATGACAACTTCAACATTATTAAGCAGAAGCTTAAGGAGATGCAAGAGCGTCAAGAACAGATGCAACAGCAAGCTCAAGAAGCTGAACAGCAGCAAGCCGTACAACTGCAACAGATGCAAAATGAACAGCGTGAACAAGAGCTTATGCTTGAGGAAGCTAAGATGGAGCTTGAGCGTTACAAGATTGATGCTGACAATCAGACTAAGATTGCAGTAGCTGAGATTAGTGCATATCGTGGTACAGAAGAGAAGGATGCTAATAACAACGGTATACCCGATCCTATGGAGATTGCTAAGGATGCTACAGCACAACGTAAGATCGCATCAGACGAGTATACTAAGCGTTATGAAGCTCGTCAAAAGAAAGAGATAGAAGATAAGAAGATTGATCTCGAAAAGCAGCGTATGAAGCACGAGATGGAGCTACAGAAGCAGAAAGATGAATCTGCATTAGAGAGAGAAAAAGTAAAAGCAAGAGCTGCAATTAGAAACAAAGTATCAGGTGAAAAATGAAAGAAGAGCGGGTACATAAAATAATAAACGGTGAAGATTATTATTTCTGCAATAAATGTAAGAAATGGAGACCGAAAAGTAAATTTAGTATCGACAATAATTCTTTACACCAAAATAGAGGAGGTTTGTGTAACGAATGCAAAGATTGCCAGCGAGAACGTTATTATCACGAAAGACAACGTTTGTTTGAAGACAATAACCTCGCATTACGATACAAGCTTCAACAGGCATTGAAAGGAACTAGGCGTAGAAGTAAAGAAAAGAATATTTACAACGACCTTACTGTAGATTACCTTCTATATCTTTGGGAGCGACAAAAAGGCTGTTGTGCTCTTACTGGAATTCCTATGACATATAAGTTTTATGAAGGACGAGTAAATACAAATGTGTCCGTGGATAGAATTGATTCTACTAAAGGATACAGCAAAGACAACGTACAACTTGTATGCATGGCAGCAAATCAAATGAAAAACGATCTGTCTATGGAAGAGTTTATAAAAATGTGCGAATCTGTGCTAGCTCTTGAACGTGAGAGAGTTAAAGCTCGCGCAGCTATTCGCAATAAAGTATCTGGGGAGAAGTAATTATGGAGCCAATTAGATTTATAAACCCGTATAACACATTAGCAAAGGCGTCTGAATATGTAATGGAAGGAATCCATTCTATGGGCGCCACAGATATACTTCCTTTTGTTTTGTATCCTAAAAAAATGGAGAATACTACTACGGACAGATATGAACCTACTGGGTCTGTTGCACAAGCGACATATCTTTTGCCTAGAGGTGTGCAAAGACGGGAATTTTTAAGACACGGATATATTCTTGGAAAAAAGGACGACTATGGGTTAGTAAAAAAGGCGGTATCCGGAAGAAATTTGCCAATATACCAAACTGCTCCAGATTAGATAGATAGAAACGATTTGCTGTTCATATCAAATAGGCCGCATATAAGATCCGAAAACGACTTGTTTCATGCAGGATCCTATCCGTCTGCTCTATATACAGATTTTAATGGGAATTTGTATGCAAAAAGTTGGGATTTGAACGATTATGGTGATGACCCAAACGGAAATAGTGGAAACACAGATTCTGGGTTTATGAAAGCTGCTGCAAATTTTTTGGATAGAATTGGAAGCCCTGTTGTTGTTACAACGGGATACTAGAGAGCACTTGGTATAAACTATAGGAACAGAAGATCTAAACCTAGATCTAAAGAGAGATTTGAAAAACTGACATTGACTCATCCAGGCGTCTATAAATCAGATGTTGAAGATTTTTTAAAAACGAAAGGTTTAACATTGCGGCCGCTAAACGAAATAACAGGCAGTACTGACCCAGATCAACAAGATGGTAAATATGCGGCCGACTATTATTTATCTTTACCTGAAGTGACTATTAAACCTAGAAAGAAATGACGCGTGCTGAAGAACAAGAGCTTCTATAGCTTACTAGAGAGAATAATCGATTATTAAAACTTATACTAAGATATGTTTAGCATGACGAAGGTAATGACTTCATTACCAACGTCATTGCTAATCTTCTTAGCAATAGAATGGATGGATATGGGCAGAGATGTAACAGCATTTAGAGAGCGATTTAAAGCTTATAAGAACGGTAAGTCCGTATCTGAGATATATGATGCAGGACTTCCTAGATACTCAGAAGGCACTCCGTTTTCCGACGAAGAGGCAATGGATTATATACTGCAATTAGAAAATCCAGGAAGAGTTGGTTATTCGAAAGGAATATGGAGAACTCCTACAGATTCTACAAAATACGACGTACATCAAATCGGCGGAGGACTTGATATACGAGAGGAACACAATCCGATTGTATATAACTACCTAAAGTCTAAAGGTAGACTTGACAACCCATGGCTAACAGAAGCAGAAGAAAAACAACTTCGTATGCAAACTTGGAATAGTAAAAAACCATTAATGAACAAGTTTGTAGACAAGCACAAAGGTAAAATATCGCAATTGGGATATGATACAGCAGCTGCTATGTTATGGCACGGACACCCGTTTAAAATGATGAACTCCGAAGATAGTGTTACCGGAAAAGCTTTATTGAATGCTATTGCGTCTGGCGATAAGGATCTTACGAGTGTATTTGACGCATATTACAATTATGGGAGTAACGCAAAACGATTTGCTTCTCGTATAAATGCAAATGCGAAATACAGAAAAGGTTATAAGCAAATGTTACAGCCTAAGGATAGCGAATTTGTACAAGATCTGCGTAAACAGGAAGAGTTTAAACCATGGTCCAACTATCATTCTCCAGATTATAGCCTTTCTAATCCTGCTCCATCTAGTATATCATCTTGGAATAACACAAATAGTCCTGCGTTTAGTACATCTGAGTTATATGCTCGTAGAGCTAATAATAATATAAACAATGTTGTTGAAGACATGTTATTCAACAATAAAGATGCCGGTGATGCGCTAAGGGATAATTTGTCTAAAAATGTATTTGGAGGAAGACGCCTGGGTTTTAAGAACGGGAAACTGCCCGCATACGGAGGCGGAAAGGGAGATGGAACTAGATACTTACGAGACGAATAGAGAGGCGAGTGGGATAGGATAACAAACGACGAGTATGCTAGAGCGTTTGCAGACCTCACCATTACGCCGAAAGGTAATAAGTAGGATATTAGAACAAACCCTGTATATCACGATCCAAGACTAAAGGATGCCGGATATGTCACAGAGAATATGTTGGAAGATGAAGCAAACTCCAAAAAACAACGCGAAACAGGAATGTATGCGCCAGGATTAGAGCAAGTTTCCCCAGAATTTGATCTACTATTGTTAGGGAGCCCAGTTAGGTTTAATAATCTTTATTGGAGAAACAAGGCTCTCGCCAAGGAAATAGATAAAGCTGTTGATAAAGGCTTGGTCGGTTCAATGAAAGACATGCCAGTGTTTAAGGCCTCTGATATGTATAATCCAGAACATTTTAGAAGTACCATAAAATATAATCCCAAGTAGATCGAAGCTATTACTAAAAACGCAACAAAACAAGAGGAACGTGCAGTATTAAACGACGAGCTTGGATATCCTATGGAAGATTGGTAGATAGACGATGGATTACATATATATCCTATAGAATATCATAAAAATAATACTATCAATCTTATAAAAGGCGTTGGAAATCCATATGGAGATTATAACGCAAAAAGATTTGGTGTACACCAGGTAGAGCGGCCAAGAGTAGCTTATACTAGTTTTGATCTAGCTTCAAACCCGCCAGAAGCCGAATATAACGGTAAACCTTCTACAAACATTATACCAAAAGAACAGCTAGGATTGCATTCCCATGAAATACTAAATCCAGAAGTATTTTCGGAAAATGCAAAAGGGTTACCAAATAAAGCATCTTATACAGATGAAACATTTGTAGATAGAAATGGAATAGTAAACGTTAGAAACGTATTAAAAGCCGTATAGGATTTTTATAAAACCCATCCAAACGCAGCGCAATACAAGCACATAACTAACACAAACAAAAAAGGGGAAACTACAAACTTAAGACAACATATAAATGATGTTGTAAAATCCGCACAGTCTATACCGGTTCCAGACGGATATACTAGACAGGAACTTGTACAATCTGCATTGTTTCACGATATAGGAAAAGTATTTACGTCTGGCAAACATGAACACGGCCCATAGTCTGTAGATATACTGAAAGAATTAGGTATAGAAACAACAGATGCTGTGAAGAATGCTATCAAACATCATATGTCGAACGACATGCTTGATGAAGACAATTTAACTCGTGCATTACATTTTGCAGATGTTGCGAGAGGTTTAGATTGGGATATAGCATCGTTTAAATTTCCACATTTGTCTTATAATTGGAGTAAACCAAAATTAAACATTCCCCATGTTCCTCTTCGCGAAGAACTAAAAACCAGAATAAATCCGTGGCTTAAGAATAAAGGATATGAAACAATAGATCTTAATTTATCAGAAGAAGAGGCGTGGAAATAGTTGGATGATAGAATAGATCAGCATTTATCGTTCTTGAGAGGAGTAAGAGATCCTATTAAACAAAAGATTTCTTCTGGAGACGATATGAGAAATAGAGATAATGTTGTTGAGTCAGTGATGAAGAATTTTGGGTTGAGTAGAGAAGAAGCCATGTCTCCGGAAGCAGCAAAACTCAGAATGGAAGTTGCAGGAACTAGAGTACCATTATCTCCTACTGGTCCTGGAAGAAGAAATATGTTATTTAACGATCATACGGAGAATGGTAAAACTGAATACGATCGTACATACAACTCAAAGTTACTCGGGATCAGTCCAGATACAAAAGACGCGTTATATGTATCTACAAGTGACGATGTGCTATCTAATTACGCATCGTCATAGTCCGACGACAGAGAAGGCGCAGCTTTGATAACAATGTTAAAAAAGAAAGAACGATTGCCTGGAGAATCTATGAGTGAATATCTGTTAAAAAACGATTTCGATATGATCGATTTAAACAATCTATCATTCGGACAGATTCGTGGTACTGGAGCAATGTTTGAAGATCCATATAGACTTCAAACTGGAAGAAGCCTTGTTTCCGATATGCGCAAAGAAGGTGCAATAAAGCCAAAATATGTAGAAAACAAAGATATCTATCTAAGTGAAGGAGAAGGTATTACAGGATATCAAAATCCATACGCAAAAACAGCTTCTAAAGAAGGCGGATATAGGATTGGCGGTCAGACCGTAAATTACAAAACTATAATAGATACATACGATAAAATAAACAAAAATCTTGAAACTCTCGGAATAAATTTTAAACTAAAACCAAGTAAAAATGGTGGAGTGTATATGCCAAAGAAATTGTTAGATCTAGATGTGTTTATTAATAGCTTAGCTAGAGTTAAACAAGGTATTACTCCTATCGGGTAGTCAGAATTCAGTATAGAAAAATTTGATCCAGACACAAGAAGATTGTTATATGACGTGCTTGAAAAACGAATGAACGACATTATGCCGGATGGTATGTGGCATATGAGTGATTTAGATCGTTTACCGAAGGAACAAAGAAACGCCTTGATGGATTATGCAGACGCATTAGAAGATCCAGAATATCTAAAGTATGTGATGGGCGACGACTACAATGCGCCTGGCAAATATTATTATAGAGGTCCAATTGATAATGCAGAATTATCTTTTTTAAATAAACAAGGATTTATTTCGGATAAACAGAAGTTGGCTGTAAGTAAAGCATTTCATCATGGTGGAGATGCATCTAAGTATATAAATTTTAATAAGATTGCTAATAATCTTATTACAGATTATCTATAGTCTGTAAAAAACAGTACACACAAAAAAATGAAAATTGATCCAAAATCATTAATACCAACTCCATAGCAGATGATTGATTTTATGAAATCAAAAGGTATTAAACCTAGGTATGAAATAGAAGGATTTGGAGAAAACCGTGTATATACTCTTGATGCAAATACCAAGAATAAGACAAAGAACGCTGGCGACATTGGTCGTACGTACGGATTTGTAGTAGGAAATAAAGATGAAAAAATAATGGACATTAAAGATAATGTAGAATTTGAGAGAAAAACACGAGTCCATTATGGTGGAAAAGACAACGGTTCTTATAGTAAGCGTAAAATTAGTAGAAAAACTTTACGTACTGTCGGAGGTATTGCTGTCGCAGGATCTACTGCACTAAAGCCAAAAAAGGAAAACAAATAACAGAATAAACTGTACAAATTAACTTACATATAATTATATGGCAAAGAAAAAGAATACAATTCCGAGTGGATTTGAAGACATCCTCGGCAATATTTATTCCAACGCCGAAGAAGGTGAAGGTGTAACTAATATTGATGAGTTGATGGAACCTAGTACCCCACTCGTAGAAGATGATAAACATGATGTGGAGCCGCCAGTGAATAATCCTGAGGACGGCAATAAAGAGGATCAGGTTGACGATCCTAATGCACATGAGGATAATAATCCAGAGCCTCCTGTGATTAATGAACCAACTGTAGAAGAACCAGAAAATACAGAAGACAATGTAGAACCTACAGAAGCTGATGTTATAGAAGCTCAGCAAGTAGGTCTGTTGTTTGACGCTATTGGTAATTCTTTAGGTTGGAATCTGGACGAGATCAAGGAAGAGGATAGACCTCTTACAGTAGAAGGTCTTACGCAGTATTTCGCTGATGTGGTAAAAGAGAACTCTACACCAGAGTACGCGGACGATCGTATACAGTAGCTCGACGAGTACGTAAAGAACGGCGGTAGGTTCGAGGACTTCTACCGCAGACAGCAAGAAGCCATAACTCTTGATAACATTGATCTCGAAGACGAGAATAATCAAAAAGCAGTTGTAAGAGAACTTATGCAGCGTAGTGGTTATACCGACGAACAAATAAACAAAAAGATAAGTCGATATGAAGATAGTGATATGCTGTATGAGGAATCGGAGGATGCTTTGGATAGATTGAAGCAGATTAGGCAAGCTGAGGTTGAACAAGCCAAACAGCAACAGGAGGAGCAAGCACGACAGCAAGAAGAGCAATCAAGAGCCTTCTTTAATACTGTTACCAACGAAATCAATTCTTTGACTAATATTCGTGGTATTGCTATTCCTAGGGAAGATCGTAAGGCTTTGTTTGATTATATTTTCAAAGTAGATCAGAATGGTCAGTCTCAGTATACCAAAGATTTTAATAAGAATCTATCAAAGAATCTCATTGAGTCTGCGTATTTTACAATGAAAGCCGATGCTTTAATCTCAGGCGCAACAAGAAAAGGAGAGTCATCCGCTGCTGAAAAACTTAGGAATTTGATGCGGCATTAGTCTAAAAATCATAGTACATATAATGCCGACGAAAAACAGAAGTCAGTTATGGATCTATTAAACGGGTCGTTCTGACGTAAATAAAGATTTAAACATATATGAATAATACTTTACTTAATAATCTCCAGCTGTATCGTGGACGTCGTTTCAGCGACCTGGTAGATGAGAACATGATTTCTAACGCACTGCTGACCAAGCCTCATGAGGTATCTGGTCTGCTTTCACTGGTATTCGGTACAAAGGACGATGGTATTTCTACTACTATTGACCTGCTGACTGGCGGTCTTGGTAAGACTATGATCATCGAGAACCGTGAATTTGAATGGGCTGTGCAGATCGACAGCGATCACGCTGTTAATATTCGTTGGGCCAAGTGGAATGGCCAGGAGGTTACTTCTGACACCATCGCTAACGGTATTACTCCGGGTCTGAACAACACACCTATCTACCTCGCTCTTGAGGAGCGTTGGTTTGGTCCTGGTGCAATTCTTGCATTCGACGACTACAAGTTCCAGGTTCGTACAACCGGTCTGCCCTATCAGGATGGTAGCGCTTGGGTATATGAGTGCTACGTTGTTGATGGTTCTCAGGCTGCTTATATCCCCGGTGAGCTTCTGATGCCCGGCCGTCAGGTTGGTCGTATCGGTTCTGCTTACGAGGAGTACAGCGATGAGGCTGATATCATCAACTATCAGACTCCATTTAAGATGCGTAACCATCTGCAGAACCTTCGTCTGAGCTACGATATCACTGGTGATGCTTATAGCACAGTGCTCGCTATCGCTCTGAAGGATCCTGAGACTGGTAAGTCTTCTTATCTGTGGGCTGATTATCAGTACTGGAAGGCTCTCCGTGAGTGGAAGAAGCGTGAGGAAACAGCTCTGCTGTTCTCTAAGAGCAATCGTCTGAGCGACGGTACTTATATCAATAAGGGTACAAACGGTCGTCCTGTTCCTACGATGTCTGGTCTGTTCGAGCAGATTTCTCCGGCCAACATTCGTTACTACACAACTCTTACAGCTGAGTTGTTCGAGGACTATCTGTTTGACCTCTGCTACAACATTCTCGGTACTAACGAGCGTAAGTTCGTTGCCCTGACCGGTGAGATGGGTATTCGTGAATTCGATCGTATCCTGAAGGAGAAGGTTGCTAGCTTCAACATGTGTGAGAACATCTTCGTTACTGGTTCTGGTCAGAACCTGACTCTCGGTGGTCAGTTCACTACCTACAAGATGACCAACGGTATTGAGCTTTCACTGAAGCGTTGTCCTATGTTCGACAACATGGAGATGTTCCGTCAGCTGCACCCGCTGACTGGTAAACCCCTGATGTCTTATACTTTCCTGTTCGTTGACATTTCAAACAGCGACGGTCAGTCTAACATCGTTAAGGTTTGTCGTAAGGGTCGTGAGTTCGTACAGTGGTATACTGGTGGTTCTGTTGCACCTAACGGCTATGCAAACAGCATTAACACGCTGCGTTCTAACAGCCGTGATGGTTACCAGGTACACTTCCTCGGTGAGGTTGGTATCATGGTTCGCAACCCGCTGTCTTGCGGTATTCTGTACTGCGATGCAGAGGATACAGAACTGTCTAACAATGGCGGTCTCGCAATTGGTGCGTAATATAAAATAATATAAGTATTCGACGGGGGGTCGATGACCCCCCTGTTCGATACTCAACAACTAATGTAAATTATGGTAGTTGAATTAAAAATTAAGAAGAAGAATCCCTGGATTGGTCTTGTGAAGTATCGTCATTGCTTTGATTATATTGCTCCTTACTTTACACGTTCTGGGTCGATATATACGGGTCTCACCCCAGAAGATGAGAAATATTTTGAGAAGGCTTTAGGTTATGAGGAAGGACATCTGGCAAAAACGTCAGACTTCTGGAATACATTCTCAGTTAAGATTGGTACACGAACACTGTTGCTTGATGATTCAATTCCTCGTCAGGCTATGATTATTAAGTTCCTCAGTGGTCACAAAAGAGTTGCCACATCACTTGATAAGCTTGATGCTGGTAAGGATTATCTGTTGATTAATCGTGAAGCAGAAGCAGTAGAACAGAATAAGCAGAACAAACTTCGTAGAGATGCTATTAGAGAATTCGATTCTCTTACTCTCGAACAGATGCGCAAGTGTCTTCGTTTGTTCGGTATGTCTGCAGATCGTATG
>Ga0326511_10000973_pt1 | contig 24403 bp, 26 predicted proteins | sample 0_2496_0518_D_FD_203701 | JGI IMG/M metagenome (GOLD analysis project Ga0326511, IMG submission 203701) | Bovine rumen microbial communities from UC Davis, California, United States - 0_2496_0518 | ecosystem: Host-associated > Mammals > Digestive system > Stomach > Rumen | place: USA...
TCGTTGGCTGCACGGGCGAAGGCCACACGGTCAAGGTCGGTATCGCGCACGCGCACGAGCACGCTGTTGTCGGTTACATCATCGGGATTCAGCCCGAACCGCGCCGCATTGTCGCGCACATACTGGGTGTAGCGGGCCGCGCTTTCGGGGTTGCTTGCCATTGCCTGCCTGATTGCCATGGTCCGGGCGTTTCCGCTTTCAACCACGTTATCGGGGCCGACAATCGGGGCGCCGTTCTGTGCATCCGCGCTTTCGCCCAACCGGGCCGGGTTCAGATTGCGGACCATCCCGGCAACCTGATCCTGGCTGGCTGCCCGCGTGCGATCTCGGGGTTGCAATTCGGCGGGATAGGCGCTGTTCGCTTCGCCGGTGTCTGTGTTGCTGGTTACAAGGTCAGAGGCAGGGACGAGCGCCCAATGGTAGGATACGGGCACTTGGTCGTTGGTGTAGACGGTGCCTGCGTTCGGACTGCTGGCGGAAGATTGCGCTTCCTGGGCCTGGGCTTCCGCTTCGGCCAGGGCCGCGGCTTCCGCTGCCGCCTTCGCTTCTTCCACTGCCTGGGCTTCCGCCTGTTCCTCGGCCTGCACATCCGCCAATGCCTGCTCACGCACCTTGGTCATGGCTTCCTCGCGCACCCGGTTCAAATCCTTTTCCGCGTCCCGGGTCTTTTGCTGCTGAGTTTCCAGTCCTTGCTGGTACTCGCCCACCACCTTGACCTGGCCCACCATGTCCTTTGTGGCCTGCTTCATGGCACCGGCAAGGGCCTGGTTGGCCGGGTCTGCCGCGTGCTGGCCCTGTACGGTTTTCAGGTTTTCGCCCATGGTCTGGGCGCGTTCCTGTTCGGTTTCAAGGGCCTGCTGGCTCTGGGCTTCCTGGGCCTTGGCCTGGCTGTATGCCTGTTCATAGGGCTTTACGCTATTCAGAGCGCCTTCACCGATCAGGTCGCGTGCCCGGCTGGCTACCCGGTCATTGTGGATGATCGCCTGCATCCGGTCAGCAATGGCGGGCTTTTCTGCGTCACGGTTGGCCGCATCAATGAGCGCCTGCACATCGCCAAATTCCACGCCGTTTTGGCTGATCCTGTTTAGAACGGCGGACGCTTCACCCTGTCCAAGCGCGGCAATGCGCAGCGCATCCTTTACGGCCTGCTGGTCTGCGCCTTCGTTCTCTGCGGCCAGAATCACGTCCTGCGCCACGGCAACGGCCTGCTCAGTGCCCATCTGGTTGGCTAAATGCAGCCCGGCGGAAACCGCCGCCCGCTGGCCTTGCGCGTCCCCAGAAACGGGGAACAGCGCCGCGCTCAGGGCTTGCACCTGGCTGCCCTTGCCCGCGTTCAGGGAGGAAGTCAGCAGGGTCAACGTCCGATTCGTCATGTCCTGGGTGGTCCGATCCAGCGGCAGGCCGTTCGCCAGCGCGTTTGCACGAACCTGGCCTTCGATGGAGGGCTGGGTGGTGTTAGGAGCGGCATTCAGACGCCCGGCGGCATAGCTGATTCCAGACGTGCCAGCAGCGGACAGAGCGCCGGTCACACCAGCTGCAAGAACATCCGTCCAGAAGTCTTTATCAGCTTGCTTGACGGCTTCTTCATGGCTCATGGTCTGTTCGTATTCTTTTATTTTTTGTTCGCGCTGAGAAAGTTCGCCCATGATGACGTCATCAGCCAGACCCTCAACGAATTCTGTCGCGGATTCACCGATGAATTCCTCCACCATGTCATTGGACAGTACATTCTTCATCACGCGTTTGACACCTTCCGCGCCACTATCAATAGCTTTCGCTATATTCTGAGTTGTGACAAGTTCGCTGATTGTCTCTCCTCCGAACGTAGCACCACCTACCAAGGCGGCCTGAAGGTCCGATCCTCCGCGAAGTTTTACATCCTGTACAGCTGAGCCTGCTGCCTGCAAACCCATGTACGCAGGGCCAAGGACGGTGCTACCAAATGGCCCCGTCAGAGCAGAATTGATAAGACTTTTCGCGCCGCTTGTCACCGCATCATAAACAATACCAGCAAACTTTTTTAAAGGGCTTCCTTCTTCCAGTGGTTCCAGTATCTTTTCTTTCGCATTCTGGTCGAGGGTTTTTGTCGCCCAGGTGGTATTAAAGAATCGGCTGTACGGGTTGATTTCCCTCCCAGCGATTAACGACGCAGCGGCATACCCTGCGCCTTTTGCTGTTGCCGGGCTGATCCCGATGGAAGTGATAGCGGCCAGAACAGGCATTTCCTGAGCGAAAGCCGCCAGCTCCTCGTTCTGTGCCATCGTCCTGCGTACATTGACCGCATCGGCCAGACCATTATAGTAATCCCAGGCGGCCTGTTCGCCTTCTTTTTTCAGCTTATACAGATAGGTATCCCGTTCTGCCGGTGTCAATTCCCCCATATAAGACTGAGTATGGGGCTGTACAGCATCTCCTAACACCGGGCTACCTGCCTGCGCCAGCATACTCAGATTGTCAGCCAGGGTGATTTCCGCCTGGTCGAGAGACGGATCAGCCGCATAGAGTGCAAGACCGCGCTTCCCACCAGCCAGGATTTCCTTTTTCGCGTCCGCCACAACCTGGTCGAAGTCAGGCTGGAACCGCAAGTTAAAATCCTCTGCTTCCTGCTTTTCTTTTTCCAGCCGCGTTTTTTCACGGTTCAGGTTGGAAATATATTCGCCCGGAATCGCTACCCCTGCCGCTTGCATCTGATCCCTTGCTTGGTCCAGCGCTTCCAGCTTTTGGTCGGCCTCCCGGATGATCCCGTTAGCGGCCAAGGCTGTTGTTTTGGCATCAAAGCCGTTGTTCAGCATGTTATCCAGCACCGTTGTCGGTGCCCATTCTGTCGGCTTATATGTACCGCCCACGTCCATTACCAGGTCGATTCCGCTTACCAGTTTTTTTTCCTGCGTCACCGCTTCGGACAACGCCTGTTGCCAATCGGCAGAGGTCGAATCCATGTCCGGATTGGCCTTCCATACGCTCTGCATAGCCGCCGCGTTAATCATGCTTTCAGAGGTTTTCAGGTCGCCCTGGGCCTGGTCGTAGCGGCGTTGCATGTTATTTAGGGTGCTCTGCGTTTTATTGATCTCGGTATCAATCTTGGCCATCTGGTCAAGCAGCGCTTGTGCTTCTTGCTGATTTTTAAAATAATCACCGACAACACTGTCATGCGCAGCACGTTCACTCGAAAGTATATCATATGGTCCAGAAATACCTTCTTCGAGCTGCTGCATTATTTGATCATATTCTCGTTCAATTTCCTGCCGTTGGGCTTGCAATTCAGTTAGTCGGATTTCAGCTTCATCGTGTTGCTGGATCGCCATTTTAGCGGCCATGTAATGCGCCGCCGTGAAATCCCGGGCCTGCTTCGCCGTGGTTTCGTACAGTGTACCCGCATCCGCCGTTCCGTTCTGCACGCTTCCGGCCATGTCTGCGGCGACACGTTCCGCGTTCGCGGTCGGGGCCAGGTTCAGCAGCATCTTTTCATCTGGTGTACCGGTGGCCAGAATGGTCTTGGCGGAATCCAGGATGGCTTTCGACTGCGCGGCATTGACGGCCTTGGCGGTCTGATCCTCCACGGGGACCGGCCTTGGTGTCTCCCTTGGGGCAGGCGTGGGCATTTGCGCAGGCACGGATGCTTGGGCCACGTCGCTCTGGCCAAACATAGGCGCAGGCGTGGGGGTGGGTTCAGGGACCGGCCTTGGTGTTTCTCTTGGCGCGGGTGTTGGCATTTGGCTTGGCTCAGCGGTTGAGGCTGTCTGGCCAAACATTGGCGTAGGTGTGGGAGTAGGTTCGGGGACGGGACGCGGCGTTTCTCTCGGAGCAGGCGTGGGCATCTGGGTAGGCGAGGGGCTGCTGTCCGCATTCATCACCTGGTTTATTTGGGTGCCAAACTCTGGCAGGCTTTCCTTTTCCGCGGCCTTTGCGCACTTCTGCTTGATATAGTCCTGCACGTCCTGCTTGCGGTAATCAATGGGCCGGGTCGTGCCTTCCAGCTTGTCAGGCCGTACCATGCTGGCATCCAGCTTTTTCAGCGCGGTCAGGGCGGCGCTGCCGTCCAGGCCCTTGTCCCAGAGGCCGTCCTCAATTACAGCGGGATCTGTAATTCCTGCGGCGATCATGGTGTCGATGCGGTCGTAAATCTCTTTTACTTCCGTTTCCGCCTGTTCGGTGAACGATTCGGCGTTATATACCTGCTGCCAGTATTTCACATCGTCCGGATTGTTCCAGTCGATTTTGGTTTTTGCGGCTTTCTCCGCCCAGCCAGGCTCGAACTCTTTTACTCCGAAATACTGGGCCGCGTCATCCAGTGTGCTTTTTACGGAATAAGGGCTGTATGCATCGCTGCGGAAATCCAGCTTATCGCTGATCTCTTTGTTCTCTTTCCACACGTTCCCCCGGTCCAGCGCAGCATTGACGGCATCCATTTCCGCATTGCCGCTGCCGCCGTTATTCCGGGCAGCCCAAATATAGCCCCGCAGGTTGTCGGGGTTGTAATCAATGGGCTGGGTGTAGTTGTACACATGCCCGTCAGATTGCGCAGTCTTCAGCCCTTGCAGGTACTTATACTTTTTCCCCCAGTCCAGCCTTTCCAGGATTTGATCGTCGGACAGATTCAGGTCGTCACGGCCAACCCAATAGGCGATTTCATCTTTCAGCGCGGCTTCTTCATTAAGCACTTCTTTCGTGTCATTGTAATTGCGCTGAATTTGATAGTAATAATACGCCGCATTCTGCGCTGCCGTGCTGGTTTTCGTCGGGGCGGCAGGCGTCGTTCCAGCATCCGTATATCGTGCGCCTTGCAGAAGATACTGATTTTGGGCAATCCATTCGTCATTGATCCCACCACTCACATCAATACCCAGCTTGGCAATGGCGTCCACATACGGGCTGGTAATGCCGGTATATGGGTTTTGATAAAAGCCGCTGGCAGGATCGGCCTTCATCGCGTCAATCTGAGCCGCATATGCGTCAAACTGTTCCGGCGTCAAGCTGTCCTGCATCCTGTACAACTGCGCCACGTATTCGGGATATGTGGGCATGTCACCCGCCCACCACTTCCCGGCTTGAGCGGGTTCCACCGAAAGGTCAGGGACGGATTGCATCTGAGACAGCTTTGATTCAAGAGCACTCGCGGGCGTTTCCACAGGATTTAAAAGCGCAAAATAATCAATGTATGGAACAGAGGTCGGTGTTTCGCTGCCGCCAGGATTGACAGTCTGCACTTCCTCCACCGGCTGCACCACAGACGGGGCAAGCGCTTCATCGGGAATGGCCGAATATGTATAGTCGCTGGTCGGGCGGTTATTCTTTTGCAAAATGTCGTTGATTGCGTCCCGGATCGCCCAATCCTGCTTTGTCATTGGATCAAATCTCGACATAGGCTACCCCTCTTTATTTCTTTTTATTTTTCATGGCGTTTGCAAGTTCGCTCTCAAACCGTAGACCTGTCGCCGCGCTTTTCTCGTTCATCTGGTTCAGTAAATCCATGTTGACTGGGCCTTGCAGCACCTTTGTGGTCGGTGCTACAGCCTGAACATTTACAGCCGGAGCTGTTGCTGCAACGGGGGTCGGCGCAGGAGTAAGACCTTTTATCAAATCAGCCGTAGACATCGCCGGGGATACAGGCTTCTGTGTGTTGGCGTTATTCTTAGCTTTTGCCTTGGCTTTCTGTTCTTTTGCGGCCTGCGTCGCCAGCGCTTTATTTATTTCAGATTCCGCCAGCGATTTGACACGTGTTGCGTCTTGAGCATAGGCCACTCTTTCTGCGGGCGTCATAGTCCGCAATGCTTCAGCAAGCGCGGATTCGCTGGAACTCCCGCTGCCAGAACCAGCACCATAACCAGCGCCGTATCCGCCGTTGGCCTGCCTCGCTTGCAGACCATACGTCTTTTCCCATTGAGCATCCTTCACCGCGTCACGGCCTTCCTGATATTGCCGCTGGTAGAGTTGTTCAGCCAGGGTGTCGGCCCATTTCTGGGCGTTGAAATCGTAATTCTGCTGCCATTGTGCATCAGAAACGGCGTCCCGCGCTTGCTGGTATTCCCGTTGCCATTGCTGGTTGGCAAGCTGCGCCTCAAGCTGTTGCTGGCTCAAGCCAAACTGTTTTGCCCATTGTTCGTCTGACGCTTTGGCGCGGCCTTCCTGATACTGGCGCTGCCACTGCTGGTTGGCGAGCTGGGCTTCAAGCTCTCTCTCGCTCAAGGCGTACTGCCGGGCGGCCTGTTCATCCGCTGCCCGCGCTCTGTCAGTTTGATACTGCTGCTGCCATTGCATGTTGGCAATCTGCGCCTCGGCCTGCTGCTTGCTCAGGCCGAACTGCTTCTCGAACTGCTCGTCGCTGATCTTGTCGCGCTCAGCCTGCCGCAAAATACTGGCAAGCTGCAAGCCCAATTGATCGTTCCGCTGCTGCTGGGCCTGCTGCCGCTCGTATTCCTGATCGTCCAGCTCGCGGGTACGCTTTAGCACATCGGCGGCGCGGCTTGCATCGTATTGGAGCAACTGGTCGCCCAACTGCTGAGCAAGCTGCGCGCGCTGTGCGTCGATGTTTCCCTCAGCGGTGCCCTGTGCATCCCATAGCTTTTGCTGCGCTTCCGCGCCTCGCTGGTTAATATTTGCCAGGATTTGAGCGCCATAGGAGGAGCGCTGCATACCGCGGTTCAGCATTTGACGGTCAGCCTGAGAGTAGCGCTGCCGGTAGTCCCTCGCGCTGGCTTCCCGCTGCTGATCGTAGGTGTCCTGCAATCCTGCCCGCTGCTGCTGCAAAGCCAAATCCGCCTGCTGCTGCCTCTGCTGTGCGCTCAAGCGGAGCTGATCATAATAGCTTTTGTATTCGTCCTGCGCCCGCGCCTGATTCTCCGCCGTGGTTTTCGGCACGTAACCGCTCCTGCTTTGATAATCAGCAAGCATCCCGTTCAGCAAATCGTCCGTAGTTGGTTTTTTATTATTCGTTGCCATCGTTTGCCTCCTGAGAATATAAAACCCGCCCCATATGGAGCGGGAATTTTTTATTCAGCGTATCGGTCTATCATTTCTTTTACTTGCCGCATCGCCGCGTCATAGAACAGTTTTGCGTGTTCCATTTCCTCACCGGATAGTCGGTGGAATAAATCGGCCAGAGCCGGGTTTTCGTCCTTGTGTTTCAAGGCGCAACGCGCATACTTCCCGGCGTCCCTGATTTCGTCCTCGATATATTCCGAAAGGTTTTCAATGTCGTTCATTTCAATGTCGTTCATTTTGCCCTCCATTAAACGGCTGATTCAATGCGCTTTCGCATAGCATCCATGTCTGCCGCGCTTAGTTTCAGGGTAATTTCCGTGGGCGATATGAGCGGGATTGCGGGGATGCTTACGGGGAAACTGCCGTACTGTTCGATTGATTTGCTCATGGCGTCGGCAAGCCCGGAAACATCATAAGTACCACTGCCATCATCGTCCATCAATGCCCGGAACATCTGGCTTCCAAACAGGACGTCAGCCAGCTTGTGATTCGCCGCAATTGCGTTCGCGCCAATGGACACGATGATTTGCAGGCCGCGCCCATTCGCCAGGTTCGGCAGTATGTCGCTTTGGATATAATCGGTGACGCCGTGGACAATTTGCGATTTCGTGACGCGCATGTTTTCCTCCTATCAAGGCCGCAACGGGCCATATAGGCCCGCTACGGTATCAGCAATCAGGACGCGGGAGTAGACGCTGTGGCGTTCGCCGCAGGCACAGGGTAAACATCCACAGGCCCCCAGCCGGGAGACACGTTGCCATTGGGAATCGTCAGCCTGGTCATGCTGAAAAGCTGGGCCAGACGTTCCTGCTGGCAGCGGATGATCCCCTCCTGGGTCGCATTCCATACGGCCTGAGCGCTGATTTCGCCCTGCACGACGGCGATCTTGTTGTCCGTGTAGAGCTGGGCTTTCAGGGCGGCGATTTCGCTGTCTTTCGCAATCGCATCACGAATCAGGCTCATCTCGTACCGGGTAACGGGTTTTTCGTTGGGGTCGGTGTTTTGGCCCCTTCCCAGCAGCGCTTCCAGACCGCCCGCTCCGGCCAGAGCGCCCAGACCCGTGCCGATAGCGCCAAGCGTCACGCCAAGATTGCCCTTGCCATTGGTCGCATACTGTACTTCTGCCATTGCATTTCCCTCCAATTGTTTATTGAGAGGGCGGGCCCTGTCCTCTTCTGCCTGTATTGTCGCAAAAAATCGTCTTGTCCACGAGGTCATAATCCGGTCAGGTTTGGTGCAAAAAGAGGACAATTTGAGGGCAATAAAAACCCCCGGCATCAGCCGGGGATGTGTGAGAACACTTCCTTTTCGCCCTTGCGAAGTCTGCGCCATACGGTTTTATCATCCAACCCGACCGCTTCCGCGATCGCCGCTATGGTGTCGCCGTCCACCAACCGCATGTAAAGCATTTTTCGGTCTGTTTTATCGTGGATGTACTCCATAATGCACGCTTTGGCTTGCTGATTGCTGTAATCAGGGCGTTGGTAAACCTTTGGCATTCGCTAACTCAACGATTTCGGCGATCATTTTGTTGATAGTGTCAAGCCAAATAGATGTTCTGACGGTATACGCCGCCACGAAAATGACCACGATAATAACAAACGTAACGCATACCCATTGCGTTGTTTTGTGCGCCCGCTCTACGTCTGCGTCCTTGTGCATCATGGCGCTTTCATACGCAAAAACAGAAATGCGCTCCGTGTGTTTTTCCTGCTCTTTGATTTTGCTCATTGAATCACCGCCCCTCACGGTTCATCCTCAGGCGGTTTCAGTTCCTGATTGTACTGGTCTGTGCTGATTTTCAGTAGCGCTCCCAGGAAAGTGTCAACCGCCGTGATCGTGCCGACGATTTCCGCGCCGTAGGGGAAAGACCAGATTTTCGCCAGCGCGAAGTACAGCGTTCCCAGCGCGGGCAGGACGATCAGGGCAATGTACTTCAGGATGTCATAGCATTTGTTGCTCATTTTCATGATTTTGCTCCTTTCAAATCCCTTATGTCGTGTTCGGCTTCGTTCATGCGTCCCTCTAACGCGAATGTGCGCTCCACGACCTGATTGTGTTTGTCCACCTTTTTTTCCAGCTCTTTCAGGCGGTACTCAATCAACGCGGAACTCTTGCGATTGGCGAAATACACGCCAGCCAATGACAACAGCCCGGTAATTATTGCCGGGACAACACTACCCCAGTCCATAAACATCACCCCTCATATTTTTTGATAATGTGGTACGCAGCCATGACTGCCGCCTTGATCTCCTGCCAGTCAGCCAGCGGGATTGTGATGGTCTGCGGCTGTGTTTCCGGCTCAGACGGCGGGATTTCGTTGTTCCCGTTGTCCACGGGTGGGTTCGTGTTGCCGCTCACCCCCAGCGCTTTCCACGTTTTCGTGCCGACAACCCCGTCAGCGGTCAGGCCGTTGGCTTTCTGGAACGCCTTGACTGCCGCTTCCGTGGCTTTGCCGAAGTTCCCATCCACTTCCAGATCAGCGCCATACCGGGCGTTGAGGATGGTCTGCAAGTCTGCCACTTCATCCCCCTGGCTCCCGCGTCTCAGCGTTGGGATGTTGCAATCATCCTGCACGTTAATCCCCGCCTTTCTCAGTTCGTCGGTGGTGTAAAGTCCGGCAGGGATAGCCCAGCGCTCCCAGTGCGGGGTGCCGGGCAATTTTTCCTCCACGACCTGCCCCTTTTTTCCGCCACAATGGCGGACGGTATCGTTTCCCACGTACATGCCCGTGTGTGATGGCCGGAACACGCAACAGACCAAGCCGTGGGGCATGGCGTTTATATCCGTACCCTTTGCCACCCAGTTGCTTTCGGTCTCCCATTGCGCCGTGACCGTGCCGCCGTAGATGTAGATGCCGACCTGAAGGAGCAGCCAGCGGGTAAAACCCCGGCAATCGTATATCCGGGCGTCCACCCATTTGCAGCCGTCACAAGCGGGCTGCTTGCCGCTAAGAACCGGGCACGCACCACGAATCGCCGCCGCGTGATCCGGGCGGCTGCCGGCATAGCTTGAGCGCTTCGCTGGCGTGCACATTTCACCCGCCGCGCCGAACACGTAGGGCCAGCCGATGCAGCATTCGGACAATGCCCAGAGGATTTCCACTTTGCTGTATTCTCCTTGCTTCCAATTCCTCACCATTGAATCCACTTCGTTCGCCGTGTACATTGCTTATCACCCGTCTTTCGCAAGAGGGGCAGCATTGCCGCCCCTCCGGTATCGTTGTGCCGCAGACCACGCAGCGGTTATCCTGCATCCCGCGTCATCCTCCTTCCCGCTCGATGCGCTCCAAAAGGGCCTGACGCTCCGTTTCCAGTGTGCCGGTATCGGTTTCGATGCCGTGCATGGCAAGGATTTCGGCCTGAGCGCGGATGATGCGCTGGGCTTCATCCAGCATGGCGCAGAGGGATTCGATAATTTGCAGATTCGACATTACACCTCATCCCATCCGTACACGCCGGGTTCCCACACATTATTGTCAACCTGGCTCTCCCAGGTCTTGCCATTGTGCCGCGCTTTATCGTCCTTCATATAGGCGTCTTGCGCTCCCGTGGGCTGCTTCCACTCTGGGATTTCTCCGGGCTTGGCAATCTCCGTAAACAGGGCCGGGGTTTTGTCCGGTTCCCAACCCTCCTGCGCTCTATGCGCCTGCTCTACCCGATATAGTTTATCGTCGTGGCTGATTCGATGATTCACAGTCAGTTCCATACCGGGATGCCAGCGCTCGAACAGTTCCACCCCGTCCAGCGCGTCAGCATCATCCAGGCTTTCGACGGCTTTTACAATCAGGGGGCGCAGCGCTCGCGCGCGCTCGATATAATAGCCCATTTAATCCACCTCCCCAAGCAGGATTCTCGCGGCCTGAGCAAGCTGTTCCGCTTCGGAAGGCTCCGGTTCTTCTTCCGGGGGCCAATCCGCCTGCCGCTCCGCCTCAGGACGAGGGACGGCCACGCCGTTTTCCAGCCGGTACAGGCACGCCCCGTGATCGTCCCACAGCTCCGCGTCCATGCCAAGGCCCAGTGCTTCCACGGTGGTGCGCTGCCAATCGGAGCAGCCGGACAGATCATCTAAGCACAGGCTGGTAACACGATTCTCCGCGTCCGTGCACACGCTGATTGCCGTTTGAGCCACTTGTAATCACCCTTTCTATAAACCTTGATTTTTGTTTTCTTGTGGCTTATCCACACGCCGAACAGGGAAAAGAAATATTTATCCACTCGATGCCGGTCGGCTGCATCAGCCGGGCCTTGATACTGCTCATGTCATTACCTCATACGCGCGCGATATTGGAAGGTTCCCCGCCCCATAAAGGGGCGGGGTTATTTAGGCGGGGGCTTCGCAAAATATGAAGCAGGGGGCGGCGACATACGCGTGGCCCGCGAGGTAGAAGTTCGGATTGCCGTGGCCGTTGACGCAGGAAAAGTACGTGACGCTGGTGGATGAGGCGCACCAGACGATGTTGCGGGACGCGGCATTACCCGCGCCTTTGGCAAAATGCCGCCTGCCGCCCAGCTGATAGATGGGCCACTGCTGCATGTTGCAATATCCGTTCATGCCAGACGCGGAATGGATGGCGCGGCCCCAAACTTCATCCTCTGTGGGCAGGAACAGCACACCGCGATCCTCCCATCCTCCGCCCTGCTGATTGGTCTTGGTGCGAAATTCGCCGTGATAGCGCATCCCTTCGCCGTTCGGGCCCTGGTAGATATGGGCGTACAGCTTGGCGTCGGCCTGCTGGATCAGCTTGATAATGCCGTGGTCAGGGTCGTTGAACGTCCGATACAGTGCCGAACCTGTCCAGGGCGTTTTGGCCTCCATCCATTCCACCTGCAACAGTGTGCCGGACGCGGGCTGCTTGTTGGCCTTGAACGTGATTTTGCCGCTGCCGAAGGTGTAATCTGTGTTATAGGCTTTTCTTACGCCGTCCACGAACACGTAGCCGATGGTGCCCACGGTGCCGTCGATGGTGAACTCCATCGTGCTGCCGTCACCGGTGAACTCCGCGATATGGGTTTTCTCCCAAATCTCGTTACCTTTGCGCATTTTGAGGGTATGCGGCAGACCATCCCGCGCGGCGAACAGGATGTGCGGCTTCCCGTTCTGGAAATTTTGCGCGCCCGAATCGCCATACCGCCAATACACATTGGGCATCGCCTCAAAGTACATGATGGCGTTGCTGAGGGTGCGCACCTGATAGGGCAGGGTGTCGGACAATTTGGCGTAATATGTGGTGCCGTCGATTTTGAACTCCACATAATCCTTCGCGCCGCCGGGCACAGCGGTGTCGTTGATGGCGCTGGTGGTGTACGCCTGTGCGGTCTCGCCCGCCTCCGCCGTGCACGCGGTATCGCTGTAAAACGTGGTGCCCGCCGGGACGGTGTTGCCGCCGTAATCCCAATAATCGCCGTTCAGCGTCACAGGCCAGTAATCCCCGATGTGGATGTTGGTATAGTTCTCCTGAGACAGCGCCGCCCACAGCGCGTCCGCGTCCGCGAAGGAATCTTTCAAGTTCTTGCCGTCCAGGGCGAAGTTATGCGGTGCGGCAACGCCGGAACCGCCGCCCGCGTTCAGCTTCTCCCGGACACCGGCGGAAAGGTCGCTTTCGGGGATGCCCGTTTCGGGCTTCACGTAGGCATCGCCGCCGCCGTCCTCGCCGTCCATTACATCAAAACTGTGCGCTCCGTCCGCGTCCGTGATCGTCACTCGATGCCCGCCCGTGATTTCGGTCACGGTGATGGATGGGGAGATGCCGGGTGCGCCAGCAGGGCCAGTCTGCCCGGTCGGGCCTGTCGCGCCTGTCGCCCCGGTATCGCCTTTGTCGCCCTGCGGGCCTTTGATGTTCACGGGCTGGGGATTCGTTTTCCCGCCGTCATTCGTCCAGCTGATAACGCCCTCGGCAGATACGGCAGGGGTGAAGGTTACGCCGTCGGCTCCCGGTTCGCCTTGCGGGCCTGTTTCACCCTGTGCGCCCGGTTCACCTTGCGGCCCTGGCACGCCTTGGATACCTTGCTGGCCTTGCGCCTGAACGCCCGTGGATACGAAAGCGCCCGACTGCGCGTCCCAGACTTCCCAAACGCCGTCAACAATGCGCGGGTAATGTTCCACCGCAGCCTCCGCATCGCTGGCAGACTGGGCCGCATTATCCGCCAGCGCTTGAAAAAAACTCTGCCAGCTTTCCCACGGTTCGGGCGGAGTTGCGCCTCCGTCCAGCGCTTCCAGGCACATGGTCTTGAAAATGGCAGACTTCATGATCGTGTTGCCCTGATACGCAACCAGCTCGCATCTGCCCGTGCCTTTTGCGGAAAGGTCAGAATTTGTCACAGTCCAATACAACACGCCGTCGCTCAACAAAAGATTTTCGGGCGATACAGGGTACGCAGTTGTTTGGCCTGGACGCACATTCAGCAACCCGATTGAGGCCGAAGGATAATCAGCCAGCCAGCCAGACACATCAAACAAGATGCGCGTATAATTATTCTCTCCCAAGCGCCCAAGCGCAATCGTGTGGCCTTGTACAGCCCGAATATCAATCATGTTTTACACCTCTGTTTCAGCAGGTTCCTCAACTACACGCTGCCATGTCTCCTGCATCAGCACCAGTCCACCGCTGAGCTGGTCGGTGATCATGCACGATACGAAATCCGTATCTGCGTTCTGGCCATAGGCGTACGCGCCTAAGTAGGCGTGATAGCTCTGCTTCGCCGCTTCAAAAGCGTCCTTCACCACGATGCCCTTATCATAGGTTCCGTTCGTGCGCTTGATCTGGTGCAGGAAAAATTTGTTTTTCATGATTCATACCCTCCTGTTTTTTTGAATTTACAAACCTGTTGCGTATCAGGTGTTGTTAATGTAAACGATAGTGCAATAAATGTACGTTTGAGTGCCAGTATTTAACGTCAAGATAGGAACTCCGTTCACGTATTCTCCTGTTAAACTCATCGACCCACCCAAGGCAAGGACAGGCGTCACTAAAAACCGCTCCATCGCAGGATTCGCTGTAATAAGATACAAGCCTTGTGTATCTTCTGTTAACGCATTTATTTTGCAGATTAAGGCACACCAAAATCCACTGGTCGGCAATTCATACGTGTAAGTGCCGGCAGCCACCCCGCCCATGGTTCCAATGCGTTTCAGGCGGGTTGCAATGTCTGTATTTAGTGTGCTTAAATCCGCAGCCACTTTATTCAGCCCGCCACCAGAAACAGCGGTTAAATTGGATAATGACAGCGTATCATTCACAGCGATTGCCGCCCTTGCCGTATACAGCCCTTCCGCAAGGGTCGAATGAGCCCGCACATAGACGTATTGCCCAGATGCAATCGCCGCATGTGTGTTCCCGTTGGATACGATAGCAAGGGAGCCCATCACGCCGCCGGTTGCACTATCAATTTTATCCATGTTTTGATTGATCACCTGAACGTCTGCTGTATCAGTATATTCCGGTTTTACAAGCCCCAAATTTGTAGTTGTAGTTGACATGCAATCACTCCTTTACGGGCTTGTCTCGTTCGAGGGAAGCCGCGCTTTTAGCTCATCACTCAGGTCCTTGTATCTGATATTCCCCAAGCGGTTGTATATATCGTCAAAGATACGCTCAATCTGCATGGCGAACGCCCTGTCCTGCGCTTTCCAGTCAGATGGTATCCGTAATGTTTCATGCTGGTGTATGTTTGGAGTTTTTCTCGGCATAGCATTCACCTCAATCGGGGTCAGTTTCGACGATCAATTGCAGCCCGCCAATCAGACGCCATGGGGCTGTAACCCCTTCGTCGGTCTCAATGATGATACGGAACTTTCGGCCAGTGCCACCGAAATGTAGGCGCTTTCCACGGTGTTCTTTGTTGGCTTCAAGCTGTTCAGCGGTCAAAGGCTGGATTGTGTAAGATTTGGTCTTCAGCTTTTTCTCGGTCTGAATGCTGACCTTCAGCGTCACAGCTTCAGCCTGCACTTCGGGAATCATATATAATTCAAAGCCGCCCTTTTGAATGCTTTTCACGCCAAAGTCCATCCAGGGGGACACCCAACGGGTGGGAGCGCCGCTGGCCCTGCCTTCGTCCCAGGAATTGTAGCGCAGCATCAGCACTTGCCCCGGCTGGGTGGCGCTGGTGAAAAACAGCTCGTTGTCTGTCGGGAGGAAGGCTTCAACGTAGAAGTCTGTGTAATAAAGTACCGTGCGCTCGGTCAGGTCATAGCAGAGCATGGCATTGTTGACCGTGCTGCCGTTGACCGGGAGCGCCACATAGTACCTGTTTCGGTAAAGCGTCGCGCACATCTGATCCAGCGCGTCCTGATTGACGGTTTTCCAGATTACGGCCACATAATCCCGCCAGAACGGGGATGTGTCCAGACCATCGAAAATAGCAAGCCCCTGGTCGGTTTCCATGTAGACCCGCTCACCCGTTACGGCGATTGTCTTAAAAAATGCCGTGCCGCCGCCGAACTGTTCCCGGAACACATAGTTGCCAGGATCGGTATTCAACACGCGGAAAATACGATTTCTTTTGAAGGCTAAAAGCTGGTCTCCGAAGCGCCGAAGCGCAAAGAATTTGTCACCGTCCCAGGTGGGCTGCAACACATCCCCGGCGCAATCCTCCGGTTCTTCATCCGCGCCGGGGCCGGTCCAATTCGTAGGATCATAGGGGCGGGAATACATCAGCATATCGGGATTGTCCGTAATTGCTGCCGCCCAGATACGTTCGGCGTAGCGCTCGATCACGCCGAATTTCTTACCCAGGGTGTCAACGGGGATAATGTGCCAGTCAGGAAGCATTACCTGCATCCAGGTCATATCCAGCATATAGCCCCAGGTTTGCAGGTTCCAGTCTCCCCATGTAGAGGGACGGTCAGGCGGAACCACCATAATCATGCCGTCCTGTCCGTTGCTCATCAGCAGCACGTCCACAGTGTCCTCGCTGTTTTCTGGGTTGATCTCGTAGGTGACCCAGCTCCAATCATTGCTTTGGAAAGCGTCAATCCCTTCTGGCAGGTCGATCTCCACCCATTCAAACGCGCTGCCCGCCTGCCGGTAAAACAGCTTCCCCCCGCTTGCGCACACATACCATTCCTTACTTCCGGGGCCTTCATACCATCGGCGGTGAAAAGAGGCCAGCGTTTCCACCGGATCATCAAATTCACCTATGGATTGCGGACAGGCGGCTTGCGGCTGAAGGACGCCGTTGGGCGTTTCCACGTTTTCAGCAATGGCAGCATAGATGGGATTCGGGTTCAGGCCGGTATCTGACTGGCTCAGGCCCTTGAACTCGCTGATCCATACGTCAGCGTCATAGCTGTGCAAACTAAAGTATGCCATAGCGCCACCGCCTTACCTGGGAATATTGAAAAAGTGTTTATATTGCTTGTTTGTGCCGTCGGCATTCAGCCCGTTCAGGCCGCCATCTGCGGCGATCCTCGACACGATCTCCTCAAAAGAGGCCCGGAATGCCATGCCCCGGTTCTGCTTGCTTGGATTGCCGTTCCGGTACACAAGCCAGGTCGCCCAGTCAGCAATATACCGATGCGTCCACTCAGGCAGATTAGGCTCGTCCGAATCCTCTGTCAGCCTCGGATAATCGTCCTGCGGCGTGTGGCTTTTCGTCCATGCCTTCACCAGCCGGTCATACCCATCGTTGATATACCCAAGCAAAGAGGGCAAAAAGTCGCCAACATCATCCGCGTCATTGTTGGTCTGAAACATGACCTCTGACTTGATTTCTTCCACCGTCACGGCGCGTCACCTCACAGCCTGGGGTATTTGTTTCGAAGCTGCATGAACACGGGCACAGGCACTTCCACGGGCACGCCGCGCTGGACATACACGGGCAGTTCACCGTTGATGGTCACATGCTCGTAAGGGTCCACCTGGATACCGGCTTCGGCTTCAGGGGCAGGGGGAATAAAAATCGACACCATCGGGACAGTGCTTTTCTTTTCCATGATGGGATTAACAACAGTCAGGCCGTCATCCATGACGGACGCATTGACAGTCTTTGCAGGCATATGTATGCTCCTTTCAAAGAGGCGGGGCCACGCATGGCAGCCCCGCCGTCATCAATTAGGCAGTCGCGCCGGATTCGATACGAACAATGTAGTTGTCGTTCAGGATCACGGTGCAGAAGCCCTTTACCTTCCAGGCGATAGTGCCGCGCTGGTTCAGGGGGTCGTCGGAACCGGAGCTTCCAGCGGGCTTCACGATGATTTCCACGTTCCGGCCATTGCCGCCCAGCTCAACGGAGCCGTAGCTGTTTTCAGCGTAAATCAGCGTGGAGTACACGGGAGCGCCGGAAGCGCCGCCGCCATAGGGCACGATCTTGAGGCTCTGGGCGGAGGTCCATTCATCGGTCACGGCCTTGTCAGGAACCCAGCGGAACTTGATCTTCTTAGCCTCATAGTCCACGCTCTCGATGCACATGGGCGTCACCACGTTGGCGCTGCTCTTGGTATACTGCACGTTGACCATCAGACCGGTCAGAGCGCGGGCCATGTCAGGGCTGATCGTGACATTGGTGGTCAGCTCACGGTTGGCGCGGTCAAAGTTGGCGCTGGCGGCAATCTCGGTGGTGGTGCCGGTGATGTAGGTCTGGGCGGTGAATACCTTCGCATTGGTGCTCTCGAAGAAGCGGACCTTGTAAATCTTGCCCAGCTCGTACTTTTCAACCTTCTCGGTGGTCTGGTACTTGGCAACGTCGGTCCACATGGTATCACTGGTCAGATCGTAGTACACATCGGTATGCAGGATACCGTGGAAATAGCCGTCGGCGAAGGGCTTCGCATTGGCACGGCGCAGGGTACGCACGGCCTTTTTGATGTCCGCGTAGGTCAGCTTATCAGAGGCGGTAATGGTGCCACGGGTGGTGTTGCTGCCAGCATACTGCACGTTCATACCGGCGTGCAGAGCGTCACGGCTGATCGTGTCCAGAGACAGCGCTGCCTGACGGCTCAGGCGTTCGCTGGCTTCCTTGTGCTTGTTGCCCAGCAGATACCAGTTAAATTCATCGGTCACAGCGATATAGCCGCCGTAGGGCTTCACCATGGCGGTGAACGCGGTCTCGGTCAGCTTCTGGCCGTCAGGGGTCACGCCCTCCACCAGGGGGGTGGTGATCGCGGGCAGCTCGGTGATCCGGGTAAACTGGATCGTCTTGCCGTTGTTCAGGGGCAGGGTACGCTTCTGGGCGTCCCGATTGTGGATCAGCTCAGGCATAACTTCCTTCATGAAGTTGCGCTCGTAAAATTTTATGACGCTCGGCGCTACACCGGCGTCGTAGGTATAGTTGGTGTTATAGGCCGCATTGGGGGTAATAGGCATATGCTCACTCCTTTACTTATTTGCGCATGTCGTATACCTTCCCTTCGCCAAGATTCTTCAGCAGCCGGTCAAACTGTGCGTCGCTCATATTGGCGATTGCGCTTGCGTCGGCAGTTGCTCCCATGGCGCTGTTGGATGACCGGACAGGAGACGGCACTCTGCGGCGGGGCTGGCTCATAGCCTCCGCAACGTCGTAAAAATCCCATTCTCCGCTGAGGACTTTTTCTTTGACTTCGGGGTCGGACTGGAATTGGGCCGCAACGTCCAGGCCGCGGCTGTTCTTGATCTTGTCCGCCTGCGCAGCCAGGATACGGGCGCGGGCTTTTGTTTCCGCGTCGGGTTCCGCCTGTTGCTGCTGGGATGAGGCGAACCGACCGTCAGGGGTTCGGGGTTGGGTTGGCGTCTTCGGCGTCTGGTCAGGCTCGGAGGACGGAATGCCCGCCATCGCCTTGACGTATTTCAGCGCCATTTCCTTGGACTTGATTTCGCCGGAAGCAACCAGAGCGTCAGCCTGCCTCTCATACATGCTTTCACGCAAAGGCTCAAGCGACGCGGCAAATTCAGCGCGGAGGCGGGTCTCCTGCTCTTGCAGCGCCTTGCTGACTGCCGCATCCATCTTTTTACGCATCCAGCCGGGTTCGCTCTTGGCGGGCTGTTCCTGCGTACTTTGCTGTCCGTTGTCCTGCTGCTGATCCTCCGGCTGGTCGGTGATTTCGTCCAGGCTGGAAATGGGCTGTTCTTCCTGTTCCTGCAACGGCTCCAATACAGCGTCGTCCTGTACAGCCTGCTGCACGTTGTTGTTTTCGACCGTGTTTTCTACCATGGGTGATCCTCCTTTAAGGCCATTGCTGGCCGTCGTCTTTCCCGCAGAAAACGGGAAAAGCGCAATATATCAGAAAGAGGAGCGATTGCTCACTCCTCAATTTCTGGCACAAGATTTGCCCTGGCGTTATCAATCAGGGCTTGCCGGGTATTCTGTTGCATCCCGGCCTGGGGCATCCGTGCCGCGGTCTGCCGCTGATTGTCACTGGACACACCGGCGCTGGCCAGGGCGTTTGTCAGGTCGGTGGAGGTCAGCTTCAAGCTCTGGTTCTCCTGCTGGAGCTGCTGCATCTGAGCGCCCATCTGTTCGATCTGCTGCTGCATCTGCTGCATCATGGCCTGTTGCTGTTCGTTTTCCTCGATGACCGGGAGAAGCCTGTCCTTGCCCTCGATGTTCAAAAGCCGGAACAGCGCGGACAGCGGGAAGCTCTGCTGCATCTGCGCGGCCATCGTGAACGCCTGCATATACAGGTTGTTGATCTGGTCGATCCTGGACGGGTCGCGGGTGATAACCTCAACCTGCACCGTGTACGGAGGCGGGGCCAGCACGCCTTTCTTCGGCTTGTCGAAGAATTTCTTCGCTTTCATGGCAATTTCCCGACGCTTCCCATCCCTGCGGCCAGTCACCATAACCACGCGGTCCTCATCGTAAAACTCCGCCATCAGCCAGAGTACATGCCGCACGATCTCCTTGAATCCGTTGTTCAGGATTTGCGTCCTGGCGACCTGCACTTTCGCGCCTGCGGTCTGCAATGCGCTGATTGCTTTGCCGGAAACGATACCGCCCGTTGATTCGCCGCGGGTGAAAGAGTTTGCACCGGCATCGGCTTTCAGGTCGTTCTGGAATTGCAACATCTGGTTAGAGATCATGCCATTGAACGGCATGTTTTGCAGCCAGGTCACATCCTCACCCTGGGTCACGCGGTCGCCCTCGATAATGTCCTGGCTCCAATCGGCCAGGGCCTCTTTATCAATATTCGCGCCGCGCCGGGTCAGCAGACGGCCTTTGCTGCTCATGCGCAGGTTCATGTCAATGTACTGGGCGTAACGGTTGATATACCGCATCATGGGCGTCAGCTCAGTTACCATGCCATCACCGGCCAGGCAGCCTTCAATGGTATCGCAGCGCTCCACAACAAAGGGATACATGCCGTGCATGTACACGTTCTTGCTGTCCTCCAGGAGCGCGTGCCCGGCACAATACGCAACGTTGATCGAATATCGGTTCTTCTTTGCGTCGTATTCCCGATACCAATACTCAATCATCATGGCCCGGCCTTCGTCATTGCTCAGCTTTTCCTTCTGCACATCGCTCATGCCGACCTGATTGTACTGATCCTCTTCGTCGGCGATGTACGGCGCAGCGCCCGGCCAGTGCTCCTTATACCAACTCAGCGGGTGCCAGGATAGCTTCATCACCGCCCGGCAGTCTTCCAACCTGTCTGCCTGCGGGTCCCACAGAAAGGCTTCTATCGGCCAGCGAATGATCGCCACGTCGCCTTTTCCGTAGCTGGCGTCCTCGTCCCAGGCAATCTGTGTAACCACCGTGCCGGGTCCGTAAAAGTCCTCTGACCGTCGCCGGTGTATCTCCTCAAAGTTATTGACCTCATACACCACATGGTGCACCAGGTCTTGCAGGTCGTCCACGGCGTCCTGCTTGTCCGGCGTTTCCGGTAGCAGCTTCGCTTCCGGGATGTTCTGCATCTGATCGGCAACCACGTTGTTGAACGTGCTTTTCAGCGTTTGCAGCTGCAAGGCTTTTTCCGTTGCGCCCGGCGGGTCCTGTCCATCGTCCTTCAGCCGGACAATAGCCCGCGCTTCCCGCGCCGCTTCATGGTAGGGCCTGCATCCTTCCTCGAACATGGTCAGCCGGTCATACACCGTTTGCAGGAGCTTCTGTTGCTCCTCGTCAAGCGGCTGCTCGGTAAACGCCGCCTCGGTCAGGTTTTCGTATTCGCTCATAAGTTACCTCGTGAAAGGGTCGTAGGGTTTCTGGCCCTCAGGCTTGGGCTTTTTGATAGGCGTGGTCGGCCTGCTCATGCAGAAATACCGCGTTTCGTCAAAGATATGGTCCTCGGCATCGGTGTCCACGTCCTCAGGCTTCGTCTGCGAATAAGGCAGGGTTGGAATCGTGCGGATGAAGTCTTTGCAAGTATTGAATATATACATCATCGGTCTGCCTTCCGGGTCAAACCTGAATCGCTCATGTACCTGCATCAAACCTGCCAGCCGTGTGTTATCGCCTTTGCGGAACATAATGCCCGGTGCTGGCGGGTGCGGCGCCATCTGATCGACCACACTATCTCCGCGGCTTCTGTCAAAATTGGCTGGGTCTGCAATGGCGTCGATATACACGTTGTTGTCCATCTCGTATTTCTGCCGTTCCAGAATCCCTTCCGCAATCTGCCGGGGAGTAAGCTCAAGCCCTACATTCGGCTGATTGGGTTTACACCCATACCACTCTTTGTATCGGTAGGCCCGCCCAGCAGGATCAACCGCCCACCACCCAACAGAAAACGGTTTGGTGAATCCATGGTCGAAGCTCATGTAGCGCGGCCAATCCAGCGGAATGGGGAAAGGATCAATAACATGCGTCCATAGGCGGTCAGCATAATGTGCAGGATCATTTTTAAACTCGGTGAACACCTGGCCCTCGAAGCTGTCCCAATCGCCATTGAGCAGCGCCCGCCGCAGCGCCTCGGGTTTCGTCTCCAACTGGAAGATGTAATCCTCCGTGATAAACGGGTTTTCCGTTGCCAGCGCTGGAATATACTGCGTCCTGATCTTCTTTGCCTTATGCAGGGCCTCGGAATAAATCTCCTGGGTCTGAATGCTCATGTACGGCCCGGCATCCACAAACATTTTCTTGACCCACCCATGGCCGATATTCCCCGGGTTGCTGGCACTCCGTACAATCGGCGTCACGCCCAGGCTCTTTTTCGCACGGAGACGGGTTTTCAGGAAATCATAGATACTCTGCTCAAAGCTCGTCAGCTCATCAAAGTATAAAAACTGAATTTCAATACCGGAGTAATTGAATCGGTCAGCCTCGTTCTCACAATGCCGGAACAAAATCTGACTGCCATTCACCAGCTTGAACTCGTGCCGCCCGGCATTGTATGTCGCCAGCTTTTTCGGATAGCTGCTTTTCGCCTCTTTGATGTCTGTGTCTTCCAGCTCTTGGTATGTCCTCCGAAACACAACCGCCGTCGTGCGCGGATACGTCAGACACCTAAAAAAGGCGTCCATAATGAGCGCCTTCGTTTTGCCGCCGCCTGCGGCCCCGCCATATAACACTTCATTTGCCGGTGTGCTGTGAAACGCTTCCTGCTTCGGCGTCGGCTGATACTGTATCGTGATCAATCGCTGTCAGCGCCTTCTGCATCCTCCGGCTTGCCCAGCGTCGGCATCCCCTCAACCCGCACCACAACTTCGTTGCTGTTCACACCCATCACTGTGTCATGGTACTTGTTGATGACGTCGTTCGCCGCCTTGTTCGCCAGCCAGCCTTCCTTCGCGCTCTTCGGGTCCAAATCCAACTGCTTGTCCAGCACCTGCAAACTCCGCGAATAAAGCCCCAGCATCTCCCGGTTTACAATCGACCGGTAACAGTCAGCGTATCCCGGCTTGGCCCGCAGCTTGTGAAATTTCGTCGATGCCAGCCGCTTCTCCGTCGGCGTGCTTGCCTCTGTGATCCCGTAATGCACCCGCAGAATTTCTTCTTCCTTCGTGCCGTATGCGTCCAGCGTGCAAATCAATGCTTCTTTGACGTTCAGCCCGAAGCTGTGCCCGTTCGTTACCTTTGCCATGGTTGATCCCTCCTTGCCCCGGTAGTGGGTATGTATCGGGGCGGTGATGTCCGTGGATGATGATTTTTATATATATGCGCTATAGGATGGTCGGGAGTCTCGTTTCACGATTCAGACCCCCGGGTTCCGGTCAGACCCCCTACCCCCCGGATACCGGGGTGCCCTTCGCCGTCGGCGTGGCGCTGCTCGGTCGCTGGCTTGATAAGCAATCAAACCAGATACAAAGAAATACAGGGAAAATAAAAACCTTGTGGGTAGTTGGAGTGGGTAGTAGATTATAAACTACTTGGTTTATATCTATCTTCTTTCTGAAATGCCTTGCCACGATTCCAGCTTCCCGCCGTCGGTGTCCGCTCCTGCCGCTGATCCGTACCGCGCTCCTGCCGTCGTCCTGCCCTGACCGCTGACCCCGGGCGGCCCCCGCTCTCGTTCGTTCTGAGCCTATCCGATCAGCAGCGCCACGCCTCCGATGTTTAATAAGCGGAAGCAAAAGTTTCTAAAAAAAACTCAAAAATTTCTGAAAAAGGGGGTTGACACATCAAAAGTGTTGTGATATGATAAGGCCATCAAAGGGACAGCAAAAACGTTGTGGCCCACAAGAGGAGGCAATCAGCAATGACGATTAAGTACTTTAACCACTGCAAGACCCTGGACCAGCTCAAGCAGGAATACAAGCGGCTTGCTAAAATCCATCATCCGGATTGCGGCGGCGATGATACGACCATGGCGGCAATCAATGCGGAGTTCGACGAGCTGAGCAAGAAACTTCCGAAGGAAACCGCAACCGGCGAAACCTACCAGCCCCGAGACGAAGAGCGCGAAGCCCCCGAGAAATTCCGCGAGGCAGTAGCGGCGATCCTGAACATGGAAGGAATCACGGTTGAGCTTTGCGGCTCCTGGTTGTGGGTAACCGGGAACACCTACCCGAACCGGGAACGGCTCAAGGCCGCGGGCTACAGGTTCAGCAAAAACAAGGTTGCTTGGTACTGGCACGATGAAAACAGCATCAGCCACAGCAAGAAGCGCTACAGTCTGGATGAAATCAGGGCGCTACACGGAAGCGAGGAGATCAAGAGCCAGAGCGCAAAGCTTGGAAGCATCGGGATGTCGGTTGCCTGAGGGAATCAAAATGCTGCGGCATCGGCAAGACGGCCAGAAAGGGAAAAGCAATGTATTATGTTCTATCTGGTGACAAAGGCAAAAACCCGACGATTGTTCAAGCGTTTAAAACCGAAAAAGCCGCTAAAAAAGCAGCAGAAAAGCGCCGCAAGGCATGGGATGAAGTAACAATAAAGTTTCTCCCGGCTGTCTCAAACATCGTTGACGTATTCTAATTATATCCGCTGTCCTACCGGCAAGACGGGGAGAAGGAGCAAAGACCATGAGAACCTACACCGCCTATTATGTTTCCTGGAGCCTGAAAACCGGCGAAGCGACCTATAGCAGATCATTCAGCACAGCGGCAGAGCGTGACAGCTTCGCGGCCAGC
>Ga0326511_10000974_pt1 | contig 24397 bp, 13 predicted proteins | sample 0_2496_0518_D_FD_203701 | JGI IMG/M metagenome (GOLD analysis project Ga0326511, IMG submission 203701) | Bovine rumen microbial communities from UC Davis, California, United States - 0_2496_0518 | ecosystem: Host-associated > Mammals > Digestive system > Stomach > Rumen | place: USA...
ATTTTACGAATGCGACTCTTTTCCCATCAGCATCATATAGCTCACTTTGCAATTGTATTTCTTTCCCTTTTCCGCATATTTGGGTTGAAAGAGTGACCAATGCCTGTTGTCCCGACAATTTGTTAACAATTTTAGTACCCCATAGGGGGATATAAGCAGATGCCATCTGGTGGAGTTCAACTTTACGATAGAGTCCGGCGCCAGGATACCAGCGTGAAGATTGATCCTTCTGGCTGAGGCGTACGGCTAGTTGATTGTTTCCTTGATGCACATAAGGAGTGATGTCTACATCAAATGCAGCATATCCATTTGGTTGGAATGCCACCTGATGGCCATTAACGTAAACGGTAGCCTCGCTCATGGCTCCATCAAAATAGAGGAAAGCACGATGATGCCCATTGATATGAATCGTACGACGATACCATGCCTCACCATGATAGGGAAGTCCGCCGGTGCGGCCTGTCTTTCGATTGATGGATGTCTCACCGTTTTGTATATTACGCACATCCTGTAGATCGTTATTGCGGTCAAAGGGACCATCGATGGCATAGTCGTGAGGAATCCGAACATACGGCCATGAATCATCATTAAAGTCTTCTCTTGCAGCTTCATGAAAAGAACCACGCATGAAACGCCACCCCTCTGTTAACTCTTCTGTCAGGCGTTGGGCATGAGCGTCGACAAGAAACAGCGGAAGAGTGAGCAAAGAGAATAAACTGGTATTACGATATAGCCATTTCATTTGATGATATTGATTACAATTTGTTTGTCGCCTACTATGATGGTCATTTCACCAGGCTCTAATAAACGTTTACCTTCGCTGTCAACAAAACAGAGATCGCTGTCTACATTGACATTGAATTGAAATTCGGATGTTTCGCCTTTGCGAATCAGTTTCTTCTCAAAATGCCGGAGTTCCTTATCTGGGCGGGTAACAGATCCGTAGGGATCTGATACGTACCAAAATACGGTCTCCATGCCGTCACGCTCGCCAGTATTGGTAACTGGTATGGTAACAGTGAATTTGTCACCAGATCTCACTTCTTTTTTTGAAATGGTAGGATTGCCGTAACTAAAACTGGTATAACTAAGGCCATGACCAAAATCATATAAAGCATCACTGGGAAGGTCTTTGTAAAATCCCTGATGGCGGCGGGCACTGTTTCGTCGACCATAGTAAATAGGTATCTGGCCTTGAGAACGAGGAAAGGTCATCGCAAGATGGCCTGATGGGTTGATGCGGCCAGAAAGAATGCCTGCCACGGTAGAGCCTCCATAGAGTCCTGGTTGCCACATTTCAATAATAGCATCTGCCATCTCTGCCTCTTCAGTAATAGTCATAGGACGGCCATTTGCAAGGACCAGGACAAGTTTCTTGGCAACAGATTTCACACGTTTAATCAGACTGCGCTGTATATCAGGCAGGCCAATATAGGCATGCGAGTTGTTCTCTCCGCTCCAAGAACCTTTCTCACCCATGCACATTACGACCACATCTGCCCAACGAGACAGCTTTTCTACTTCCTGAAAATGGGTTGCATCATCACCGTCAAAGTCACATCCTTTCAAATATCGTACTTCCGAATCTGGTCCGAATTCTTTCTGAATTGACTCGTTGAGTCTTTCGATGTCATTGTCCACACCATGTCCCCACCAACAGCCTAACAAGTCGTGCGTGGCATTGGCAATGGGCCCTGTAACCAATATCTTCATACCTTTATGTAGAGGCAATGTGGAAGAATTGTTCTTAAGAAGAACCATCGACTCTGCCGACATCTGGCGTGCCGTTTCTATGCTGTTGGCGCGGAGGAAGCGGTCAGAGGGTGTGGAGTCGGGAGTATATGGATGCTCGAAAAGGCCAAGTTGGAATTTTATTCTCAGAATGCGTCGCACAGCTTCATCGAGGGTCTCCATAGAAACCTTCTTTTCTGTAATCAGTTCCTCCAAGTACTTATCGTAAGAATGAGACATCATGTCAATGTCTACACCTGCATTCAGCGCTAGTTGTCCGGCATCTTTCAGGTCTCGTGCCATATTCTGGTTGATTAATTGCTCGATGGCACCCCAGTCTGATACGACCGGTCCCCGGAATCCCCATTTGTTGCGTAGCACTTCAGTGAGGGTGTATTGATTGGCTGATGAAGGAATACCACTGATATTATTAAATGAACTCATGATGGAAGCGGCACCCGATTTTACACCTTTCTCAAAAGGCACCAGGTAGGTGTCCCATAGCGACTGGCGCGATATCTCTGTGTATACATAGTCACGTCCGGCTTCTGACGCTCCATAGCCTACGTAGTGTTTTAAACAGGCAGCAATAGAAACACTGTCGGACAGTTTCTTCCCTTGGTAGCCTCGTATGGCAGCTTGTCCAAAGACACCATTGGCATAGGGGTCTTCCCCATAACATTCTGCCACACGCCCCCAACGTGGATCACGACTGACATCTACCATGGGTGAGAATGTCCAGTCAACTCCACTCATACGGCACTCCTGTGCAGCAACACGGCAAGACTGTTCGACAAGCGATGTGTTCCAGCTGCATGCCTGGGCAAGCGGAATGGGGAAGATTGTCCTGAAGCCGTGAATACAATCATAGCCGAAAAGGATAGGAATTCCCAATCGGGAATCTTCTATGGCATGGCGCTGCATTTGGTTTCGCAGTTTCGGGTCTGTAGGGAAATAAATAAGAGATCCAATCTCTGCAGGGATGTTTTTTACTTCATCACCCTTGTTGTTCTCTATATTATTTGTTCCAAGAGTATATTGGTTGAGCTGGAGTATTTTCTCTTTCAGACTCATTCTGGAGATAAGGTCTGTAATGCGAATCTCCGTAGGGATGGAAGGATTTCTATAGAGTATGTCGTTGCTCTTGATATAGCTGAGGTCGGTTATCTCGTAGGGATGATTGACTGCTTCGTGTGCTGATTTCTGAACAGCAAAGACGATATCTCTATGCAATCCTTTAGGGGCATAGTTGTTGCCAACAACCGAACGGTGGAAAATGGCTTCATACCAGGTACATGCTGCTGTATATCTTCCATAAGAGAGATCGAGGTGATATCCATCACGATTCATGTTGTCGCCAATGAATGTTGTGCGTGCATTCTGAATGGCAGTACCTGAAGGAACAACCATGCTCAGGCGGTTGTCCCTGGCAGCACGTTCAGAACAATCCATAATGGCATAGTACATCTGCATTTGGTCATTGTTGTAGTCCTTGAAGGAACCGTGTGTAGAATCTATAGAGTATGACCAAGTTTGGTGCCAGACAATTTTACAACCTTTTGGAGCTAGTTTTCTGACATAAGCAACAAGAGCAGGAAGAAAGGGCGTGTAAGTGTCGTAGCGTCCTGACAGCCCGCTGGCCTGTTGCAGCGAAATGTAATCCCACTTCTCATCTTTAATAGCGCGTTCGAGCGTCATGTGATCTGTCTGTTTGCGAATACCATCAAGTCCCAGTTTCCGGTATCGATAAGCCCCCTTATTGCCTCGGGCATTATCGAGATGACGTTCCAGCGAGCATCCGCCAATGTACATATTCGCAATAATTGTTTTAATGCCATCTGCAGCGGCCAGCTCATAGAGGTTGTTCTCTATGGCATCTTCAGAAAAACTGTTCCCAATGGCCAGTATGCGGATGATTTCTTTATTGGCACTGGCTGCAGTTGACAGTCCCAATAAGATGACCAGGAATATTTGACGTAGTTTATTCATCGTATTTTTGTTTCATTTGCTTGTAGAAGTCGTGTATAATGTACCAGGCCTGCTTGCGCTGCCCTTGGTCAGAGACTAGTCCTTTGCGGTTCCAGCCTTCTTGGTTCTGTGGGTGGAACCGGGTTGGCGAGCGAAAGTCGAAAAGTACCCAGGGTGAGATACCCACAAGATTGGGAATATTCCCAAACATGGTGAGGTTATCCCGATAGAGTTTCGCCTGATAGTCTTCACTCCATGAAGAAGCAACGCTTTCGTCACCAGATTGTCCGTAGAGAGCCTCTCCGCCAAATTCTGAAATGAACAGAGGCTTTGTTTGAGCCACTTTCCAAATACATTTTGCCGGTTCTAATGGCCATGCTGTATACCATCCCATGTATTTGTTAATACCAATCATGTCGAGTTTGTCGATAAAGTTGTCGTTCATTTCAAATAGCTGTGAGTCATTTTGAAAATAGACATTGTCGAAAGCAGCTACAAAAAGCCGTGTCGTATCAATGTCCTTGCCAGTTTGCAGCAGTTTGTCTAAAAAAGCGTTTCGGGCATCTGAAGGGCGTGTCTCATTGGCAATCCCCCAAAAGCAATCTGCACAACGGTTGCGGTCTCGGATCATCGTCTCGCGCAACATCAGCTGGGCTTTCCGTAGGGTTTCCTCATTTGTAAAGTCTATAGCCTGCCACACAGGAATCTCCTGCCAAATCATGATGCCCATTTCCTCGGCCCGGCGGACGATGTACTCATTTTGCTGGTAATGAGCCAGTCGCACCATATTCACCCCCAGTGCTTTGGCCTCACTAAGCAAAAATTCGGCATCACCCTTTGTACAGGCACGCCCCATCCTTTGTGGTATTTCCTCATGGAATGAGATACTTCTCAGAAAGGTCTCTTTACCATTGAGCAATATCTTGGTTCCATTTGTCTCTATATTCCGAAATCCAATGCGTTCGTCCACCCTGTCGCAGGCGGAAACTATGCTTATCTGGTAAAGTTTAGGTGTAGAGGGTGACCAGCGTTTTATACCACCCACCCTCATAGATGCCTTGGCAATACCCTTGGCATCGGTAGTCATACGGATCTTCTTCCCAAGTTCGGGAATCATCACAGTAACCGTTTCTCCGGCTTTTTTTTCAGAGAGACTAACCATGGTGTTGATGACGTTGGGCTGGTGCTTGTCCAGTTGAATGAAATAATCGGCAATATATTCGTTCGGAAGAGTGACCAGCATCACGTCGCGAGTAATACCCCCATAGTTCCACCAATCGAACCGCAGTGCCGGGATGGCATCTTTCTCTCGGCGGTTGTTTACCTCCATAACAAGATGGTTGTCACCATCGCGAAGCTGATGTGTCACCTCAAAATGAAAAGGAGTGAAAGACCCTTCATGAGAACCAAGAAACTCTCCATTAAGATAAATGTCGCAGCGGTAGCTTACGCCACAGAAATAAAGGAAACGTCGTTTGTCTTTTGAATTCTTAGAAGTAAAATGACGGGAATACCAAACACTTCCCTCAAAATACTTAAGTTCAGGAAGTTGTGAATTCCAATCCCCTGGCACATTCAGGCGGAGGCCATTCTCGAAGGCGTACTCATAGAATTCGTTTTTGTCAGAAGGTTTCTTATTCAAATAAATCTTCGAGCTCTTTCCTTGTTCGTACAGATCGACGATGGCATCCCATTTCCCGTTTAGCATCTGGCAGTCACGGCCATATATATTTGTGATATAGTTTTCTGCTGCCATGATATGTAGGAAGGAACCAAGCAATAATAATAGAAAGGCAGTTTTTTTCATTTTATAATGTTGTATTTATAGATTGAGAACTGGTTTTTTTGGGGTAATTTGAATCTGAGATGACCATTTTCAGAAATCGTTGTGACAAATGATTCTCCATTTCCTGCTATCAGCTTCAGATTAACCTTTTCCCCTTCTGGCAGGAAAGTGCGTAATGATTCATTTGGCTTTTCGTTGTCTTCACGGAAAACAATGAAATATCCCGTTTTGTTATTCGTAATAGACTGGAATCCCGTCCATGACCTACCCGAAGGTTCGTTGCCTATTGGAAGGATAATTCCTCTATGAATATCATGCTGAATGCTTTTGTAGCTTTTTATTAATGCGGATGTTTCAAACGCTTCTTCTGGGAGATTGGCTGCCTCCATCCATGCCAGCGGTTGTGCGGCCATAGTAATGGCGAAGAGATAATCAAAATCATAGTTGGCTGGCGCAAAAATGTCGTCTTTATGATATTTAGATGCGTTGCGCCATTTATTAAGGAACTCAATCTGTATTTTTTCTGCAGGGACATATCGGCATAGTTCCCAGAGGTTGCGAAGGGTTCGATAAGGATAGTAATTGCCCCAGTCGGTGTATCTGTTCTCAAGGAATATATTGCCATATTCATTGAGCATATGGTAGCCTCCACGCCGACCAGCAGTAGCATCAAGATTGAAGATGACCTTATGGTCGGTTTCTTCTGAAATCTTTTCAAACAGGCAACGCAGGTTACTCTCTGCTTGTTTGTTGGGTATCTGAATACCGTCTATCTTGAAACAATCAATCCCATACTCGCGATAGAGACTGATAACAGCATTGGCATCTTTCTGCCAATCGGTAAAATTGTTTTGAATGCTGGGGTTAAACCAAAGGCCGATACGGATTCCAAGTTTTCTGGCTTTCTCGATAATAGGCTTTAGGCCATGAGGAAATTTGCGCTTGTCGGGAGTCCAGTATAAACTATCTTTCCAGATATCCTTAAAAGAACCTCCTGGCATCTTTGAGTTAGGACTCTTACCTGTTTGCCAACCGTCATCTAGTTGGAAAACTGTAATGCCTAAACGTTTTGCCCTTTCAAGTTCTGCCAGACAAAAGTTCTCGTTTATCTTTGCGTCCTGACTACGATCTCCCCAAGTGTTGAGCATAATCATTTCGTCTCTGAGCGATGCGCCCAAGCGAAGTTGTTTCTGATAGGAACGTAATGCGGTGAGGGCAGACAACTCTGTCTGATGCCATAAACCAATGACACACCCATAGACACGTGTCCATTTAGATGGAGTGATGTCGTTTGCCGAAATACCAGGACTTACTACCATGAAATCTGCAAAATCACAAATAAAATCAGAACCGGTATAGGAGAGTTGGGTACTTGATGATGGAGCCTCTTTGAGAAAGAAGAAACCATTGCCGTTCAGCTCATTCTTTGCAAAGAGCAGATTGCCACGGTAACCTGTACGGCGATAAGGATAAAAAACTCGTTCTTCAACAAGATTGTCATTCCAGTCTGTATAGTCGAAGAATTCGACAACTTTGGTTTGCCAGTGGTTGCCATTAAGCCGAAGACGATCAATTGTAGGAGTCTTTATTTGTGTTGTCATGTCGGATATAGACTCTATATTCTTTCGATCTGCATTTGCTGTGTTTTCAGATATCGAAAGAGTCTCTATGTTTCCACAGAGGTAAATATCACAGCCTATAGCTGGACAATCGTCATATATGCGGAATTGACGTATGGACTGAAAGGAACCTTGACGACACCATACGCTCACGAGTGTGTAAGGAGCATGTTGCCCGTCAGAATCCTTCCATTCAGTTTTCAGCCAAGCACTATCGACATCAGCTTTAACCATGGCGAAGTCAGGTTGGTCACCTTTGGCATGAATAGTGGTATGTGAGATCTTGTTGACAAGACGAATGGTCTTCAAGGCACCTTCGTTCCATAAGAAGGTGCGCTCTATAACATTATTTCCTATTCTAAGAGTATCTCCTTTTAAAACAGCATAGCCTTGTCCTTTGGCATTTGCTGCAGACAGTCCTGTAAAAAGGCATAGTATTAAAATAAAGACATTGTATCTCATATGGCAGAAATCTTATTCTATTCCTTTATAAAGGCCCTGGGTGTATTAAGAACTTTGTTCGGTTCGTTAAAGCGTTGGTTGTTAGGGACATCATTTTGACCGGCACCCTGTTCCATCAGTCTCTTTAGCTCGGGTAGATGACGTTGATAAACATCGCGAGGCATTGCATTGTTGTTGCGACATACAGAAGCAGCTAATCCCACAACTTCTCCCATCATACCTGTTGTTCTCATTACTCGTACTGTTCCTAAAGCAATGTGTGTGCAACTAATATTGCGTCCAGCCATGAACAGATTATCAATATTACGGGAATAAAGGCAACGGTAGGGAACTGCGTAAGGATATATCCAACGGTGAACCGTTCTACTCTTGAATTCATTTCCAGGGAAGTGAATATTGTTGATGGAGTCAACAGAGTGGACATCAATGGCCCACGTAGTGGTGAATGATGCATCTTCATGAAATACATTTTTATTGATGTCTTCTTCTGATAAGATGTAATCGCCCATCAAACGGCGTGATTCACGTTTCCCCATGACATATGCCACCCAAGAAAGCTCGTTTTTCGCGAAATCTTTCTTGCTGTAATCATGATTCTTAAGCCAGCTCCAATTAGAATAAATCACCAACAAACAGTAATCTCGAATTTGTTCTGCCTCAGTAATTTGATTACGGTTCATACCTGTTTCCCATGTCCATTCTCCTTTGTCAACACGTTCGCAATTCTGCTCGTTGAATGAAATGCCATAGTTGAATTCAGGGAAAGACGAATGGTATGTCACTTTTTTTGAATACCATTGACATGACGCTCCCTGCACTTGATTGTCTGGTTTATCAGGAGCCAAGCTCTCGGAGAATTCTGATTTCGCTTCGCGTCCCATCCTATAATCGGCACCTGCTATGTAGCCAAGAGTTCCATCGCCTGTACAGTCGCTGAAGAGAGCTGCTTCGAGTAGGAACTGTTCTCCAGTATAGATGTTTTGAATCGTCGCAGTCTTTATCTTCTGACCCTCCATCATGACATCTACGAGATGGCATGATGGATAAAGGGTAAGATTTTCCTGTGATTGAAGGAATGACTCTTTCTTGTTGTCTTCGTAATAATCTGCAGGTTGTGCATTTCCTTTTCGTGAATGACCGAACTCACGGATCATACGACCTAATCCTTTGTAAGGGCCTACTTCGATGATGCCACCGAGATGGACGCGAACCTCAGAAGAATTGTTGCCACCCCATAATGGGCGATCGTTGACTAATGCGACCTTACACCCATTGCGTGCGGCGCTAACAGCAGCGCACATACCTGCAATCCCTCCTCCTACAACAACCAAGTCGAAATGCCCCTCATGCTTTATGCCGGTGGGATGGAGCCGTTTGCGCAATTGTTGGGTGAATTCTGTATCTGTTAGCAATTTGTCTGGAAGTGGCGAAGTTGAGAGGTATACGGCATCGCATCTGCCATCAAAACCGGTAAGGTCATGTAGCGCTATGGTGTTATTGCCTTTGTGGAGTTTGATTTTGCCAGACAATTGCCATAGCCAATCCGAACCAGTGTGCCCATTGGTATATGCAAGACGTTTCCCATTGATGAACACTTGAAAACGTCCAGGACCATACTTGTTAGTCCACGGTGATGTCCAGTTGTACGTGCGTACATATATATAATATGTTCCTTCTGTATTAACCTCAAAGAGAGTTGATGCGTCCTCAACAGGTGTTCCCAAACCATGGGCCATGATGTAAGGCGACCCCATCTGGTCCATGAACTGCTGGTCGACGACCCATCCTCCATGGTGACTGAACGATTCTGTTTCAATGAGTATTTCTTCCAATGCGCTAGTTGTCCCACAGTATATTGTAACTATCAGCAAGAATATGAGCCTTTTTTTCATAGTTCCAAATCTCTATCTGATTTCTATGTCTGAAAGCTTAACCCATCCATCATCAGTGAGGTATTCATCACGTACAGAAAGGTTCAAGCCTATCACATCATCACCTTTAGAAGAGTCAATGATACCTACAGCCCATGTGTAACTACCTTTGGAAACATTCTGAAGACTAATGTTGGTGGTATAAGTCATGGGTTTGCTGTGCAACCAATCGGAAATCTTAGGGGTTGAGTCCACAAAAGTATATAACGGTGTCATCGTGTTCTTGTCAAGCAACGCAAAGGTCACCTTGTATTTGTAGTTCCATTGGGGTATATTATTAGGACAATATCCCCAGGCGAGATTAGACCACCGATGTGTAGCCTGAATAGTCGAACCTGTGGAAGCCGACAGTGGAACGGAAACTTTGTCTGGGTATAGACGGTATCCACCCTCTTGGATAAATTCATTAAGATACGTAAAGCCATCGTTGAACCATGAGTGGGTCTCGCCAGACTTTACATTATTTGAATAACGAAGATCCATCATGTTGACGTGTGCTGCCTTACCCTCGTCGTATTCTCCCTTACGTACTTCGGAGTAATTAGCATAACCATCTCCGTTAATAGATGATCCGTGTGATGATTCTACCCACCCACCTTCTTCGATAATGGGCCGTACGCCATAATATTTTGATGCGATGCTACGCTCCCAAGTAGTGTAGTAGCTCTTCATTCCAAATGCATCATGGCGGAGAGAGAACCCTTTGTCTACAGCTCGTTGAATAAGCTCTTCAGCTTCAGCTGTATTTGCACCAGAGAATTCTTTCATTGACAAGAGACAACGATGATAATTGATGAAAATCGGCACTTTTGTAAAGAGATTTGACATTAGATCGGTAATCCATTCGAAAACGGCCTTTTTGGGTGTCTCGTCTCCAGTTGAATAGATGAGAGAATGAGTCTCACCCCATTTACCCAATCCAAAACCACTGACGTAGGCTGTAATGTCTGGATCGTTGTATTTAGCAGCAAAAGCCCTGAGAAACTTTTCATACTTCTGTTGAAAAACGGGGTCATCGGGATAGGGTGACCAAACTTTCATAGAACCAGTTGTACTCTCATAGGTTTTTGCACCAGCATCCTTCACAAACTGAGGCGTAAAAAACTCATGTTTGTCGCGGCTGTCAACAACAAAAGTGAAAGCCAGTTTCAGATTGCGTTCCTTTGCACCTTTTACAAGCATACGGAAACGTTGGGCATAGATGTCGTTATTATCCTCGTCCCAGATGTATTTATCTTCTGAAGGATTAAAATAGCTCCATGCTCCGCGGATGTATAAAGTTGTGCCATAGTCAGAAACACTCACATCTCCTATCTTAGACTCAAAATGGTCATACTGTTGCCAGAAGTCATTAATGAGTCCATCTCCCAAACCTGTATAAATATTCCAACCTTGTAAGGGGTTTCGTAGAAGTTTGGTGCGGTCGGGTTTAATGTCCACAATCGTGTTGCCTGATATGTTCCAGCTATAATCTAAAGACTGCGTTTCTTCTTCATCGGAACATGAGGTTCCGATGAAGAGAAGAGACGCTAATAATGTCATCGACAATATTGTCAGTTCTTTTTTTACTATATTGTTCATCATCTTACTTTTTAATATTTATCATTTTTTGTCGAATACTACGGTAAGTTTGTCAATGTTTACTTCTACGTAGTTGCATTCATCAGGAATAATGAAATATGCGTAACGGTTGTCGCTCTGTCCTTCCACGAGAGTTTCTGTTTTACCGAGTGATGCCTCTATGTAACCGTTGTGGTCGTTTCGCTTGGCACTGGCTGTAGAACCAAATGCGTAGACATTGTTGTTTTGGTTGTCAGTGCAGAACTTCACAGAACCTTTGATGACATTTCCACGCTCATCCTTGGCTGATTCATGAGGGAGAGCTTCGCCTTTATAGACAAATATATATGGATTGGCGACACTTTGAATAAGATTGAACTTCTCCTGGAAGCCAGTGAATACACCGCTGTCATGAGCAAAGCCATTGAAGGTTCCGTACATATATAAAACATTGATGTCCTGTGTGTATGGGTTAATCTTCAGAGTTGTATTATTCCAACTGACAGTCTTGGGTTTCAGGTCTGTTGCAGATGAATATATGGCTATGGTTTTTTCGTCAGTGTTGACAACAATGCGATAGGTTCCAGCTGCAGGAATAGTCCAGTAACGTTTTCCTTCTGCTGCAGCAGTCGTGGCTTGATCAAAACCTGTCGGTTCGCCATCGTTTATGTCATGACTGTTGGTATTTTGAGGGACAATAGACATTTCCTGTTTTCCTTCGTACAGCAATGGGATATAGAGAGAACCCGCTGAGAGATCTCCACGCCATGCATAGACATTCTCATTTTCAAGAGTCTGTTTCATCTCAATCTGTTTTGTACCGACTGCAGAACCATCCAAGAACATCTGGTCGGCTTCAACAACAGCCCCTTGTTCTACAATTTTTACTTTGTGGCTTTTCATGTTCACGGTAATACGATAATTGCCAGCTTCACTGACGACCCACGAATGGGCTTCTGACTCATCGCTGATTACAGCATCCATTTCGCTTGTCGTAACTGGCGTGTCAGCTGCAGCCGGGCCAATAGCATTGTGCTCGTCCGCATTGATGACAGGAAAGTTTATCTTACCAGCTACAAGCGGCCCAGTCCAGTTGTAGAGTTCGGGGTTCGTCTCATTGGCTGTTATCTCTATCTTCTCGTTGCCAATAGCAGAACCAGCTATGAAAAGCTGTTCGGCGGCAAACTGCTTAGGACCGTATGTTTTAATTTTTAGGTTGGCAGTCGCTATGTCAGGTACAATTAGGGTTGGTCCCTCAAAAGATGCGGTAACGGTTACCAAAACATTTCCAACTGTGGAGGTCAACTGTCCGAAATGATTGACTAAAATATCCTGCAGCTCTTTATTGGTATATGTGCGATGGAACTGTCCATCATCTTCATATTCTTTAATCACGTCAGCTTTTGATCCAACTAGCTGAAATTCGTATTTGTAGGTAGTGATGTATTCGTCACCAAAATCATGTGCAGCATTCCATTCAATGGTCAAGGCTGTACCATTAGGATTGCTTTCATCGAGCTTGATATATTCCCCCGATGGATTCAATTGTATCTGAGACATGTTCTTTGAGAACAGGTTGTCTATGTTTTCACTGCATGAAGAAGTCAGTATAGGCACTGCGACCATAACAGTTTTTCCGAGCGTTCTAAATACCTTATTCATTTTCAAGTGTATTGTCATGAGTTAAGTGATAATTATACTTCCTAATTAATATCCTTCATTATTGGTCAGGTTAGGATTGAGTTCCATATCGTGGGTAGGGATAGGCCAGAGATACTCTCGGTCGGGGAATATGCGTTTCGCTCCGGTAGTGCAGTATCCTGCATTGAAAAGTGCGGAGAAGTCTGCCAGTCCGTCTTCGTCAATCTGGGGCGTCATAGCCCAGAACCACAGGCCTTTGTTGACCACATTGTTTAGCAAATCGTGTGGCTCGAGCATGATGTAATTGTAACCGTTCAATGCTTTTGATGCAAGTTTCCAGCGCATCAGGTCTTGCAAACGTTGGTTTTCCATGGCAAACTCCATACGGCGTTCTATGCGTACGGCCTTGCGCATGGTTTCCTGAGTTCCGGCGGTTACGGCTGGATAGAGGTCGGTTTGCCGGTAGTTGACGCCATAAGCGCGCGAACGTACCTCATTGATGGCCTGTACAACACTATCGTCAATCTTATTTTGTTCGATCATGGCTTCGGCATAGATGAGCAGCACGTCGGCATAGCGCATGATGATGTAGTCTTGCTCCACATTGAGTCCGTTGTCCATCCAAGTGGCATCGATGCCTTTCTTCCAGAGCAGACCGTTGTAGGATGCGTATTGGTTCACTATGCGTGTGTCGTTGTTCGACTGCATCTTGCCGGTGGTATAGTTCATCACCTGAGTAGCAGCAGGACTGGGATCGTAGTCGAAGCCGCAGTGCTCGGTGTTAAACTCGACAATGGTCATGGCACACCGCGGGTCGCGATTCTCGAAGGGCTTCCTAGGATTGAAAAGGGGCGACTCGTCGATGGGCAGTCCGTCGGTGCAGAGATAGGCTGCAAGAAGGTCCCACGAGGGGTTGTACGATCCATAGCCTCCGGCATTGCGGGGTAAGCCATTCTTTACGACCCAGCTGTCGAGGACCACCTCGTTCTCGATAGATCGGGGCAATACGAAAATCTTTTCTGGATTCACCTTGGTGCTCTGTTTGAACAGTTTGGCGAAATCTGGCTCCAGTGTGTATACGCCCAGGTCGATGCATGCCTTTGCGGCATCGGCAGCGATGGCATAGTCGCCCATATAGAGGGCATAACGCGCCTTCATGGCCAGGGCGGCACCCCGTGTTGCATGAATGGTCTGACTGGCGCCATAGCTGATGGGCAGGTACTCAATAGCCTTGTCGAAGTCGGCATAGGTAAGCGCTTTCACCTCGTCTCTTGGCATGCGGCTTTGTTGTTCTGCCTCGTTAATGGTTAATGTCTTATCTAAATAAGGAACGTCACCATAGAAGAAGGTCAAGTCTGCATATTTACATGCACGCGAGAAATAGGCCTCGCCGGCAAACCTGTTCAGCGTTTCAGCGTTTATGTTCCCCTCGGCTTTATGGATGTTCTCGAGCATAGTGTTGCAGCGGGCAATGAGCTTGTAGCTCTGCTGCCACAGGGCATAGACCTCGTATTGTTGACCGTTGAGTGTGCCGTCGAGCACCGTTCCGTTGCTTCCCGGATTACGGTTGACGAGCCGGTAGGTGGTGTTGTCGCTCCACTGCTCGGCTGAGTTGAGGGGCTCTTGCCAATATCCCAAGATGTACAATTCGTTGGCTGCCAGCTGCAGCTCGGTCTCGGTGGTATACCACGAAGCGGTATTACCCTGAGAGTCGGGAACGAGGTCCATGCTTTCGCATGAGGCTAATGCAAGGCCCAAGCCTGCTAATAATATTTTTGTCTTCATTGTCGGATTTTTTGATTTAGAAATTCACTTGTACGCCAAATATCAAAGAGGTGGTAATGGGGTAGGATGTCGATCCCATCTCAGGATCCCAACCATCGGGGAATTTGCTTATGCAAAAGAGGTCTGAGCCACTGACGTAGAGGCGCGTCTTGTTGATGCCAATGGCATTGGTCCATGCTTGTGGCAGGGTGTAGCTTAACGTGATGTTTTTCAGACGAAAATACGAGCCATTAAATATCCAAAAGTCAGATGTGGCATAGTTGTTGCTCTTCGACACGTTAGAAAGGCGTGGATATATAGCATTTGCGTTTTGCGCGTCGGTGTTGAAGGGACTCCAATATTTGTTTTCGAGAATGGCAGGAATATTACCATAGTTATCGCGCAACGGTTGTACCTGTACGGTGGAAAGATAGGCATTTTGTTTGCCTACGCCCTGGAAGGCCATGCTAAAGTCGACTCCCTTCCACGAAGCGCTGATGTTTCCGCCATAGAGGTAGCGTGGCAGTGAGTTGCCCAGAGGCACACGGTCGTATTCTGGCGATATGTTTCCGTCGGGTGTTCCGTCTGGACCACTGATGTCGCGGTATTTTAAGTCGCCCACGGTGACGGTGCTGCTGGTCTTGGCCGAATTGTTGACATCATCAGAGGTCTGATAAATGCCTTCGCAGATGTAACCATAATGCTCGTTGAAAAGAACACCAGCCCGTTTGATTTTCCCGCTGCTGATGATGTCGGCATTATTCAGGTAGTCTATCTTGGATAGATAGTCGGAGAAGTTCACGCTGATGCTATAACGGAAATCTCCTATTTTGTCTTGCCATGTGAGGTCGATGTCGTAGCCATGTGTCGACATTTTTCCGGCATTGGTGTTGGGATTGCTGTAGCCCATGGAATAAGGAATCTCGATGGCCAGCAGCATGTCGGTGGTCTTCTTCCAGTAATAGTCGAAAGTAAGGTGCAGACGGTTGTCAAAGAAGTTGGCGTCGACGCCCAAGTCGGTGCTAGTTGTGGTCTCCCAACTAATGTCTTCTACAGCCAGCACACTGGGGCGGGCGGTTTTGCTCGATGTCACGCTTCCGTCGGCATTATAGAATAGACTGTTGCCAAACGACATCAGTGCGATATAGGGATAGTAGTTGCTGCCGATGCGCTCGTTGCCCAGTTTTCCCCACGATGCGCGCAGCTTGAGGAACGACAGCCAGGGCAGCGCAGCCCGTTGCATGAACGGTTCCTCTGAGACCACCCAGCCTGCTGAGAACGACGGGAAGGTACCCCAGCGGTAATTCTTTGCAAAACGCGAACTGCCGTCATGACGGACGTTAGCCTGTAGAAGATATCGTTTAGCGTATGAGTAGATCAGACGACCGAAGAATGAGTTTGAGGTGTACTTCGAGCCCGAGCCGCTGTTTGTCTGGAAGTCTTCAGAGCCAATGTTCAGATAAGGATAGTTGGTCAGCTCGTATTGGTCGCGGCCGGCCGTCAGGCTCTCGGTCTTCATGTAGTAGTTCTCGAAACCACCCATCAGCGTCACGTCATGCGCGCCAAAGTTGTGCATGTAGTTGGCCAGCAGCTGACTGGTGACGTGCCAGTTGTCGTTGCGGTTCTCAGTAAGCTTGTTGGTGGCATAGAGCGAGCCGGCATCGAGGTATCCGCCGATGGTTTCGGGGTCGTCGGGCAGCGTGTACCATGCAGCCAGGCGGAAGGCCTTCTGCTTTTGGTAGTTGATGAACGGAGAGATGACTGCCGACAGGCTGAGATCCTTGATGGGCTTGAACGTGATTTGTCCCTTTCCGGCTATCTGCGTGCTATGCGAGACGCTTTTGCCGCCATCGGTGAGCAGTCCGTATGGGTTTGCACCGCTCTTGCCCGAGGCGATGCGGCCGTCGTTCCACGTGGCAGGATAGATGGCGGGCATCTTGCGCATGTCGTTGAAGGGGTCGTAGTTTTTGGTCTTGCTCTTGGCATGACGAATGTTGACGTCAAGGGCTACATTCAATTTGTCGTTGATCTTGAAGTCGTTGTTCGAGCGAAACATATAGCGTTGGAATCCGCGACCCTCGTAGAGACCATCTACCTCGTCGTACGACAGGGAGGCGATAGACTTCACGGCCTTGTTGCCGCCCGATACCGTCAGGGTGTGGGTCATTCGAGGAGCACTCGACTTCAGCATCATCTCTTTCCAATCGGTGATAGGGTAGTTGTTGGGGTCTGACTGATTGTAATTCACCCAGTTTTTGGTTTGGTCGGCAGTGTATACTTGAAAGAAACCTCCCGTGGGATTGTCGTTGTACATCAGTTCGTTGTTCATTTCGAGATAGCGCGTTACGCCCACCATGCTAGGTTGTTTGGTGGGTATCTCCCATCCAAACTCGGCATTGTACTTTAGGTCCAGTTTCCCTGTGTCGTTACCGCGTTTGGTGGTGACGAGGATGACGCCAGCGGCAGCCTTAGAACCGTAGATGCTGGCTGCAGCTGCATCCTTGAGCACAGAAATGCTTTCCACATCGTTGGCATTTACATAGTCGAGACTGCCCTCGACCCCGTCTACAATGACGAGCGGACTGCTTTCACCAATAGTCGTGATACCACGAACACGGATGCTGCTGGCACCCGAGCCAGGAGCAGAACTCGAACGGCTCACGGTGACGCCCGAGAGCGTGCCCTGCAAGGCATTGGAAAGCATCGTGGTGCGCTTGTTGACCAGCTCCTCGCCCTTCACGGCAGCAACAGCACCGGTGAGGTCTTTCTTCTTCACGGCACCGTAGCCGATAACAACAATCTCTTCGAGGTTGTTGGCATTCTCTTTCAGAATGATGTTATAATTCGCCTTATTGCTGACGCGAATCTGCTGGTCGACAAAACCGATGTAGCTGATCTCTAGGTCGGCACCAGCAGGCACATCCAGCGTGTAATTGCCGTCGATGTCGGTGACGGTACCCGTGCTCGAGCCTTTCACTCTGACTGTGGCACCAATGAGCGGGTCGCCGTTGCTATCTTTCACAGTTCCACTGACGCTCTTGGTTGCTTCTTTTTTATTCTGCGCTTGTTTGCCGGCAGTTCTCGCCCCTGCCGTGATAGAGACTTGGCGGTCGTTGATTTGATAGTTCAGGCCCACCTGGTGACACACGTCCGCCAGGATGTCTTCTATGGTCATCCCTTTGGTCTGGAAGGTAACCTTCTGACCGAGGATGTTTTTAACCTGCTGATCGTAAACGAAGACATACTTGCTGTTGCGTTCGATATAATCGAAAACTTGTTTTACAGTAGTTTTGTCAACGTTCAAGACATACGTTCCGTTCACTTCAGTAAATGAGATGTCGGAAGCTTCGACCGTCAGAACGGGGAAGGCAATCAGTGAAGCCAAACAAAACGTCTTTATCAGTTTGTTGGTCTTTCCTGTGAATAATAATAAGTTCATACGCTTAAAAATGGTGTTATTTTGTTGTTTTTAGTTGATGCTTAACTTTCCGAAGACCATCCAGCCCTGCCATTGGCTTTCGGGCGACACGGCCATCTGGATGGCTGGCAGATTTCCCCTTGTGGTGTCGACCAGCCCAATGAGCCATGTGTAGTTTCCCCTCTTGATGCCCTCCAAAGAAAACGCCGTCTTGTAGCGATGGTCTGTGCCTTGGGTCCATGTGGAAAGATCTGTCGCTTGCTCGACAACGATTCTGGCAATCTTGCCGTTGTGGTCCATGAGTGCAATTGCCACTTTGTATTTCTGATTCCATTGGGGAATATTCGTAGGGCAATATCCCCATCCTATGTTTTTCCAGCAGTGCTGTATGGAGAGTGTGGCATGCGCTCTTGCCTTGTCGGTAGCACCGATATGGGATGGATAAAGTCTGTATCCCCCCTTGCGGGCAAATGCTTTTACGAGGTGAAAAGCGTTGTTGAACCAAGAAAGCGTCTCATCGCCTACCCGGAAGTCCATCATATTGACATGTGCCTCTCGGCTGCATTCATATTCTCCGCGGCGCACATCTTCGGAGTGCCCCTGCCGGTAAGCGTTGCTAGGATCTATCCAATAGCGATGGTGAGCACCGGTAATCCATCCTCCCTCCATGATGATAGGACGGCGGAAGTGCCATTTATTTGCAAAAATTTTCTCCCATTCCTGATAATAGCCAGTCATGCCGAAAGCATCGTGCCGGATGCTATAGCCTTTATGAATGGCATTTTCCAGCAGTCGTCTGCTATCGGGGTGCGGGCTATCCCAACTGATGGTGTCGGCAACTAGGCGGTGGTAGTTAATCACTAAGGGAATGTGGGTGAACAGTCGCGTATATAAATCTGTAATCCAATTGAATACCTGTTCCTTGTTTTTGTAGTTATGATAAATCAGTCCGTGGGCTTCCCCCCATTTGCCAAGGCCGAAGGCATCGATGAAATCAACTTTCTCAGGATCGTTGTAATGACTAGCAAAAGCTTCCAGGAATTGGGCATATTTCTGTTGGAAAACAGAGTCGTCGGGATAAGGACTCCATAAGCGGGGGTTGTTTGGATCTTGGAACCCCTTAGCACCAGCTTCCTTTACATACAGTGGTGTGTTCTGTCCTTGATCGCGACTGTCTACAACAATGCGAAACGCCAGTTTCATGCCTCGGCTGAGACAGCTGTTCAGAAGCTTATACAGGCGTGAGTCAGGATTGTTCCATATATATTTCCCTTCTTCAGGTTCCAAAGAACTCCAACTGGTACGTAAATAACAGGTGCTGGCAAAGTCGGAAACTCTCACTGTCGATTTTCCATTCTCAACTGACATGGAGTCGTATCCTTTATGGGTCCAGAAATTTTCATCCCATGTGCGACCAAGATACATCACCCATCCCGATAGAGGATTGCGGAGCACCGTCGTGGTATCGGGTTGAATGCTTACTTTGATGTCTTTAGCAAACATGCTGCCAGCACAAAGCAACAAGCATAAAATTGTTAAATTTTTGTTAAAATTCATATTGTATTCGTATGAAAAGGATATAAGATGCCCTTACCCATGAAAATGGTTGTTGGAATGTGAAAGAAGTTTTATTTAAAGATTAGAGACGAGATGAATGACTTGGTCTTTTTTCACCATTTTGAAATGTGCCATGTCATTGATGGTATGAAGAACATCATACACAGATGGCTGTAGCACCAGTTTCCCGTAGAGGGGCGTGTCTCCATGGTCATCGCAAACAATTTGAACACCATAATGATGGTTCAGACGCTGTACAATCGACTGGATGGTTTCTCCATGCAGATGGATGACACCCTCCGTCCAAGAGATGTAATCGTTGGGGTCGACCTGTGATTTGGAAGTAAATGATCCATTACTGATGTCAACTTTGTCAGAAGGCTTCATTCTCACCACATCCTTGTTGCTTGTCGATAGTTCTACAGCCCCCTGGACGAGCACCACATTTGAGGCAGCATGGTCGTAATTCGAAACATTGAATTGAGTACCCAGCACTTTCACGGTGAAATCGTTTGTCTTCACAATGAAGGGATGGCTTTCGTCGTGAGCAATATCAAAATAAGCTTCTCCCTTTACTACAACCTCTCGTGTTTCCCCCTTGAATGACTTGGGGTAGAGAAGCTCGGTGCGCGAATTGGCTATTATTTTCGAGCCATCTGCAAGGAGAATGGTCATCGTTTCGCCCACAGGAACATTGACAGACTGCATCACTTCTGTATTTGTATCCTCGGCATCAGCGTACTGGACAGCAGAAATACTGTCAGTGCGCATCATGAAATGCAAGCCTACACCTACAACAAGCAAGAGTCCGGCAGCAATGGCAGCAATCTTGAACAGCCTATGCTGTTTCTGGCGTCGTTGCTCTTCACGAATCTTCATGAATGTTTTCTGTTTTATAGTTGTAATATCCATGTGTTTGGTTTTTGAGTTTTCCACGAAAGACTTCAGTTTGAGGTCTTCCGGTGTGGAATCGTATTGATGATTGATAATATCCTTTTCCATCTTATTGTTCTTTATTGTTATAGACGTGATTCTTGGAGAAATATATAGGCGAGAGATCCTTTTTTTATGCATGTGCCAGTTTTTTCTTTAAGACACTCATCGCCGTACTTACATGATAATTGACGGTGGCAAGTGATATCTCTAAGATCTCTGCAATCTCTAAATAGGGAAGCTGTTCAAACTTAGCCAAATAGAACACATGTTTGCATTTTGGAGGTAAGGTGTCGATAGCAGCATTCAGCATTTTCATTTCTTCTTTATTGATGATACCATCTACAGGGGTTTCTGTTTCAGGAAGTGAAAACGACGTGATTTCCTCAACTGCCAAGTTCTTGTCATGTTTCTTTTCCTTTCGCAAATATGAAATAGCCTTTCTGTAGGCAATAGTATTCAGCCAGGTCTTGAGTGCGTTAATCTCAGGCAGCTTTTTCCTGTTGCGCCAAGCCTCAAAAAATACGTCACTGACTATTTCTTCTGCCATTTCCTTATTCGACAATATGCCATACGCATGGTAGTATATTCCTTCCATGTAACGATTCATGAATTCGTTAAAAGCGAGTTCATTACCTTTCGCAATCAGCAATAGCTCTCGTGTCAGGTCTTCCATTGTTTATCAATTTGTTCACAAATTTTAATCGTCTTAAGGGTAAAGATTATTTGTTTAGTTATAATCTGCTAGTTATTATGACGCAAATATATAAATTATCTATAGGTGGAACAAAATATTTTTTTAGTTTATTTCGTAAATTGATACTTTTTCAGAAAAGCATCTATGATTTCTAGTACGTTTGTATAGTCATCTGTTAATGGCTTACGATAATAAAAAATGGGATGGTGTCGCTTCTCAAAGGTGTGGAGCGTGCAGTCATTACCTAGCTCTTTGATTTTGTTTACATACTGTTTTGCACGATCAATAGGTGTGAATTCGTCTTTTGTTCCTATGAGCATCACCATGGGTGGCATTTGGGGGCGCAGTTTATTCTCCGATAGTTGAAGGGTGGGGTATTCAAGTATGAGCAGGTCTGGCCGGGAGAGGTTTTCTGTTGATTGTGGATCGATACAACCTAGAAGTGCGGCCATACTTCCCCCTGCCGATGCTCCAGCCACGGCAATGCGGTATGGCTTGATGTTGAAAAAGGATGTGTTCGTTCTGAGCCATCTGATAGCGTCTTTACAGTCTTCGACAGCGTCTTCTGCAGTTGTGCTGTCTTTGCAGGCAATGCGGTAATCGAAGGTAACAGCCACCATGCCTTTGTCAGCAAAATAGGAACATTCACGGTAGAACTGCAGCGGAGTCCCATACTTCCACCCTCCGGCAAAGAACCAACAGATGGCTGAATGGCTGGACTTCCCATGGGGTAAGAAGACGTGTGCTTCAAGCTGTTCGCCGTTGCGCAAACGCTTATAACCTATTTTTTTGACATCAAAATGGTAAACTGGCTTTTTCAATAAGGATTTTATAGCCTTAAACCATACTTCACCCATATAATTTCGACCAACGCTGTTGGGATGAACTTTATCTGCTATTGTCATGGTGTGCCAATCGAAGTTAGCATTCATATCCACCAATGTCACCTGTGTGGAGTGAAGGTCTTTTACGAGGCTGACTATGGCGTGGTTCAATTGGGGAATATAGCTGTATTTAGGAAGCTTCCCACTCTCTACAACGGTTGATAAGAGTATGTGTACATGAGGGTTTACTTGCTGCATCTTATGAATGATAGAGCGATAACTCTTGATAATTCTTGCAACAGGTTCTTGGTGAGCATAATAGTTATGCCCGGCATGGATTAAGACATAATCTGCTGGATATGCTTGATAGATGCTGTCGGTAATACGATCAAGATATTCGGCATTTTTCCCTCGGAAACCGCAATTGGCCAATTTGCCGATGCGGCATTCACTTTCATGAGGACCGATAAAGTCAAAGTCATAACCAGCTGAAAAGAGTCTTTCCCACAGGGCATAAAGATAACTCTCGAAGCCTTCTCCACCTTCAGTGATAGAATCCCCAAAGCCCATTAACGTAAAACGCTTTTGCTGTCCTGCCATTACAGTAAGGCAGGACAGTATGAAGATAATGATGGTGAGATAGCGCTTAGTCATCACTTATTTTATTAGATATTTTTTCCCGTTCTTGATGAAAACACCTTTATGGGGCTTGCTAACGAGAACCCCCGAAAGTGTGTAAATGGCAACCTCTTCGTTTGTAATGGGTGCCACTACCTGATGAATACGGGTGGTTGCTGAGTTGGCGTATGCGCCAGCAGTTGTGTTTGCCTGGCGTGTCGTTCCTGTTTGATCGACAGTCAGGTCGACTCTGGCTGATGTGGGATCCCATTCTGCAATAGTCGTTGCCAGCATATTGGCATCAGCGCCTGCGTCTGATACGATAGGTATTATATATCCTTTTTCTGTCAAGACATTTGTACCAAACACCTTTTCATAGATATACTCTACTCCCTGTTTGTCGGTTGTGCTCCAGGTGGGAATAGCTGTTGCATTTTCCACCTGATTGGCATATCCGCCAATCAGGTTATTCCCCAATGAGGTGATCTCAAAATAATCAGTCTTCTCAGAGGAGCCGGTAATGGCAATGGCTGTATTGGCCAAAGAGCCATTATCTTCGGATCCTACTATATAGCTGTTGACTAGATGCAGACGGGCTCCTTGTGTCATGTGAATCTGGTTGCCTCCCTTATTGTTCGCGATGGTTGAACTGACAATATTTACAACACGTTTCCATGTGGCATCCGCGCCGGTGGTATAGACTGCACCGCCACCGGGGGCTTCATTTCCAGTAATCGTACAGTTGACAATCCACAGCATCGGACCATTGGTGTAGCAAATAGCACTTCCCAGTGCTGTCTTGTTGGTATCTGAGAGGGGCGTGGTGATTTTATTGCCACTGAACAGACAACGCTCGAAAACAGTTCCCCCCTTACCACCATTATCGCTTGTCTCATAGAATGCTCCACCACGATTTCCTGCTGCATTGTTAACGAACTCGCAGTCCCTAACGAAAATAGTACTACGGTTATTCGAGATGGCCATGCCACCCGTGCTATAATCCGTCGTGTTATTCTTGAAACGGCAGTTCTCTATAGTTACATCGTGGCTGTTGTTCAGTTGAATGGCACCATGGGTAGTAGTACCAACTGCGTCGTGTATATTGACAAAGTCAAAACCTCTGATGACAACAGGTTTCTGGGGACTTGAGGCGGATGATGTTGCCGTCTGAATAGAAAAACATCTTTCAGCATCGCCTTCGTTTGGTATTCCATCTTTGTTCCTGTCACCGTCAATGAGGGTTACTGCATCACCGGAAGTGGGATATATGGGGGCGGCATGTGTGGTAGGGTCGTACCCTCCAATCACAGTGTAGGCATTCCCTAAACGCTTGATAGCTTTAGGAACATAATAATGTCCGCCTTCAAAATGGAAAACATCACCATTGGCATATCCATCCGTCATTGTGTTGTACCATGTCTCAAAATCAATAGCATTTTCCCAAGAAGAGCCATCTTTGTTGCCAGCACCATTAACGCTGACATAGTAATCTGTTGCATAACTTCCGATAGCCACCATTAGAAGTATTCCTATCAGAGTAAACTTTATTAACTTCATAGTATTGTGTTTTTAGTTGATTAATCGTTGTTACACTTGTTAAGTCGCAGACCCGACAATAATCTATAGGTTAAATAAGCTTAAAATAGGGGGCAGGAAAATGGGAAACGTCTCGCATTAACAAAAGAAATGCGTGTGAAGAAGTGGGCAGAATATAGAGAAAAGCATCAGACAAAGACAACGCTTGAAACCTTAGGTCAATCATTCTGCCATGGTAATGATTAGTGGCGCAATCATCGCTTGACTCATACAAGAAAACGGGGAGTTCATACAACGGACTCTCCGTTTTTTGTTTAGTTGAGAATGGCATACTAACTTTGTACAGTCAAAT